>Ga0075467_10000192_pt1 | contig 45303 bp, 41 predicted proteins | sample DEB08_DNA_9_FD_75067 | JGI IMG/M metagenome (GOLD analysis project Ga0075467, IMG submission 75067) | Aqueous microbial communities from the Delaware River and Bay under freshwater to marine salinity gradient to study organic matter... | ecosystem: Environmental > Aquatic > Marine > Coastal ... | reverse complement strand
CGTTTTAAACACTCTTTATAAATACACGCAGTTACAATCTAGTTTTTCGGTAAATAACATTGCCCTGGTAAATGGTCGTCCTCAGCAACTTACCGTAAAGGACATGATTTACCATTTCATCAATCACCGTGTTGATGTAGTAATTCGTAGAACCAAATTCGATCTGCGCAAAGCAGAAGAAAGAGCTCATATTCTCGAAGGCTTAATTATTGCCAGCGATAATATCGATGAGGTAATCCAAATCATTCGCTCTTCAAGTAGTCCCGATGAAGCAAGAGAGCGCTTGAAAAATCGCTTTGAATTGAGCGAAATTCAGGCAAGAGCGATTGTGGATATGCGCCTACGTTCTTTAACGGGACTAGAGCAAGACAAGCTTCGTGCTGAGTACGATGAACTTTTAGAAAAGATATTATACTACAACCGCATCCTGAACGAAGAAGACCTTCGCATGGAAATCATTAAAGGTGAACTGCAAGAGATTAAAGATAAATACGGCGATGAGCGTCGTACTGAAATCAACTATGCGGGCGGTGATGTAAGTATCGAAGACATGATTCCCGATGAGGAAGTAGTAATTACTATTTCGCATGCGGGTTACATTAAACGTACTGCTTTAGCTGAATATAAGAAACAGGGCCGCGGTGGTATTGGACAAAAAGGGGTAAACACCCGCGATGCCGACTTCGTAGAACATATTTTTGTAGCAACCAATCATAACTACTTACTATTCTTTACCGAATGGGGACGGTGTTTCTGGTTGCGCGTTTACGAAGTGCCAGAAGGTAGCAAAGCGAGTAAAGGTCGCGCCATCCAAAACCTAATAAATATTCCTCAAGATGATAATCTTAAGGCTTTCATTAATACGAAAGACCTTAGAAATGAGGAATATGTAAATAATAACTTCATTGTAATGGTTACCCAGAAGGGTATCATTAAGAAGACTAGCCTCGAAGCTTATTCTCGTCCGCGTACCAATGGTATTAACGCTATTACTGTGCGTGAAGGGGATACTCTTTTAGAAGCGAGACTTACAACTGGTAATGATGATATCTTAATGGCTATCCGTAGTGGAAAAGCTATTCGCTTCAACGAAAGTACCGTGCGCTCCATGGGTAGAAATGCCAGTGGTGTGAAAGGGATTAATATGACCGATGATAACGATGAGGTAGTAGGAATGGTTACTATTCCCGCTGATCAAGCGGATACCAGCATCCTTGTTGTTTCTGAAAAAGGGTATGGTAAGCGTACCCACTTGGAAGATTATCGGATCACCAATCGCGGTGGAAAAGGTGTTAAAACTATTGGTGTCTCTGAAAAAACAGGGCACTTAGTAGCCATTAAGGCGGTAACTGATGCTGATGATTTAATGGTAATCAACAAAAGCGGTGTAATGATCCGTATTGGTGTCGCCGATTTACGCGTAATGGGCAGAGCAACCCAAGGAGTGAAGCTGATTAATCTTCGGAAGAATGATGAGATTGCCTCAGTTGCTAAAGTTCCTGCTACCGAGGAAGAAGATGAAATCATCGACCTTGAAAACGGTAAGCCTATAATTGAAGGAAGCGCAGAAGGCCCAGTAGAGCCAAGTGCTGAAACCGATAATGCGGAAGATAGTCCCGCACCAAGCGAAGATTAGTAAAATAGAAAAAGCCCCGCAAGGGGCTTTTTTTTTGTTAAATTTTTAATTTAGAGTCTTAGATTTTCACTCTTATCTTAGCATGTCTATCATTAAATTTCGTACACACTGCTCTGCTCATCTAGCTCTAGTTATGCTCTTGATGTGGCAGACGAATGTCTATGGCCAAACAATACTTAGTGGCCAAATTAATAGCTTCGATACTCTTGTTTCTGATAATTCTGGCTCATGTGGAGATGAGATAGTAAGTGCGGGACGCATAGCTTTTACAGCGGGTGATTTAGTGCTTATTTACAGTAAGCTCGAGGCGACTTGCTCTCTAACTAATAACAGCAACTTTGGCGATGTTCAAAATTTGAATGAAAGTGGTCATTATCAACTCGTACGCGTTCAACAAGTTTTAGCTAATGTTCTTATTCTATCGACAAATCTAAAGTACAATTTCCCCAGCGGTTCACAGTTGGTTAAGGTACCCGAATATCAGTTAGCGCGAGTAAACACCAGTATAAATGCACCAAAATACACAAATGGTATGGGGGGCATATTGTGCCTAAAAGCAGATAGGTTTATACTAAATGGCACGGTAGAAGCTACAGGTAGAGGATTTAGCGGTGGTTTTAGTACCGCCAATATGGGTTATGCTTGCGGTGCTACAGACTATTTTTATCCGGCAACAAATTTTAATGGTGCGCCAAAAGGAAATGGAATTACTCCCCTTAGCAGTGCTTATGCGAATGGTCGCGGAAAAGCCTCAAATGGTGGTGGTGGTGGAAATAACCATAATGCCGGGGGTGGCGGCGGTGGCAACGCAGGCGCTGGTGGAAAAGGCGGTAACGAATGGTCAAATTGTTCGCCAGTAGCGAGTGTGGGAGGACTTGGAGGAGAGGGCTTAGTAGTGGATACCAGCCGCTTTTATTTTGGTGGCGGCGGTGGTTCGGGGCATAATAACCTAAGCAACACAAGCTCTGAAGGCGGCGATGGTGGGGGCTTAATTTTAATATTTGCCGATACAATTGAAGTTCTTTCAGGCTCTATTTCTGCGAATGGATTAGATGGAAAAAGTATGAGTAATGGCGCTGAAGGCTCAGGGGGGGGGCGCAGGTGGAAGCATAGTTTTACAATTCTCAAAATTAATCGGCAACCTTACTGTAAATGCAAATGGTGCTAATGGCGGCAACAGCACGGGCGGATCAGCTGGTCCAGGCGGTGGTGGCGGCGGTGGTAGTATTTTTCTACCGCCAAACAGCGCAGTCGATTATAGTTCGGGATCCCTTAATTTAGCTTACAATGCTGGCAGTGCGGGACATCTTTCTAACCAAAGTAATAATTATGGTAGCCTTCCTGGGCAGGTCGGTTCTGAAAGCAGAAACCTAGCAATTCCAATTCCAATGATGGGGGGAGGGCTTGCCAATCCCTCAAATATTTTAGGCAATGATACTACGATCTGTTTGCCAGACTCTTTGCTGTTGGTGGCCAATGTAACAGGACTTAAAACTTGGAGCACAGGGGCTACTAGCGATAGTATCTATGTAAATAGCACTGGAAACTACTGGCTTGAAATTATTCAAGGGGCCTGCATTACTCGCGATACGATTCGGGTAACAGTAATAAATGCGCAACCTTTCAGTTTAGGGCCCGACACAAGCGTTTGTGGCGCAAGCTTTACTTTAAGCGCACCATTAAGTGGTAGTTGGTTATGGAGTACGGGTACTATTCGAGATAGTATAATTACTATTAGTCAAACGGGCTGGTATTGGTTAAGTATTGGCGTTGCAAATTGTATGTATGTTGACAGTATTTATGTGGAGTTTATGCCTTATCCCGATTTTGATTTACCCGCTGAGATAATTCTGTGCGAGGGAGATAGTGTTAACTTATCTGCCCCGAGCGGACTAATTTTTACTTGGAATGATGGCTACCCATTGCGGCAAAGGTGGGTTAATACGCCTGGATTATATTGGCTAGAAGTGAGTGCTGCTAATGGTTGCATATTGCGTGATTCGACCATGGTTTCCATTAGCAATGATTTGGATAGTATCGAACTATTTCGAGGTAGTGATACCACCTATTGCATAGAGGAAGGAATAACTTTTGACTTTATAAATTTGGGATTAGACCTTGTTTGGCAAGATGGAGTGAATTCCAATGTGCGACGTTTTAGCAGCAGTCGTTTAGTTTGGGCGGAGTATACTTCCCCATGCGGAATTAAGCGGGATAGTATTTTTATAGAAGCCTTACAATGCGATAGTTGTATTATCACTTTTCCTAATGCTTTTAGCCCTAATGGAGATGGCCTTAATGAATTATTCTTACTCCAAAGTGTCTGCGATTTTGAAGCGTATCATCTTAAAATATTCTCCCGTTGGGGAGAACTGATTTTCGAGATTAATTCTACGAATCAAGCTTGGGATGGTTCCTGTAAAGGCCAGTTAGCCATGGAAGGATCTTATACCTATGAGCTGATTTATAAATTGCCATTTCAAGAAACCAAACAGAAACTCGGGGTTTTAAATTTAATCCGTTAAGCGGGAAAATTTGGTAAACGAATACATTTTTTAAAGAAACGCTTTTGGGTAAAGAGGCATCTGCGAAAGCGTAAAAAAAACTGAGGCTGCCTAGCCAATAAAACCAATTACCTTCTGGTTAAACTCTAAGGGCTTTTCAACATTTACTACGTGTCCACAACTTTCAATAACCATAAGTTGCACTTGCTTTTTGGCATTTTGCGCCTGACTAACTAGCTTTCTAATGGAAGGTAAAAACATGTGATCTTCGTCGCCCATTAGGTATAAAGTAGGGTGGGAGCTGTGCTTTTCGCGATGCGAACTTAATAAAGGGTTGATTTCCGCCGCCAGTTTAAACCAACGAATGAACTCTTTTTGATAAAGCTTTTTGGCCTCGCGCACAAAAAGGTTACGCGATTCTTTATGTTTGGATTTCGGCATAATGATCCAAGCAAAAAGCTTGTAAAGTAAAATGTAAGGAACCACCGATTTGCACCACACGCCTAATCGCATCAGTAATTGCGAGCGAAAATTCAGCTTAATAATGGCTCCGCCTAAAACCATTTTATTAACACGTTTCGGGTGGTTTTCTGAAATTTCCCGAATTATAATGGTGCCTAAAGAAATGCCAACAAAATTTGATTTCTCAATTTGTAGGTGGTCTAAAACTTCTATCACATCTTCGCTAATATCTTCGAAGGTGTAGGTAGGAAAATTCTGCTTGCTAAGGTGAGATTTGGAATCCCCGTGCCCGCGCAAGTCAACCAACAGCACATTATACTTTTCTTTGAAATCGCGAATTTGTCTAAACCAAATACTACTGCTACCTCCAGCCCCATGAATAAAGGTTACCCAATCTCTGTGGTTGTCGCTGTGGCGGTATGTTTTATAGTGCAACATAAGGTTTAAACAAGCTATTCTTATAATCGTTCACTGCCTATAGATATTGACAAATGAAAGATTAAATTTGCGACTTCAATAGTACAATATTATTTTATAAAATATGGGAAGAGCATTCGAATACCGCAAAGCTGCAAAAGAAAAACGATGGGGAAAAATGTCGCGTTTGTTTCCCCGTCTCGCGAAAGCAATAACCATGGCGGCCAAAGAAGGTGGCGATGATCACACTACTAACTCTGCCTTGCGCACCGCCATTAACAATGCTAAGGCACAAAACATGCCCAAGGATAATATTGAGCGAGCGGTAAAAAGAGCGACTGGAAGTGATGCTGCCAATTACACAGAAATAAATTACGAAGGGAAAGGCCCACACGGAGTGCTTATTTTTATTGAATGCGCTACCGATAATACTACTCGTACCGTGGCCAATGTAAAGTCTTACTTTAATAAATCGGGCGGACAAATAGTTCCCAATGGTTCTTTAGAGTTTATGTTTGACCGTAAAGCAGTTTTTGAAATTGCCATTCCCGAAGGTTTCGACGAGGAAGAAATGGAACTCGATTTAATCGATTTTGGCCTAGAAAGCATTGAAGCAGACGAAGAGTCGGTTTATATCTATGGCGATTATACCGATTTCGGTACTTTGTCTAATGCTTTAGAAGAACGCAAATACGAAGTTAAAAATGCGAGCTTAAAACGCTATCCAACTACCGAAGTAGAATTTACTGAGGAGCAAAACGTGGATATTGAAAAATTACTCGATAAACTCGACGATGATGATGATGTGCAAGCGGTTTTCACCAATATTGCCTAAGAACATAGAAAGGTCGGTTTAGCCGGCCTTTTTTATGCGCCTTAGTTTCTTTCGCCTCGCTTGGCAATGGAGCTCCCATTAAGAATACTTTCTTTAATCGACCAGAAAAAAGGTAACCAAGGCATTTGATACATAATCTGTAAATCTTCGCCAAAGCTTGTTTCTTCGTCTAAAAAACGCAAAATGCGATCTAAAGGGTGTTTTTCAAACAAACGCACAAAGAGCTTTTTCGATAAATCTGGCTTCTGATTTAAAAGGCGCAGCAATAGCTGATCGTAATATTTAAAATTTACTTTTTGCACGGGGCGCGGCAGGCGTTTTTCGCGCTTATGCAGATGCGCTGCCAACTGTGCACTGTGCTTTAAAATGTTTTTAAAGGCAAAGCCAGTGGAAGCTTTCGCATTGCCAGCACTCAAACCAATTGGTATGATACGCTGCCCTTGCGGGTGAAAACGGGCGGCCTGGTTCAGCTCTAAACTCATAGGAATTTTATCAACTTCCCATTCTTCAATTTCATAAGTGGCAATACCCATCTCCGCTAGGTATTTTTCCATAATAGGAACGGATTCCTCTTTGCTAAGTACCGCCGACCCAAAGCGGGTAAATTCAATTAAAGCCTTGTTGTCCGCGGTTGGAAGCAAATACATAAATTGTAAGGCTCCATTTTGAGGTACTTCAAAATCCATTAAAGTACAAATGTCGGTATCAAAAACCGCTTTGTCAGTTTTGATGCGCCAGCCTACAAAACTCTGCCAGAGTAATTCGCTGCTTTTTAGTTTAGGAGGGCGGCTATCGAAAAGCTTATCGCAACTAAAATTTTCCTCTCTAGTGCTAATTAGTAGCCGGTCTTTTTGTTCCTCGAGGGAGATGACTTTATCCCTTATTCTTTCGATCTTCGGATACTGCAATAATATCGCATCTGCCTTAGCGTAAAAATCGGCCGAGCGTATTTGAATGTATTCGAATGGTTTTAGAGCGCTAATTTGCTGATGTACATTGTTAATCTTTGCCCAGCGATGATCGATTATATCTTCTACCAAAGGGTAGGCACTATCGCGGTGATCGGTCCAAAAACACCAAGTTCTATCGTTGGTGTTTTTAGTATTGGGTTCAATTATTAATACCGAGAAGTCTTTAAGTCCATCGATATTATGCAGCGCTAGCAATAAAGCTAGACTGCTCCCGCCGCCGCCGGCAAATATGAAATCATAGTGCTTCATTCTATAAAGGAAACCTTTTCTTGCCAATCTGCGGCAGCTTTAAAAATGCGATCGCGTTTGGCAAGGTCCATCTTATCTAAACTTTTTAGCATAAAGGCCATCCGAGGGTTATTCGCAAAGGTAGGACGATGTTGGTCAATAAAGCGCCAATATAAACCATCCATAATATCGCACCAATCACCTTTGGGATAATGACTCATCTTACGTAAGTAATTACTGCCGGCAATATATGGTTTGGTGGCAAAAAGGTCGCCTGCGGCATACTGACTCATGCCGTAAACATTGGGTTCCATCACCCAGTCGGCACTGTCAATATACATTTCCATAAACCAGCGGTTTACCTCGTCGGGATGCAATCCACACATCAGCATGGCATTTCCCAGAACCATTAGTCTTTCGATATGGTGATTGTAGGCATAGCTTTGTACCTTTCTAATGGCATCGTCAATAGGCGGAATGCCCGTTGTAGCGGTGTACCAAGCTTCTTTCATTTTTCGCTCTTGTCCAAAATGGTTTTGGCGAAAGTTGAAATTGCGGTACATACCTCTTATAAATTCGCGCCAGCCAATTAGCTGGCGGACAAAGCCTTCGTAGCTAGGGAGGTGACTGCTATCGGGTGAGAAATTTGCGAGTACGGCGTCTAAAACTTCCGCTGGCTGCAAAAGGCCAATATTTAAATAGGGAGAAAGAGTAGAGTGGAAGAGAAAAACTTGATCGGGCTCGAAGGCATCTTCGTAAGGACCGAAATTATTGAGTTTTTGGGAAATGAAATCTTCTAAAACCTGCAGGGCTCCTGAGCGTGTGGTTTGCCATTGGTAATAATCGAGATTACCGGGATGATCTTTAAATTTTTCGGTCACTTCGGCCATAACTTCTTGGTCAATGGCATCGGCATCAAAATTAAGGCTAGGCGGAATACCTATGTTTTTAGGTAACTTTTTACGGTTATCCTCATCGAGACTCCATTTCCCTCCGAGAGGTTTTCCATCGCTATCGAGCAGAATTTTCAACTCTTTACGCTTACGCTGATAGTATTGATAAAGAAGTGGTTTTTTAGTTTCAGCGAGATATACTTTAAAGTCATCTTCTGAAAAGAGAAACTTAGGCGATTCCCTAAAAATGAGACTGAGTCCTTTTTCTTTCGCCCATGCTGTTAGTTGTTTTTCAAAGAAAGCGTCTTCTATCACATAGCTTTCGACTTGTTTTAGGTCAGGGTTTTTAAGGCATACTTCGTCGAGATAGCTAAAGTAATTTCCATCGCCAGCCTTTGCGGCTAGTGGCTGATAGACTAAGTTATACTGCCTTTTTAAATCGGCTGCATGATGCCGCATGGCACTTAAGAAGAAAACTAGCTTTTGTTTGTGATACTTAAAGTGGGTGCACAATTCCCAGTCCTCCGCCATGAAAATGATACAATCATTATTTAGCTCCAAAGCTTTATGATTAGCAAAGAGGGAATCGCCCAAGATTAAGATTAAGCGCTGCGGCATACCAAATGTTTATATTAGAACTTGCTAAGGCCTTAATTGTTGATGGATTGGCGGTTTTTCCCAGAGATTTCTTGAATTTCCTAGGGCACTAGCATGGCTTTGCTAAAGCCACAGAATGCGTAATTTCGATTTCTTTTCGGAGACGGGCTAGTTATCAATTCCTTAATCCAGTCTATTAGCGCTAAGGGTCTCAAGGAACTAAGAGTCGTGGTTTTCTGGCTTTTACGAACTTCTCTTTAATACCCGCGTTATCACCGCATGAAAAAAAGTGATTTACCTACAAAAGTATGTGCCCATTGTGAGCGGCCTTTTACTTGGCGTAAGAAATGGGAGCGGAATTGGGAGGAGGTTAGGTATTGTTCGGAACGTTGCAGAAGAGAGAGAAAAAAACCGAACCCACAATAAGAGGAGGGGTGAAATTAGGAATAAGGTGTTTACTATGAGTCCGGTTTCATACTGTCATAAACAATACCTTTAGCAAATTAAATACATCCCGAATTAAGCGTATTGCAAATTTTAAGGAGCAGATTTGCCGTAAAACTCATTTTTCACAATTCTCTAAAATGTCATCTCCTTAATTGGAAAAAATGCAATTGATGAATTGGAAATTTTGAATTTCCGCATTTGAGAATGGGCAAAGCTTTAGTTAAGCGATATCAAGAGCGAAATTTGAGTCTATATTTTCTCTAATTCTTTAAAAAACCAAGTTTTCAAGTCTTGTAAATTCTCGGGCCCAATACCATGGCCTTGAGGGTACTCACGGTAGATGTGATTGATTTTCAATTGTTCTAATACCGCTAAACCCTGGCGGGGAGCGGCGATGGGAATTACATCATCTTCTTGACCATGGGAAATAAAGAAAGATATATTTCTAAGTGCACCCTCTTTGAAGGTAGTAGGAACAATTTCCTTTAAAATATAGCCGCTTAAAGGCATGACGCATTTAAACTGCTCCGGATAGTTAAGTGCCAAGCTATAGCTTAAAATGGCACCCTGGCTAAAGCCTAGTAACCAAACCGGATTGTTCTCTAAATTATTAGCCGCTTTATATTCTTTAATAAAGCGCATGAGTAAGTCACGACTTTCGGCTGCTTGTATGGTGTCTGATTCTTTCTTTCCTAAATTATCGAAGTTAATAGGATACCAAGCAAAGCCACCAAAGCCTAAATTTAATGGCGCCCGCACGCTAACATAATGTGCATCAGGAGAGAGATAATCCTTTAATCCAAACAGATCATTCTCATGACTGCCATAGCCATGAACCATCACCAATAAAGGAGCTTTAGTGCCAAATTTAGAAGATGCGGCTTGCTGTACATAATGAAGGGGAAGGGTGGTACTGCTCATAATTTAAGAAGGAAAGCTGCCAATTGAAAGGCTGTTTAGCTTTGGGTTTTCTTTAAGGTCGATAAGGTGTTTGATAGCAAATGCATTACTCGAAAAGGCGAGTTCTTCCCAAGGGATCTCCTTTAGGGAAAAAAAGGCTATTTCGGTACTTTCGGGGGTAAGATGAATATAGTCACCTTGCATCTTTGCTTTGAAAATTAAGTAAACTTGTTGCGCTTTGGGAAGATTATAAACAATGTGCAAGCCTTCAAGTTTCACTTCGGCACCGGTTTCTTCTTTTACTTCACGTAGAGCGCCGTCTTCAATCTTTTCATCATTCTCTAAAAAGCCACAGGGTAAATTCCAGAAGCCCAAACGTGGCTCAATCCCGCGGCGACAAAGCATTATTTCTTGGGCGTCATTTTCTATGATGCAGCCCACAATCATGCGGGGATTGTCGTAGAAAATGGTTTGACATTGTGAGCATACAAAGCGTTTTCGCTCATCTCCGGAAGGGATAATGAAATCTATCTTACTGCTACCACAATTGCTACAAAAATTCATCTATTAAAATTGCCATCTTAAACTTAAAGCCAAATCTACTCCAATCAAATCAAAATAACCGCTAAAAAACTGCAAGGAAGGTTTTACGTCAATTCCTGCTTGTAAAGGAATGTCTGCCAATTCTTTAAAAGAATACTCTAAACCCACCATTCCGTCTAGGCTAAAGAGAGTAGTGCCATAATTTTCGCTTGGGAAAAGGCCTTGATCAAAGGAAATAAATCCCAGTCCAGCGCCGAAACCATAATGCCAATTAAAGCCTTCCTCTAGTTGCGGTAAATCTTGTACCCACTGATATAGGCCGCCGACTTTAAAAGCATCCACTCCTTTGCGGCTGCGCAAACCGAAATCTAACTGAATGCGGTTAAGGTCATTTAGTTTATACTGATAAGATAATTCAGCCCCAGAAACTTGACCACTGCCCGTGCGGAAACCTAAACTATGCTTTTGAGCACTTAAATTTAAAATTGCGAAAAGACTAATAGCAGCTAAAAAACAGAACTTTTTCATGTTAAAATTTTGCTGCCTTAATTTAAACTTTCTCAGTAAATAAGGCATCTACAGCCGAATTAGTTACAACCTTAGCGCCTAAAGAATGCAACATTGAGTAAAGTCCAAAATAGGTTCGGTTTAAATAAATCGCATCCTTTGGACCTCGGCCAGCTTTCGCGTTTTTAACCATCTTATCATTCTTAAATATATCGCTCATGGCATATATTTTCTCGAAGTAAGATTTGTCGGAAAAGTCGAAGGTATCGCTGAAAAAGGGTCGCCCGAGTAATTCTAAAACATCTTTATAGATTTCCTTAAAATGGCTAACTTCTTCGGTCTTGTCACTTTTTAATAAGAATTGCAATTGGTAAAGTAAGTCACTAAACTCCTCGTCATCATCGCTAATGGCAGGCTTCATAATTTGGAAGTACTTACGGTAGAAATTTTCCTGAAGTTCCTTGATACAGCCAAAATCAATTACCCCTACGGTACCATCTTCTTGAAAAAGGAAATTACCAGGGTGAGGATCGGCATGCACTTGCTGTAAGCTGTGTATTTGAAAATCGTAGAAATCCCAAATAACCTGCCCAATCTGATTGCGTATTTCTTGGCTAGGGTTTAGAGCTAAAAACTTGTCGAGATGAAAGCCATCCAGCCAATCCATGGTAAGCACTTTTGCGGAAGATAAATCTTCATAGTACTTTGGGAACTCTAGTCCTTCAATGTGAGCACAAGCTTCGGTTATTTCTCGGCTGCGCTTTAGTTCGAGGAGATAATCGGTTTCCTCTAAAAGTCTTTCCTCAACTTCAGAAAGGTAATGGCTAATTTCCGTTTGGCTAATATTGAACATAGCGCCAACTACGGGACGAACCATTTTTAAATCAGACTGGATACTATTGGCCACTCCAGGGTATTGAATTTTAATGGCTAAGTTTTTTCCGTCTAGTTTGGCCTTATGCACTTGGCCAATACTAGCCGCAGCAACACTATTACGCGAAAATTCATCAAAAATTTCACTGGGCGCCTTTTTAAAATGCTGCTGAAATGTTTTTACAACCAATGGGTAAGACAGTGGTGGCGCCGAATATTGAGCTTGAGCAAATTTGGTAGTATAAGCCTGAGGCAATAAACCTTGGTCCATGCTTAACATTTGCGCTACTTTTAATGCGCTACCTTTTAGATTGCTGAGTGCATCATAAACGTCTTCGGCATTTCGCTCTTGTAATTCTTCTTGATTATCCTCACCGCTAATTAATTTCTTAGAATAGTGCTTAAGGTAATTGCGGCCAATTTTTGCACCCGTAGTTATAAACTTGCCCGTTCTTTGGCTACGACTGCTATAAATTTTGTCTTGTTCTTTCATCGGTTTTGGAAAATAAATTTCCCGAAATCAAAGGCCGAGTCAATGGCATTTTTTTCGATTAGATCGAAGGAGAAGTTTACGGATTTCTCAATGGCTTCATCGGTGCTTTCAAAGCCAAGAGATTTGTCCTTGCGCCAGAAATCCATTAAGAAGAGGAATTGATACCAGAATAGGTCATCATAAATATCATTGAACTTAGAGCGACCGGCAATTTCTTCGCGGCTGCGCCCTTCAATTAAGATTTGGTTGAGCCATTTTTTAAAGGCGGCTTTCAGTTCACTTAAGTCGCTACTGCCTTTCTTTAGATTGAACATCTTGCTATCTAAAACCAAAAGGACATAAGAACGGTTACTTTTTAATTGCTCAAAAAAGCTAAAGTAGAAGGAAAGCAATTTCTCACGTGTTCTAAAATCTTCCCATTCGGCGCTCCCTTCTAAAGCACTAATATTTTTATGGAAAAGTTCCATCCAAAAAGCAGCTGCCACCTGACCAAAGTCGTTGAAGTGCGCGTAAAAGTCTGCTTCTGAAATTTCTAAGTCCTTGCAAAAAGCAAAAACACTGGCGGGATTTTTCCCTTCTAATAGAAGATTTTCTTGGTATTTTTCAACAATCATGGTGCGGATATCTTCCACTTTTTTGCTCGTCTTTTTTGGTGCTGCTGCCATATTATAGATTTCTTATTTAGTTAACCTTAAAAAGCTCTATCTGTTCTGTATTTTTTAAAATTTTAACCAAAGATTCACATAATCGCCATTGGGGTCATAGCGTTCTTGTTGCGAATTAATATTAAAGCTACGTTGTTCGCGTGGGTCATTGCCGTTTCCGGCGAGATAGGTCCAATTGCCGTAATTGCTAGATACATCATAATCGATAAGGGCCGACTCAAACCATGCGGCTCCATGGCGCCAATCGCCTTTTAAATTATTGATAAGATAGGAGGCAACGTTTTGTCGCCCCCGATTACTCATAAAACCCGTGAGGGCTAACTCGCGCATATTTGCATCGATAAAAGGATGACCCGTTTTTCCTTGCCGCCATTTTTCAAATTGCGCATCTACCGATGAGTGATAATCTAAAGGCATTTGAAAGAAGTTAGCGCCTTTTTTAGCCGCATTTAAACGAAAGAATTCGCGCCAAAGTAATTCAAAGTACAACCAATAGGTAGATTCGTTAGCGCCAAATTGTGCTTCGTAATCTTTTATTTCGTGGTAAATTTTTCGGGGAGATAAAGAACCATTAGCCAGCCAAAAAGAGAACTTAGAGCTGTAATCGCTTCCAATCATGCCGTTGCGGGTTTCTTTATATTGAGATAAGTTTTTACTGCTGAAGAGGTAATAATGCAATCGCTTTAATCCTTCTTTTTCCCCTCCTTTGGGTTTCAAGGCGGCGCGCTCGTCGATCGCATCTGGGCGCAGACCCAAAGCAATTAAACTGGGCAGGGGAGTAGAGGCCACTGGGCTAGTGGATAGAGGCGATTGCGACGAAGAAAGAACTGCAGCAGGACTAATTACGGTTTCTATCTTTTTGCGAAAGGTGGTAAAGCCACGTGGCAATTTATAAAGGGGGAAGGGTAATTCGGAGATATTAAAAAGTTGGTTGGCTTCGAAGCTTTGCAAGGGAATATCTAGGGATTCTAACTCATCTGCCTGCATGATTTCTTCGTAGGCATATTCTTCACTATAAAAAATGGCATCAACAGGAAAGTTTTGATGCAGCGTGTTAATACCTTCCCATGGTTTACCAATACTTATTTGCAGCGGAATATTTAAGGAGGCTAAAGATTCTTTTAAATCTTGCAGCGATTCCAAAATAAATTGCGCCCTGCGGGCACCAATCCGGGGAAAAGCGGACTTATTATCACCATAGTATTGACTATCAAAACAGTAATAGGCAATTACTTCGTCTGCCTGAGCGCAAGCCGCACTAAGCGCAGGGTTATCATGTAAACGTAGGTCGTTTCTAAACCAAACTAAAATCCTCATCATCTTCTAATTTATAATTGAACTCAGTTTATTAGAAGCGCGAAGAGGATTAAAATGTTTTCGAAAATTATTTAAGCCTGAATTATTCCTGGATTATAGGCTTTTTCAATGGGAGCATGATTAGCCATTTCTATCCCCATGCTAATCCATTTGCGCGTATCAATGGGGTCAATAATTGCGTCGGTCCACAAGCGTGCTGCCGCGTATTCGGGCTTCATTTGCTCTTCATAATCGGCATGGATACGATCCAAAAGCTCTTTTTCAACCTCAGGGGTAATTTCTTTACCCAAACCTTTAAGGCGAGATTTTTCAATTTGTAATAAAACCTTGGCTGCCTGGGCGCCGCCCATAACCGCTAATTTGGAATTTGGCCAAGCCACAATTAAGCGCGGATCATACGCTTTACCGCACATGGCGTAATTACCGGCCCCAAAGCTATTATTCATAATAATGGTAAACTTCGGCACTACCGAGTTACTCATGGCATTAACCATTTTAGCACCATCCTTAATTATTCCGCCGTGTTCACTGCGCGAGCCTACCATAAAACCCGTAACGTCTTGCAAGAATACTAAGGGAATTTTTTTCTGATTGCAATTAGCAATAAAGCGTGAAGCCTTATCGGCGCTGTCGGAATAAATTACGCCACCAAATTGCATTTCGCCCTTCTTACTGCGGATCAATTCGCGGTTATTGGCTACAATTCCTACCGCCCAACCATCGATGCGGCCATAACCGGTAATAATGGTTTTACCGTAACCCGCTTTATATTCTTCAAATTCAGAATTGTCGAGCAAACGATCAATAATCTCTTGGGTTTTGTAAGGCTTAGAAGATTCCATGGGCATTAATCCATAAATCTCTTTTGGGTCTTTGGTTGGTTCTGCGGGTTTAGCGCGATTAAATCCCGCTTTGTTAGTATCGCCTATTTTATCAATAATATTTTGGATGGAGCTTAAACAGTCTTTATCGTCTTTGCTCTTATAATCGGTTACGCCCGAAATTTCACAGTGTGTTGTAGCGCCACCGAGGGTTTCATTGTCAATGTCTTCACCAATAGCGGCTTTAACGAGGTAAGAACCCGCTAAGAAAATGCTACCTGTTTTATCAACAATGAGGGCCTCGTCGCTCATAATGGGTAGGTAGGCACCACCGGCAACGCAACTGCCCATTATTGCTGAAATTTGGGTTATGCCCATGGAAGAAAGAATAGCATTATTGCGAAAGATGCGCCCGAAATTTTCTTTATCGGGGAAGATTTCATTTTGCATGGGAAGGTAAACTCCTGCACTATCTACCAAGTAAATAATAGGGATATGATTTTCCATGGCAATTTCTTGAGCACGCAGGTTTTTCTTGCCCGTAATTGGAAACCAAGCACCAGCTTTTACGGTGGCGTCGTTGGCCACAATTATACACATACGGCCTTTAATATAACCTAAAACAACCACAACGCCGCCGCTCGGACAGCCGCCATGATCGGCATACATGCCGTATCCAGCAAAGGCGCCAATTTCAATTTGAGGTTTACCTTTATCTAAAAGATAAGCCACTCTTTCGCGGGCACTTAACTTGCCCTGCGCGTGTTGTTTGGCAATTTTTGCTTCTCCACCGCCTAAATGGATTTTTTTGAGCTTTGTTTTTAGTTTAGAGACTAAGATTTTCAGATGATCTTCGTTCTTATTAAATTCGATATCCATTAATTATTGGCAATTTGTGAGGGTGAAAACAGCTCTTTGAGTAAATAATTCTTTGCTAGGATTAGCAACACTTTGCAAAAAGGTAAATACATTTTTATCTTCAAATGCACTTACATAGATGATATCGCTAAGGCCATCGCCGCTAATATCACCATACCAGTAAAGGCGCGGAATTTGGCAATCGCCGAAATTGGGGATTAATTCGGCTAAATTTTGTTCTAATTTTAGACCATCATTTTGATAGCTAATGGTAATCTTATAATCCTTTAGGGTAGGGCAATCGCCAGCTTTTATTACCTGACCAGTAGCTGTAAGTTTTACCTTTCTAGTATCATCCAAACTTAATTCTTGCCCGGGGAAAAGTTTCGAACCGCGAACACGCATGGCTTCACTTTGATCGTAAAGGCTAATCTCCTGAAAGGGAATGACCTTATTGGACCCTATTAAAAAGAGGCTTCTTTCGTCTTTATTGGTGAGAATATCGAATTCTAGACCACTACCCACTTTTTCTTTACTGAGAATCAATTTTAAATCGAGCGGTTGGATGCGGTGCAAGCCATTTGGTTCGGATTCACTCTGTAGAAAAACACCATACCAATAGAGAGTCGGGTCCAAAGATTGGATATCACCACAAAAGTTATAACTTTCTACGGCCAACTGCAGATTATCACTTTTTAGATAAGGATGTAAGGGGTTTAATGTTTTTTCGGAGCTGAAATTTTTTGAATTATTGGTTCCTAATATACTATCGCTCACGGCACTTATTTTAGCCGCACTAGTGCGCAAGCTGTCAAAATCTAGGCTGTCTTTTGGTGCTTTCCGTAAGAAGCCATCAAACATATAGCCTTCTTTTTTCTTGAAGTAAACTTTACGCCAATCGCCCTTAATGCCTTCATATTCTGCTTTTCCGAAGCTTTTGTTGGCGCAGTATTTTACGGTATCCCCAAAAGGAACAGTAGTAATAAACCCTTTGGCCACTTGCTTGCGCAGAATCAATCCACTGGGAGCATTAACCATTGCATTTACAAGATTACAATCTTGACCACTAAGCGAGAAAGCAAAAAAGAGCAAGAGGAGAGAAAGGGGAGAATTCATAATTTTTCTAAACTTGCCACGAAAGTACAAATTAAAGCTGCGTTAAATAATCAAAAGCAGCGGGTCCTTCGTTGCAAATCAGATCGAGAATAGAAAGATTTTCTTTGAATCCGCCTTTGTGCTCAAAAACTTGCGGGTAATAGGGAAGGTTTTTTTCTAGATTTTTCTTAGGATGAAAATAGTTTCTATAATCATCACAATTAGTACTTAGTTCATGCCAATCTTCGCTGTAGGTCAGCTGTGGCTGGATGCGCAGCCATTTGCAAACGAGTTTAAAGGTATCAAGATTTAAGTCCCATAAACGCTGATAGGGCTTTTGGTAAAGGGCTTCCAAGTCGGCCGATATGGCATCAAAAAACGGACTAGAGCCATAGGAGGTTTGTAGCGCCTGCCAGTGTTTCTGAGCCCAATTTTCTGCTTGATTTAAAGTGATTAAATCAATTTGCCTTGATGATTGGTGATTTACACTAAGGTTGAGCATTAGGGCACCATTCGGCCCATCTACATAAGTGCGATTGCGATAAGTCTGTTTACTAAAGCTTTCTTTCGCTTCTAAAACCAACTGATCATATTGCAGCATTTTGGCAAAGTAGGAGATTGGTCCCCAGTAAGTAATACTAAAAAGTGCAGCTTTCAATTAGGCAGCTTTTTTCTTTTTGAGCCAAAAATTAATAGCGTAACCAATAACTACAAGTACCAAAAATGGCCAGAAATAGGATTTACGTTCACCATCGCCGCCAGCTAAACTAAAGACGCGGTCGGTTCTAATTTTATCGCCCGAAGAACGAGCAAATTTATCGTAGCTCATCCAAATGAAAACCGGTTTACCCACAATGTGATCTTCGGGAACAAAGCCCCAGTAGCGGCTATCCAAAGAATTATGGCGATTATCTCCCATCATCCAGTAATAACCTTGCTTAAAGGTATAGTGGGTGGCTGCCTCACCATTAATACTGAAATTATTTCCCTCTTGCTTAAGGGTATTCCCTTCATAAACCTCAATTATACGACGATAAAGGTGAATGTTATTTACGGTAAGTTCTACTGAAGCACCAGCTTTTGGCAATACAATGGGTCCATAATTATCGCGCGTCCATTTGAATAAAATGTCTTTGCTATTTGCGGGATTAGGGAATATCTCGCTATTAACTTGATAAGGAGTATAAGTGTGATAAATTTGATAAAGAGTAGGAGAGATATCGGCAGGATAATCTTGAAGGTTTATTTCGCTATTAATTACTTCTACTTCAACCACATTAGGCATCGCTTTAAACTCTTCGATTTGTGAATCGCTTATGGTTACAATGTATTCGTGGAAATCAGGCCCGCGATTTATTAAACTAGCCGCGCCACGTTCTTGCTTTTCTCTTTGTTCGCCTTCGGTTAACATATTAATGTCGAAGCGATCTTTAACCATAATCGGATTAAGCGGCGTACTATTCGTACGAACAAAATATTCGAATTGGCGATCAGCTAAGTCGGGTAATTGATTGATTTCACCATTGATATAGATTTCTCTATCTACAATTTTAAGGGTATCTCCCGGAAGGCCCACACAGCGTTTTACGTAATGCTCACGCTTGTCGATAGGGTATTCATCTTCCATGGGGTAGTTAAAAACCACAGGGTCGTTACGTTCTACATCGGTAATTTTCGGGAAACGTAAGTAGGGGAATTTTATCTTATCGCTAAAGGCTTTTATATTGGTGAAAGGTATTTTGTTATGCATCAGCGGAAGCGAAAAAGGCGTCATTGGTAAGCGACTGCCATATTGCAATTTGCTAACGAAGAGGAAATCACCCACCATCAAAGATTTTTCCATGGAGGGCGTAGGAATTGTAAAGGCTTCGAAGGTGAAGGCACGGATTAATGTAGCCGCCACAATGGCAAAAACGATGGAGGAGAAGCCCTCTCCAATATGTTTGCGGATTTCAACTTTATCGCGCCCCTCATATTTTAATTTGCTGGTAAAGGCGAGGTAACCGAAATAGAGACCTAGGGTAATTACCCCTAAAACCGTGTTTTTTGTATTTGCGATGCGGTAAACATGCAATAATTCATAAAAAATAACCACCATTATAATATTCCCTACTACGGGTAAAATAGCGAGGATTACAAACCACCAAGGACGATCTATCACCTTGGTCATTATATAAATATTATAAAAAGGAACTAATGCTTGCCAAGCTTTATAGCCTGCTCCTTGAATAAAACGGAGGGCCAAAAGGCCATAGTAAAAGTAGAGGGCAAAAAGAAAAATTAGGGTTTCAGTTACGTTCATTCGTTTAGATTTAGGACATCTTGCATGGTGCAAACGCCAGTTTTATCAATAAGGTATTCGGCGGCTAAAACGGCACCAAGTGCAAAGCCTTCGCGGCTATGAGCGGTGTGTTTTATGCTAATCGAATCAATTGTGCTATCGTAGTTTATAATGTGAGTGCCGGGAACATTCTCTTCGCGCAAAGCCTCGATGCTTAAATCATCTTTTTGAGCATTTTCCTTGAGTTCCCATTTTTTATACTGACTATTTTCCGCTAAGATTTGCTCGGCTAATGTAATACCCGTTCCACTAGGAGCATCAAGCTTTTGCAAATGATGAACCTCGGTTAAACTAGCTTGATAACTCGGGTAGGAACCCATCAGCCCGGCCAACTTTTTATTAAGGGCGAAGAAGAGATTAACGCCTAAACTGAAATTGGAGGCATAAAGAAACCCTACTTTTCTACTTTGGCTAAGGGCGGTGATTTCGGGATAGTGTTTCAGCCAACCCGTAGTGCCAGAAACTGCAGCAATACCGGCTTCCAGACTGGTTTTAATATTGTTGAAAGCCGATTCGGGTTTACTAAACTCAATGGCGATTTCTGCTTTTTTTAATTCGCTTAAGTCGATGCCTTGAGAATTGAAACGTGCCACAACAGTATGTCCCCGTTCTATAAGCTTTTGTTCAATAATATGGCCCATTTTGCCATAGCCAATAAGTGCTACTTTCATTGCAAATCAAGTCTTAGCCGCAGTCCTACTGCGGGCAAATTATTCACAAAAAACATATTTGGTTCTACTCTCAAGGAGAGGTCATCATTAACATTATAATCGTAGAGATGCGCATCTACATGGGCATCTACTACATTAAGAGCCCAAACAACGGCACCAATAATAATGGCTAAATCGCGCCAATCGCGGTAGATATTCTGCAGCTCGATAAGTTCCCTTTCACTATAAATATTCAGGTACTGATCTGTTGCGGTGGCATTGGTATCAATACGCAGAAAAAAAGCATCTAAATAGCGACGATAAGATTGGTGGTTATCAATGGCCATATAAATACAGGCGCCTAATCCACCATAAATAATAGGCATTTTCCAATAAGCCTTATTGTAGTACTGTCCTGCTCCTGGTAGCGCGGTAGAAAGCCAAGTTGCTTTACTTACAGAATGAACTTCTGCCGAATCCACCTGAATTGTATCCACCGCAGTAGCTTTTAATTCTTCTTGAGCTCGAAGGTTAGCAGAGAAGAAAAACAGGAAGAGAAAACTGATATGGAGCAAGGTAAACTTGGGCACTTTAGTTTTTTAGTAGGTCCAGCAGTCGCTCTAATTCTTGGTCATTTTTAAAGGTGATGGTAATTTTCCCACGACCACGGTTATTGCGATTTAATTCCACATCGGCCTCGAGGTGTTCTTTCAATTCTTCGTGTATACGCATATACTTTTCGGCAAGGGGGGGCTTTTCGCGCTGGGTAGTTTTGCTAAGACCTTCTTTTAGTTTTCGGGTGGCTTCTTCCACCTGTCGAACGCTAAGATCTTTAGCTATTACCTCTTGATAAAGGTTGATTTGATCTTCTTCGTTGCTAATATTAATGAGCGCCCGAGCATGTCCTACGGCAATCATTTTATCGCGTAAGCCTGCCTGAATAAGCGGCTGTAATTTTAATAAGCGTAAATAATTGGTAATAGTAGAGCGTTTTTTTCCAACGCGGATACTCATTTCTTCTTGCGTAAGCTGGCATTCGTCAATTAAACGCTCGTAGCTTAAGGCCACTTCAATGGGATCTAATTCTTCCCTTTGAATGTTTTCCACCAAAGCCATTTCCAACATGCTTTGGTCGTCGGCTAACCTAATGTAAGCAGGAATGCTTTCTAACCCAGCAATTTTAGCGGCACGAAAACGTCTTTCCCCACTAATAATCTCAAATTTAGATGGCCCGGCTTTGCGCACGGTAATGGGTTGGATTATCCCTAGAGCCTTGATAGACTGTGCTAGTTCGTCTAATGCTTCCGCATCAAAGATAGTCCGCGGTTGATCTGGATTAGCTTGAATATCAGCGATATCAAGCTCGGCAATCGTGCCAATCACCTGATCCGCATTTGTGTCTTCCGCCGAATTTAATTCTGCATTGTCCTTGAGTAGCGCGGCTAAGCCTTTGCCCATTGCTCTTCTTTTTGGTGCTGCCATCTATTATTCTAAATTTTTTTACTCTGCTTCTATCGCTTCGTTTTTCTCTAAAAATTCGCGCGCCAAATTTAAGTAATTCTGAGCCCCATTACTGGAAGCATCATACATGATTATGGTTTCACCATAACTCGGAGCCTCACTTAAACGTACATTTCTTTGAATTATGGTATTAAAAACCATTTTTGAGAAATGCGTTTTCACTTCTTCCACAACCTGGTTACTTAGTCGTAAGCGCGAGTCGAACATGGTAAGTAATAAACCTTCTATATCTAAATCGGGATTGTGAATGTTTTGTACGCTCTTAATTGTGTTCAGCAATTTGCCTAAACCTTCTAAAGCGAAGTACTCGCACTGTATAGGGATGATAACACTATCTGCTGCAGTTAAAGCGTTTAGCGTAATTAGTCCTAAAGAAGGGGCACAATCAATTAAAATATAATCATAGTGTGCTTTAATTTCTTCCAATGCACTTTTAAGCATGTGCTCGCGACGGTCCTTATCTACTAGTTCTATTTCCGCGGCAACTAGGTCAATTTGGGCAGGTATTAAATCCAAGTTTGGATTTTTTGTACTAACTACGACATCAACTGCTTTGCATTCGTGTTCTAAAACTTGGTAAGTACCTAGCTTAATTTCGTCGGGGTCATAACCTAAAGCTGAAGTGGTGTTAGCCTGAGGATCAGCATCAATAATTAAAACCTTTTTTTCCAAAACTCCTAGACTTGCGGCGAGGTTAACAGCAGTAGTTGTTTTCCCCACGCCACCTTTCTGATTGGCAATTGCTACAATTTTTCCCATAAATAATTAATCCTTATAATCTTTTTCGCTCCTTGCGTTGTTCCTTTATTTTAAGAGGGTAATTATTAAAGAAACAACGTTATTCTTACCCTCTAATAAAAGGAAGCCTAAATTACAATTTCTAGTTAGTTTGAAAAGGATTTTTTCTTTGTTTTACCAACAATAATTTAATAAGATGATTACCGTAATTTGTGCTACGCACCGCCCGCAAAACCTTACGCAAAAGGTTGTCTCTCAGTATGCAACAATTTTAGAGGCTCTGGGTCAGAAGGTGCAGATATTTAATTTGTCGGAATTACCCGAGGGCTTTGTTTTTAACGACAGCTTTGGAGGGCGTACCGCCGCAACCCAAGAGATAATTAATCAAAAATTGATTCCCGCTGATCGCCTAGTTATTGTAGCTCCTGAGTATAATGGCAGTTATCCTGGCGTTTTTAAGGCTTTCTTAGATGGCGTAAAACCCCATATCTGGAAAGGAAAAAAAGCCGCTTTAGTGGGCGTAGCTTCGGGAAGGGCAGGAAATCTTCGTGGTTTAGGGCATCTTACTGATGTGTTACACCATTTGCGAATAGAAGTATTTTCTCTACAAGTGCCACTTTCTAAGATAGAAGGACTTTTAGACGAGAAGAATGAATTGACTGACGAATCTACTCTACAGGTGTTAAAAGCGCAAGCGAAGGAGTTTCTAGAATTTTAAAACCGAGAATTCTATTTTTCCTACAAAATAGAAAAGGGGATGTGATTAAAATCGCATCCCCTTTTTGTTTAAAAATCGGCTGTACTCTAAATATCTTCGAAAGAGACATCGGTAAACTCTTTATTGCTTTCCTCAGAATTATCTTCTTCTTTAAAGGCTTCTTCCTGATAATTGAAATCGCCATGATGTTTTTTCTGGTAATCCGGCTCATGTCGATCAGAGATTACTTCTTCCCCGCGCTTATCGATAATATAGTCGGTGGCTTCCTTTAACATATCCTGAAATTGGTCGAAGTCCTCTTTATACAAGTATATTTTGTGCTTCTTATAAAATACATTGCCGTTGTCGGCGGTATGCTTTTTACTTTCTGTAATAGTCAGGTAATAATCGTCTGCCTTTGTGGCTCTTACATCAAAGAAATAGGTTCTTCTACCTGCTCTTAATACTTCAGAATGAATTTCTTCCTGCTCATTTTGTCCGTGGTCGCTCATGTTCTTTTCTTGATTAGCTTAGAGCAAATCTAAAAAAAACAATGATTTTGTTTAGCAATACACTAAAAATAAGCCGCTAGCTAAGCATTTTCTTTCCTTGTTCTAAAAGCTGTTGATCGTACATGTTTTGATAATATCCCTTAAGTTCCATTAAATCAGCATGTTTACCTTGTTCAATCACTTTGCCGTCTTCCAGTACAATAATGTGATCGGCATTTTTAACCGAAGAAACGCGATGACTAATAATCAAAGAGGTGCTTTGGTCGATTAGTTTTTTGAGATTGGTAAGGATTTTTTCTTCTGTTTCGGTATCTACTGCCGACAAGCAATCGTCGAGGATTAAGACCGGTGGTTTTTTAATAATGGCACGAGCGATGCTTAATCTTTGTTTTTGGCCACCACTTAAAGTAACCCCTCTTTCGCCCACTTTGGTTTGATAGCCATTGGGGAACTCCATAATATTATCGTGTAGATGGGCATTTTTAGCCGCTTCTTCTACCAATTCAAGGGAATTATCATCTATTCCAAAGGAAATATTGCGTGCAATATCGGTGCTAAATAAAAAGGCTTCTTGCGGTACATAGCCAATGCTTTGCCTTAAATGATTAAGATTTACTCTATTAATGTTTTGGCCATCCACTAGAATATCGCCAGAATCAACATCATATAAACGCGCTACTAAATTTGCTATCGTACTTTTTCCACTGCCCGTTTTACCTACAATGGCGAGCGATTTTCCAGATTCTAAACTAAAGCTAAGGTTTTTTAGTGCCTCTATTCCGGTGTCAGGATAGCGGAAGCTTACATTTTTAAATTCGATATTACCTTTAAAGTTAAAGTCTTCTTGGCTAGGGTTTACAATTTCTGGTTCAATTCGTAAAAATTCATTGATCCTTTCCTGACTAGCCGCAGCGCGCTGTACCAAAGAGGTAACCCAACCAATAGAGGCCACGGGCCAAGTAAGCATATTTACATAGATGATAAATTGGGCAATAACTCCAGGCGATATTTTACCCGCAATCGTTTCTTGTCCACCTATGAAAATAGTAAGAATGGTAGAAATGCCAATTAGCAAAATCATGAGAGGGAAGAAGAGCGCGTTGATGCGGTACAATTCTTTGTTGCGCTCGAAATAGTGATTGGCTTCATCGCCAAAATCTTGCAATGACTTTTCTTCGCGGACGTAGGCCTTTAAAACACGAATCCCTGAAAAGGCTTCTTGCACAAAAGAAGAAATAGTGCTGAGCTGACGCTGCACTTGTTCACTTTTCTGATTAATTTTCTTACTTACATAATAAATGGAGCCCGCTAATACGGGCAAAGGCGCCAGCACGTAAAGGGTGAGGCGAGGACTCCAGTAAAACATTATGGGAACAATCAGCAGGAGCGTAATACCTACGTTAAAAGTATACATTATAGCTGGGCCGAGATACATTCTTACTCTGCTTACATCTTCGCTAATGCGGTTCATTAAGTCACCCGTTTTATTGCGCTTGTAAAAGGCGAGGGAAAGTTTTTGATATTGATCGAAGATTTCGTTTTTCATATCATATTCGATATGGCGACTAGCAACAATAATGGTTTGGCGCATAAAGAACATGAAGAGACCTTTGAGTAAGGAGCTACCGATAATTATGAAACCGAAAAGTACCAGCTTAGAGCGTAAATCGCTGTAATCGAAGTTCTCGTCGGTCTGATATTGCTTAATGGCTTCTTCTACGATATTAAAAGATTCGCGCACTAATTCTGCGGGCAATATTCCGAAAATTACCGAAATGGCTACGAAAAAGAGCCCAAGGAGCAGTTTCCAACGGTATTTAAAAATATATTTATTGAGACTTCTTAGGGATTTCATCAATTGTTGGCTCAAAAAATTAGCCTAATTTCGCAGTCCGAAAATGGCATCATTACAAAGCGCAAATGTAGTCCATTGAACGAATTTAAATCCTCTCTACTCATTACTTATTACAATGAAGGACTTTAATATTACTGATCAAGGCGAAGTGGCCGGTGGTATTTTCACCCACGTTTCCTTTAAAAATCACGAACAAGTTGTTTTTTGCAACGATCAGGAAACTGGTCTGAAAGCAATTATTGGCATTCATAATACCACTTTAGGTCCGGCATTAGGCGGCACTCGAATGTGGAATTATTCGAATGAAGCCGAAGCCCTTAATGACGTTTTGCGCCTTTCGCGCGGAATGACTTTTAAAGCATCCATTAGTGGTTTAAACTTGGGTGGTGGTAAGGCCGTAATTATGGCCGATAGTCGCAAAGACAAAACCGATGCAATGATGCAGAAGTTTGGTGAATTTGTAAATTCCCTTTCCGGGAGATACATTACTGCTGAAGATGTTGGTATTACAACCCATGACATGGAAATGGTGAAAATGAAAACCAATCATGTTAGCGGTATTCCCGAATCGATGGGTGGTAGTGGCGATCCTTCTCCCGTAACTGCTTATGGCGTTTACATGGGAATGAAAGCGGCCGCAAAATACAAATATGGCAATGATAACTTGGCTGGCCGAAAGGTTTTGGTACAAGGTATTGGTCATGTTGGAGAAACCTTAGTGCATCACCTTTGCCAAGAAGGTGCCCAGGTGATAATTAACGACATTCATCAAGATCGTATTAACGAAATGGTTACTAAGTATGGCATTAAAGCGCATATTGGTAGTGATATTTTTAATGCAGACTTTGATATTTATGCGCCTTGTGCCTTAGGCGCTACTGTAAATGCCGAAAGCATTGCCCGCATGAACTGCGATATTATCGCTGGTGCAGCGAATAATCAGCTAGCTGAAGAATGGAGCGATGAGATTTTACTGGCGAAGAAGGGTATTTTATATGCTCCAGACTTTGTGATTAATGCAGGAGGATTGATTAACGTATACTCTGAAATTGCAAAATACGATCGCAGCGAATCTTTAAGAAGAACCGAAGAAATTTACAATACCACCCTAGATATTTTCCGTCATGCGGAAATCGAAGGAATTACTAATCATGCAGCTGCTGTGAAAATAGCGCAGGCTCGCATTGATAACGCGAAATAGAACGATAAACAACTATGCTCACTCGGAGACATTTAAGAATTAAGGTTTTTCAGGCGATTTATGCCTATCAATATGATGGTGCCAAAGGTTTGCTTGCCGCAGAGAAGCATCTCAGGAAATCCATCGATGACATTTATAGACTTTACCTCCATGAATTATCAGCTTTGGTTTTAGTTCATCGCTTTGCCAAAGAACGCATTGAGATAAACCGCCAAAAGAAATTGGCGACTAAGGAAGATATTAACCCTAATACTCGTTTTACCGAGAATCGCTTTCTTACTTGGTTATCAGGTAATATGAGTTTGCAAAAAGATGTGCAAGATTATCATATTTCCTTCGGCGACGACAAAGAAATTATCCGTTCGCTTTACCGCGCATTTTTAGAAGATGAGCGCTATCAGGAATACATGGATAGTGAAGAAAGTAGCTTATCAGCCGACAAGAAAATTATTAAGTATCTATACGGAGCATACATAGTAGAGAACGAAACCTTGCAACAGGTTTATGAAGACCATAATATGTTTTGGTCGGATGATTTAGATGCGGCTCAAGCTATGGCTGCGAAAACCATTAGCAGTTTTGATGCTTCTAAAGATGAACAAAGTAAGCTCCAGAGGCTTATTAAGAATCAGGACGATCTCGATTTTGCGATGAAGTTATTCCGTACGGCTATTAATGACAATGAAAAGTTAGAGGAGCGCATCTTGGCGAAAGCCCAACACTGGGAAGGCGACAGAATTGCAGTGGTCGATAATATTTTTTTGAAAATGGGATTGGCGGAATTAATAACCTTCAATCAAATTCCTGTAAAGGTTACCCTTAACGAATATATTGAACTCGCTAAGCAGTACAGCACTAATAAAAGTGGACAATTCATCAACGGAATTTTAGATAAGTTAAAAACCGAGATGATAGAAAGCGGTGAAGTGCGTAAAATTGGCAGAGGCTTACTTTAGCAACGGAATTCGATTAAGGGTAGGAGCCCGAAGGAAGTTTTAATTTTAAAAAGAGCAGAGCACATAGGAAAGACTGAAATTAAAAAAAGCGATTAGCGGAAGAGTCTTGGTTCTAATTTTCCAAGAAAGCGAAAATCTGCTGCGCTATTTTCAGTCCAACTCAGCTTTAGTATTATTTTTGCGAACAAAGAGAAATTTAATTTAACAACAACATGAAAAAGATCTTATTAAGTGCCATCGTACTTTCAGGTTTAGTAGCAGTTTCCTGCGATAATGCAGCGAGCAAAATTAAATCGGGTGAAACGGCATCCACTAGCACCGAAAGCAATGTTAGCGCCAACAACCAATCAAACAATGCTATGGAAACTCAGGTAAATACCAATGGTGCTTTACCCGTTTTCAGCTTTAACGAAGAAAATCACGATTTCGGATCAATCGAAGAAGGCGTAATTGCTAAGTACGATTTCGAATTTACTAATACTGGTGACGCTCCTTTAATTATTACCAATGCTTCCGGAAGCTGCGGCTGTACCGTGCCATCTTGGCCAAGAGAACCAATTGCACCGGGCGAAACTGGTAAAATTCACGTAGAGTTTAACTCAAATGGTCGCACCGGTAACCAAACTAAAACAGTTACTCTTTCTTCTAACACAGTGCCTAACAAGAAAGTATTACGCATTTCTGCGCAAGTAAATCCTGATCCTAATAAAGCTGCTGAACAGCAAAACGGTTAATACAAACTAATGATTCAAGTATTTTTACAAGCGGAGTCTTCTCCAATAGCCTCATTCTTACCCCTAGCTTTAGTGCTAGTAGTAATGTACCTTTTCTTTTTCCGTCCTCAAATTAAGAAGCAGAAAGAAGAGAAAAAGTTTAGAGAAGAGATTTCCAAGGGCATGCGCATTGTTACCAATAGTGGTATTCACGGTAAGATTTTGGAAATTCAAGAGCATACCATGATTATCGAAAGCGAAAACACTCGCTTGAAAATTGACAAAGCGGCAGTTAGTAAAGAGTTTAGTGCAACCTATCTTCCCAAGGAGGAAAAGGCCGCTAAAAAAGAAGAAAAGAAAAGCGAGAAATAATCGCCTTACATATTCAATCAAAAATCGGTCTTCGGGCCGATTTTTTTTGTTTTATACTTACCTTGGTTCCCTATGTTGCTGAGCAAAATTAAAGAAATACTAGAAGGTTTAAGCTCTTGGTTTTTAAGGGGTAATAACCGCGTTAAGCTACTTTTCCTTTTAATATCGCTCTTTCTATGGTTTATTATTAAGCTTTCGCAGACGGGCTATCGTAGTCCCAGTCACTTCATGCTTGACTATTACGATTTACCAGTAGATCGCATTCTTCTTCAAGAAGGCCCCGATAACATTCAAATTGAATTTGAAGGAACAGGTTTTAGCTTATTGCGCTATAAGTGGTTTAATGGCAACTCCATTGCCATAGATATTAATGCTTTACCCGAACTAGAAGATGGACGGCGCTACTGGCTTACCAATGATAATCTGGGCGAAATAGAAAGCGATTTAAGTTTAAATGGAACACGGATTTTACGGATTAATCCCGACACACTTTTCTTTAACCTGGGCCGCCTAATGTCTAAGAAGGTTCCCATTTTAGCACTTTATCAAGCTAATTTCGATACCAATCAGTTTGTGCTATATCGTAAAATTCGTCTTTCACCGGATAGTGTGTTATTAACGGCGCCAGCGCAAGATTTATGGAAAATCAATGAAATTTACACAAAGCCCATACTTTTAAGCGAGCCAAGTGATTCCATAGCAGTGGAGATTGACTTGAACTTACCTAAAGTGGAAAATTTTAAGGCCAATATTAGCCGTACAGAAGCTAGGCTTGAGTTTTCTGCTCTGGCAGAAGCGAAAATTGAAGTTCCCATTATCGCGATCAATAATCCCGATAGTACTCTTTTTGAAATCATCCCCAATAAAGCTGAAATCGTTTACCGTACTGCTTTACGCGATTTCAAAGATATTCGGGCAGATGAGTTTTTGATGTATGCCGACTATAATGACATTGCCGACAATCCCGAGGCACGCTTTATCTCTTTAAAAATAGAAAGTCCCCCTCAGGCCGTTCGTTACTTGCAAATTAATCCCCAAAGAGTAGAATTTATAATAACCCCTTTATGATTATTGGCTTAACCGGAGGGATAGGCAGTGGTAAATCGACTGTCGCTAATATATTTCAGCATTTGGGAATTCCCGTTTTTATTGCCGATGAGGAATCAAAACGCCTACTAGATACCGATCCAATTTTGCAAAATAGCCTGCGAAATTTATTAGGAAAAGAATTAATAAAGGATGGTGTGATTGATAAGGTTTATATGGCTCAAAAGATATTTTCGGACGAGTCTTTACTGCAAGAGGTTAACGCTCTTGTACATCCTTTGGTAGGAATTGCCTTTAAACATTGGGCCTTACAACATTCGAAAGCTCCCTATGTGATGCGTGAAGCAGCTATACTTTTTGAAAGCAATACTTATAAAGACTGCGATAAAATTGTAGTGGTTACCGCTCCAGAATCTTTGCGCCTGGAACGCGTTATGCGTCGTTCTAACTTATCTGCGGAAGCGGTAAAAGCGAGAATGGACAAGCAATGGCCGCAAGAAAGAAAAGATGCCATGGCCGATTATTTAGTTGACAATAGCGGAGAGAAATCACTAATAAAGCAAGTAATTGCCATTCATGAAAATATTATCGGCCGAACAAAGTAGAGCAGCGGATTTATATACCATTGATCAAGAGGAAATTACTTCCCTCGATTTAATGGAAAGGGCCGCCTATGCCTTATTTAGTTTTTTAGAAGAGCATTTTCCGGAAGACCAAGCTTACCACATTTTTTGTGGTATGGGCAATAATGGCGGCGATGGCTTAGTGTTGGCGCGTTTGCTTCATCAAAGTAATTATCCTGTATCGCTCAGTATTATTAATCTTAAGGAACAAGGTTCGCCCGATTTTGAAGAGAGTTTAAAGGCGCTTCCAGCAGATTTAAATCCCCAGTACCTAAGCGAAAAAGATGCTGAAATTAACTTGCAACCTAAAGTCATTATTATAGATGCGATTTTAGGAAACGGCTTGGATCGTCCGCTAAAAGGAATCCTTGCTAGGGTAGTGGAGCTCTTGCGAAATTCCTCAAATTTCAAAATAGCTATTGATATTCCTACCGGTCTTTTTGCCGATAATAATAGTAAAAATGAGCTGAATAAAGTATTAGCTTGCGATTTGTGCTTATGCATTCAATCGCCTAAAAAGAGCTTATTACATGCTTTTACGGCTCCGCTCGTGGGCAGATATGTTCTGATAGATATTGGTTTAAACCAAGAGTATATTGGCAATTTAAAGAGCGATTCGTATTTATTGGAGAAGCGTGATATTGAGGAAATTTACCGTCCTCGTAAAAAGTTTAGTTTTAAAGGAACTTACGGTCACCTTCTCATTTTAGCCGGTAGCGAAAACACGATGGGCGCTGCGCATATTAGCGCTGAAGCGGCTTTGAGAAGTGGTTGTGGTTTGGCTACGGCCTTGGTTCCTTCTTCTAGTTTTAGCGCTTTTAATATTCGCTTGCCCGAGCTTATGTTGTATGCACAGGATACTGAGATTCATAAAGTGAAGGGCAATTTTTCCGCACTTGTGGCAGGACCAGGCTTATCAACCGCTCAGTCGAGCGCCCAGTATTTAAAAAATTTAATTCAGGCTGCTCCCGGACCAATGGTTTTAGATGCAGATGCCTTAAATATTCTTGCTGAAAATCCTACTTGGCTGCGTTTTTTAGCGGCAGGTACCATACTTTGTCCGCATCCCGGCGAAATGAAACGTCTTTTAGGACTAAAGAAGTTTGAGCATAATTACCTTGATTTAGTACTGGCCTTTGCCCAAAAGTATCAGCTCAATATTTTGCTTAAAGATGCGATAAGTGTATTGGTAACCAAGGAAGGTAATTTCATTTACTCCGATTTTGGCAGTCCCGCCTTAGCGAAAGCCGGATCGGGCGATTGTTTAACGGGAATAATTGGTTCCTTATTAGCACAGGCTTATTCGCCTCAAGCAGCAGTATGTTTAGCTACTTATCTACATGGTACTGCCGCAAAATTAGCAGCGGAAGAAGGCGCAGCGGAATCTGTTTTAGCTAGTGATGTAAATGCACATCTTGCGAAAGCATTTGCCAGTTTAGTTTGACTTGCGATAAAAATGGGCCTTAATAAGGTTTGAAGAAAGCGTAAAATTATAGTAGGCTAATATCGCCGCGCCCCTCTCTAATTATGCTTACTTCTCCTTCGCTTAAGTCCACTACGGTAGATGCGTATAAATTACCAATTCCGCCATCAATTACCAGATCTACGTCGTGATCGAATTTCTCGGCAATTAATTCGGGGTCAGTAGTGTATTCTAAAATGGCATCATCATCATGCACAGATGAGGCGATAATAGGACGGCCAAGTAGCGTAACAATTTCGCGCGGTATGCTATTGTCGGGAATACGAATACCAATAGTTTTTCTCTTCTTTTGGAAGAATTTAGGAATGGCATTACTAGCGTTAAGAATAAAAGTAAAAGGCCCTGGCAAGCAGCGTTTTAAGATTTTGTAAGTAGAAGTGTCAACCGACTTGGTGTATTCACTGAGGTTACTTAAGTCGAAAAAAACGATGGCAAATTCGGCTTTTTCGGGCTTAAGTCCTTTTAGTCGCGCAATGCGCTCAATGGCTTTAGGTTTGGAAATATCACAACCAAAGGAATAAACCGTATCGGTGGGGTACACAATTACCCCACCGCGGTTTAAAACTTCTACAACTTTCGCCAATGCTTTCGGATTGGGATTGTCGGGATAGATGCGAATTATTTCCGCCATAATTTATTTATTCCCCTTCGCGTAGTCTTCTAAAAACTTCGCTAAACCGATATCGGTTAGTGGGTGGTTTAATAGTCCCATAATACTGCTTAAAGGACCGGTAATTACATCAGCGCCGATTTTAGCACAATCTACCACGTGCATGGTATGACGCACTGAAGCGGCTAAGATTTCGGTTTCAAAACCGTAATTATCATATACTAAGCGAATGTCTTCAATTAGCTGAAGACCATCGGTAGAAACATCGTCTAAACGACCAATAAAAGGCGATACGTAAGAGGCGCCTGCCTTGGCGGCCAAAAGAGCTTGCCCAACTGAAAAAACCAAGGTGCAATTCGTTTTGATTTCTCGATCAGAGAAATATTTTAAGGCTTTGATACCATCTTTAATCATGGGAATTTTAACCACAATTTGTGGGTGTAAGGCCGCTAGAGCCTCACCTTCTCTTACCATTCCTTCAAAGTCGGTAGAAATAACTTCTGCACTTACATCGCCATCAACTGCTTCGCAGATATCAATATAATGTTGGGTAATTTTATCAGCACCAGTAATACCTTCTTTAGCCATTAAAGATGGATTGGTAGTAACGCCGTCTAATACGCCAAGATCTTGCGCTTCTTTAATTTGATCCAGGTTAGCTGTGTCGATGAAAAACTTCATGTTTTCTTATTAGTGATTTGCTGGCAAAAGTACATCGCAAAAATGGAAGAAGCCTAATTCACACGAAATCGAGGTGAAATTAAGTTTGGCCCTATTATGAAAAGCACAACACAAGCCGAGGTTTGGTAGACTTCTTTCAATAAAAGTGAAAATCTGTGGCGATAATTTAAGTCGAACTCAGGTTTAGAAGTAGGAGAGGCGAAGAAATCGGTTGGTCCAATGAATAAGGTAGAACTCAGAATAATTTAATTTTCCGCAATCGGCAAGCGGAAAAAGAAGTCGGAGCCCTGATTTAAAACACTCTGCACTTGCAAGGGGCTACCATGGGCCAAAAGAAGTTCTTGCACTAATTTCAAGCCGATGCCGGTTCCTTTTTCACCATCACTACCTTGTTTCGCTTCGTGATAGTCGTGGTGAGTCAGTTTGTTTAATTCCTGGCTAGACATCCCCATGCCGTTGTCTTTAATGTGGAGGATGATATAGTTTTCATCGCCCATTTGAGTGAAAATGGAAATTTCCCCTTTATCCTTTTCACTAAATTTAACGGCATTAGAAAGAATATTACGCAAAACTGAGCGTATCAATTCTGAGTCTATGAATACTTTTAAATTAGGATCGATGTTATAATTAGTAGCAATATTTTTAAGACGAATCTTATCTGCCATGCTACGTTCTACATCTTTTACCAATTTAATAAGGTTAATTTTACGGCGCTTACTGCCTTGCTGGTTTCCTTGGTCTTTTACCCAGTCGAGGGTTTTATATAACAAGTTTGAAGTTTTAGCCAAATTACTTTCCAACATTATAAGACTACTATCTTTTTCTTCTTTGGGCATCTCATTGTTAACTAGATAACGAGTAAGTTCTAGACTAGAGTTAATGCCTTCTTTAAGATCATGCGCCAAAAGTGAAATCATGCGATCTTTAGCATTGTTTGCGCTTCTTAACTCAGCCGACTTTTTCGCCAGTTCCATATTGGTCTGTTGAATTTCAGTAAGATCGTTGATACTAATTATTCCACCAGCATAGGATCCATCGGTTTTTAGAACTCGAGTAAGATCGTAAACATAATAATACTCTTTTCCTTTATTTGTTTCTAGGCTTACGTTTTGGGAGTTGCCTTCTTCTCTAATTCTTAAAAAGATATCGGACCATTCAGCACTGCGGCTACTGCTATTAAGTTGATCGGGGAGGTTTTGGTTTAATTTCACTTTTTTGAGACCGATGCTTTTTAAGTATTGGCGGCCTGTAGGATTGATAAAGCGTAAAATATTTTTAGAATCAAAGGAAATAATTGCCGTGGTCATTGATTCGGATGCCACTCTTGTTCTTTCTCCAATTACTTCAAGGATGTTTTTAGTCTTATTTAAATTTCGGTAAAAGTATATGAAAATTAAAATGCCAATTAAGGAAAGTAGAGTAATAACAAGAGTAAGGAATATAGATCTTTCTTGTAAAGCAATAACCTCTGTTTTACGCTGATCTTCAAGTTTGAGCATCTGGTTTTGAGCGCTCGTTTTAATATATTCCTGATTGGCTTTAAATAGTCTTTTTACAATATCGCTTTTCAGGTCGGATTGTTTCTTGTATAAATTAGATAGTAAATGACCGTTCGATTTTAATGAGTCTGTGTTCCAATTATCACTCGATCGAAAGGCAATGCTTTTAGCTTCGGAGAATTCAACTTCAAGATCAATATTGCTTATTCTTTTGGCAAGATTAATACCTTGTCTGGCGTAAATTAATAAGCTATCACTATTATTTAAGGCACTAAATATTTCAATTTTTGTGGCTAAATAGTTGTAATTATTAGCGGCTTTTTGCCTATTTTCAAGGGCATTTAAGTAAGCATTTGCTTCCAGGTAATTTCCTTTAGAAATAGCAATTTTTGCCCAACCAACTTGAAGGTCAATTACAAAGATTTCTTCGTTGTAAGACTTGTTGAAACTTTTTGCCAATTGTAATATTGAGTCTGCTTCGAGTTCTTTGTTTTGGGAAAGGTAAATTCGGGAAATATAAAGAAGGTTATGTGTCATTAAAAACTCGTTTTGCATTTCTTTTCGCAAAACGTAGCCCTTCTGGAAGTAGGCCATGGCAGAATCTAGTTGCTCTAGTTTGGAGAAACATAGACCAATATTATTGTAGGCCACAGCCATACCATCTAAGGAATGAGCTCTTTTTAATTTTAAGAAAGAATTTTCATAAGTTTCCTTTGCCTCTTCAAAAAGTTCAAATTTAAAAAGAAGGTTACCATATTCGATAAGGTACCAACCACCTTGGTCTGTCTCATAGCCGTCTTCAACTTCAAGGTCTAGATATTTAAATCCTTCACTAAAAATTTCTATGGCTGAAGCCAAGCGTCCTTGTTCTCGATAAATAAATCCTCTGTGCGAATAGATTTGTAAAATATCTTTAAAAGAACAGAGCTCCTTAGAAAGGGTTTCTGCCGTTTCAAGAGCAAGAATTCTAGCTTCGAAACTTATACGATCGTCTTCACCAAGATCTAGATAATATTGGAGATAGGTCTCTGGATTTTCTAAGCTATAGGATGCTAGACGAAGAGAATCAATATAAGAACTAGAACTTTTAGCCCAGCCGTAAGAAAGGGCTAGGGAAAAAACAAAAACTAAATTAAACCACAATTTGATAACCAATACAATAAGCTTTCAATTTTTAGCGGTATTCAGAGTACTAAGAAAAAGAATAGGGGAATAAAAGAAATAAAGGCAAGCGATCCATATCACACCGCTACAACTAATTACCCTTGCTGCGTTCCCGCCCTGGGGGAGTTCACTAGGAGCTGGTTGTATGGGACTTGCCTTTAAGGGTGCAAAGCTAACTTTTTTCTTTTAATTTCTAAAAGAAACGCACCTTTATTAGCTATCTATTTAGCTATCTTTGAGCATCCAAAAATTACAACTTTATGAATGAGTCAGTTAAAAAGTTCGGACTACAGTTTGGGCTCTACATTACCCTGATAAATACCCTATATATAATTGTAGGTTATGCTGTAGATCTTACTTACTTAGTTAGTGCTTGGGGAGGAATTTTCCTTTTTGTAGCAAGTTTAACTTTACTAGTATTAGCCACTATCCAAGCGCGTAAGGAAATGGGTGGTTTTATTGACTTTAAAGATGCTTTTAGCACATTTATGACGGCCTTTGTGGTATACAGTTTAGCCAATATCCTTTTGAGCTATGTACTTTTTGTGGTGGTGGACCCAGAAGCGGCCGCCCAATTAAAGGACATTACAATTCAAACAACGGCCGAGCGCTTGCAGTCTTTTGGAGTTCCCGAAGCTGATATGGACGCAGCTATAGAGGAGTTGCAAAACACCGACCAGTATTCTTTAACTAACCTGCTCAAAGGCTTTGGTTATTCTTTTGTTTTCTACGCAGTGATCGGTTTAATTGTTTCTGCCATCGTTAAAAAGAAAAACCCTGAAGTGATCTAAAACTTTTTGTGAATGGACTTATCTCTGGTTATTCCCCTTTATAATGAGGAAGAATCGCTTATTGAATTATACGATTGGATTAAAAAGACTATTGAAAAGGAGGGATTATCTTATGAGGTGATTTTCGTTAACGATGGTTCCAATGATGGCAGTGACAAGGTATTAGCTAAATTGGCGGCTCAAGATCCGCGTGTAAAGGTCATTGGTTTTCGACGAAATCATGGTAAGTCTGCTGGCTTAAACGTCGGTTTTGCTGCCGCAGAAGGCGATGTGGTTATTACCATGGATGCCGATTTACAAGATAGTCCTGATGAAATACCAGGACTAATGGAAATGATTAATGATCAAGGTTATGACTTAGTAAGCGGTTGGAAGAAAAAACGCTACGATCCGCTTTCCAAAACCATTCCTACCAAGTTTTATAATTGGGCAACACGTCGGATTAGTAAAATAGAACTGCACGATTTCAATTGTGGACTAAAGGCGTATCGCAATGAAGTGGTTAAGGCGGTTGATGTGCACGGTGAAATGCATCGTTATATTCCCGTTTTGGCTAAAAATGCCGGTTTTATTAAGATTGGCGAAAAAGTAGTACAACATCAGTCCCGTAAATTTGGTACTACCAAGTTTGGCTTGAGCCGCTTTATTAATGGTCCTTTAGATTTGCTCACCTTAGCTTTTGTGTCTAAGTTCTCCAAAAGGCCGATGCATTTTTTCGGACTTTACGGTACTTTAATGATGATATTGGGTTTTATATCAGCCTTTTTTATTGGTGCACAAAAACTCTACGCCTTAAGCATGGGACTAAAAGCATCTTTGGTTGTAACCAATCCATTTTTCTATATATCCTTAGCTACCATGGTAATAGGGGTGCAGTTATTTTTAGTAGGCTTTATCGCAGAATTGATTATTCGCAATAGTAATAAACCGGTGGAATACACGGTAGATACGCGCATTAATCTCCATGATTAAACTTTCACTCATTATTCCGCTCTACAATCGTCCTGCCGAGATTGAAGAGTTGCTAAAGAGTTTACTTTTACAAAGTGATCCGAGCTTTGAGGTGATCATAGTGGAAGATGGCTCGTCGCAAAAAAGTGATAAAATAGTGGCCGCATATAGCGAGAAGCTTAACCTTAAATATTTTTTTAAAGAGAATAGCGGTCCAGGTCTTAGTCGCAACTATGGCGCTGCTCGTGCGGATGGAGAGTATCTAATATTTCTCGATTCGGATTGCATAATTCCGCCGCATTATATAGCTGAAGTGCAAAGCTTTTTGGCGAATACTTACGTAGATGCGTTTGGTGGTCCGGATAGGGCCGATGAAAGCTTTACCGCTATCCAAAAAGCAATTAATTACAGTATGACTTCCTTGTTTACCACAGGCGGTATTCGTGGATCGAAGAAAAGTGTAGAGAAATTCCACCCCCGCAGCTTCAACATGGGCTATAGTAAAGCTGTTTTCGAGCTAACGGGCGGTTTTTCAGGAATGCGATTTGGTGAAGATATAGATATGAGTATCCGTTTGGTTAAAGCTGGATTTTGTACCGCTTTAATTGCAGATGCCTATGTTTATCACAAACGTCGTACTAATTTTAAGCTTTTCTATAAACAGATATTCAATTCGGGCTTAGCACGAATCAATCTGTATAAGAGACATCCATCTAGTCTTAAGTTGTTACACTTTTTCCCCTTAGCCTTTACGCTGGCTTGGATTCTTGCCGTAGGGTCTTTAACGATTTTCAGTTTTGGACTATTTGCCTATCTGTTGGCTCCTTATTTGCTGCTTATTTTTATTCACGCCACTATAGTAAACCGCAGTTTAGGCGTAGGATTTTTAGCTCTTATTGCCAGTTTTATTCAGCTAAGTGCTTATGGATTTGGCTTCTTAAAAGGAATATGGGAGCGCTTAATTATGGGTAGAGGGGAAATAGCATCCTTTACCGAAAATTTCTATCAATAGTTTTCATTGCGGTACAAATAACTATTGTTGGGGAAGTTGGCCATCAGGCTCCAGCCAGATGATTCGGCCTTTTCAATAACTTCTTGGTCAGTATCCCCCATTAGATAATAGTAGCGATAGTTTTCATCTTTATAACCATCCCGCGAAAGCGGAAGTAACCATTCCTTTTCGCCCGCGATGCGGTAGAAATTTAAACTGGGCTCGTAAAGCCAATTTATTCCAATACTAACTTCTTCTAGTTCTCGCTTTTGCGCATCCTCTTCAATTAAATTTAGCGCTTCTTTGTTATAGGCATCGTATTGCCATTCGAAAGTATGACTAATATTAATTGCCTTAAGGTTTATAAGCAATAGAATTACCCAAATACTATTCAGGCCTAATTGAATGTTTTCACCGGCTTTAAATTCGTTAAAGCGTTGAAAAAGAAAAATGATATAAACTAAAAATAGGGGAGCGTAAACCAAAGCGGTTCTGCCCATTAAAAACTGATCGCCTAATATCAGGTGTTGTAAAATTTGAACAGTAGCAGTAAGGCAGAGTAGCATAAGGGCCTCTTGGTAAAAGCGAAAACGGCTAAGGCTATTTTGAAAAGTATCATAAACAAAGAATAGAGCACCGACTAAAATTACAATCGCTACCGAATAAGATAGGATGCTAGATATTTCATAATATTGTCCGTATTGCATATTCCAACCTAGGGAACCAACTGTATCACGCCAGAAACTGGTTTCACCTCCGAATAAATCGCCACTGATATTTTTAAGAGGAATAACAATAAAGACAAAGAGAATTCCCGTTACAATTAATACGGGACGCAATAATATACCGATAGTTTTAGTGCCACCATTACCTTCTTGCAGCCATAATATTACCAGTAACATGGTTAATGCCACAAAAGCATAGAGGAAAGTGAAATTGGCGTAAACGGCAAAAGCCGCAAAAATTAAGGTTCGCCATATGTGATGACCATTATTAAGCTCGCGGTACATATACAGATGATAGATACTCGCCATCATTAAGGCTAAACCCATTCCATAGCCACGGGCTAAAGAAAAGAAATCGAAGAAATAGACTTGTAAACAAAGTGCCAGAAAGGCTAAAATTTGGATGCCTGGAAAGCGGAAGGATTTGGCAATACTAGCCGCATACCAAAAGTAAACCAAAGAAAAAAGCACATTAGGTAAGCGCAAAGTAAAAGGCGTGGTACCAAATATCCCACAGCTCATTTTAATAAGTAAGGTGTTTAAAATATGATTGTTAGGGATGTGCGGAGGTTTATAAATGATAATACTCCACCAGTTTTTGGTTACATAATGCAGATAAGTGTAAGCTTCATCGTGTGTAACGGAAAGCTTTAAGGCCCTTAATAGCACGACACTAAAAAAGCCGAGGCTTAGTAAAACCATTACCCAACTTACCCAAGGTTTTCGTATTTTCTTGTTCATTCTATATATTTCGCGCGCAAAATTGCAAAATTAATAGAAGCCCTTTACGTTTCTAGGCAATCATGCCAATTAAAGCTAGTATTTTTGTCGTATGAAAAACGGAATCTTTGTTTTAAGTCTTCTATTGACCTTTAATTTAGCAGCCCAAGAAAGCCTAAGCCCAAAAGATGCTCAAGGCAAGCAACACGGGCAATGGCGTAAACTTTACGATAGTAAAAAGGTGCGATATACCGGAACCTTTAACCACGGAATCCCGGTGGATACCTTTAAGTATTTTTTTCCTACCGGTGACCTTCAAACCATCAATGTTTTTCGTGGTAAATCGGGAAACTGCTACAGTTATCAGTATGGCGATGGTAAAAAATTGGCCGCGGAAGGACTTTATAAGAACAAAGAAAAAGATAGCACTTGGACCTTTTACAATGCCTCTGGGACTTTAGTAGCCCGTGAGAATTACAAAAAGGGTATAAAAGATGGTCCTTCTTTAAATTATTATCCCAACGGAAAAATTGCAGAAAGCGTTAACTACGTTAATGGCAAGAAGGAGGGAGAGTGGAAACAGTTCTACGAAAGTGGCGAACCCATGGCGAAGGGTACTTACGTAGATGGCAGCTTGCAAGGCCAAGCCATGTACTTTTACAGCTCTGGTAAATTACGCATGAAGGGCGCATACATAAAAGGTTTAATGGACGGAAACTGGTACTACTTCGATACCAATATGAAGGTAGAAAAGAAAGAAGTTTGGCGCAGAGGCCATTTGGTTGAGGATAAAGCAGACAGCAAAAAAGAAGTGGAAAAAAAATAATGGCTAGAGTAGTAGTAGGACTAAGTGGAGGAGTAGATAGTAGCGTTGCCGCCCACCTCTTACAGGAAGAAGGGCATGAGGTTATAGCTCTTTTTATGCGAAATTGGCACGATGAAACCGTTACCCTGCACGATGAATGTCCTTGGATAGAAGACAGCAATGATGCCATTTTGGTAGCAGAAAAACTGGGCATTCCTTTTCAGGTAATCGATTTAAGTGCCGAGTATAAAGATCGCATTGTCGATTATATGTTTGCGGAGTATCAAGCGGGCCGCACGCCCAATCCAGATGTTCTTTGTAACCGCGAAATAAAATTCGACGTTTTCTTGGATAAGGCTATGGCTTTAGGAGCCGACTTCGTGGCAACGGGGCATTACTGCCAGAAAAGCACCACTTTCGTAGATGGGCAAGAACAGCATCACTTGATCGCTGGCGCAGATGGGAATAAAGATCAGAGCTATTTCCTTTGTCAACTTAATCAGGCGCAATTAGCGAAAGCCCTATTTCCTATTGGTGCTTTGCAGAAATCGGAAGTACGCCGCATCGCTCATGAATTAGATTTAGTTACCGCCGATAAGAAAGACTCACAAGGACTTTGCTTTATCGGAAAAGTGCGTTTACCTGATTTTCTGCAACAGCAATTAAAGCCGCGTAAAGGCGATGTAATTGAAATCTCTTCCGAAGCGCATTTAGATTTTAATAAAGAATTATTACCGGAGACCAGTCCTTGGGAAAGCCAAGTAGCGCCCTTTTTATTAGACCCAAACTTTGGCAAAAAGGTGGGAGAACATAATGGTGCGCACTACTTTACTATTGGTCAGCGTAAAGGTTTAGCCATTGGTGGCACGCCCGAGCCTTTATTTGTAATTGGTACGGATACAGTAAACAATGTTATATATACGGGGCAAGGTGAAAATCATTTCGCTTTAAGCAAAGGCGGTTTGTTTGTCGCTAATGCAGATGTGCATTGGTTACGAGAAGATCTTAAATTACAATCGGGCGAAAGTGCGCGTTACGAAGCGCGTATTCGATATCGTCAGGCGCTTTTTTCGGTAGAGCTGCATGCTACCGATTTAGGTTTATATGTGATTTTCGATGAAGCGCAAAAAGCCGTTACTCCGGGCCAGTTTGTGGCTTGGTACCAAAACAATGAAGTGATTGGTTCGGGAGTTATAAATTTTTAATGATGAAAAAAGTACTATTCACCCTCTGTTTTATTTTGGCCTACACTTTTGTAGATGCGCAAAAAACACGAGTTTATTTTAAAGATAAAGGCGAGCAATTAAGCTTATTGAACGAAGCGAATAAAGTTCTTAGCCCAGCAAGTTTAGCCCGCCGCCAAAGGCATAATATTCCCTTACGGGAGAATGATTTACCGGTTTCACAGGAATATATTGCCCAACTGGAAATGCTAGGGGCAAAAATTGAAGGTAGATCGCGTTGGTTTAATTACGCTTTAGTTGAACATCCTAATCCTACGGTACTCGCTACTCTTCCTTTTGTAGAAAGGCTAGAAAATCCTAAGCAATATAAATTGCATTTAAGCGGAACTACCAGTACTTATGACTATGGATTTTCGCGTAATCAGGTGGAAATGTTGAAGGGCGATTTAATGCATGCACGTGGTTACACTGGCAGGGGAGTAACGATTGCCGTTATCGATGCCGGCTTTACAGGGGTGTTGCAAGCCGCTGTTTTAGATAGTTTACGCAATGAAGGTAGAATTTTAGGATCCTACAGCTTTATTAGCAATGATACCAACGTCTACATTGGCGGCGGTAGTCACGGCGCCTCTGTATTATCAACGATGGCGGCCAATGCCGATAGTATATTTATTGGTACCGCACCACATGCTAATTATTGGCTTTTAACCTCCGAAAATATTGCTTCCGAAACACCAGTTGAAATGGACGACTGGTTATTTGCCGCTGAGTTTGCCGATAGTGTAGGTGCCGACGTTATCAATTCTTCTTTGGGTTATTCGACTTTTGATGATAGTGCGGATAACTTCAGCTATAGTGACATGGATGGCAATACCGCCTTGGTAACCCAGGCAGCAGATATGGCTTCCGGGAAAGGTATTGTGGTTGTAGTAAGCGCTGGTAATGAGGGTTCTAGTAGCTGGCAATACATAAGTGCGCCCGCCGATGGCGATAGTGTACTAGCGGTCGGAGCAGTTGATTTTCAAGAGAATTATGTTGCTTTTAGTAGCAGAGGACCCTCGGCTGATAATAGAATTAAGCCCGATGTGGCAGCAATGGGATTAGCAACGACCCTTATCAATTTTAACGGAGAGGTAAGATCAGGAAGCGGAACCTCTTTTTCATCGCCCTTAGTGGCAGGAATGATCGCTTGTTTAATTCAGGCCCAACCCACGCGTAGTGTTGCAGAAATTGTAGATCAAGTAAAACGCAGTGCCCATCAATATTGGACCCCCGATAACCTCTTGGGCTATGGCATTCCTAATTTTGATCGAGCCTATATTATTGGTCTCGATGATTTAGCGGAGCAAAAGATTGGCAGTTTTGCGGTTTTTCCAAATCCATTTAAGGATAAGTTAAACATAAGCTTTGCGGGTGAGCAAGGTACAGTAGATGCTCGCTTGAAAATTCTTGACCCCTCGGGTAAAGTTTTACTGGAAAAGGAGCATCGTTTTTCGGTAGGAAGCGAACTAAGTCTGGAATTAGACTTGGCAAGAGGTCTCTATTACCTGAATATAGAAACTAATGAAGGTTCTTTCAGTCAATTAATTAAGCATTGATGGAGAATAGAATTTGTAAGCTCTTCGGTATAGAAAAGCCAATAATTCAAGCTGGTATGATTTGGTGCAGTGGCTGGAAGTTAGCGGCGGCGGTTTCCAAAGCAGGAGGATTGGGAATTATTGGGGCAGGCTCCATGTATCCTGAAGTTTTAGAAGAGCACTTGAAAAAAGCCAAAACAGCTTTAGGAGAGATACCTTTTGCGGTAAACCTCCCCATGTTATATCCACAAATTGAGGAATTGATCGATATTATTAGTAAGCACAAAGTTCCCATTGTGTTTACCTCGGCGGGTAACCCGAAAACTTGGACGGAAAAGTTAAAGTCTGAGGGAATTACGGTGGTGCACGTAGTAAGCAGTTTAAAGTTTGCGCTTAAAGCAGAAGCGGCGGGTGTAGATGCCGTGGTTGTAGAAGGTTTTGAGGCGGGTGGACATAATGGTAGAGATGAAACCACCACCTTTTGCTTAGTGCCGATGGTAAAGCAAAAATTGCAAATTCCCATTATCGCGGCGGGTGGTATAGCCACAGGGCGACAGATTTTAGCGGCCGAAGTTTTAGGTGCCGATGGTTTTCAGATTGGTTCACGCTTTGTGGCAAGTGAAGAAAGCTCGGCCCATCAAGCTTTTAAAAATGCAGTATTAGCAGCGCAAGAGGGTGACACCATTCTAACTTTAAAAGAATTAGCCCCAGTACGCTTGATTAAAAACCCTTTTTATCAGAAAATTGCAGAGGCTTATGCTAAAGGCGCATCTGCCGAAGAGCTTAAAACTTTATTAGGCAGAGCACGCGCAAAAAAAGGCATGTTTGAAGGCGACTTAATTGAAGGCGAGCTGGAAATAGGGCAGGTTAGTGGCCTGATTGAAAATATTAGTCCTGCTGCTCAAATTATTAAAGAGTTGTGGGAGGATTATCTCACTGCCAAAAAAGAACTTTTTGCTTAAAACGACTTATCTAAAAATAGGATAGTATTAGCCTTAAATAAGTGTGGCTTGCCTTCCTATCATTATTAAAATATATTTGTGCACAAATCAGTTTAGGAATGAAGAATTTGAAATGGTTAGTTGTAGCAGTAATTACACTGTTTAGTACTAATAGTAAAGCCTCTCACCTTTTAGGAGGGGAGATCTATTGGGAATGTACCACCAATGGTCAATATATTTTTACCTTAGTACTTTACAGAGACTGTACTGGAATCTCCATTCCAACAGGAACGCAAAACGTTCAAGGCCCATTTGGTAATATTCCTTGTACTTACATTCCTGCCCTTTCGGGAGATGTGTCTCCGGATTGCCCTAGTTCAGCCTTTGATATTAATTGTTCCTCGGGTGATGATGGTGGAATTGAAAAAGGGGTATACCGCAGTTCTCCGGTTTCCTTAAATGGCGTTCCGCCCGCCGCGGGCTGGGTATTTAGTTGGACACAATGCTGTCGTCCCTCTCTGGTAAACACCAATGCATCGGGTTATTTCCTTCGTTCTAAGATGTATCCTTATACTCCACCTGGTGCTACACAACCTTTAAATGCAAGTACTTGCTTTGATAATAGCCCTGTATTTGCTCAAGATGCGAATGCGGTAACTTGCCCTAACTACCTTTTTGAATTTAACCACTTACCATCGGATAAGGATATCGACTCTTTAATTTTTGATTGGGGTCAGCCTTGGGATGCATCCAACTCTAACATTTCTTACAGTTCTGGTTATTCCAATATCGCTCCCTTTCCTGATGGAACAGAAAATGCAAGTAATGGTCCTAACACCTTAGACCCTCAGTCTGGTGAACTAACGGCTTTAGCGAATAATCCAGTAGAGGGT
>Ga0075467_10000185_pt1 | contig 45875 bp, 44 predicted proteins | sample DEB08_DNA_9_FD_75067 | JGI IMG/M metagenome (GOLD analysis project Ga0075467, IMG submission 75067) | Aqueous microbial communities from the Delaware River and Bay under freshwater to marine salinity gradient to study organic matter... | ecosystem: Environmental > Aquatic > Marine > Coastal ... | reverse complement strand
TTTTGCGCAGCATTCCGCAAGCGCTTTCGCTGCATTGCAGCGACAAGAGCGGCTGCGTGGTTGAGGTGTTCGCGTCGGTTGAGACCGGGACAGGGACGATCACTGTTGCGTTGCCTAACGGGACGACCTGCCGTGTCGCTTCGGGCGAGGCTCTTGCGGTCCTGGCCAAAACGCCCGGCCCCGGCGGCCCGACAAGTCAGGTCAGCGCGTCGAAGATCAGCTTTGCGCCGGTGGCGGTCAAAAGGACATAGGTCACGATGAAGAACAGGCGCTCCGGGATTACACTGTGCGCCCACACGCCCAGCCAGGCTCCAAACAGTGCGGCGGGGGCAAGATAAAGCCCGGCGATCAATGTTTGCGACGTAAAAATACCTAATATTGCGTAAGGAATGGCCTTGAAGATGTTCACGGCCCAGAAGGTGATCACTGTCGTCGCCTGATAGGTGGTTTTCGTCATGCCGCGCGCCAGAAGATAGACAGCAACAGGCGGGCCGCCTGCATGGCTGACAAAGCTTGTGAAGCCACCAACGGCGCCTGCAAAAATCCCCGCGCCGGGGGGAAGGAACGGTCGGGTATACGGATCCAGTTTTGCGCACGGGCCAGTTGGAACGCGACGAACGCCAGCGAGATCACCCCAAGAAAGACGCGCAATACGTCTGCGTCTGCAGCGCTCCAGAACAATGCGCCGATGGCAACACCCGGGGCGGCTCCTAAGATCAGAAGTCGCGCATCCGGCCAGCTCCACCGCTTCCAATAGGGTTTAAGTGTCGCAGCATCGATCAGCATCAAAAGCGGCAACATAAGGCCGACGGCCAGTGCCGGATCAACGATAAGCGCCAACAGGGGGGCCGCGACGAATGCCGCACCCGAGCCGAAGCCTCCTTTTGAAATTCCAGCGAAAATCACCGCCGGAATCGCAACCAGGAAGAAGGTAAGGTCAAGCGTCATGAAAGGCTTTCGTGCAGACGGGATGCGCGGCTCATAGCGCGCTGGGTGGGGCATGGGAAGGATCACATCTGCCCGCTTCGGCCTTGCACCTTGGCGCGACTGTGGCTACCCCGACTGAATAGCAATCAATTCCTGCGGATCGGAGACTCATCCTCATGTCCAGACCAAAGATCGCGCTTATCGGCGCAGGCCAGATCGGTGGCACACTTGCTCACCTTGCTGCCATGAAAGAACTTGGCGACGTCGTCTTGTTCGATATTGCTGACGGTACGCCGCAGGGCAAAGCCCTTGATATCTCGGAAGCCGGTCCATCAGAGGGCTTTGACGCCACTTTGAAGGGCACCACGGATTACGCTGACATTGCGGGTGCAGACGTTTGCATCGTTACGGCCGGTGTTGCGCGCAAGCCCGGCATGAGCCGCGATGACCTTCTTGGTATTAACCTTAAAGTGATGAAATCGGTTGGCGAAGGCATCAAGGCGAATGCGCCGGATGCGTTTGTGATCTGTATCACCAACCCGCTTGATGCGATGGTTTGGGCGCTGCGCGAATATTCCGGCCTGCCGCACAATAAAGTTTGCGGCATGGCAGGCGTGCTTGATTCTGCGCGCTTCCGTCACTTCCTTAGTCTTGAGTTCGACGTGTCGATGAAGGACGTCACCGCGTTTGTTCTTGGCGGTCACGGTGACACGATGGTGCCATCGGTGCGGTATTCGGCCGTTGGCGGCATTCCTTTGCCTGATCTGGTGAAGATGGGCTGGACCACGCAAGAGAAGCTGGACGCGATTGTGCAGCGGACCCGTGATGGCGGTGCTGAGATCGTGGGCCTTCTGGGCAATGGCTCGGCTTATTACGCGCCTGCGACAAGCGCCATTGAAATGGCGGAAGCCTTTTTAAAGGACCAGAAGCGTCTGTTGCCCTGTGCGGCTTATGTGGACGGTGCGCTTGGTCTTAAGGGCATGTACGTCGGTGTGCCGACAGTCATCGGTAAGGGTGGCGTCGAGCGTGTGGTCGACATTCAGCTGTCAAGCGAAGAGCAAGCAATGTTCGACAAGTCGGTGGAGGCCGTTAAGGGTCTGGTCGATGCCTGCAAGGCGATTGACGACGGGTTGAGCTGAGGCGCGCGCCTAAACTATTCAAGGAAGCCGCGCGGTCCTAGGGGGCGGCGCGGCTTTTTGGTTTATAAAGCGTGTTCGCCGGGAAGACTTCGGCCACCTGATAGACATCGACCGAAAAAAACCTGTTCGGCAGGGATTGGCCAGAGGTCAGTGGTGGGTGTTCAAATAGGATGTAGTCGGGCCATCGATCCGGGTTGGTGGTGACCCGCGGGCGCGATCCTTCCTCCATGGTATTTTGGGATGGTTGTGACTTTTGGGGGACCAAATATCAGGCTATGCGCTTTGAGGATTTGCCCGGCGAATTGGAAGAATAGTACGAAGAATTCACCCTTCAGACCCCTGCGAACGTGATTGTGGTCTTGTGAGTCGCGGCAATTCGGCGATTTTTCGTAATTTTGTGATCACACGCAAAAACGTGTGATCACAAAAAGCAGGAATGACGCAATAATTGCCCCCAATTGCCCCCAATTGCCCGTTTCCCGTTTCTTTTGCTAATTTTTCTGTGTCATGCAGGGGAAAAGGGAACGAAGGAGGCCTCCGGTGAACATCCACGAATATCAGGCGAAAGCACTTTTGCAGAGCTACGGCGCTCCGGTTTCGGACGGACGACCCGTCATGCGATCGGAAGATGCAAAGACTGCCGCTGGCGAATTGGACGGCCCGCTTTGGGTTGTGAAGGCGCAGATCCACGCAGGTGGACGCGGCAAAGGCAGCTTTAAAGAGGCCGATGCTGGCGACATGGGCGGTGTGCGTCTTGCGCGGTCCGTTGAGGAAGCCGCATCGGAAGCCAAGCGGATGCTGGGGCGTACTTTGGTCACTAAGCAAACCGGTCCTGCGGGCAAGCAGGTGAACCGCATTTATATCGAAGACGGGGCCGGCATTGAGACCGAGATGTATCTCGCGTTGCTGGTTGATCGTCAGACAAGCCGGGTCAGCTTTGTGGCATCGACCGAAGGCGGCATGGACATCGAAGAGGTGGCCCACAACACACCCGACAAAATTCTGTCGTTCAGCGTTGATCCCGCGACCGGGTATCAGGCGTTCCACGGCCGCCGCATCGCGTTCGAGCTTGGCCTTAAAGGGCCACAGATCAAACAATGCGTCATTTTGATGGGCCAGCTTTATAAAATGTTCGTCGAAAAAGACATGGAGATGCTTGAAATCAACCCGCTGATCGTGACCGACAAGGGCGATCTGAAATGCCTTGATGCGAAAATGGGTTTTGATAGCAACGCGATTTACCGTCATCCCGATATCGCCGCTTTGCGCGACGAGACCGAGGAAGATCCTAAAGAATTGGCCGCCTCGAAGTTCGATCTGAACTACATCGCTTTGGATGGCGAGATCGGCTGCATGGTGAACGGAGCAGGCCTTGCCATGGCGACGATGGACATCATCAAGCTTTATGGCGCCGAACCGGCGAACTTCCTTGATGTCGGAGGAAGCGCCACGAAAGAGAAGGTCACCGAGGCGTTCAAGATCATTACCTCGGACCCGCAGGTGAAAGGTATCCTTGTGAACATTTTCGGCGGGATCATGCGCTGCGATGTGATCGCGGAAGGCGTTGTATCGGCGGTGAAAGAGGTTGGCCTTAAGGTGCCATTGGTCGTGCGCCTTGAAGGCACGAACGTCGAGAAGGGCAAGGAGATCATCCGCAATTCCGGGCTGAACGTCATCGCGGCGGACAATCTGAAAGACGGGGCCGAGAAGATTGTGAAGGCGGTTAAGGGGTAATCCTTTGACCGCTTCGGCACATATGACGCGCGGGACGACTGTGGCGACGCTGGCCTTTATGGCCGGTGCGGCGGCGGCGGATGACACCACGGCGGAGCGCGCCATGGGCGCGTTTTCCGACAACTGCTTTTCTCCGTTTATGACGGCTGCGCGGGTGTCGGAGCGGTTTGCATCGAACGACGTGCGGGTTGATTTCTATGATCTCGATCCGTTTTCCAAGGCTGACGTGTCCAAAGCGACAGGGCGGGTTACCCCCGGAATCGATCGTCGGTGCGAGGTTGCTTTTGACGGAGATCATGCTGGTGTGGCCGCAGATGTGGCTGTAGCGGCACTGACCCGTGAAGGCATCCTGACCGATGCCGCTCTTCAAAGTACACATCGCGGTGCCCGCACGTCGGGCACCGCATTGCTGGCTGCACGCCAGCTAAATCCAAGACGTATTGCCGTGGTTCATGTGGGCACACGCCCCGGACCAAACGGTATCGAAACTTTTATGAATGTAGAACGGCTTCGGCCGCAAAAATAGGGAACTGCACATGGCTGTCCTCGTCAACGAAAACACCAAGGTCATCTGTCAGGGCTTCACCGGCTCGCAGGGTACATTTCACTCCGAGCAGGCGATTGCTTACGGCACCAAAATGGTCGGAGGCGTCACACCGGGCAAAGGTGGTCAGACGCACCTCGATCTGCCGGTGTACAACTCGTGCCACGAAGCGGTGGCGATGACGGGGGCGAACGCGTCGGTGATCTATGTGCCGCCACCGTTTGCAGCAGATTCGATTCTGGAAGCGATTGATGCGGAAATTCCGCTGATCATTGCGATTACGGAAGGCATCCCGGTTCTAGACATGATGCGGGTGAAACGTGCGCTTGAAACGTCGTCCTCGACATTGATCGGGCCGAACTGCCCCGGTGTTATCACGCCAGATGCCTGCAAGATCGGCATTATGCCCGGTCACATCCATCGCCGGGGTTCGGTCGGAGTTGTGTCGAGGTCCGGCACTTTGACTTACGAGGCCGTGAAGCAGACGTCTGATGTGGGCCTTGGCCAGTCGACCTGCGTTGGTATTGGTGGTGATCCAATTAAAGGAACCGAGCATATCGACGTGCTGGAGTGGTTCCTCGCTGATGATGAGACGCAATCGATCATTATGATTGGCGAAATCGGCGGCTCGGCAGAAGAAGAGGCCGCGCAGTTCCTGGCCGATGAGAAAAAGAAGGGCCGTTGGAAGCCGACGGCTGGTTTCATTGCCGGTCGCACAGCGCCTCCGGGGCGTCGGATGGGCCACGCGGGCGCGATTGTTGCCGGCGGCAAAGGTGGCGCGGACGACAAGATCGAAGCGATGAAGATTGCCGGGATCGTTGTGGCGGAAAGCCCGGCCGGTCTGGGCGAAGCTGTTCTGGAAGCGATTGGGTAAAACTTAGTCAAACGAGGTAGTGTCAAAGAGATCATGTCATGATTGGTTCACTCAAGCTTATTGCAGCGGTACTGGTTGCCTGCACGCTTGGTGCTGGCGCATTTGCTGATGACTATGGGCCTCTGAAAGGCGCGAAGTGTGGTTCGGGTGGGAAATCAGTCGTCGTGTTTCTGCCTGGCGACGCCTCACGCGGTGGGCCAGCAACCTATCACTGCGCCTTGATGAGACAGAGGGCGCAAGAGGGCGTGACAGCTATTGTTTTGTTGCGCCCAGGGGACGACGACGCGATCCAAACCAGCGCAGGCGCCCCCCACGAGCGCCGTGATCAAGACACCAAAGCGAACAACGATCTTGTGGCAAAGTCATGGAGCGCCGTCAAAGACGCCAATCCGGGCGAGCGTTTGGGGGTGGCGGGCCATACGGACGGCGCGGCGCAACTTGGGGCAATCATCGAGAGATATCCTGGGCTGGTGAACAGTGCCATGCTTCAGTCTTGTCCCTGCGATATTAAAATTTGGCGCGCCAAATACAGCCCCTTTTCAGGTCGCGAGAAACAATCGCCGATCAAATTTGCCGGCACCATCGGGCAAGGCATGCGGGTGATCGCCTTAACCGGCGCGGAGGATGACAATATGTGGCCCGGGCTGGCCGAAGCTTATGTCGGCAACGTAAAATCTGCAGGCACCCCTGCCCGGTTTGTAAAGACCAGCGGCGCAAATCACTGGAACGGCACACTGCAAAGCGCAGTTGTCAAAACGATGATCGCGGAAGCGACGAGGTAGTCAGATGACCGAACAATCCCCAAACGATCTCTTCAAGGCATCGTCCTTTTTGCAAGGGCACAACGCCGAGTACATTGAGCAGCTTTATGCACGCTATGCCGAGGACCCGAATGCGGTCGACGAGGCGTGGGCTGCGTTTTTTGCCGAGCTTGGCGATGACGGTGCGGACGCGCAGGCCGAGGCCGCGGGGCCAAGCTGGGCGCGGGCCGACTGGCCTCCGCAGCCAAACGACGAGCTTACGGCAGCACTTGATGGGCAATGGGGCGATCTGGGGCCAAAAGCGGCGTCGGGCGCTGCGGCGAAGATTGGGGCCAAGGCGGCTGAGACGGGCGTTGCAGTGAGCGAGGACGCGATCAAGCGGGCGGTTCTGGATTCGATCCGTGCGCTGATGATTATTCGCGCCTATCGTATCCGGGGGCATCTGGTGGCGGACCTTGATCCTCTGGGTATGCAGGACAAAACTCCGCATCCCGAGCTTAACCCGACGTCTTATGGCTTTGCGGAAAGCGACATGGATCGCCCTATTTTTATCGACAACGTTCTGGGCCTTCAGATGGCGTCGATGCGCGAGATTATCGCGATCGTACAGCGGACGTATTGTGGGACTTTTGCGCTTCAGTACATGCATATTTCGAACCCTGAGCAGGCCGGTTGGCTAAAGGAACGGATCGAAGGGTTTGGCAAGGAGATTTCCTTCACGCGGAACGGGCGCAAGGCGATCCTGAAAAAGCTGGTCGAGGCCGAGGGCTTTGAGAAGTTCCTTCACGTCAAATACATGGGCACAAAGCGATTTGGTCTGGATGGCGGCGAAAGTCTGATCCCGGCGATGGAACAGATTATCAAGCGCGGTGGTGCTTTGGGGGTGAAAGACATCATTGTCGGCATGCCGCATCGAGGTCGCCTGAGCGTTTTGGCGAACGTGATGGCCAAGCCATACAAGGCGATTTTTAACGAATTTCAGGGGGGGTCTTTCAAGCCCGAGGACGTCGATGGCTCGGGCGATGTGAAGTATCACCTTGGCGCGTCTTCGGACCGTGAATTTGATGGTAACTCCGTGCACCTAAGTCTGACGGCGAACCCGTCGCACCTCGAGGCGGTGAACCCGGTCGTGATTGGAAAGGCCCGCGCCAAGCAGGATCAACGCAATGACGCCGAGCGCACCAGCGTGTTGCCGCTTTTGCTGCACGGCGATGCGGCCTTTGCGGGCCAAGGTGTCGTGGCTGAGTGTTTTGGTCTGTCTGGTTTGAAAGGTCATAAGACCGGCGGTACGATCCATATCATTGTGAACAATCAGATCGGCTTTACGACGGCGCCGCACCTGTCGCGATCAAGTCCCTACCCGACCGATATTGCGCTGATGGTGGAAGCTCCGATTTTCCACGTGAACGGCGATGATCCCGAGGCTGTGGTCCATGCAGCCAAGGTTGCCACCGAGTTCCGCCAGAAGTTCGGCAAGGACGTCGTGCTTGATATTTTCTGCTACCGCCGATTTGGTCACAACGAGGGCGACGAGCCCATGTTCACAAATCCGATCATGTACAAGAAGATCAAAAAGCAAAAGACGACGCTTAGCCTGTATACTGAGCGACTTGTGCGAGATGGTCTGATCCCTGAAGGCGAGATCGAAGATATGAAGGCCAGGTTTCAGGCCTATCTGAGCGAAGAATTTGAGGCCGGTAAAGAGTACAAGCCGAACAAGGCGGACTGGCTAGACGGGCGTTGGTCGCATATGGATCGCCAGGGCGCGAAGTATCAGCGCGGCAAGACTGCGATTCCAAAGGCGACGTTTGAGCAGATCGGCAAGGTTATGAGCACGGTGCCGGATGGCTTGCCAATCCACAAGACGGTCGAGCGTCTGTTCGAAAACAAAGCCAAGATGTTCGACAGTGGCGAGGGTTTTGACTGGGCCACCGCCGAGGCTTTGGCATTTGGGTCACTGTTGACTGAGGGCTATCCGGTACGGCTTTCCGGTCAGGATTCCACGCGGGGGACGTTCTCGCAGCGTCATTCGGGCATCGTGAACCAGGAAACGGAAGAGCGGTATTTTCCCCTCAACCATATCCGCCAGGGTCAGGCGCACTACGAAGTCATCGACTCGATGTTGTCGGAATACGCAGTGCTTGGGTTCGAATACGGCTACACGCTGGCCGAGCCGAACTCGCTGGTTCTTTGGGAAGCGCAATTTGGCGACTTCGCCAATGGTGCGCAGATCATGTTCGATCAGTTTATCTCGTCGGGCGAACGCAAGTGGCTGCGGATGTCTGGTCTGGTGATGCTCCTGCCGCATGGGTACGAAGGTCAGGGGCCGGAGCATTCGTCCGCGCGCCTGGAGCGGTTCTTGCAGATGTGCGCGGAGGACAACTGGATCGTGGCCAACTGCACGACACCTGCGAATTATTTCCACCTGCTACGACGCCAGATTCACCGCAGCTATCGTAAGCCCCTGGTGATCATGACGCCGAAGTCGCTTTTGCGCCACAAGATGGCGATCTCGAAAACCGAAGAGTTCGTCACCGGCTCCAGCTTCCACCGGGTGCTGTGGGATGACGCGCAGCTTGGCAATTCAGACACCGCGCTGAAGGCCGATGAGAAGATCAGACGGGTCGTGATGTGTTCGGGCAAGGTCTACTTTGACTTGCTGGAAGAACGCGATGCGCAGGGCGTTGATGATGTTTATCTGATGCGGGTGGAGCAGTTCTATCCGTTCCCGGCGCAGTCGTTTGTGAACGAACTGAAGCGGTTCCCGAATGCCGATTATGTCTGGTGTCAGGAAGAGCCGAAGAACCAGGGCGGCTGGACCTTTATGGAGCCCAATATCGAGTGGGTTCTCACGCGTATCAAAGCGAAGATCACACGGCCTAAATATGCGGGGCGTGCAGCGGCGGCCTCGCCTGCGACGGGTCTTGCATCGGCGCATAAGTCACAACAACAAGCGCTCGTGAACGACGCGCTGACACTGGAAGGGTAATCCGACATGGCAACTGAAATTCGTGTGCCGACGCTTGGAGAAAGCGTCACCGAGGCCACCGTCGCCACGTGGTTCAAGAAACCGGGCGATACAGTCGCGGTGGACGAAATGTTGTGCGAGCTTGAGACCGACAAAGTGACGGTTGAAGTGCCATCGCCTTCGGCGGGGACCTTGGGCGAGATTGTCGCTGCTGAGGGCACGACCGTTGGTGTGGATGCTTTGCTGGCGACCCTGACTGAAGGTACCGGGGCAGCGCCTGCACCGGCAAAGGCGGCAGCTTCGGCCCCCGCAGCGGCGTCTGGCGGCGGCGCGCAATCGGTGGATGTAATGGTCCCAACCCTTGGCGAAAGTGTGACCGAGGCGACCGTGTCGAGTTGGTTCAAGAAGGTCGGGGACAGCGTCACCCAGGACGAGATGCTGTGTGAGTTGGAGACCGACAAAGTGTCGGTTGAAGTGCCAGCGCCTGCGTCCGGGGTTCTGTCCGAAATATTGGCTGCGGAAGGTGCAACGGTTGAGGCCGGTGGCAAGTTGGCTGTGATGTCGGCGGGCGAAGGGGCTGTTGCGGCTCCGGCGGCTGCACCGGCGGACGCTGCTCCAGCGGCGGCCAGCACGGGTCGTGATGTCGAAGATGCACCGTCGGCGAAGAAGCTGATGGCAGAGAACAACCTGTCGTCCGATGCTGTGACCGGTTCGGGTCGAGATAATCGGATCATGAAAGAAGACGTGCAAAAGGCGCTGGCAAGCCCGGCGTCAAAAGCAGCGCCCCCTGCTGGCCCGGCCGCGCCGCGCGGTCCGGTTGCGGCGCAAGATGCGGGTCGCGAAGAGCGCGTGAAGATGACGCGTCTGCGCCAGACCATTGCACGGCGTCTGAAGGATGCGCAAAACACGGCGGCTATGCTGACCACCTACAACGAAGTCGACATGTCGGCGACGATGGCGCTTCGCAAAGAGTACAAGGAGCTGTTTGAGAAGAAGCACGGTGTGAAGCTTGGGTTTATGTCATTCTTCACAAAGGCTTGCGCGCATGCTTTGCAGGAAGTGCCCGAGGTCAACGCCGAGATCGACGGAACGGACATTGTCTACAAGAACTTCGTCCATATGGGCATAGCCGTTGGCACGCCTAGCGGCCTTGTGGTGCCGGTGGTACGCGACGCCGATAAGATGTCGTTCGCTGAGATTGAGAAGAGAATCAACGAGTTGGGTGCACGCGGGCGCGACGGGAAACTGACGATGGCCGAGATGCAGGGCGGCACGTTTACGATCTCGAACGGCGGTGTCTATGGCTCGCTGATGTCGTCGCCGATCTTGAACCCACCACAGTCGGGCATCTTGGGCATGCACAAAATTCAGGAGCGCCCAATGGTCGTCAACGGCGAGATCGTGATCCGTCCGATGATGTATCTGGCCCTGTCATATGATCACCGGGTTGTTGACGGCAAAGGCGCGGTCACCTTCCTTGTGCGCGTGAAGGAAGCGCTTGAGGATCCACGACGCTTGTTGATGGATCTCTGACAAAATGGCCTGGCCCGGCACCAGATATGCCTGTGCGGCTTTGCTGGCCGGGCTATTGGCCGTCTATGCGACGATGTTTGCGTATTCCACGTTTGATCTGTTCGATCTGCCACTGGGCATCGGGTTGCTGGAATGGCCGGTGACGATCATCTTTGCCTATGTGGTCTGGGGCGCTTGGAACCGGCAATCACGGAAAGCGGCGATTGCAGCGGTGCTTGGCATGCTAGGGTTTTACGCGGTGCATGGGCACATGCTGTTTCATGTGCCGATCGCCTTCATCGTCGTAACCGTTCTGACGCTGATCGTCGTCACCACCCTGCCCAGCGCATGGGCGGCGGGTTGGTGATGGTAGGATTGCGTGTAACCACGGCCACACTGTTGGGCGCCCTGACATTGGCCGGTTGCGCGGCGCCTTTGGCCGATATCACCGCGTCGGCGCGCCATGTGCCTTCCAACGTGGTTTACGGCGACGACGGCGCGCGGATGCATTTGTTCATCTTTGATCCGAACGAGCCGCGCAGTCTTTTTGACCGCAAAGCAATTGCAAGACGCACAATTGCGCTTGAGCCAAGCTGCGCCTGGGTAGATGCCCCTGACGCAGTTCTGGTCGAGGCAACCGCGACACAAGGCGACCGCTTCACCGAGACGATGCTTGTGGCCCCGCTCAGATGCTCGCGCACATGATGTTTACTCATGGTAGAAACCAAAAAGGGGCAACGCCCCACGGACGTCCCCGACAGGAAAAGGACCAGACCTATGGCAAATTATGATGTGATCGTAATCGGCAGCGGCCCCGGTGGCTATGTTTGCGCAATTCGCTGCGCGCAGCTTGGGTTGAAGACGGCCTGTGTAGAGGGGCGCGAAACGCTGGGCGGAACCTGCCTGAACGTCGGGTGCATCCCGTCGAAAGCGATGCTGCATGCCACGGAAATGCTGCACGAGGCCGAGCACAATTTTTCGAAGATGGGTCTGGGTGTACCAAAGCCGAAGGTCGATTGGAAAGCCATGCTGGCCTATAAGCAGGACACGATTGATACCAACACCAAGGGCATCGAATTCCTGTTCAAGAAGAACAAGATCGATTGGCTGAAGGGCTGGGGATCGATCCCGCAAGCAGGCAAGGTGAAAATTGGCGACGAGGTTCACGACGCCAAGCACATTGTGATCGCGACAGGGTCTGATGTGGCGACGTTGCCGGGTGTTGAGGTGGATGAGAAAGTTGTTGTGTCGTCCACCGGCGCTTTGGAGTTGAGCAAGATCCCAAAGACGATGGTGGTGATTGGCGCAGGCGTGATCGGGCTTGAATTGGGGTCGGTTTACGCACGGCTTGGCACGGATGTGACGGTGGTCGAGTATCTGGATGTCATTACGCCGGGGATGGACGCAGAAATCCAGAAGACCTTCCAGCGAACGCTGAAAAAGCAGGGTCTGAAGTTTGTGATGGGAGCGGCTGTGCAAAGTGCCGCGGCCACCAAGACCAAAGCAAAGGTCACTTATAAGCTCAAGAAAAACGACACCGAGGTGACGATTGAAGCCGATACCGTGCTGGTTGCGACTGGTCGCAAGCCGTTTACCGACGGGCTTGGTCTGGGCGAGCTTGGTGTCGAGATGTCCGAGCGCGGGCAGATCAAAACGGACGTACATTGGGCGACGAATGTGAAGGGCATCTATGCCATCGGGGATGCGATTGCGGGGCCGATGCTGGCGCATAAGGCTGAGGACGAAGGCATGGGCGTGGCCGAGACCATCGCGGGGCAAGCGGGCCATGTGAATTACGGGGTCATTCCGGGCGTGATCTATACGCACCCTGAGGTCGCGAATGTCGGCCAGACCGAAGAACAGCTGAAGGAGGCGGGTCACGCTTACAAGGTTGGTAAGTTTTCCTTCATGGGGAATGGGCGCGCGAAGGCGAATTTTGCGGCCGATGGCTTTGTAAAAATTCTGGCCGACAAGGACACTGACCGGATTTTGGGCGCGCATATCATCGGGCCAATGGCCGGAGATCTTATCCACGAGATTTGTGTCGCTATGGAATTTGGGGCGGCGGCCGAGGATTTGGCGCGGACGTGTCATGCACATCCGACCTATTCGGAAGCAGTGCGCGAAGCGGCACTGGCCTGTGGTGACGGGGCCATTCACGCGTGAGATTTAGGGGCTTTGCCCTCTCGATCAGCGGGGGTTTGCGACTTGGCGCGGGACAGGGCTTTGATTTATTGGTAATTGAAAATTACCAAAACGTATTGGACTGAATTCATGCCCATCATCACAGAAATTGCTGACTTGAAACGCATTTATAAGCGTCGCGTGCCGAAGATGTTTTATGACTACGCCGAAAGTGGCAGTTGGTCCGAGCAAACATTCCGCGAGAACACCAGCGATTTTGACAAAATTCGCCTGCGTCAGCGGATTGCGATGGATATGAATGACCGGTCGACCAAAAGCCAGTTGGTGGGCGAAGACGTTTCGATGCCAGTGGCTTTGGCACCAGTTGGCTTGACGGGAATGCAAAGCGCGGATGGCGAGATCAAAGCCGCGAAGGCTGCCGAAAAGTTTGGCGTACCTTTTTGTCTTTCGACGATGTCGATCTGTTCGATCGAGGACGTGGCCGAGCATACGACCAAGCCATTCTGGTTTCAGGTCTATACGCTGAAGGACGACGATTTCATGCGGCGTTTGTTTGAGCGTGCGCAAGCTGCGAAGTGTTCAGCAATTGTCATTACGGTTGATCTTCAGGTTATGGGTCAGCGGCACAAGGACATTAAGAACGGGCTATCGGCCCCGCCGAAACTGACGCCTGCGTCGATTGCCAACATGATGACGAAGGTCACGTGGGGCTTGGAAATGTTGCGGACGAAGCGGCGCTTCTTTGGCAATATCGTGGGACACGCCGAGGGGGTTTCGGATCCGTCATCGCTGTCGTCATGGACGGCCGAGGCGTTTGATCCCTCGCTTGATTGGGATCGGATCAAGACGCTAATGGATATGTGGGGCGGCAAGGTGATCCTGAAGGGTATTCTGGATGTCGAAGACGCCAAAAAGGCGGTCGAGGTCGGGGCGGATGCAATTGTTGTGTCCAACCACGGCGGCCGGCAGTTGGACGGCGCACTAAGTTCGATCCGGATGTTGGAAGAGATCGTGAAAGAGGTCGGCGACAAGACCGAGGTCTGGCTTGATAGCGGTATTCGCAGCGGTCAGGACGTGCTGAAAGCGATCGCTTTGGGTGCGAAGGGTGTGATGATCGGGCGGGCTTGGGTCTATGGTCTTGGCGCGATGGGCGAGAAGGGTGTGACCACCGCTTTGGAGGTCATTCACAAGGAGCTGGATACTTCAATGGCGCTGTGTGGAAAGCGCGATATTCACGACGTGGATCGCGATATTCTGCTGGTGCCGAAGAATTTCGCGGGGGATTGGTCGTAGTGCTTTGACGTTTCGACTTTGGATACAAAGCTAGCTAAACCACAGTATTGAAGCATGGATGCCGCGTGCCTGACCCAAAAATAGGTCGATTTTTTGACATGTTCTTGCCGCATTTCGTTCTGCGCTGTAATTTGGCGTCATGACGAGTTTTGCGTTCCCTGTGTTTTTGAAGAAGGCTGTTGTCTTGCCTCTGATGGCTTTGGTCGTCGCAACCTTTGGCGCGTTCGCCGGGCAGGATGACGTTGAATTCCCAGAACAGACCGAAGCGCTTGTTGCCGCAACGACTGCGCTTTTCCAGGCCGTTGAAGGCACACCTTCGAACGATGGACTTCAGATCAGGATCGATGGCCTGGCCATCCCGGCAAGCGCTACGCCTGGCCCGGGAATTATGCAGGCTTTTCCAGTCGAACGTGGGCCTGTGCACCATTTGACTGGCTATCGGATCAATTGGTATCCGATGGATCGCCTTTTGGGGGCTGTCGATTTCATGGGAACTTATGACCGCAATCGTGGTCTTGTCTGCGGCTATGTCGCCTGGGATTTGACCGATCCTGATGAGCCTCAGATCGACCAGCTGGTGGTGAACTATGTTGACCTGAAGCTACTGTCGAAAGCTCATCCCGGTGCCACGCATGCAGCACTTTTGGATGCGAACTGCGCTTATGGTGAGATCGATTCGAACTTTACGGCATTTGATCCCGTCAGTTAGGCCGCGCGCTGCCCGGTTGGAGTCATCTTTTGTGCTTTCCAAATAAGGAATCGCCCGCTATACGCCGCCGTTCATGAGCGGACACCCTTGGAGGCCGCTTTCAACTTGAAAAATTTGGAGAAAACCATGGCTGGTGAGATTCCTAATCTTAACGCCGCGGTACGGACGGGGACAGGCAAGGGGGCCGCTCGTCAAGCTCGAAGAGACGGGCTCGTACCAGGCATCGTATACGGCGGCGGCATAGACCCCGTAGCGATCAATATCCCTTACAACGTTCTGTACAAGAATCTGAAGCAGGGCCGTTTCCTTGCGACGCTTTATAATCTGGTAGTGGAAGGCCACGACGACGTGCGCGTTATCTGCCGGAACGTTCAGCGCGATGTTGTGAAGGATCTCCCCACACACCTTGACCTGATGCGTTTGAAGCGGACTTCAAAGATCGCGCTTTATATCCCTGTCGAGATCGTGGGCGAAGAAGAAGCGCCCGGCATCAAGAAGGGTGGCGTTCTGACGATGGTACGCCCCGAGGTCGAGCTTATCGTGACGGCTGGCGATATTCCTGAGAAGATCACCATATCGGTGGCTGAAATGGAGATCGGCGATACCGCAACGATTTCAATGGTAGACCTGCCAAAAGGCTCGAAATCAACGATTGACCGCGACTTCGTGATTGCCAACATTCAAGCACCTTCGGGTCTTGCTTCGCAAGCCGATGATGAGGACGAAGACGGCGTTGATGCCGATGACGTTCCGACAACGGACGAAGCAGCAGAGGGCGGCGAAGAGTAATCTTCCCTGTTGCTTTGATGATTTGAGGGCGGTGCATTTTGCGCCGCCCTTTTTCGTTAGCGGATCACGTCTTGGATGGGGCCAGCATCAAGTCGGTGGATGAAGTCGTCCAACTCGCTTGGGAAATAGTCGCGCACCAGCGGGTCGTGGCCCGGTATGATCAACTCGGGTGCCGAGGCCAGGGACTGAAGCGTGTCAAAGCCGATCAGCATGTCTTCGATATCGACAACAATCGGGAACGGTTTGCGCGCCCAGAGGTTTTCGTAAAAATGCGAGGCATCTGACGCAAGGACCATCCACCCTGCCCGCGTTTTGACCCGTACGCATTGCAGGCCCCGGCTATGGCCTCCGATTTTGTGGACAGTGACGCCGTCTGCGATCATCCCGTCGCCGTCGTGGAATATGACCTTGCCGGCATAGAGCCGCATGATCGCCTCGCAGACGTGGCCCGCCGTAAAGGGGCGTTTCAGCGTGTCGTGGCACATGCAGGGGCCTGTCGCATAGGCCATTTCTGCCGCTTGCAGGTGAAGGCGCGCGTTGGGAAACAGATGCAGGCCCCCGGCGTGATCGTAGTGCAGGTGAGTGACAACCAGTTCGGTGATGTCTTCGGGTTTTAAGCCAAACGGGGCCAGGGCCACGCCGGGGTCCCGGCGGATCGGGCGGTCGCGCGCTTTGGCTTCGGCGTCGTCGTAGCCACTGTCGACAAGGATCACGTGGTCACCGGATCGCAGGAGCCACATGAAGTAGTCCATGTCATGGGGGGCGTCATGATTGTCGTCGAAGATGAAGCTGTCACCACGGGTGCGTTTACCGCGATCCGCGTATTTGATCGAAAAGACCTCCCATTCCGCCATTGCGTTGTCTCCTTTGCCCGGCTGCTTTCGGAAGGATCATGTCAGCCCTGTTCGGCGCAGCAAGAAAAACATTGGGAATTGAGGGCTGTTGTGTTGACAGTCCGCCGGGCGAGCGGGACTTTTAGCGGATCATTTTGAGGGGGATTTCGACATGGCGCATACCGACGAGACAACAGTGCGTGTGGCCATGGTCGGCGCGGGGTACTTCAGTCAGTTCCATATGGATGCCTGGGGGCGGATGCCGCGTGCGCAATTGGCGGGTGTCTGTGATCGCAATCTTGAGACGGCAAAAGCGACGGGTGCTACGGCATATGACGATCTGGAAGCAATGCTTGCGGCGGTGAAGCCCGATATTCTTGATGTTGTGGTGCCGCCTGTCGCCCATGCCGAGACATTGCGGATCGCGTTTCAAGCCGGGGTGTCGCACATCATTTGCCAGAAGCCGTTTTGCCAGACGTTGCAAGAAGCGCGCGGGATTGTCGCCGAGGCCGAGGCGGCAGGTGTGACGTTGGTCGTGCATGAGAATTTCCGGTTTCAGCCGTGGTTCCGGTTTATCAAGGGCGTGATTGATGCTGGAGCGCTTGGCGAGTTGCAGCAAGTATCGTTTCGTCTGCGCCCCGGCGATGGACAGGGGCCGCGCGCCTATCTGGATCGCCAGCCGTATTTTCAGAAAATGGAACGGTTGTTGATCCACGAGACAGCCGTGCATTTCATCGACACTTATCGGTACCTTTTGGGTGATCCAGAGGCGGTTTACGCCGATTTGCGGCGGCTTAACCCGGTGATTGTGGGCGAGGACGCTGGGTTCTTCATCATGGATCATCCAAACGGAGTTCGCTCGCTGTTTGATGGCAATCGCCACATTGACCATGTGGCGACAAACACCCGCTGGACAATGGGCGAGGCTTTGGTTGAAGGCACCAAGGGCGTGCTGGAATTGCGAGGGGACGGCACGGTTTGGAAGCGGGACTTTGGGTCTTTGGAGCGTGCTTGTGTGTTCACGCCGACCCCTCAAGGGTTCGCAGGTGATTGCGTTTATGCGTTGCAGGAACACGTGGTGGCCGGAGTTCTGGATGGCGCGCCGTTTGAGAATCTCGCGGCCGATTACCTGACGGTCGTCGCGATTGAAGAGGCGATATATCGGTCGGACGCCGAGGGCTGCAAGCTGGCGCTTTGAACCGGTCGATTGGTGTGGAAACGACTTGGGGTGGCGCAGACAGGCTTGCCTGATCCGGGGGCGATGCCCTTAGGGTGCGGGAACAGATTGGCGTAGAGGACGGACATGCGAGAGTTTTGGCAAAATTACATCGACGGGGCTTGGTGTGACGGTGGAGCCGGTCGGATTGATGTGATCGATCCCGGCAATGGTACGGTCTTGGCTGTGCATGCTTTGGCCGATACGGCGGACGTAGATCGTGCGGTTCGGGCGGCCGAACGGGTGCATGCATCGCGGGTGTTGGTCGACATGCGTCCGATGGAACGCGGGCGGATGGTGCAGGAGATGGGGCGTTGGCTTTTGGCGCATCTTGATGAGATCGCCGAAGTTTTAACCCGCGAGCAAGGCAAGCCGCTTTGGGAGGCGGAGATCGAGGTTAAAGGGGCCGCGCTTTATTTTGAGTATTACGGCAATCAGGCCTCGACCGTTGAGGGAAAATCGATCCCGCTTGGAGCCGGGTATTTCGATTGGACAGTGAACGAGCCGTTTGGTGTTTCGGCACAAATTATCCCGTGGAATTACCCGCTTGAGATGACGGCGCGCGGCGTCGCGGCGGCTTTGGCGACGGGCAATGCCTGCGCGATCAAGTCGCCCGAACTTACGCCTTTGACCAACGGCTATATTGCGAAAGCCGCCGAGGCCGCAGGCTTTCCGGCGGGCACTGTGAACGTGTTGTGTGGGTTGGGGCAAGATGCGGGTGCGGCAATGGTCTCGCATCCGGGCGTTCGTCAGATTGTGTTTACCGGATCGGTTCGCACAGGCATCGCAATTGCAACGGCGGCGGCGCAGAATGTGGTGCCTTGCGTTTTGGAGCTTGGCGGGAAATCGGCGGCGATAGTGCATGACGATGCCGATCTGGAGGCGTTTGAGAACGACATCCGTTGGGGAATATACTTCAACGCAGGGCAGGTTTGTTCGGCGATGAGCCGTGTCATCGTGCACGAAAGCCGTCGGGATGAATTGGTCGAGCGGGCCAAAAATGTTGCGCAGTCTTTGTCTGTGGGTCCGGGGATTGAGCGGACGGAAGCAGGGGCCAATATGGGCGCGATGGTGTCTGAAGCGCAGCGGGATCGCGCGGCTGGCATGGTGCAAGAAGCCGAAGCGCAAGGCGCGCGAGTTGTTTCGGGAGGGCGCAAGTTGAACCGTCCCGGCGCGTTCTTGGAGCCAACCGTGTTGGATGGTGTGACGTCTGACATGACGATTGCGCAAGAAGAGGTCTTCGGGCCAGTTCTATCCGTAATGTCGTTTCGCGACGATGCAGAGGCAATTGAGATCGCCAATTCGACGGAGTACGGGCTTGTTGGCGGTGTTTTCACCCGCGATCTGGACCGTGCGACGCGGGTCGCACAGCGTATGCGGGCCGGTCAGGTATTCGTGAACGAATGGTACGCGGGCGGTATCGAAACGCCGTTTGGCGGGTTCGGCAAGTCTGGATACGGGCGCGAAAAGGGCCGCGAGGCGCTTTGGAATTACGTGCAGACCAAGAACATTGCGGTGAAGCTGGGCTAGGTGAAGTCGATCTGAGCTTTGACGGCCTGGGTGCGGTCTCCGGCGGTGTCGAAAGCTTTGACGGCGTCGGCCAGACGGAAGGTTTGCGTGATAAGAGGGGCCACGTCGATCAGACCTTTTTGCATGAGCTGCACAGCGGTGGTGAATTCGTCGTGGAAGCGGAACGAGCCTTTCAGGACGATCTCTTTGGCGGTCATGGCTTGCATCGGCAGGGTCATGTCACCGCCCAATCCAAGCTGCACAAGGATGCCTTGCGGGCGTAGGGCTTTGACACCGGCGGCGACGGCCTGGGCAGCTCCGGAGCATTCAAATTGCACGTCGATCTGGCCTTTACCGCTTTGCCAGGGCGTCAGGGCGTCGGGGTCAGTGGCAAGATTCAGGGCGTGATCCGCGCCGATTTCAAGCGCTTTTGCGAGCGTGAAATCGGTGAGATCTGTCGCGATGATTTCCGAAGCTCCGGCGCGGCGTGCTGCGAGGACCGACAGCAAGCCGATAGGGCCGCAGCCTGAGACAAGGACGGATTTGCCGACGAGGTCACCGGCGTGGTGGACCGCATGGAGGCAGACCGCGAGCGGTTCGGCCATTGCGGCTTCGCCCGATGTGAGACCGTCGGCGGGGACGCATTGATGTGGAAGGGCGATCAAGTCTTGGCGGAAGGCGCCCTGAATGTGGGGGAATGGCATGGCGCTTCCGTAGAAGGCCATGTTTTCGCAGTGGTTTTGCATTCCCTTTAGGCAATATTGGCAGGCTTGGCACGGACGCGAGGGCGATACGGCGACAAGCTGCCCGATGCTGAGACCTGCAACGCCGCTTCCGAGGTCGGTGACGAGGCCGGAAACTTCGTGGCCAAGGATCATTGGTTCCTTAATGCGGATCGGTCCGAAGCCACCTTGGTGGTAGTAATGAAGGTCTGAGCCGCAGATGCCACCGGCTTTGATGGCGACGCGGACTTCGCCGGGCATCGGCGCGCGTGGGTCGCGGTCTTCAAGGCGAAGGTCGTGGGCTGCGTGAATGACGATGGCTTTCATATTCCCCCCTTGCGGTTCCCCGCGTTGCCCCGGAAGGTAGCCGCAGAATTCATCGGAGGAAATGCCATGTCGTCGAAACTTTTTGATCTTTCTGGCCGTCGCGCGCTGATTACCGGATCTAGTCAGGGGATTGGTTTTGCCTTGGCGCAAGGATTGATCGAAGCGGGCGCGAAAGTTGTGTTGAACGGACGCGACAAGGGTAAGTTGGCGGAGGCGTCGGCGGCTTTGGGAGGTGTCGATACCCTAGCGTTTGATGTGACGGACCATGAAGGGGTGCGCGCGGCGGTGGATGCGGCGGAAGCCGGCGGCATGGCGTTTGATATTCTAATCAACAATGCGGGCATGCAATACCGGACCGAATTGCAGGACTTTCCGGCGGATGCCTTCGAGAAGCTTTTGCAGACGAATATCGCGAGCGTGTTTCATGTGGGCCAGGCGGTTGCGCGGCACATGATTGGGCGCAAAGCGGGTAAGATTATCAATATTGCAAGCGTGCAGTCGGCCTTGGCCCGTCCCGGGATCGCGCCTTATACCGCCACAAAAGGCGCGGTGACGAACCTGACGAAGGGCATGGCGACGGATTGGGCGAAGTACGGATTGCAGTGCAATGCGATTGCGCCGGGGTATTTTGACACGCCGTTGAATGCCGCTTTGGTGGCGGATCCGGAGTTCAGTGCATGGCTTGAAAAGCGCACACCTGCGGGCCGTTGGGGGAGCGTGGACGAGCTTCAGGGTGCGGCGATATTTTTGTCGTCGGCTGCATCAAGTTTCGTGAATGGGCATACGCTTTTTGTGGATGGCGGGATTACCGCATCACTTTAGCGGACCTCGAAGGGGCTGAGTTTGTCCCAATCGAAATCGACGCCGATACCGGGGCTTTGGGGCGCGACCGCCCTGCCCTGTTCAATCACCAGCGGGCGTTTTGTGTAGCGGTCAATCGGGAAGCTGTGAACTTCGAGCCAGCCGCCGTGGGGCTGCGATGATACGAGGCTGACGTGCAATTCCTGCATGCCGTGCGAGCAGACGGGGACGTTGTGTTCTTTTGCGAGCGCCGCGACCCTAAGCCATCCGGTGATGCCAAGGCAGTTGGAGGCATCGGGTTGGATGAAGCCGAGGCCGCCTTGGGCCAGCGCCATTTCGAATTCAAAGATCGTGTGGAGGTTTTCGCCTTGGGCAACCTCAATGCCGCCTTCCCGCGCCACATGGGCGTAGCCGGGGTAGTCGTCGGGGATAATCGGTTCTTCAAACCAGAGGATGTTTTGGTCCTGGACCGCGCGGGCCAGCAAAACCGCTTCGTTGCGCGACATTGAGTAGTTTGCGTCGATCATGAAGGCGCGGTCGGGACCGAGAAGGTCACGGATGGCGCGGATGCGGGCGATGTCTTCGGCGGCCGTTGGTTGGCCGATCTTGATTTTGACGGCGTCTAGTCCGGCATCGAGGTAGCCTTGGACGTGGGCTTTCAGTTTTTCCAACGGGAAAGCAAGGTCGATGCCGCCGCCGTAGGCTTTGCAGGTTTGCCCCGCACCTCCGGCCAATTGCCAGAGCGGTTTTTCGGCGGCCTTGGCGCGGATGTCCCAGAGGGCGATGTCGATGGCGGAAATGGCGAAGCTGAGGATGCCGCCGCGCCCGACGTAGTGCATGTAGGCGTCCATCGCGTCGGTGAGGGCTTCGACGTTAGTGCCATCTTCGCCGGTGAGGAATGGCGCGAGATCATGGGCGATCATGGCGTGGGTGGCGTGACCGCCGCGCCCGCCGTTATAGGTATAACCGGTGCCGGTGCGACCATCTTCGAGGGTAACTGTCGCAGTGATCAGGTGGAAGTGGCTGTGCGCGCCATGTTTGGCGTCGACGAGCACCTCGTCGAGCGGCACGGCAAAAAGCCGTGGCTCGATCGAGGTGATTTTGGTCATTGGCATTCGGGCACCGGGCTGATGACCGTGCCGTCGTTAAGATGACTTAACAAGTTGTCGACGGTGAGTTTGCCCATCGCCGCACGGGTTTCATGCGTTGCGCTGCCCACGTGGGGCAGAAGCGTGGCGTTGGGCAGATCGCGCAAGGCTTGCGGGACTTCGGGTTCGTGTTCGAACACGTCGAGCCCGGCCCAGCCGAGACGGCCTTCGGAAAGGGCTGCGATCATGGCTTGTTCGTCGATCACAGTGCCACGCGCGACGTTGATCAATGTGCCGTTCGGGCCAAGAGCGTTGATCACTTCGCCGTTCACCAGATGGTGAGTGGCAGCGCCCCCCGGCGTGATGATGATTAGGACGTCGCACGCCTCGGCCATCTTCGCAAGATCGCCAACGTACTGGTAAGGAACGTCTTTTTCGCTGCGTGTGTGATAGAGAATCGTCGGATTCCACGGGGCCAGTTTTGCGGCAATCGCCTGACCGATGCGACCCATACCCAGAATGCCGATGGTTTGATTGTCTGCAGAACGTGTGAGCGGGCTGTTGCCCTTGGCCTCCCAATCGCCTGCGCGCACCCATGCGTCATCGCGCAGAAGTTCGCGGTAACAGGCAAGCATGAGAAGCACGGCCGTGGTCGCAACTTCCTCGTTCAGGACGTTGGGGGTGTGCGTGACCATGATGCCGCGTCGCACGGCCTCGTTGGCATCAATATTGTCATATCCGACACCGTAGCAGGAAATCATCTTAAGGTTCGTTAACGCTGCCATGACGTCGGGCTTTACGCCGTCGTGGCCGTTGGTCTGAACGTGGGTGATTTTGTCCCCATGTTCGGCCAGCCACCCAGTCAGGTCCGCTTGATCGCTTGCTTTGTGGATGGTGAATGCGGCCGAGACGCGCGCCGACATTTCCTCGGTCGCGCCGCCGATTTGAAGGAGATCAGGCATCCTCGCCGACCTCCTGCCGCTGGTGGCCGAGGCCTTCGATGTCTAGCTCCATGACGTCGCCCACTTTGAGGTAGGTTGGCGGCTTCATCCCCATTCCAACGCCCGGAGGTGTTCCCGTCGAGATCACGTCGCCCGGATGCAGCGTGAACAGGTGGCTGAGGTGTTCGATGATCTCGGCGACAGTGAAAATCATCGTGTTGGTTGTGCCGGTCTGCATGCGTTTGCCGTTCACGTCGCAGGACATGGCAAGCGCTTGTGGGTCGGGGACTTCGTCTTTGGTGACCAGCCAGGGGCCGGTTGGGCCGAACGTGTCAGGGCTTTTGCCCTTGGTCCATTGGCCGGTGAGTTGCGTCTGGAAGTGGCGTTCGGAGACGTCGTTCACGATGCAATAGCCCGCCACGTAATCCAGAGCGTCTTCTTTTGAGACGTATTTTGCCGCCTTGCCGATGACGACGCCCAACTCAACTTCCCAGTCGGTGTGGGTGGAGCCACGTGGCATCATGACGTTGTCGTTGGGGCCAACGATCGCGGAGTTCGCTTTGAAAAACAGGATCGGGTGTTCAGGGATTGCCGCGCCGGTTTCTGCCGCGTGATCTGAGTAATTCAGGCCGATACACAGGAATTTTCCGATATTGCCGACGCAAGGTCCAATGCGGGGGGAGCCTGCCACTTTTGGAAGGGATGCGGGGTCGATGGCGGCAAGGCGCGCGAGGGTCGCGTCGTCAAGCGTGGCACCAGTGATGTCATCGACGTGATCGCTGAGATCACGCAGGGTTTCGCCATCCATAAGTCCGGGTTTTTCGGCTCCGGTTTTGCCGTAACGAACGAGTTTCATATGCTTTTCCTTGTTTTGCGTTGGGCTGGGGTTAACCCGACCAGCCGCCGTCGATGATGTGGGGTTGTCCGGTGATAAAGGCGCTCTCGTCGCTTGCGAGATAGACTGTCAGGGCGGCGATTTCCTCGGCCGAGGCGATGCGACCCATAGGTTGGCGGGCGATGAATTGTTTGCGGGCTTCGTCGTAGCCGCCGACCTGTTCGCCGAGGCTATGGAGACGCTGTTCAAGCGAGGGGCTTTGCACAGTGCCGGGGCAGATGCAGTTGCAGCGAATGCCTTTGGTGATGAAGTCGATAGCGACGGATTTCGTTAGTCCAATGACGGCGGCTTTGGTGGTGCCATAGATGAAGCGGTTGGGTGCGCCGATGATTGACGAACAGGCCGATGCCATATTGATGATCGAGCCGTTGCCGCGCTCCAGCATGCCGGGAAGGGCTGCACGTATTGTGCGGAACATGGATTGGACGTTTAGGTCGAACGCAAAGTCCCATTCGTCGTCTGTGGCGTCCAGGATGGTGCCGTGGTGGACGAAGCCTGCGCAGTTGAAAAGGACGTCAGGTCTGGCGTGCTCTACAGCGCTGTTGATGCTGTCGGCGTCGCGCGCATCGACCAGTCGCGTTTCGATGTTAGCGTGATTCGCGGCCGTCAGATCGTCAAGAGCCTCTTGGCTGATGTCGGTGGCAACGACATGCGCGCCGTCATCGGCCATGGCGATAGCGCTGGCGCGGCCGATGCCCTGGCCGGCTGCTGTGATCAGGGCGCGTTTGCCCTCAAGCCTTTGGTGGCTCATGTTTTTCCTCCCGTTCGCTCAAGCCTAAATGAGGCTCGAATTGTGTATGCCGTTTTGGCGTTTTATCTGGTCTTGCAAGCATTCAGGTTGTGAGAGCGCCACTTTCGGTGGTCATCTATTCGCGGATAGGCTTAGGGTCCGCCACGGTCAAGACTGAGGTGTGACAATGAGTGACAGGCAGAAAATTGCGGTGATCGGCACCGGATTGATGGGATTTCCTATGGCGCGGAATTTGGCGCGTGCCGGGCATGAGGTGGTTGTCTGGAACCGGACGCGCGCGCGGGCCGAAGGTTTGGAAGCCGATGGCGCGATAATCGCTGAAACCGCAGCAGAGGCCGTTGGAAGCGCCGATGTCGTGCTGACGATGCTGTCGGATGGCGTTGCGACGGGCGCGCTGCTGGATGACGCCAGTCTTCGCGCGGCACTGCGGCCCGGCACATTGTGGCTCGATATGTCGAGCGCCAAGCCAGAGCACGCCCGGGCGCAGGCAACGTTGCTGGAGGGCTTGGGATGCGTCCATCTGGATGCGCCTGTTTCGGGCGGCACCAAGGGAGCCGAGGGCGCCAATCTTGCAATTATGGTCGGTGGGCGCGCTGATGTTTTCGAACGGTCTTTGCCGATTTTGAATGATCTTGGTCGTCCGGTGCATGTGGGCGCAAGCGGGGCTGGGCAATTGGCGAAATTGGCCAATCAGACGATCGTTGCGGTGACGATTGGTGCGGTTGCGGAAGCGATGTTGCTTTTGGAAAAGGGCGGCGCAGATCCCGCGGCGGTGCGTCAGGCTTTGCGAGGTGGTTTCGCCGATTCCACGATTTTGCAGCAGCACGGGGCCCGCATGACCAACGGTGATTTTGTTCCCGGCGGCTTGTCCAAGTTTCAGTTGAAGGACCTCGACAATACTTTGGACGAGGCGGGCGCACTTGGGCTGAGCTTGCCATCGACACAGTCGGTGCGGGATAGGTTTGCGTATTTCGTTTCGCAAATGGAGGGTGCGGATCTGGACCATTCAGGGCTTTACCTTGAGCTTAAAGCGCGGAACGGGTTGGACACGTAAGGCACGGGGTCAGACCGCGGCTTCAAGCGCAACTGCCTGGGTGTAATTGCGCTTGAGATGGTCGTTGATTGCCGCGCGGCATGCAGTGACATCGCGCGAAAGGGCTGCGTCGAGGATTGCCTGATGCTCGTGGATAATCGCGCTAAAGTAACTGCGGCCGAAGCCGCTTTCCTGCGCGACCATTTGTTGGCGGAACTGGCCGTAAACATTCTCGTAGGTATCGCGCAGCATGGGCGATCCGCAGCGCGAGATGAGCGTGTCGTGGAAGCTCCATTCAGCGTTTGTCCAAAGTTTCATGTTGTCTGGATTATCAGCAAGGTCTCCAGAGCGCTCGAATTCGCTTTCGAGATGGCTGAGCCTATGGTGCGCGGCAGTCAACTCCGCTTCCCAGCTTATGCCGCCCAATTTCATCGAAAGGGTTACGCCTTCCTGTTCTAACATTGAGCGGAAGCGCGTGACATCGTTGCGTTTTTCGGGCGATGTGTATTGCGCGCGAAAGCCGCGTTGCATTTCAAATTCTACAAGCCCGACTTTGGTCAGACGCAAAAGAACGTCCCGCACGGTGTTCGCCGAGCAGCCGTATTCACCCTGAAGCGACGCAGGCTTAAGCTTCTCGCCGGGGCCGAAGCGGGCGTTCATCAGTTTATTTTTGAGGTCGGCGTAAATCGCCGGTGAGTCCGTCTTCATGGGCCGCCTTTCGCGACTCATGTCTAGCAGAAGCTTTCTGAAAATAGGGAAAAATTTTGAAATTTTGAAATTTTCCAGAATTTTGTTGGCAGCCGGGAAATGCACAGCTAGGGTCGTCCGGGCCACTATCGAACACGACGGAGATCGTGTTGGCTGTAACTGAAAATTGGGAGGACCCTAAATGAAACTTATCAAACTAGCCGCCGCTGCGGTCAGTACACTTGCGATCGTCGGTGCATCCACCGCCTTTGCGCAAACGACGAACCTGCGCATACAGAGCCACTACGCGCCTGAAACAGTGTCGGGAAAGCTTGCAGCTCAATACATCCAAGACATCACCGATATGTCGAACGGTGCAATCCAGGTCGAAGTATTCTGGAGCTCTTCGGTTGTGAAGTCGGTGGAAACATTCGACGCAGCCGCATCCGGCATTCTGGACTGCGACTTTACTGGTGGTGGCTACCAGACTGGTAAAAACCCAGCGTTCCAGTTTGTTGGAGACATCATGGGCGGCTATGACACCCCTTACCAGCAGCTTTCGTGGTTGTATTACGGTGGCGGGCTTGAAGCTGCCAAACCGCTTTACAACAAATACGGCATGGAGCTCATCGGCTGGTGGATTTATGGGCAGGAAAGCTTTGCCTCGTCCAAGCCAATCGAGAAAGTTGCAGACTTCCAAAATTGGAAATTCCGCTCTCCTCCAGGCATGGAAACAAAGATCTTTGAAAAGCTCGGCGCTTCGCCGATCGTGATGGACTTCACTGAGATTTTTACCGCGCTGGAAACAGGCATCATTGACGGAGCCGACGCATCTGGTCTGGCCAACAATGTTGGTCTAGGTCTGTATGACATCGTTAAATACGCCAACTTCCCTGGCTTCCATTCGATGCCTTCCGACCACCTGGCATGTAACAAGGAAGTCTTCGATGCGATGCCTGCGTATCAACAGAGGATCATGAAGGTCGGAATGGAGGCGCTGGCGCTTCGCACAGCATTAACCTTCGAAAAGGCCAATGCCGAGGCAGCCGCGAAGCTGCGTTCCGAAGGTGTGACACTGTCGCAGTGGGCACCTGAAGAGCTGGCGAAATTCCGTGCTGCAGCTCAGGCCACATGGCCTGAATTTGCGACCACGCCGGAAGCAAAGGCGCTGGTTGATTCGCACATGGCTTACCTAGCCCAACTGGGCCTCGTTTCTGAGTAAGGTCTGACAGGAGGGGCGGGGCCGTTTGCACCGCCCCTCTCAATGAGATCTTGCAGGGCGACACGCCAGGTTGATCCAACCGCGGCAGATTTTGGCGGTTGCTGGGGTAAAAGGGACAAAGGGCACCCATTTGTGGCGCCCTGACGGGGAGGTTTCCATGCAGCACGAAAAGCACGGCACCGCGGTCGAATGGCTGGTGCCACTTGGGTTTATCTTTTGTGCTGGGTGGCTGATCTGGCATATGCCGGCCTTTATCCTAGATTGGGGCGGGCACGCTGATCAGCTGGCAGCCCTTTATGGCCGCATCGATGTAACCCCGAACGTCCCCATCGTAATGGGCACCCATATTGATATTATTGATCTTTTCGCACTGATTTGCATGCCGATCTTTGTTGTTCTGGGCGTTTTGACTGTACGCCGCGCGCCGATGGAGTTTGAGTCTTGGGGGCCACTGGATCGTTTGTCCGTATTCATCGGGCGTGTGACCATGATGCTAATAACCTTGCTGACCATGGTGATGCTCTATGAGGTTGCTCTGCGCTACGTATTCGAGGCGCCGACATTGTGGGCGAACGAACTTTCGCTATGGCTTGCTGGCTTCGTATTTTTGACCGCTGGGCTTTACGCGATGCAGCAGCGTAGCCATATCCGGATTTTTTTACTTTACGACATGGCGCCGCGCTGGTTGCAGCGGCTGTTTGACTGCATCTCGACGCTGCTGATTGTCGTCTTCGCCGCTGCACTTATTTATGGTGGCTATGGCGAAGCCTTCCAGAAATTTGGGCGTTGGGAGACGTTTGGTACTGCCTTTGATCCACCTATTCCGGCGACGCTGAAAGTCTCGGTGCTGTTCATTGTGGCGATGGTCGCGATCCAGGCCCTTATCAATCTGATCTCGGACTGGAATGCAGAGCCGGTGATCCACACGGCAGCCGACGACATTGACGAAGACGAGCTGGAGCGGTTGCGCGCCGCGGTCGGTGCAGATGAGCCAGATACACTGGACGTCACCCACCAATCTTATCAGACGAAGGCAAACAAATAATGGATATCGGAACCATTTCACTGGTCCTTATGCTGGGCCTTTTGGTGCTGCTCGCCATAGGCATGCCGCTTGGTCTTGCCTCGGCCATTTTGGCCGTTCTTGTGCTGTTCATGAAGTTCGAGCCAGACACGCTGTTTAATCCGCTTTTGTTTGGAGACGGTATTTTGACGGGGAGGCCGGGGAGTGGGCCTTTGAATATTCTGGCCCAGAAAATATACGGTCTCTTAACGGACTATGTGCTCATATCTATTCCTCTGTTCATTTTCATGGCGTCGCTGCTGGAACGTTCCGGAATTGCAAAGGACATGTATTCCTCGCTCAGTGTCTGGCTCAACCGGACGCGGGGCGGCATCGCGATCGTCACGTCGATCATGGCTGTAATCATGGCCGCGATGTCGGGCATTATCGGGGGCGAAGTGGTTTTGCTAGGCCTGATCGCTTTGCCGCAGATGTTGCGGCTCGGCTATAATCAGAACCTTGCCATCGGGACGATCTGCGCGTCGGGCTCGTTGGGGACGATGATCCCACCGTCGATCGTGTTGATCATCTACGGTCTAATCACCGAAACGTCGATCAAGGCGCTCTTCACGGCGGCCTTCTTGCCGGGCTTCATGCTGGCCTCGTTCTTCATCCTATACATTATTGTTAGGACGCAATTGCGCCCTCAAGATGCACCTTTACCAGATCCGCTACCCGGCGAGCCGCTTGGTCTAGAGAAGTTGGGCTTGTTCACGGCATTCCTTGCGGTTCTGATATCGGGCATCTGCACGGTCTTGTTCCTGCGCGCTCTGTTCTTCACGATCACAGGCCAGAACATCGATCTTGGAGATGGGGTCGAACAGATCTTTTGGGGGACTGCCGATTATGTGCCGTGGTTTGGTGGCATCGTCTCGATCTGCCTCGGGTTAATCTACTTCGCCTTCGGCCTGAAACGGACGACACGCGGCTGGCTATTGGGTAAAGGTCTTGTCGCCCCGATTGTCGTAATCGGCGTTGTCATGGGGTCCATCTACGGCGGGATAACGGGCATCACCGAGGCGGCTGGTATGGGCGCATTGGCTGTTTATTTGCTGATGACTTTGTACCAAAAAGACTTCTCTGGCTGGGTAAGTCTTGTGGTGAAAAACGCGGTTTGGATAGCCCTATATATCGCGATTGTTCTGATCGCACCGCAATTCTTCATCGAGAGTGAAAGCCTTGGCATCACGCAAACGATGGTCACCCTGCTGATCTTACTGCTGCTGACGCTGCGCATCCCTGCCGTTCTTGATGGGCTTTGGGACAGTTTGATGCGGACGCTGAAATCGACCGGTACCATCATCTGGGTGACCATCGGGGCTGCAGCGCTTGCTGGGGCTTACACGATTGCAGGCGGCCCGACTTATGTGGCCGAGTTCATCGTTGGAAGTGATCTGCCAACGATGGGCATTATCTTAGCAATGATGGTGATTTTGCTGTTCATGGGGGCGTTCATGGACTGGGTTGGGATCGTTCTGTTGATCATTCCGGTGTTCCTGCCCATCGTGCAGCGCCTTCCGATCGAGGAAATAGGTCTCTTCGGGGAGCTAGAGCCCAAGAACCTCGCGGTTTGGTTTGGTGTGCTATTCTGTATGAACATGCAGGTCAGTTTCCTGTCGCCGCCCTTTGGCCCGGCTGCGTTCTACCTGAAATCCGTGGCTCCACCGCATATCTCGCTGACCGACATCTTCAAAGGCTTCCTGCCCTTTATCGCTATCCAACTCTGTGCCTTGTCAGTGCTGCTGGCCTGGCCGCCGATTGTTGAAATCCTACTGAAATAGGTCTGGATTAGTGAATGCTAAGCGCGTCGCAGAGAGAAGCTTACGAAACCCATGGGTTTCTGGTGGTTGAAGACGTCATCGACGTGAGGATTCTGGATGCGGTGCGGCAAGAATATGCGGGCCTGCTGGATCTGCTTTATGCTGGATGGCAGAGTGAAGGGCGGGTTGGCGCGCCCGCTCGTGACGACTTCTGGGGCAAGCTTGTGACCGCATACGAGGCGGACTGTGATTGGTTTCAGCCGATGGACATCTCGCTTCCGGGCGACAAGATTGCGACTGATACGCCGATGCACTTCGGTCCTGCGGTCTTTGATATGGTGCGTGCCCCGGGGCTTTTAGATATTGTCGAGCAGTTGATCGGGGGTGAAATCACCTCGAACCCGATCCAGCATGTGCGAATTAAGCCACCAGCCACCGCGTTGGCCAGTGATGAAATTCGCGCGCATATCACGTCGACGGATTGGCATCAGGATCGCGCGGTTGCCTTGGGCGAGGCGGATCAGACGGATATGGTGACGTGTTGGCTGGCGATTACGGATGCGACGGTGGAAAACGGCTGCTTGCAGGTTTTGCCGAAGGAGGACACGCAAGCAATACTACCACATTGCCCTCAGCGTCAGACCGCGATTGCGCCGGGGTACGTGGCCGAAGATAAAGCGGTGCCGTTGCCTGTTCGGGCGGGGGGCGTTGTGCTGTTTCACCCCCTGACACCGCATGCATCATTGGTGAACAAGACGGACGGGTTTCGCTGGTCATTTGACCTTCGCTTCCATGTGACTGGGCAGCCGTCGGGGCGCAGTCATTTCCCCGAGTTCGTCGCGCGCAGTCGACAAAACCCCGACACTGAATTGAGCGATTGGCAGGAGTGGAAAAACATGTGGGAAGACGCGCGCGCACGATTGGCGGCCATGCCGCATATCGCCATCCATCGGTGGCAATCTGACAGCCCGGCCTGCGCATGAGTGCTTTAATTCGCCTTGATCCCACGGACAATGTTGCCACGGCGATCCGTCCTTTGGAAATCGGTGCCGAGGGCGCGCGCGAGTTGATACCGCGTGGGCAGAAGATGGCTCTTGAAGCGATCGCGAAGGGCATGGAGGTCCGCAAATACGCGACGTTGATCGGCTATGCTGCCGAGGACATTGCGGCGGGGTCGTTGGTTCACACACACAATCTGGAGTATCGAAACGTCAATCGAGCCTACGAGTTTGCGACGAATTTGCGCCAGATGCCCCGCCCAGAAAGCGTTGATACGTTCATGGGGTATCGCCGTGAGAACGGTAAGGTTGGGACGCGAAATTACATCGCGGTTCTGACTTCGGTGAACTGTTCGGCGACGGCGGCGCGCCGTATTGCGGAGCATTTCACGCCGGAGCGCCTTGCCCCCTACCCCAACGTGGATGACGTGACGGCTTTTGTGCATGGCACGGGCTGTGGAATGGCGGACGCGGGCGATGGTTTTGAAGCCTTGCAGCGTGTGATGTGGGGATATGCGCGCAATCCCAATGTGGCCGGTGTTCTGATGGCGGGTTTGGGCTGTGAGACGATGCAGATCGACTGGTTGATGGAGGCCTTTGGGCTGACGCCGGGGCCGTTGTTTCAGGCGATGAATATTCAGGACGTGGGCGGGCTTGGGCGGACGGTTTCCGCCGGCATCGCCAAGATCGAGGCGATGCTGCCTTTGGCGAATAACGTGCGGCGTGAGGCCTGTCCGGCGTCCGAATTGATGGTTGCATTGCAGTGTGGTGGCTCGGACGCGTGGTCCGGGATTACCGCAAACCCGGCGCTTGGTCATGCCTGTGACTTGCTGGTCGCGCAAGGCGGCACAGGTGTTTTGGCGGAAACTCCGGAGATTTACGGCGCCGAACACTTGCTGACAGCGCGTTCTGCTACAAAAGCCATCGGCGAGCAATTGATCGAGCGCATCCGCTGGTGGGAAGATTATACCGCGCGCAACAAGGGCGTGATGGACAACAACCCATCACCCGGCAACAAAAAGGGTGGTCTGACAACGATTTTGGAGAAGTCTTTGGGGGCCGCCGCCAAGGGCGGAACGTCACCTTTGATGGGCGTTTACAAATACGCAGACACGGTGCGCGCGCGCGGGTTCACCTTTATGGATAGTCCCGGCTATGACCCGGCAAGTGTGACGGGCCAGATCGCGGGCGGCTGCAATCTTGTGTGCTTTACCACGGGGCGTGGATCGGCGTTTGGCTCGAAGCCATCGCCAACGATCAAGGTCGCGACGAACACCCGGATGTATGAGAAGATGACCGACGATATGGACATCAATGCCGGGGATATCCTGGATGGCGGGGTATCTATTGAGGCGAAGGGTCGGGAGATTTATGAGGCTTTTCTGCGGGTCGCGTCTGGCGAGGTGACCAAGTCCGAAGCGCAGGGCCTTGGCGATTATGAGTTTGTACCCTGGCAGATCGGCGCCGTGATGTGAGTGATGCAAACGTCCTTCGCCTTGGTCTGATCGGAGACCACATTGGTCGGTCACGGTTTTCGGCCGCGATGGACTTGCTGTGCCGCGCACACGGGCTGACGCTTGATTTCACGCCGATTGATACCGGCGAGTTTCCAGATTTTGATTTCGATGCCAAGATCGAACAGTTGATCGCGGACGATTGGACTGGCGTAACGATTACGCATCCCCACAAGACCGCCGCACGAACGCGGGCGGGGGATGGGATGATTGCGCAGGCCGCGCATCTTCCGGCATCCAACTTGTTGACGTTTCGCCCCAAGATGAAGGGCTTTAACACAGACTATACGGGCTTCGTCGGCGCGTGGGATGGGATAATGGGCAACGCGAACCCTGGCCGCGTGGCCGTGGCGGGCGCGGGCGGTGTGGCAGGGGCGATTGTCCCCGCACTGGTGGTGCTTGGGGCGAGCGATGTCGCTGTTTGGGACCCCGCACCGGGTGTTGCGGCCAGGCTTGCCAAGTTGGTGGGCGGTCCTGTACGGGCCGTTTCAACCGGGGATAGTCGCTCTGTCATTGAAGACGCCGACGGATTGGTGAACGCTTCGGCGCTTGGCATGGGGGATGATCGACGATCCGCCTTTTCCATTGAAGCGATCGGGTCGCAAACCTGGGCGTTTGATGCGGTTTACACGCCGACGAACACGACGTTTTTGCGGGCGGCTGGATCGCGCGGGCTGACGACAATTTCGGGGTTCGATCTGTTTCGACATATGATCCTTGGGTCTTTCGAGGCTTATAGCGGCATTCAGCCAAACAAGGACGCGATGTTGCCGCTTATCGATGCACTTCGGCCGGATTGAGGGGCCTGGGTGTCTGAGCTTCCATCCATCGCTGTCATCGGTCGCGGTCTGATTGGCAGCGCTGCGGCGCGCCATTTGGCCAATGAGGGCCTCGCACCGGCTTTGATCGGACCGACCGAGCCGGTGGATAAACTCAGTCATCGCGGGGTCTTTGCCAGTCACTATGACGAGGGTCGCATAACGCGCAAAAACGCAACCGACCGCTATTGGGCCGAGGCTTCGATTGCGTCAATCAAGCGATACGCCGAGATCGAAGTTGCGTCCGGCATCACGTTTTTCTCACCCGTTGGCGCTTTGACAGCCGGGGCAGAGGACGGCGATTTTCTTGGTGAGACGCGCGCGGTTGCGAAAGTGCTTTCTGTTTTACATCAAGATCTTAAGGGAAATACCCTTACGCACACCTTCCCGGACCTGACGCTTCCTGATGGCTGGAGTGCTTTGTGGGAGCCGGGCGAAAGTGGGCATATCTCGCCCCGGCGCTTGGTCGCTGCACAGTCGAAACTGGCCGAAGCTGCGGGGGCTACTCTTCTGGATGTCGCGGTCACTGGCTTGGACGAAACATCCACTGGGGTTCAAGTCCATACCGGCGCAGGTGTGCAGGTGTTCGACCAGGTTCTTGTGGCCGCCGGTGGCATGACGGATCACGTGCTTGGGCGTCCGCTATCGTATCGCGTGTGTGGAAGGACCGTGGCGCTGTTTGAGGTGTCCGAGCTGGAAGCCACGCGGTTGGCTTATTTGCCATCGCTGGTAATGGGAACGCCCGAGCGTCACTATTTGTTGCCGCCGATCCGCTATCCGGATGGCAAGGTTTACATGAAACTTGGCGGCGATCCGGACGATATTCTGCTGACCTCGCCGGATGAGATTGGCGATTGGTTTCGCACCGGTGGGCGGGCGGATGTGCGCGATGATCTGGGTGCGCGGTTTCGCGCCCTCTTCCCGGGGGTCACGAGTGCATCGGTGAAAATGGACGCCTGCATGACAACCTGGACCAACGATCTGCGGCCCGAGATTGCACGGCTATCGGACAGAGTTTCGGTGGCCTCGGCAGGGAACGGTGCGGGCGCGAAATGCTCGGATGAATTGGGGCGTCGCGGTGCGGCGCTGATTGCAAATGAATTAGGGAAAGGACGATGAGATGACGAAACCAGAAATAGGATTTATTGGACTTGGCTTGATGGGGTCGGCCATGGTCGAACGGCTTCAGGCGACCGGATACAGTGTGACTATAACGCCAAACCGATCACGTCCCAATATCGATGCCGCCGTTGCCCGCGGGGCGTCCGAAGTCGGGACTGCGCGCGAGGTCGCCGCGGCAAGCGACATCGTTATGTTATGCATGGATACCTCGGACAGCGTCGAGGCACGGATGCGCGGCGCAGATGGCGTGATTGCCGGGTTACGCGCGGGCGCTGTTGTGATTGATTTCGGCACGTCCCTGCCCGCATCGACCCGCACGCTTGGCGTCGAAGTGGAGGCCGCCGGCGGAACCTACCTTGACGCACCGCTTGGGCGAACACCGCTTCATGCCAAAGACGGGCTTTTGAACATCATGGGCGCGGGCGACAAGGCGGCCTTCGACAAAGTTGAGCCGGTTTTAAGCGATTTAGGCGAGAACATCTTCCATTTGGGCGATCTTGGCGCCGGGCACACGATCAAGCTGATCAACAACTTCTTTGCGATGACAACGGCGAACGCCATGTCCGAGGCCTTTGCGATGGCCGATGTGATGGGAGTGGATCGCAAGAAGGTTTACGATGTTATGGCGGCAGGTCCATTGCGGTCGGGCATGATGGATTTCGTCAAAGCCTATGGCGTCGACGGTGACCCCATGCAGCTTGCTTTTGCGGTGAAGAACGGCGCGAAAGACGTGGGATACTATGTGCAGATGGCAAAAGAAGCCGGCGCGGACAGCATCATGTCCCAGTGTGCGCTTAAGGGCCTGAAAGCCGCGATGGCGGACGGTCGCTCGGAGGATATGGTGCCGCAGATGGTGGACTTCTATTCGACGCTTTACAAAGCGTGATCCGATGACACGTGTCGCCTGCATTGGCGAAGCCATGATCGAAATGTCGCTGGACGGCGACACAGCGGCCTTGGGGGTTGCAGGAGATACGTTGAACACGGCGGTCTACCTGAAACGGAGCGCTCCGGAAATCGAGGTCGACTACATCACACGGCTGGGACGCGACCCGTTTTCGGACCGCATCAAGACGTTTATTGCCTCGGAGGGTATTGGAACTGCTGCGATAGGTATCGATCCGGTTGCCACGCCGGGGCTTTATGCGATCACTTTGGGCGAAGGCGGGGAACGATCATTTACCTATTGGCGGTCGGCATCGGCTGCGCGACAGTTGTTTGCGGACGGTGATTTTTCCATGCTGGAGGGATATGATCTGGTGTATCTCTCCGGGATTTCGCTGGCCATTCTTCCGCATGCGGTGCGACTTGAATTGATTGCGTATCTGAAGGACGCGGGTGTTCGGGTTGCCTATGACAACAACCATCGCCCGCGCTTGTGGACGGTGAAAGAAGCGCGTGATGTGACGTCGGCGTTCTGGGGGTTTGCCGACATTCCCCTGCCCTCGATTGACGACGAAATAGCCGTGTTTGGTGGAGACAAGGCCGACGCGCGCGCGCGATTTTCTACTGCACCCGGGTTGGGCGCAATGAAGTGTGGTGCGGACGGTCCCTTTTCAATCGGCGCGCAAGTTGACCAGTCCTATCCGCCCGCCGACCGGGTGATCGACACCACGTCGGCTGGAGATAGTTTTAATGGTGCCTATCTGGCCGCACGGTTACAGGGCATGACGCAGGCAGAAGCCTTGCGCGCCGGGCATGACCTTGCGGCGAAAGTGGTTGGGTGTCGTGGGGCGATTATTCCGAAAACTGCGATGTAATATCTGACGCGCCTATCAGGTCCAGAACTGCAGCGGTTGGGTTGGGTGTCGAGATGGCACCCGCGAGCGCAGCTGCAAGCGGATCGTCAAGCTTCCGGCCGTGCGATGTTTCTTGGGCGATGAAATCTATCCAGGCCTTAACAGCAGCGCATAAATGCGGGGCCGTGAGGTCGGACGCCAGGCGCGCTCGGATGCTATCAATCAGGCGGTAGGGCACCTTTTGTGACCCATCCATAGCGATCTGGCGAAGCTTATGCTCGACATGTATATTGTCAAAGCGGTCGAGCAAGGCATCTGCGTAGGTCGAAGCCTCAAAGCGGACTTCTTTGGGCAACGTGGTCGCGGCCTCGTCCATCAAGCCGCGTACGGATTGTCGCAAATCCGGGTCCGCTATGGCCTCGTGAACGAAAGTGAAGCCCGCAAGGCTTCCGGCGTAGGCCAGATACGAATGCGCGCCATTCAGCATCCTGAGTTTCCGCATTTCATAGGGTGCCACGTCTTGCACCCATTGCACGCCAGGCCAATTCGGGCGCATTGAGACGAAGCGATCTTCGATCACCCATTCTTTGTAAGGCTCGCAGCCGACGGCCATGGCATCACCAGTTTTGGTCCTCAACTCGGCCGTGGTTGCTGGGGTAATCCGGTCGACCATCCCGTTTGGAAAGCTGACCTGGCAATGGGTCGTCAGGCCGCTGGTATTTTGAAACTCTTCGATCGCTTGTGCCAGGGCATTGCCGTTCCCAATGCGATTATCGCAGCTGAGGACCGTCACAGGTGCCTTTCGTTTCGCAAGACCGCGCGCGAGAAAACCGATGAACGTGCGCGGACTGTCCGACAAAAGATCGTGCGCAATGTCTGGATCCAAAAGGTCGAGATGACCGTTCGGCAACAGGTGGTATCCCTTCTCGGTAACGGTTGCCGAAATCACCGGAAACCTGGCGTCCGTGATATGATCAAGCACAGTCTTGGGATTTTCACTTCCGACAATAATACTGTCAATTATTCTTATGTCGCGCGGCGCTTGCCCCTGCACTGCCAGGGTGTAGCGGTTGCCCTGCGCGGAGAGCCCGTCTCGCACACCAGACGAGCGTAAGGAGATGCCGGTGATTGACCAACCGCCAAGGTCCTGGGTGTAGTCGGCAAGATGTGCGCGAAAGAAGTTTCCGGGGCCGAAATGCAGGATTTGATTCATAGACGGTAGGCCTCGCGTGCCAGATCGACGGCAAGAAGAATTGCGATTTCTTCCGCGTTTCGTCGGTCGAAGTATCCTCGGCGGATCTGCCCTGACAAATGTTCGGCTACGGCCCGGCGCCACAAATCATGGCGCGCAGGTATCGAGAGGAACGCGCGGGTGTCGTCGTTGAAGCCCGCAAGGTTCCAATAGCCTGCTGTTTCTATAACTTGATCGAAGTATCGCGCAATTCCGGCGGGGCTGTCGTGGAACCACCATGGCGGACCGATGCGGAGGCACGGCCAATGGCCCGCCATGGGCGCAAGTTCCCGCGCGTATGTGCTTTCGTCCAAAGTGAAGAGGATCAGGCGGAAGCCCGGTTCATTTCCAACATGGTTCAACAGCCCCGCCAAACCATCCACCCAACTTGTGGCTGTGGGAATATCCGAGCCCTTGTCAGCGCCGAAGATTTTGAAAAGATGCGTGTTTGTGTTGCGCCGGCTGCCTGCATGAAGCTGCATAACCAGCCCGTCTTCGACCGACATTTCTGCCATCACGATCAACATATGACCATGAAACGCGCGCGCTTGTGCTTCCGAGGGCGCATTGAGAACCCTTTGAAAGGCAGCTTCAGGATCAGCCAGAATAGCCGTCTGGACGATATCAATTGCGTGATCGGTTGCCGTGGCACCGTTTTGTTTGAAGAGCGCGCGACGCATGCGCAACGCCGCGAGATAGCCAGAATAATTCGTGGTGTCTCTGTGCGTAAGGAGCGCCAGGTTTTCGATGCTGTCTTTAAAGTCCACGTGTTGCGGATCAATCAGAGCATCAGGGCGAAACGTCGGAATGACGCGCCCCGCCCAATCGGACTTTGCGATCGTCTGATGATGAGACAGGTCATCAAGGGCGTTGTCGGTCGTCGCCAGCGCCTCTATCTTGAAACGGCCGAACAGCGCCCGCGGACGGAAGGCAGAGTCTGCCAATTTTTCCGCGATTTCATCGTAAACCTTATCAGCAGTTTCAGGGCCAAGCGGCGTATCGACGCCAAGCGTTTGTGTCAGCACATACTCAATCCAGAGGCGGCTTGGGGTGCCGAGAAACAGATGCCAGTTATGAGCAAACGTTCGGAAGACGTCTCGTCTGTCGGTGTGGTCGCCTGCGGGTGGAACCCCGAGATCTTCGAGCGGGACCCCTTGAGAATAGAGCATACGAAACACGTAGTGATCCGGGACAACGAGCAGCTCCGCCGGGTCCGAGAACGGCTCATCGGTTGCGAACCATTTTGGATCACAGTGGCCGTGAGGCGAGACAATCGGAAGATCACGGATCGTTTCGTAGAGATGGCGCGCCGTTGGGTCTGTAAGTTCCATCAGGGGTCCGTTCCTTGGTCTTTGTGGTCTTCGCGTCATGAGCCGCAAAATATCACAAGTTTTGCTTGGCGAAGGCCTCTAAAGCTGTAACGCTTTTTGGCACAGGGGGAAATCATGAAGGTTGCTTTGATAGGACATGGGATGGTGTCGGGGACGCATCTAGCCGCCCTATATGACAGTAATTTGGTCAATTTACATGGCATACTAGGGAGTGATGTTGCGCGGGCTCGGACCTTCGGGGGCAATCATTGCGCAGACGCCAAGGTCTATCCGGGGCTGGCGGAGCTTTGCGCGGATACATCACTTGATTTTGCCATTGTGACCACACCGCCAAACGCACGGAAAGACATAGTTGATGCGCTTGTGGATGCGGGTCTTCCCATATTGATGGAGAAGCCAGTTGAACGGACCTTGAAGGCCGCAACCGAGATTGCAGTGCGTTGTAAAACGGGCGGTGTTGTTGCTGGAATAGTGTTCCAACACCGTGTGCGTGAGAGTTCACAGGCCTTGAAGACTGCTATTGCGCGCGGTGATTTAGGCGAATTGGTCGCCGCGGAAATACGCGTGCCGTGGTGGCGTGACCAAGGGTACTACGATCAGGCCGGGCGCGGCACGTATGCCCGCGATGGCGGTGGTGTGGTGATCAGTCAAGCCATCCACACGCTGGATCTGGCGATATGGTTAATGGGACCGGTCGCGACTGTGCAGGCGATGATGGCGACCACTGCTCTCCATGAATTGGAGGCTGAGAATTGGGCGGGGGGGCTTCTACGATTTGCGAATGGCGCGGTTGCAACTTTGACTGCAACGACGTCATTTTATCCGGGCGGGCAAGAGAGTATCCGAGTGCAGGGAACGCGCGCGCATGCGCATCTTGAGGGCGGTGTTCTTGCAGTTTCCTATTTGGATGGACGAGTGGAACATCTGGGTGAAACTGCAAGCGGCACCGGCGGCGGGGCGGATCCGATGGCTTTCACCCATGCCTGGCACCAGGCGATCATTGAGGACTTTGCAAACAGCATTGAGGCCAGAAGGGCGCCGCTTTGTACTATGCGGGACGGGCTGCGCGTTCATGCGGTGATCGACGCGATGGAGCGATCCTCGAAGCTGGGGCAAACGGTCGGGGTGGTTGAGATATGACGCTACCTGTTGTCGCCATAGGGCTGGATCATCGACACATTTACGGGATGACCGAAAGTATATGTGCGGCGGGCGCGCATTGCGTTGGCTTTTGGACGGACGGCGCGCCGGGAACGCTTGGCGGCTTCATCGAACGGTTTCCCGATACGCCGCGCTTTGAAGCCTTGAGCGATGCGCTCGGATCAGGCGCAAAGTTAGCTTTGATATCTGCCGTTCCAGCGGACCGTGCCACTTTGGCAATACGGGCCATGGACGCAGGCATGGATGTGATGGTCGACAAGCCGGGGTGTACAACCTTTGAACAGCTTGGGGCAATCCGCGCCTGTGTTGCGCGGACCGGGCGGATTTGGTCAGTGAATTTTTCGGAACGCTTTGAGACCCGGTGTTCGACCCTTGCGAGTGAGTTGGTGGAGGCGGGAGAGATCGGGCGGGTTATTCAGACGGTTGGACTTGGGCCGCACCGGCTTAACCGCGCGACGCGGCCGCCATGGTTCTTTAAGCGTGATCGCTATGGCGGTATTTTGACGGACATTGCATCTCATCAGATCGATCAGTTTCTGCATTACACGGGGGCGGCTGACGCCGAGGTCACCCACGCTTTTGTCGCCAATCGTGGCAATCCGGATAAGCCCGGATTGCAGGATCTTGGGGAGCTGAATTTGCGCTCGGACACCGCAAGCGGCTATATTCGCGTGGACTGGTTTACGCCCGATGCCTTGCCGAATTGGGGCGATGGGCGACTGACAATTCTCGGTACCGAGGGCTACATCGAGCTTCGCAAATATGTCGATGTTGGCGGACGCACGGGCACCGATAGTGTGGTTCTGGTCAATGGAACGCGGTGCGAGACGTTGGACGCGCGGGACGCCGGATTGCCTTATTTCTCGAGGCTGCTTGGTGACATCGAAAACCGAACGGAGACTGCCATGTCACAGGCCCATTGCTTTACGGTGATGCGGCTTGCTCTTGCCGCGCAAGCCAAGGCAGAGGGGGCGACCACATGATCTGCGCTGCTATTTTAGGGGCGGGGATCGGGGTGCAGCACCTTGAAGCCTATCGCGCTTTGTCGGATCGATTTCAGGTCAGTTTGATCGTCGATCGTGACGCCGCGCGAGCGCGGGCCATGGATGCATCAATTGAATGGTCCGGCGAGATTGAGGTCGCGATCAGCGATCCAGAAATTGATTTGATCGATATTTGCCTGCCGCCGCATTTGCACGTTCCGGTGGCGTTGGACGCCTTGGCTGCGGGAAAGCACGTGATTTGCGAAAAACCTATTGCAACATCGATGGCGGATATTGCGCGTCTGCGGGTCGCAAGCGAAGCAACCGGCGCGCAGCTTTTCCCGATCTTTCAGTATCGCTTTGGCCCCGCGATTGCGGCCCTGAAAACGATGATTTCGAACGGGTCGACCGGTGCGCCACAAGTCGCGGCGCTTGAGACGCACTGGTCGCGGGACGCCGCATATTATTCAGAGCCCTGGCGCGGAACATGGGTTGGTGAACAGGGCGGCGCCATTCTGGGGCATGCAATCCATACTCACGATTTGCTGACCTATCTATTGGGTCCTGTCGCGCAATTGTCTGCCGCCATCGCGACGCGGGTTAATCCAATTGAGACCGAAGATTGCGCCGCAATTTCGTTCCAGATGGCAAACGGTGCGCTTGCGACAAGCTCGGTCACGTTGGGTGCGGCGGTGGATGAAACACGGATTCGGCTGGTGTTTGAAAACCTGACGGCGACCTCTGGATGGGTGCCATACGCGCCCGCCACCGGGACATGGCGTTTTGAGGCCAGAGATCCTGCACTTCAACCCAAACTCGACGCCATTGTGCAAGCAACAGCGCGCGCTAGGGCCGGGTATGTTGGCGCATTTGACGCGATTGCAGACGCCCTTCAAGGCACCCCCGGCCATGAAGTGACGTTTGCGGACGGGGCTGCTTCAATCGAACTTGTCACGGCAATTTATGCCTCGGCAAGAACCGGCGTGCGCACGACACTTCCGTTGTCGAAGGATCATGCCTTCTTTAACGGATGGCTGCCCGATCAGACTGTGTAGTTAAGACCAAGCCGCCCGCCGTCGACGTAGATTGTCTCACCAGTGATATAGCTGGCCTTTTTCGAGCAGAGGAAGGCAACGACATCACCGATTTCGCGGGCTGTTCCGGGGCGTTTTAGCGGGGTGCGAGACATGGCGGTTTTCATGGCTTCTGGGTTTGCGTTCACCCCCGCCATCATTTCGGTGTCAATTGACCCCGGCCCCACTGCATTGACCCGTATGTTGTGCGGCGCCAGCGCCAAGGCCGCGACTTTGGTCAGTTGCATAACGCCGCCCTTTGACGCGCAATAGGCCGGGATCGCGGGAATTGCGACCTGAGCATTGATCGACGACATGTTGACGATCGCGCCTTCGATCCCGTGCTCGACCATGGCGCGGCCAGCGCGCTGCGTGGCGACGAACACGCCGCGAAGGTTGACGCCTATGACCCGGTCAAACGTCGCAAGATCGTAGCTCAAAAATTCCCCCGCAGCGGCAATGCCTGCGTTGTTGACGAGTGCCGACACCGGGCCGTACTCGGCCTCGATCTTGTCGAACATCGCCAAGACCTGATCCGCGTCGCCCATGTCGCACACGAGCCCCGCCAGCGCGCCAAGTTTGGTCGCGGCCTCTGCCACGCCGTCGACTTTGATGTCGGCCAGGATCACGCGGAACCCTTCCTCCATCAGAGCCTCCGCAGAAGCATATCCGATGCCTTGTGCGCCGCCGGTCACGAGAGCGATGGGAGTGTCGGTCATTGGGTGTTCCTTTTTTGAACGCGGTCAGCCCGCACCGTCGTTTACCGAGATAAAACGCGCTTTTGGCAATGGTGCAATAGGGGGGGCGTCCGAGGCTGGCATCTAGCGGATGAGGATAGCGCGAAAATCGTTCACATTGGTGCCTGTCGGACCCGGTGCGAAGAGGTCGTCGATGGCATCGAAGGCGCCCCATGCGTCGTGGGCAGACAGGATGGCGGCGGGGTCTTTGCCCGCCTGCCTGATCCGGCTCCAGGTGGAGCCGTCGGCGAAGGCACCAGCGTTGTCTTCGGAGCCGTCGATACCGTCGGTGTCTGCCGCAAGTGCGCTGATGTTTTGTCCTTCGATGCCGCGCGCAAAGGCCAGAAGGAATTCCGTGTTGCGGCCCCCGCGTCCTCCCGCATTTCGGATCGTTACGGTCGTTTCACCACCCGACAGGATCACAACTGGCGGCGAGAATGGCCGATTGCTCTGGCGAACTTCGCGCGCGATGGCGGCGTGGACCTGCCCCACGTCTCGGGCCTCGCCTTCGATGGCGTCTGATAAGATGACAGGCGTGATACCAGCGGCCTTTGCTGCGCGGGCGGCGGCTTCGAGTGACAAAGATGCCGAGGCGATCACGCAAACCTCATTTTTCGCAAAGGTTTCTTCAGAGGGATGCGGCGGTTGGCCAAGGTCGGACGCAAGATGGTGGCGGATCGTTTCGGGCAATGCGATGCCGTAGGCCGCTATATGATTAAGAGCGTCGGTGCGTGTCACGGTATCGGGAACCGTCGGGCCAGAGGCGACCTGTGCGGGGTCATCCCCCGGCACGTCCGACACAACAAGGCTTATGACGCGCGCCGGGTGCGCGGCGGCGGCAAGACGCCCGCCTTTGATCTTGCTCACCTGTTTTCGGATCGCGTTCATCACTGAGATCGGCGCGCCGGACGCCAGCAGGCATTCGTTCAACGCGGCTTCATCGGCAAGCGTCATGCCGTCCGGCGGCGCGGGCAACAGGGCCGACCCGCCACCGCATATCAACGCGATCACAAGATCGTCCGGACCGAGGTTCGAGACCGCGGCAAACAAGGCCGCGGTCGCGTCCATGCCCGCTGCGTCAGGCACCGGATGCGAAGCTTCCAGCACCCGGATCGACCGGGTGGGGGCCGCATACCCGTATCGGGTGACCACGACGCCTTCGACTTTTGTGGGCCAAAGGTCCTCGAAGGCAGCAGCCATTTGTGCCGCGCCTTTGCCCGCGCCGATGACAATCGTCCGCCCTCTCGGCGGCTTTGGTAGAACGCAGGCCAGCGCGCGTTTTGGATCAGCGGCGGCAACGGCGGCTTCGAACAGGTCGATCAGGAAGGGTTTGTCATCTTTGATGCTCATTTCAGTTTTCTACCGCCCATCGAGGGAAAAGGTATTGCGATTACGTCGCCGGATCGCTTTTCTCGACCGGGCCGCCCTGCTTTTGCCAAGTCGAGAACCCGTCTTTCAGATGCGCGGCTTTGAAGCCCATATCCTGAAGAGTGGCCACCGTCAGCGCCGAGCGCCATCCGCTCGCGCAGTGGAAGATAAAGGTTTTGTCTTGTCCGAAAATCTCTTTGAAATATGGGCTGTCGGGGTCTATCCAAAATTCGACCATACCGCGCGGGGCATGCACACTACCGGGGATAAAGCCGCTTCGTTGCCGTTCGCGAATGTCACGGATGTCGACGACGACGACGTCAGGATCGCCAAGCCGCGCGATCAGGTCAGGTGTGGCAACTTCCTCGATGCGCGCGCGGGCGGCGGCAACAAGGTCTGCCGATGATTTCAAAAGTTTCGCCACAACGGACCATCCATGACTGTTTGCTTTCACGACTTGATCGCACGGACCAAGCCGTCCTGCCAAGCAGGAAGGCTGCTTAAACCAGTGTCTTCATCCACCCAAGGGTCGCCTCCGTCGGACCACCTGGTTTGTACTCTGCGCCCAGGGGCATTGCCCATCCAACCGCATCAAGTTCGCGGAAAACGTGGGAATAGTTGATCTCGCCGTGATCGGGGGCGCCGCGATCGGGTACTGCCGCGAACTGGACATGCCCGATAACGGTCTGCAGCGCCTTGAAGCGCGTGATGACGTCGCCCTCGTTGCGGCCGACATGATAGCAATCAAACATCAGCTTAAGGTTTTCGGCGTTCACCTCGTTCATGATTACCACGGCTTGATCGGTATTTCGCAGGAAATACTCCGGGGCATCGTTCCGGTTCAGTGGCTCGATCAGAATGGTTATTTGTGACGGTGCTGCCTGCGCGCAGGCATAGCCGAGGTTTGCCACAAACGTCGCATGAGCGCTTGGGCCCTGGGCGTTGCCAGCCATCACGTGAACCGCTTTCGCGCCAACCGCTAAGGCGTATTCCAACGCCTGATCAATCGCTGCGCGCGCTTGGGTTTCGCGATCCGGCAGGGCCGACAATCCGTTCTCACCTGCAGCTGTATCGCCGCGCGAAGTATTTAATCCCAGCATTGGAAGCCCAGTCGCATCAAGGGCCGACAGCACATCTTCGGGCGGGGTTTCATAGGGCCAGTGGCATTCGACGGCGACGAAACCGGCGGCGTGGGCGGCAATGATCGCCCTTGGCAAGGACAGGTCAGTCCAGAGAAACCCAAGATTTGCAGAAAAGCGCGGCATGATACGGAACACCCCCAGTTTGTGTGGTTTGACGTTTGTCTTCGCATGCCAGTTACGGGGCTGTCTATCCATCGCCATTGATTGGTTCTGAGCGAAAATTGCCTTCTTACAAACTTTGAGCTAATGTCAGTCAACAAAAAGAAAAATATCCTGAGGTAGAATTTTTGATGCTAGAACGCCTTAAAGGTGCGTGGGACGCATACGTCTGGCCATGGCTACACGGCCCAACGCGCCTGCAGGTTGCGGCGCTCTGTTATCGGCGTGACGGCAAGGCCAATAAGATCCTATTGAT
>Ga0075467_10000181_pt1 | contig 46383 bp, 45 predicted proteins | sample DEB08_DNA_9_FD_75067 | JGI IMG/M metagenome (GOLD analysis project Ga0075467, IMG submission 75067) | Aqueous microbial communities from the Delaware River and Bay under freshwater to marine salinity gradient to study organic matter... | ecosystem: Environmental > Aquatic > Marine > Coastal ... | reverse complement strand
TCAGAAAAACTCTGCATGGTATTTGTTCCCCATCAGCGCCTATTGGTCTAATTAGAGTATGTGCCTAAAAGAGAAGCATCTGTAATGCAGCGAAAATTGTAAACAAAACAGAACTGCTGCATCGGTCGATTGGATCCAGCTTTGCGTCAAGTTATCGACGGGTCTTGGGTAAAGCAGGGATTGGTTGGCTTTAGTCTGACAATGCTCTCAGCAAATTCTCACTTGTCGACGTTTACTTTGGGAGGGCCAATCAATTTTAATACAAAGAGAAAGGATCAGGATAAAAACTATCGAATATCGACGCTTGCAATACCGGAAAGCCGTCGCTTAATATCAACAGCGAAGTTCAGCAACGCCCCACTTAGCCTGGGCGAAGGGCTGCGCCAATTTAAATAACGATGGATACATGGAGGACTAACTAATGGAAAATGTAGTGGGATCAGGAATAGGACTGCTGTTTGGATTTTTTAATTATGGCCGTGTTCGGGGCAATCGTTGGATGGCTTGCGAGTGTTATCGTCAAGGGTAGTGGAAACGGACTATTGGCTGACATTATCATCGGCATAGTTGGAGCCAACATTGCGGGCTGGCTTTTCCCTGCAATCGGTATTCCTCTGGGAACTACGATCGTGGGTGTCGTTATATCAAGCGTCATTGGAGCGGTTCTTTTACTGCTCATTATAAAGCTGATCAGAAAAGTTGCCTCATGAGGTTGGTTCTTTGGGTAATCGTTTTGATAACAATGGGCTCTTCGACTGCTCATGCGGATTCGACGCAAGCCCGCTGTGATATATATCCTGCCGGGTCTGACAAGGTACAGGCAATGATACCTTGCCAGTATACCCAAAGGCAGGGCTATGTAACGATCATTCGCGACGATAAAGTCACACATGAATTAGCGCCTACTGACGATGCAGTAGGAAATTTTCGCGATCAGAATGGACATATGGTTTATCGCCAGAGCGGTCTTGGTGATCAGGGACTTATATTCCGCTTTCCAGATGAAAGTATTTTCGTTTACTGGAACACAGCTGCCCTTGAACCTGCCGACCCAGATAACCCGACTGCACCATTCTCTACTCACGATTTTGATGCGACGATTTTGTTACGATGCCACGGCAAAGGAAATGCTGATTTCGGCACTTGTCCTGCGGGCATACTGCGGATGGAAGACGGTCAGGCGTCGATTGTCGTTCTGAGTCCCAAAGGCGAGCAGTTCACTATCAATTTCATGAAAGACTACATAAACGCCACCAACAGGCAATCAAGCGCTATGCTTGAAGATGATGATACATGGATTGTGACCATCGACGATAAAGATGTCTATGAGGTTCCACTCGCGGCAATTGAGGGAGGTTGACATAAAAAAATTGGTCTTGTTCACTGTATTTACGACGACAACAATAAGTCCAGTTTCTTCTTTTGCCGATGGCCAGAAACTGCAGATCAATATCAGGTAGGAGTATAGAAATGCCAAAATTTTTCAGACATATAGTTTTCACATCGATCTTCATTACATTTAGTGCGTCAGTTAGCTTGGCCGCAAGTTGTGGTATGGATTTCCAGCATGCCTATGAGAAGGGTGTTCGCGATGGACGTGCAGATGGAGCACATTTGTATGAGTATAATCCGATGAGCCATGGGCGGAAGGTTGCCATGAAATGGGGTGAGCGCGGAACCTGTTATCGTCAGGGATACGATATAGGCTATCAAAATGCTGCTGCTGACGCGCAGAAAAGACCCTCGCGCCCATCACATGACAACGCACCCACTCCTGGCTCTAACGAGCGGGCATATTATGACGACGGATGCCACGAGGGCACCGGTGATGCTCAAATGAGCATGAGCATGGCGTATCAAAGGCACTCGGACATGTATGACACTAGGTTCGAGCCATACTTCAAGCAGGGTTATGATCATTGCTGGAAAATGTTCAGGTAAATATTGTCGGCGGGTGCAGATGGGCTGCCGCGAAGAAACCCTGACGGTAGCTCTTTGCAAATAACTGCTATTGAGAATTAGCAACCAAACGTCCGCGTTAGGCGGCAGTTTCAACTGGTCGACGCAACACTTTAATCTTTTTGGAAGGATGGAGTGTGAAGCATGAATGAGCTGATGCCTTAGATTTATAAGGCCTGAACGGGCGCTTACGATGTATGTCGATTTACCGCCCTTGACGAGACGGATTAGAATTTGAATGACAGTACTAGAACGGAAGCGGATAGTACGAATGTCCAGTAACTCAGAAAGCTATCTCGATTGGGCGGATAAGGGGCGATCCTCTTTCCTCATCTATCTGATCGGATTCATCCTCATCGTACTTTTCTGGTTGCTACTGGGTGAATTTTTTTCGGCTCCCATTAGGTCGCTTGTGCAGTCCGGCTTTGGTGAAAGTGTCGCCGGAACCCTTCTGACCGATTTCAGCTCCTTCCTGCCGGCGTTGATCGTCGTACCGCTTGCCACCAAATATCTGCTTGCGCGCCCCTGGTGGAGTTTCGGTTTCCCCAATTTAAGACCGGATTTTTCGGTTTTCGCTTTGGCCGTTTTGGTCAGCTTGGCCGTCAGCCTCCTCGTGACGCTTGGCTTCGGTCTAACCGGACTTTTGCAAATCAAACTCCAACTCCCAAATGCCCGCGAATTCCTGATCGTTCTTGCAATCAGTTGCGTAGGCTTTCTGGTGCAGACAAGCGCCGAAGAGTTCCTTTTCCGCGGATACCTGACCCAGTTCGCTCGCCGCTTTTTCACAAGCCCGCTCTTATTTATCGGCATCCCTTCTCTGCTTTTCGCTGCTCCACACTTCGCAAATGTGGCGTCCGCACGCGGACACTGGTATGCTCTGCTGCCCTATTTGGCACCTGGCGTCCTTATTGGCTGGTTTGCTTATCGAACCGGCGCACTATGGGTCGCCATTGGGCTGCACTGGGCAAATAATCTGGGGAATATGGTTTTGGTGGGAACCGATATCGACAGTTTGCCAACGGTGGCACCAATCGTTGTCAGTCAACCTACGTTCGAGATGGCCACTGCCTTGACGCTAGTATCAACAGCATTGATCTTTGCCATAATGGAATTCCTTCTCCGTAAGAAACGGGGCACGCACGCTAAACTCGTGCTTTGAATAAATGGGTCGAACCCATCCACGCCTTGATGGTGCCGAACGGATGCTCGACCGTGCATCGTCGGGTACGCATGAGGTTGGGGTTCTCTTCCATTCGGGAATACATAGCGTCGATCAGATGCTCGTGCTACCAACCCACAGCAATGTGAAGGGCAGGTTTGCCCGCTGCACCGACATGCTTCCATCAAAATGCTGCGGGTTGACGAATGGCCGCAATGCGGAAGCTACGGTGCAGTATTTGACAAGGTGACGGAGGTCGGCTCTGGGCCGAGAGTGACGTTCAAGTCTGAAAATCGAAGGTCGTAAAAGGGCTCAAAACAGACCTTCAATACGATCTATTCATATGCCGTTTCCCGTTACCGAGCGGCACTTTGCAATTGTCTATGACATTTCAGGCTTCATTTACCCCCGCCCTAGTCTTAACCCCGGCGCAGGGCGTTCTGCCATAACTTCGCGGCGGAACTTGAAGAGCGCAGCAGGTCGCCCGCCAGTTGAAAGAGATGTCTTGCCGGTTGGCTCTACAAGTTGATTGCTTTCGACCAAACGTCGGAAATTTTGCTTGTGCACCGTGCGCCCCATGATGCTTTCAACAGTTTGCTGTAGTGCCAGCAATGTAAATTCATCCGGCAACATTTCAAAAATCACCGGGCGGTATTTGAGCTTCGAACGCAGACGCGCCAATGCCGTTGCCAAAATTCGGCGATGATCGTTGAGCATTTGTGTGCCAAGCGAATGGGTGAGATTGGTGGAAGCTACCCGTTCGTCCGATACAGCTTCCTCGAGCAATCCCGCTGAATACATCAACTCATAGCGATCCAGCACCCGCTCTTCATCCCAATTAATACCTTCAAGCCCAAAAGCAATGCGCACCCGATTTCGATTGCCCTGATCAAGGGTAGCAAGACCAGCTGCAACGGACGTGTTGCCTTTCATGGTCACCCAATCATGGAGTGCGGGCAATATAACGTCATCTAGCACAGCCGGACGTCCCTCGCGCCAGTCTTCCCAAGGCAGGAACAGATAGCAGTTTTTCCACGATGCTCCGGAAGCGGCAAGCTTGGCTGCCTGCTCTTCTTTCCATCGGGTCAAGGCCAGATAGCCAACTGAGACCACATGCGGTCCGCTATCGCCTTCCTGGCGCTGCCGGCCACGATCACCGAATGTGTAAAGCTGCTCCACATAGCCGACTTTCAAAGCGGTTTGCTCTTCCACCCATTGGCGCAGCCCAAGCTCCATGGTTCTGTGCTGACTGGGGTCAAATGGGCCGAAAGGCAAGGCGTCATGGACAACTGGCCCAGGTCCAGGAATACGCAAGATCGCCGGAGCATTTTCTACCATGGCAATGATGGCGGCGTTCAGTCCGATTTGAATGCTGCTTTGAGGGCTCATCTGCGGCTTCCCTTTGCCGAGCGGTTATTCATCTGGCTTTCGAGTTTTTGAAACCGTTTCAGGAATTCCCGTTCAGCAATTTTTGCTGGCATAGGCGCGAGGGGCAACCCATCTGGAGAAATACCTTGAGGTCTGCCAAAATATTTTTGCGCTTCCGCTGCGCTAAATCCGGCGAGAAAAGTAGCTTCATAAAAAGCGGCGATCGTATCAGCTTTTTTGACAGCTTTTTTCAATCGCGCAGGGACACTGACAGGCAACGAAAAACGCAGATGTATCGCCTCAAGAAGTCTGTTTTCGACAGATTTATAATCGCCACCCACAACAGCCTTGAACGGAGAAATCATATCGCCTACCACATATTCAGGGGCGTCATGTAACAGGCAAATCATCTGATCGGATGGGCTCAACGCTTCGTCTAGCCTAGTATGGATATCCAAAACCAACAAAGAATGTTGCGCAACGCTGAAGGCGAATTCACCTTTGGTTTGACCATTCCAGCGCGCGACCCGCGATAAGCCTTGGGCAATGTCCTCAATTTCAACGTCAAGCGGCGAGGGCTCCAACAAATCCAATCTGCGGCCAGATAACATTCTTTGCCAAGCGCGTTGTGATTTCGTTTTTGCGGTCATCGTTCCAACGGATAAGATATTGAAGTTCCTTTAGCGACCGAAGCGGATATGAACGGCGGTCTTATAAATAAGTCTATGGCCTTACCACGGTCAGGGATCAAGTCATCAAAGGAAAAAATGCAATTTTCGATTTTTAGACTTTGCTTTGTGGCCAATCGAATTTGCACCAAGGCTGAATTTTTAAGGTGACCGGAGCGCTTCCCGCCAAAGCCGTCCTTTCGGCACCATCGCCTTCAACACGGTCTATACGGATCATTGCAAGACCATTGCTTCCCGAAACACTGGTAATTTCGCCACATGATTTGCCATTGGACAAAATCTCGGTGCCTTGAGCAGGTAGTGCGGTCTCGCTGGAAACCTGAACAACGCGCTTACGGGCTGTTCCGCGATGTTGCATGCGCGAAACGACTTCCTGCCCAACATAACACCCCTTGGAAAAGTCTACGCCTTTGAATTGATCCATCAAGCAGTCATGGGGAAAAGCACTACCAAAAGCATAATCAAATCCGCCCTCTGGCATGCCAAGAGCTATGCGATGAGCGTGCCAATCATCCATCGTCTTGGCGATGATATCGTCAGGCGCTTTTCGAATATATGCCCGCATTCCCATATCGGCGAGCCGCGGATCAGTTACGATCAAACCATCAGCCAAAGGAGGCTTTTCGCCCTTTCCCCAAATTGCAAAAACGCTGGTGCGTTCATCCATCGGCTCAATGTCAATCTTTGCTCGTAAGCGGTAAAACATCAAACGGCGCATCAAATCTTCTGCCATGGATTTTTCAACATCCAGGATGATTCCGTTTGTGGAGACGACCACAAAAAAATCAAAGAGAATTTTTCCTTGAGGGGATAGCAGGGCGCCAAACGTCGCTTCACCAATCTTGAGATGTGCGATATCGCAGGTCAGCAAACCTTGCAAAAATGCAGATGCCTCGTCTCCGCCTACATGGACTAGAACTCTGTTAGTTAGTTTTGTGAGATTGTAATTGGCCATGGAATGGAGATATGTTCATTGTGGGAAAAATCAATCGAATAATGATATGGAACGAGTATTACTTACATTCCGATCAAATTCGAAATTTTACCTAATCACCTGCAACAAAAAACCGCCAGCGCCCTTGGGCTGTAATGCCGATGCGGTAGAAGATATAGTTTCCAAACGTCTCCATCTCTTCAAAATCGCCGTAGGTGATGATCCTGAACAAATCCACCCGTTGCGCAGGTGTTAGTTTTTCTGATGGGTAGGCGTAAAAGTATGGCCAGACATACATTTCATCATCGTTGCCGGGGTTTAGCTTGACCAGTGGCGCTTCCAGAATTTCTGACATAATTGCCAGGATTTCTTGCCCTTGCGAATCGCCTGAAAGCGATCTCAGAAAGTCGATAGGATCCTCGTCAAAGCCACCTAGTGACAGCATTGTCACGTCATCGCCAGATCCGATATATGGACGCAATTTCTCAACATCGCCTGTTTTGGCAGCCTCAAGAATCAAGTCGCGCATCTTTTTGACGGAAAAAGGGATTGTCGAAAGGTCCGTAATGATATCGGGTGGATTGTTGGCACTTATCTCGCCATCAGTTGGCTTGGCAGGTGAGGCGACATTTTCTTCAACATCCCCTTCAGTCTGGTCATTTTCAAGCGGTTTGATTTCGTTTGTCTGCGCAGTTTGCACGTTCCACAATGGTGACGCCATGGCCACATTGGTCGCTATAGACGCGCTTAAAAAAGCCAAAATGGCGATAACCGAAGAAAAATAAATCCGCATCCAAATTCCCGTATAATGTGAGTGCAGTTAAATCCCACGATACGTTGTTCGCACATTAACCGCCGAGCCTCGTTGCCGACAATCCACATATGCTACGCTAGTTCACGCCAAAGTCAAAAAACTAACAGGGTGAAATCAGCAGATAACAGGAATTTTACCGGATCTAGGCAGCTCAATTCAATATCTTGTTGGGAAGGAATTCGCCATGCAAGTCCAACTCAGTAACCTCGGCAATCAAACTGCCTGTTGCTTCCTGGCCTTGTGAAAAACTTATCTGCTCTAGCGCGCCAATAATCAGCTCTTTGGCGATGATCTCAACGTCGATACCATCCAGCAAACCAGCTTCCCAAGCGTTCAGAAAATGCTCACGGGCGACCAGTTTCTTCTCATCAAGTATTTGCTGATCGAGTGTGTCGAGTTGCGTGTGATCCATTAATGCCAGTCCCGCTAATTCCATACAACTTTACCCAATGTGATTAATGCATCGGGTAGTCTTCGTGAAATATTACTAACTGCTTTTGATTCGATTTGCAGGCAATTCCCGTTTTTTGGTTAACGTCCAAACCGATTGGGAATCTGAGCGGTTAATCGCATGGCTTGCTGTAAAAACTGATTAGCCGATTCAACCGCAGGCTTGGTGCATTCGCGATAAATCTCAGAATATCCCCGAAAGCCACGATTAAAATTTGCGATTAATTGAGCTTTGCGTTGGTCGTTTGGCGCTTCTGCAACGATCAGACGTTCCATTTCCTCGCGCCAGGTTTGGCCTTCGTCCTCACCACATAGATTGCGTAAGTAGTGCAGGGCACCCAGCGCCTCAGCAAGACGCAACATTAGGCTTTCATAGGCTGGGGGAAGCGTGCGCAATTCTGGTCGTAATTCTTTTGGCTCTTCAACCGCCTCAGTTTGCTCACCTTCTGTAGTCGTTGGTGTTTCTTGGGCAAACGCAAATGAAGATTGATTGAAGATCATATTTAGCGCCAGAAACAAAGCGAAAAATTGCCGAGTAAAACGCCAAAGCTTGGCGTTAGGCAAAATTGAAGGTTTATTTTGTTGGATCAATTTTGCCATAAACGGGAGCAACCATCTTGCATGAGTAACGGGTTCCAGACCCAAAGAAGAAACATTCTCGCAACAGCTTTTGGCGTGCTTCTTGGACAAAATCAAGACTAGCATAATCTTCTTATCAGCAGAGCAAGCTGACTATTGCTGAATATTGATCTCAGGATGGAAGGCATAGGCAACAAACGCAAAGGTAAGATCATGAACTGCATCTGCTTCTTTGCCCTCGATAATCTCCGTTACAACCAGATTGCCAAGGTCACGGCCTTCGCTGATATTAGCTGTTTCCAAGGCGGAGGCGCGCCCTGCGGTCCATCTCAGCGTGAAACCATCCTCCATCATTTCCCCAGCGCTCACAATTTTACTCAGGGCAATCACACGCTTTGCTTCCCCATCACGACGCAGCACAACCACATAGGCCATCGGGGAAATGCCATCAGGCATTGCGCCGGAGTAAAATGGATAGGGCGCATCCCTTAAATCATAATCCACATAGGGATTGCGGCCGTATTGGCGCAAACTTGGATCATTTGGAACCAATACTTTGCCCTCAGGAAAACGCGTTTTGAAGCTTGCGAAACTCTCTAAACGCGAGGGTGCGATTTTCATCTTCTTACCAGTTTTCACACCGATTACGGCCTCACCTGAAAATTGTTGCCACCAGCTTTCGCTTTGGCGATCATACATCAGAAGATCAGAATTTCGCAGCCTGCCCGTTGTACCAAAATCTAGCTTCTCGCCATCCAGCATGCCGTCAAATACAATGGCTGCATTGCAGAGTGGACAATAAGTCACCGCGAACGGATGACCGCCCACAACATCATTAGCAATCTCATGCCACATCAAAACAGACAGCGGATAGGCTTTCGCCTCGCCATTATGCGAAAATCCGATAACAGGTTCATTCCCGCCATGCGTTGCTTCTGGAATTGAAACAAATTTCGGATCATCAATGGCCGGGATGCCATCTTTTTGAGGGCCGCCGGATTGAACTTCTACCATCGGAATATTGTGTATGGAAAAATCAGTTTTCCAGTTTTCATAACCGGCCGGGTTGGGATCAGCCATGCTGGTTGTGGTAACCAAAAAAGAAGCACAAACAAACGTTAAAACTTTGAATAATATTTTCATGGCCTTCTCCCGTTCATAGAGAAAGTGTTACAGTTTTTTGTGGCACTCGCCAGTTTTGGTCGATCATATTTGAGTGATCAAAACGGTCAGGGCTTTAGATATTCGCGGATAAGCGCTTCAGCGTTTCGTGTGAATTCATATCGGTTTAGTTCGTCAAGCCGCACCCAGCGCGCTTCTTCCGCATCATCGCCTGCCTTTAATTCGCCTTCTGCTTGGGTGCAAAGGAAAACAGCCAACACATAATGGCTAACGGCATTTCCCTCATCATCAAAGCGCATGGGCTCGAGAAGTGATAGAAAGCTTGCGCTTGCCCCGATTAGCCCGGTTTCTTCTGCCAATTCGCGCAGGGCTGCTTGCTCCAGTGTTTCGCCAAACTCTTGCGAGCCTCCAGGCAATGCCCAAAGACCTTTTGACGGCTCTTTGCCCCGTTTGACAATCAGCGCACGATTATCCTGAACAACTAAAATCGACGCGCCAGTTACGGGCTTTCGCGCAGCCATTCGGCTGGTGACGCTTGAAGTTGGGTCTGAATTGTTCATTGGATAAACACTATTTTTGCTGAACTGATTGCTAATTTCTCAATCCTTTTCATTGCCTTCGTCTGCTTGCAAGGGCAAACTTGATACAAGCAAGAACAATGACAGTATGAGTTAAAGTGAATGTGCGGAAGATTTGCGTTAACAGCAACACCTGAAGAAGTGGCCGAATTATTCGAGTTGGATGACATCGAGCAGTTTCCCCCACGCTATAATATCGCACCAACCCAGCCCGTGATGATGGTTGTAAATGGTCCCAATGGCGCAAGAACCACCCAATTGGTGCGCTGGGGCTTGGTTCCTTCTTGGGTGAAAGAACCTGAAAATTTCACCTTGCTGATCAATGCCCGCTCGGAAACAGCCATTGAAAAACCAAGCTTTCGAAACCCAATGCGCCATCGTAGAACATTGCTGCCTGTGTCCGGCTTTTACGAATGGCATCGTCCCGCCGACAAAACACTGCCTAAGCAAGCTTATTGGATAAAGCCAAAACGCTCAGATGGGGCTTTTGCATTTGCCGCATTGATGGATACCTGGGCCAGTGCGAACGGCAGCGAGATCGACTCTGGGTGTATTTTGACGACGCAGGCCAATACCACATTCGCAAAAATTCATCATCGCCTGCCAGTTGTCATACAGCCAGATGATTATGAGCGATGGCTCGATTGTCGAAATTATGAACCGCGCGATATGCTTGATTTAATGAAGCCGGTGGATGAGGATTTCTTCGAGGTTATCCCGATCAGTGATCAGGTAAACAAGGTTGCCAATATAGGCCCTGAAATCCAGCAGCGGGTTGAGTTAACTGCCCATTCAGTAAAAACGGACCCCAAGGAAAAATCGATAAAGGCAAACTCAAAAACTGATCCTGACCAATTCAAGCTGTTTTAAACGCTGGTTCCTTTTTGCAGAGAGTATTTTTTAATGTTAACTCCAGCCCTTGCAGGCTTCTTTTTAGGCGGCTCCCTAATAATCGCGATTGGCGCACAAAATGCTTACATCTTGCGCATGGGGCTGTTGCGCCATCATGTGTTCTGGCTATGCCTGTTTTGCGCGGCATCTGACGGCTTGCTGATTATTGCAGGCGTTGCGGGCCTTGGTGCTTTGGTCAATGCCATGCCGTCTCTGCTGCGTTGGTTGGCATTATTCGGTTTTGTGTTTCTGGCTGTCTATGCGTTTCTGGCCGCAAAGCGGGCGCTCTATCCCCATGCCATGAAAGCTGCAAACGCGGACAAACCATCTCTCGTAAGCGCCTTGGCAATCTGCGCTTCATTCACCTGGCTAAACCCCCATGTCTATTTAGACACAGTTGTTTTGGTTGGCGCATTTTCAACCCGATACGAAGATACGGCTCGGATAGCCTTCGGCGCTGGCGCCGTCTCCGCGTCATTTATCTGGTTTTTTGGATTGGGATACGGTGCGCGTCTGCTGGCGCCTGTATTCGCCAGACCATCAGCTTGGCGAATACTCGACGGGTTGATCGCCTCGTCATGGCGTTGCTTGCAATTCAGTTATTGCGAACTGCACTGGGCAGTTGATTAGTCAAGGAAGTAAGCAGGATAAATCTTGCCAATTGTTGTGGTCGTTCCTGTTGATGCGCTTGCTGTGATGGCAGCAACAACCGCCTTAAGACCCAAAGGTTTGTAGTGGCGCGACAAGCAAGGAACTGATGAGGTTTTTCGTGTTTTAGACATGTTTTTAATCCGTTTGTTGGGGCTGGCAGCCAAATGCTGGTTGAATGTGGTGGAAATGTGAATTTTGATGCGAATTTTTCTTAAAACTCGAAAACTCTGACCGGCACCATTGCCCTAGGCAGATAGGGTTAGCAAAGGGTGAAGAACTTGCGGTCGTAACCAACCAATCGCAGTTTGTTGAAGTCTGGTAAAGGCTCGGGGCCATAATCTGATTGACGTTACCCGTGCTTTCCACCATAAAACCTACATGAAAACCCAAATAACAACAGTTTCAATCATTTGTTGCGGCATTATTTGCGCTTAATTGCGCTTGGCCGGGTTTTTGTGAAATTTCCAAATTGATTTCTAAAAAATGTGGCCTTTGCAGCTGCCCGTTTGCAGGATTTTTCTGTTAACTGGCATACAAGCCAAAAAAAGCCGCCTGATTCGACGGAAATAATGACTATGAGCCAAAAACCAGACCTCAAATTTTACAACACGCTGACACGGACCAAAGAGGCGTTTACGCCGATAAACGATAAGAACGTGCGCACGTATGTATGCGGGCCGCACTTCTGCAGTCCGAAAAGTGGGAACCGGTTTTCGGATCAACTGCAGAACAAAAATTCGGGAGGCCCCCTATGGCTGAATTGAAGTTTTACAACACGCTGACGCGGACCAAAGAGGCGTTTACGCCGATAGACGATAAGGACGTGCGCATGTATGTGTGCGGGCCGACCGTCTATGATTTTGCCCATATCGGCAATGCCCGTCCGGCGATTGTGTTCGACGTGTTGTTTCGCCTGTTGCGCCATGTCTATGGCGAGGAGCATGTTACTTATGTTCGAAACATCACCGATGTGGACGATAAGATAAACACCCGCGCATTGCGCGATTTTGGTGAAAAAATTGCGTCTGGCGAGATGACGCTGAATGAAGCGATCCGCCATGTGACCGAGAAGACCGCAACGCAATATCATGCTGATGTGAAGGCGCTGGGTTGCCTTGAACCGACTTTCGAGCCACGGGCAACGGAATTCGTCTTGCCGCGCGCAGATGGCAAGTCTGACATGGTGACGATTATCCAGTCACTGCTCGATAAAGGCCATGCTTATCTAGCAATCGGCGGCGAGGGCAGGGAAGTGCTGTTTGATGTCACTTCCATGAGCAATTATGGCGGGCTGTCTAACCGCAAATTGGAAGACCAGCAGGCAGGCGCGCGCATCGCCGTTGAGAGCCATAAAAAGAACCCGGGTGATTTCGTCTTGTGGAAAGAGTCCGATGCCGATCAGCCCGGTTGGAAAGCTGATTTCAAAACAGGTGGCGAAACCGTTTCAATCCATGGGCGTCCTGGCTGGCATATCGAATGCTCGGCAATGTCGGCTGCTTATCTTGGCGAGACGTTCGACATTCACGGTGGCGGGCTTGATCTTATTTTCCCGCACCATGAAAACGAGATCGCCCAATCCTGCTGCGCTCATAATACAGACAAGATGGCAAACATCTGGATGCACAACGGCTACCTTCAGGTCGAGGGTAAAAAGATGTCCAAGTCCGATGGGAATTTTGTGACGATCCATGATTTGCTACACACGGAAAAATTCGGTGGGCGCATGTGGTTGGGTGAGTCCCTCAGATTTGTAATGTTTGGGACGCATTATCGTCAGCCGATAGACTGGACACGAGCAGCTTTAGATGAGGCAAATCAAAAACTCAAAGATTGGGCGATTACTTTACTCAATACTGACGCACACAATAGAGCTATAACACGTCATGCCATCGGAGATCGCCCACGTTTGTCGGATGAAATAGTCGCGGCATTAAGAGATGATCTAAATACTCCATTAGTACTGTCGGTTTTAGATAATATTCATGATCATGCTAAAAAGGGAAATTTAAACAAACAGAATGAACTAATGGAGAGTCTTGAGGCGCTAGGACTTTTACAAGGTCATCGCCTTTTCTCGTATTTAGATGGTTTGTTTGTTGGGGGGCAAAAAATGGCTACTCCAAAAGCTATGATAAAACTTGATAATTTGAGAGTAGCGAGTGCAAATGGCGCGCCTTCGTCAGTTTCCTTTTTGGTGGGCGAATTAAATAACGAAGGCGTAATAGCAAGTGTGAATAGCGATGGAAGTGTTTCATACGAAGTGACAGAAGCAGCTGATCTGACTGGAAAAATCACTCAACGCCTCACTCTCCTTGCCGATAAAAAATTCGCTGAAGCAGATAAAATTCGCGATGATCTTTTGGCTCAAGGAATTCAGCTAAAGGATTCAAAAGACTCAGAAACTGGCGAACGCATAACGAATTGGGAAGTAAAGCGGTGACGGTTAACCACCCCCCCCCTCTGTCCTGTCGGACATCTCCCCCCAAGGGTGGAGATACGCTTGGCGTGGGGTTTCAATTTTTATGTGTCACTACATGTGATCTTGTGGATGACACAATTGAAATGGCGCGGTTTGTAATCTCCACCCTTGGGGGGAGATGTCCGACAGGACAGAGGGGGGCATTTCGCTATTTACCGAATAGTGAAATTGAAAACGTGATTTTACCCGTCCTCCAATCTCACGAAATTTGCTTGTAAATGCAAAAAAGATGCGTTCGGAAATGACAGCTTCCGAACTGAAGCTATGGAACCAATTGAGAGCGCATCGTTTGATGGGGTTATCTTTTCATAGGCAAGTTCCTATTGGAAATTATATCGTTGATTTTGCATGTCCAAGCCATAGGCTTGCGATAGAAGTTGATGGAGCATCGCACAGCTTTGACCGCGCAATTGAATATGACAAAGCACGCACGAATTATCTGCAAGAAAAAGGGTGGTTTGTTATTCGTTTTACCAATGAAGAAGTGTTTCATTCAATAGACGATTGCTGCACTCACATTTTAAGTTCCTTGACTGAAAAAGGAGTTGTATTCAAATGACGTCCAAACTCACAGGCGGATGCCAGTGCGGCGCAATACGCTTCGCAGTATCAAGCCCGTTAAAAGACACATCCATTTGTCATTGTCTTATGTGCCAAAAAGCCTTTGGCAATTTATATGCGCCGCTGGTCGGTACAAAAGGAACAGATTTCAAATGGACAAGAGGCGACCCGAAACGCTGGCGCTCATCCAATCATGTGCTACGCGGATTTTGTGAAAATTGCGGCACACGGCTCACCTATGAAGCCGATGATGGCTTGGCAATCGCCATCGGCGCGTTTGATGATCCATCCGCTTTACAGCCGATAGTGGCCTATGGCGCTGAGGGCAAAATCGCCTATGTTGACGATCTGGCAAATCTGCCCAATAGAGACACCATGGACGATATTGAAAGCGCGCCATTCCTCGCGACGATTGTAAATTATCAACACCCAGACCATGAGACCGACGATTGGTCTTCCAGCAACGAACAAAAGAAATAGATGATGCCATCCGAAGACAACAAGAATAAGAAGGCGCAAGCCATGCCAAAATGGTTGCTGTACGGATTGATCGCGAAGGGCATTCTCGTAACATGCGTGGTTGTCGGCGTGTTGTGGTATGCGGGGATATTAAAATGAAACAACGTATCACACTTTTTGACACCACCTTGCGCGATGGGCAGCAAACTGCCTCGCCTTGCCCGCAGGCGCAGCCGAGGACAGGCAAAGAAAATAAAAGCCGGGACATCGGGAAATTCTAATGAAACAACGTATCTATCTTTTCGACACCACCTTGCGCGATGGGCAGCAGACGCCCGGCATTGATTTTTCTGTCGCAGACAAAATCGCAATTGCTAAAATGCTGGATGAACTTGGCATTGATTATGTCGAGGGCGGGTATCCGGGTGCGAACCCGACCGACACGGAATTCTTCTCAAAAAAACGCACTAAGAAAGCGAGTTTTGTTGGCTTTGGCATGACCAAGCGGGCAGGCGTATCAGCATCCAATGATCCGGGTATTGCAGGTCTTATTGAAGCGAAAACAGACGCCATTTGTTTTGTGGCAAAGGCGTGGGACTATCACGTGAAAGTAGCTCTTGGCTGCACCAATGAGGAAAATCTTGAATCCATAAGGGAATCCGTAAAAGCTTCAAACAAAGCCAAGAGCGAAACTCTGGTCGACTGCGAGCATTTCTTCGACGGATACAAAGCCAATCCTGACTATGCGATTGCCTGTGCCAAAACAGCCTATGACGCTAGTGCGCGTTGGGTGGTTCTTTGCGATACCAATGGTGGGGCACAGCCCAGCGAGATTAGCGACATTGTCTCAAAGGTCATTGCCGCGGGCATTCCCGGTGATCATCTTGGCATCCATGCCCATAATGATACAGAACAGGCTGTCGCCAATTCACTGGCCGCAATTGAAGCTGGCGTGCGCCAAATTCAAGGCACGCTCAATGGCATTGGCGAGCGTTGTGGTAATGCAAATTTGACCACAATCATTCCTACATTGGCGCTAAAGCCTGTTTATGCAAAACGGTTCACCACAGGCATAAAACCTGCCCAACTGGAAAGTCTTGCGAGGATTTCTCATAAATTTGATGAGATGATCAATCAGGCACCCTACCATCAGGCGCCTTATGTTGGCTCATCGGCCTTCGCAACAAAAGCGGGCATCCACGCATCGGCAATTTTGAAAGAGCCGGAAACCTATGAGCATGTGAAACCGGAAAGTGTTGGCAACAACCGTCGTGTGATGGTGTCAGACCAAGGCGGTAAATCCAACTTTATCGCCGAGTTGAAGCGCAAGGGCATCACGGTGCGCAAGGATAATCCTGCGCTGGATACGTTGATTTCCATCGTCAAAGAGCGTGAAGCTAAAGGCTATGCCTATGAGGCAGCCGAAGCGAGCTTTGAATTACTTGCGCGTCGCAGACTGTCGAAAATGCCCGAATTCTTCAAGGTCGAAAGCTTTCGCACACAGGTCGAACGCCGTTTTAATGCGGCTGGGGATGTCATTACTGTTTCAGAAGCAGTGGTGAAAGTTGTTGTTGATGGTGAAACTTATTTCTCGGTCGCCGAGGGCTCCGGCCCCGTTAATGCCTTGGACCGCGCCTTGCGCAAGGATCTTGGAAAATATCAAAGCCAGATCGAAGACCTAGAACTGGTAGACTATAAAGTGCGAATCCTAAATGGCGGCACAGAAGCAATCACCCGTGTGTTGATTGAAAGCGTTGACGGCGATGGCGAACGCTGGACCACAATCGGCGTCTCGGACAACATCATCGACGCATCGTTTCAGGCGCTGATCGACTCGATCAATTACAAATTGATGAAGGCTAAGGCGTGAGTAATTCAAAGTGAGGATCGCAGAGGCTGAAGTCCCCAAGCCCAAATCGGAAGACACTCACGCCGGATTTTTCTTTGCGTTGTCTGCTTATCTGCTTTGGGGCTTCCTGCCGCTTTATATGAAAGCAATGCAGTCGATTGATCCCGTGCAAATCATTGCCCATCGGGTGTTCTGGTCGCTCCCTGTTGCTGCCATTCTGCTTTGGATGCTGGGGCGCACCAAAGACATTATCCCGACGTTTAAAAGCCCGAAACGGTTGGGTATTCTGGCAATTACCGCCACGATCATCTCGATCAATTGGGGACTGTATGTTTGGGCGATTTCTGTTGAGCGCACGCTGGAAACGGCCATGGGGTATTATATCAATCCGTTGATCACCGTTGCCATGGGGGCATTGTTGTTGGGGGACAGATTTACCCGCGCACAAATGATTGCATTGGCTATTGCTACAGCCGCTGTTGTGCTATTGACCGTCAAAGGTGGTTTCTTTCCTTGGTTAAGTCTGGTGTTGGCGTTTTCATTCGCGACCTATGGCTTTTTGCGCAAGACAGTGGATGTCGGTCCTACACAGGGGTTTCTGGTTGAGGTCATGCTGCTATCACCGTTTGCGCTGATCTATATCATTTGGCTGCAAAACAACGGGCAGGGCGTTTTCTTTGACAGCTCTTGGCACACGCTGATCTTGATTGGTTGTGGTCCCGTTACAGCAATTCCGTTGATCCTTTATGCTTTTGGAGCGAAAGGCTTAAAACTCTCCACCATCGGCTTGATGCAGTATATCGCGCCAAGCATGATCTTTTTCATTGGTATCTTTGTCTTCAAAGAACCATTCGGTCTTTGGCAAGGCATCGCCTTCGCAATGATCTGGCTGGCTTTGGCGATATATACTTGGTCAGCTTTTCGCAACAGAAGTTAAGAAGCCTATTAAGCGGCCAAAATGCGCGAGACGATTTGATCTGGCTCGTTGACGATAATCGGCTTCAACAATTTGCTTGTATGAATGAAGCCGCTCTCGGCCATATGCGCCATCAAATCCACCATAGGATTCCAAAAACCATTCACATTCGCAAAAACAATCGGGTTTGCATGGCGTCCTAGTTGTGCCCAAGTCATGATCTCGACGATCTCTTCTAGTGTGCCAATGCCGCCGGGCAGGGCAACGAACGCGTCGGATAGTTCATACATTTTGGTTTTGCGCTCATGCATGTCTTTGGTTACAATTACGTTCCCCAATGCATGGCTGTCGATGCCGCCATCCGCGCCCATATTGCCGCGCTCTTTCGGAATTAAAAATTCTGGAATAACCCCGGTCACTTCACCGCCATTTGAAAGAACCGCACGGGCAACCTCGCCCATAATACCTGCACCGCCGCCGCCATAGATCAGTCGAATACTGTTTTCAGCCATGTCTTTGCCGAGGGTTTTTGCAGCCTCAATATACTCAGGATGATGGCCCGGCTGGGAGCCGCAATATACACAAATGGATTTGATTTTTGACACGGGATTCAGCTTTCTAAATTGTGATTTGTAAACCTAACACTACTTATCGAAATTCGGTTCTAAATGCACGTTGCGATACAGATTTGTTAATTTTTGTATCGTGATTGATAACAAAAAACTGTTCCACATATAGGTTCGCGTGAGGGTGACCGAAGCTGTTTTTTGTTATATAAGCTGATTTGAAAAAGTGGAATACGTCTGGAATTACCAGCGTTACAAGGGCGTAAAAATGTTCATCCTGTCAAAAGTCGCAATCAAAGTGTTGTTAGGAATTATTGGTGCAGGTACGGTTGTTGGAGGGGCAGGGATGCTGCTCAAAAACGACAAAGGGGAACCTGTGATCTCCAGCTTGTTTTCGACAGATACGGCGATAGCGCCTGAAGAGCCTTTGGCAAAAGAAGAAGCTAAGTCTGAAGAAGTGGCAAGTCTGCCAGAGACCAAGATTGAAGAAACGGAAATCGCAGAGCCAGAAATCGCCGGGCCAGTACTTCCTGAGTTTGACGTTCTACGCGTTGAAAAAGATGGTTCTGTGGTGGTCGCAGGACGCGCTCCAACCAATAGCATGGTGGAGGTATTTTCAAACGGCGAGCTGATGGCGAAAGGTGAGGCTGGATCCACTGGCGAATTTGCCTTGGTCTTTGATAATCCACTTCCTGCTGGTGACCATGAACTTGTGCTTCGTGCCACACCAAAGGATGGAGAGCCGTTAGTGTCAGCCGAAGCTGGCATTGTGACCGTGCCCGAAGCAAATGATGCTGAAGGTGAGGTTATGGTCATGGTGCAAAAATCAGGTGAGGCCTCGCGCATCCTTCAAGCACCCACTGCTAAGGTGGTTGTTGATGAACCCGTTAAAGACACCACTGAAGTCGCCGCTTTGGAGCAACCTGTTTCCGAGCCAGTTGTAAAAGAAGAGCCGATCGCAGAACCACAAGCAAAACCTGCCGAAAATACATCGACAAAACCGGTTTTGGTTCAAGCAGTTGATGTGGAGCCGGACAAAGTCTTTGTTGCAGGAACTGGCGAGCCAGGAAGTACTGTTCGAGTTTATATCAATGGAGATTTGAAAGGCACTACGAATGTTGCCCCAAATGGCGCTTTCCTCTTTGAGATGTCCTCAGGTCTCCCTGCTGGCAAGCATGATTTGCGGGTGGATGCATTGGCACGCGATGGGGAAGAAGTCATTTCTCGCGCCGCTGTAGTTATAGATCACGAATCTGAGTCTGTTGCTGTAGCTGAGGTGAAAGCCGAAAAGCCTGATGAAACAGCAAAAGCTGAAATTGATCCACCTGTGAAAGCTGTTGAAGCAGAAACCATTGTTGAAGAGACCAAAGCAGAAGAAACTAAGATAAAAGAAACTGTAGCCATCATTACGCCTGATACAAAAACTGAAACGGCCGAGGTTGAGACTGCCCCAGAAGAGCCAAAAATAGAAACTGCTGTTTCAGAGCCTTCCGTAAAACCTGCCGAGTCCACCACGCTCGCCGCCACTGAAGCCAAACCTGTTATCGTAACTGGCCGCTCGGTGATTATTCGTCGCGGTGATAATTTGTGGCGTATTTCCCGCAGGATGTTGGGTGAGGGTAGAAAATACACAATAATCTTTTCTGCCAATGACAGCCAGATCAAAGACCCCAACAGGATTTATCCAGGTCAGGTCTTTGATGTGCCAGAAGAAGATAGCCCAGTGGCTGGTGAAGCAGTGAAGAATTCTGGATAAGTCTTTTTTGAAGAAATAGAGAATTTGACTCTATCGGTATTTGCCGATATTTGATTCATCGGTATTTACCGACAATCAATGAGTCGTTTCAATCTAATGCCGCCAACCGAAAATATATCTAACTGTTGTGAAGCTGAATCATCCTTGGCCCATGCCTTGAAAGCGCTGGGTCATCCTGTGCGTTTAGAAATGATCCGGCAGCTGGTTATGCGCGACAGATGTTGTGGTGGGGATTTTTGCGATTGTTTGCCGTTGGCGCAATCCACGATTTCCCAGCATCTCGAATTACTTAAGCAGGCAGGCATTGTAGACTGGCAACAACAGGGGACGCGCTCTATTTACACACTGAATAAAGAGCGTCTCGCTCACCTGTCTCAAGCATTGAATGATCTTGCAATTCCACAATCAGTATCCAAAAGCCCCGAAAGCAAAGCATGAACGCGCCTCTTAATAATAACAATAACAAGAAGATGGTGAGTGGCGATAAAGGCCAATCCGCATCAACCATCCGCAATTTGTGGCCCTATATGTGGCCATCTGATCGTCCAGATTTAAAACGCCGGGTTTCATGGGCGATGGCAGTCCTCATATTGGCAAAAGTGATTACGGTTCTTGTTCCTTATTTTTACAAATGGGCAACAGATGCTTTGAACTCGGAAGGTGCTCTGCCCGATTGGTTGCCCAGTATTTTGCTAGCCCCTGTCATGCTGGTTATTGCTTATAATTTCGGGCGAGTGATGGTCGTCGGTTTCAATAATTTGCGCGATGCGGCCTTTGCAAGTGTCGGTCAGCATGCCGTTCGCCGGTTGGCTTCTATTGTATTCCATCATATGCATTCGCTTAGCCTGCGATATCATCTTGCGCGCCGCACAGGCGGCCTTTCAAGAGTCATTGAACGTGGGACCAAAGGTATCGAATCCATTGTTCGTTTTACGATCCTCAATGGTGGGCCAACTATCATCGAATTTGCCTTTATGGCCGTAGTGATCTGGTATGAATTCGGTATGCTTTATGTGGTCATTATTTCCCTGATGGTTTGGGCATATGTCTGGTTCTCGGTGCGGGCCAGCGATTGGCGAATTAATATTCGCAAAGACATGAATGCCAACGACACCGATGCCAATTCTAAAGCTGTAGACTCGCTGCTAAATTTCGAGACTGTCAAATATTTCGGCAATGAAGAAATGGAAGCGCGTCGGTTTGACGAGTCGATGGGTAGGTACGAAAAAGCAGCGACCAGGGTTTGGACGTCACTGGCTTGGTTGAACTTTGGCCAAGCCGTCATTTTGGGCATTGGAATGGGCACTTGCATGGTGCTTTCGGCAATGGCCGTAAGCCGCGGCGAGCAAACCCTTGGCGACTTTGTCTTGATCAACGCACTGCTCATGCAACTGTCTATTCCTCTAAACTTCATTGGTTTCATCTATCGCGAAATCCGTCAGGGATTTACCGATCTTGAAGCCATGTTTGATTTGTTGGCAGAAGAACGTGAAATCCAAGACGATCCGAATGCGAAGCCATTGAGTGTTGATAAGGGCGCGATCCGATTTACAAATGTTGATTTCCATTACGATCCTGATCGCAAGATTTTGAAGAATATCAGTTTCGAAGTGCCTGCTGGAAAAACCGTAGCAATTGTTGGGCCATCTGGGGCAGGCAAATCTACATTGTCGCGTTTGCTGTTCAGGTTTTATGACGTGACTGGCGGCAGTATTTCGATTGATAACCAGGACATTCGTGAGATTACTCAAAAATCCCTGCGCTCGGCCATTGGAATGGTGCCCCAGGATACTGTCTTGTTCAACGATACCATCGCTTACAATATCGGTTATGGGCGAAACAATGCAAGCCAGGCTGAGATCGAGAAAGCCGCTGAAATGGCGCAGATTGGTGACTTCATCAAGACGCTGCCTCAAGGGTATAATTCTCAAGTTGGTGAGCGTGGCTTGAAGTTATCAGGCGGCGAGAAACAGCGCGTGGCCATTTCAAGAACATTGCTGAAAGCACCGCCAATCTTGATCCTTGATGAAGCCACTTCCGCGCTCGATACGCAGACAGAGCGTGAGATACAATCTGCCCTTGATCTTGTTTCTAAAAACCGCACAACATTGGTTATAGCCCACCGCCTTTCCACTGTGATTTCAGCAGACGAAATCATTGTTTTGAAAGCTGGAGAAATAGCAGAACGCGGAACCCATAAAGCGCTCATTCGCAAAAAGGGTCTTTACGCAGAAATGTGGAACCGTCAGCGCGAGGCGACGGAAGCTGAAGAGAAACTGCGCGCGGCCAAGGCAAATGACGAACTAGGTATCATCGATCGAAAGCGTGATTAAAAGACTGCAATGCTATAATGCGCGCCCAGGCAGCGCCACGAAGGATGCAAACTTGCTCGAATTCCCGTTGTGCTATCCTTGCTAAGAGATGTAAAAAAGGGCAAGTAACGATGCCTGCTGCGCCGAAATCTATAAGGACACCCTAAAAGTCATGTCGATCACGTCATCCATCCGCAATGCCTTGATACCCATCCATCCGGAAGGGTACAAATTCATCGCTGCTTTTTTTGTCGTCTCCGTTATTTTGGGCTTTTTGTGGTCGCCATTGTTTTGGATAGGTTTGGTATTAACGACTTGGTGTGCTTGGTTTTTCCGCGACCCGCCACGGGTAACGCCTGTAAATGATGACTTCATTATTGCACCAGCAGATGGAAGAATTTCCCACATCACCAAAGTGGTTCCACCAGCTGAACTTGGCCTTGGCGATAAGCCGCTGACACGTGTTTCAGTTTTCATGAATGTCTTCAATTGCCACATTAACCGCGCGCCGGTCTCGGGTAAGGTCAATCAGGTAATTTATAAAAAGGGCCAGTTCTTAAACGCCGAGCTTGATAAGGCATCTTTGGACAATGAGCGCAATTCACTGCTGATTGATAGTCCTCATGGCACGATCGCGGTGGTTCAGATTGCGGGCCTTGTAGCTCGCCGGATTTTGTGTTGGGCTAATGCATCCGATACGTTGGCAACCGGTGAGCGGTTTGGTCTTATTCGTTTCGGCTCTCGCCTTGATGTATATGTGCCTGACAGTGCGACGGTGTCTGTGGCACTGGGCCAAACCTCCATTGGCGGGGAAACCATTCTTGCGCGATATGACGATCATTCTGTATCCCCAATTATCAGGGTTAGCTGAGCATGCAGCCTCCTTTTGCACCTTATGATCCTGGCAAGCCTAACAACCGACCGCACACACGATTGCGCGACATCCCCTTGCGCATGTTGGTTCCAAATGTTCTAACACTGTTAGCTATATGCTCTGGCCTGACAGCGATCCGTTTCGCCATCGAAGGTCGCATTGAGCTTGCTTTGGCGGCCATTATCCTTGCCGCTGTTCTGGATGGTATTGACGGACGCGTGGCCCGTTTTCTCAAATCTTCATCACCTTTCGGCGCGCAGATGGATAGCTTGGCTGACTTCGTCAATTTCGGCGTTGCTCCAGCAATGTTGCTTTATTTCACGTTGCTTGACGAACTGCGCCCCCTTGGCTGGGTGGCGGCTTTGATATACGCCATGTGTGGCTGTCTGCGCCTTGCCCGCTTTAATGTGCAGTTGGATATCCCGAACAAGCCTGCTTACGAGTCAGATTTCTTCGTGGGCGTTCCAGCACCTGCGGGGGCCATGTTGGTGTTGCTGCCATTGTATTTGGTTCAGCTTGGTGTCGAAGAGACCCTCTTTGTCGACGTTTTAGCGACCATGTATGTTGTCTTTGTGGGTTATTTGATGGTCTCAAACATCCCGACCTATTCGGGTAAAAGCCTCGGCAAAAAGATCCCCAGCACGGTCGCTTTGCCGATGATTTTATTGGCAGTCGTCTTGGTGGCAATGTTGCTCAGCTATCCTTGGCAGTCTTTGTCGTTAGCTGCCTTGGGATATCTTGTTTTCATCCCATTCGGTGTTCGCTACTACAACAATTTGAAATTGGCATTTGACCAAGACGCCATGGCCGCATCCGCAGAAAAAGAAAACATCAAGTCGAAAGACAAAAAAAGGCGGTGACATTTATCCCGCCTTTCAATTTCATTTTCTCACAAAAACCATCAGACTAAGTTGTTGCCGAAAACCTATTCCGCAGCTTCAGGGTAGGTTATTGGCTCGTCGCCTTTGGTTTTCTTGCGAGACTTCTTTCCCGTTTCTTGGATGGGAAGATCGTCATTTGCGGCTTCGTGAGAAGGTCTATCCAGATCAAGGTTTCCCTCTTCTCGTGCTATACGGTTTGCTTCTGCCTTCACTTTGCGTTTGGCAAACAGATCAACAACGTTCTGTGGTAGAGACAACATCACGGGTGTCAGCACCAGAGTCAGCAGCGTTGAAAATGCCAGTCCGGCAATAACAGCCGTGGAAAGCTGTACCCACCAAATTGACGTAATAGAGCCATAGGAAATGACGCGGTTGATATAATCAAAGTTGACCGTCAGGGCCATGGGTATCAGACCAAGAATGGTAGTGAATGTCGTCAACATGATCGGACGTAAACGCTGAGCCGATGTTTTCAAAACAGCATCATGCACGCCAACGCCTTCTGAGCGAAGCCGGTTATAGGTATCGATCAGAACAATGGCATTATTCACCACAATCCCAGCGAGCGCCACAACGCCTGTGCCTGTCATAATGATCGAGAATTTTTGCCCAGTTACCATCAAGCCAATCAATACGCCTACGACCGCAAGTATCACCGTCGAGAGAGTAAGGAAGGTCTGATAGAATGAGTTGTATTGGGTCACCAAAATGATGAACATCAAGAACAAGGCACCAGCGGCAGCTTTACCCAAAAACGCTCCTGCTTCTTTTTGGTCTTCGTCGGCACCGCGGAATCTGAAGTGCAAATCCTCTGGCCATTCCTGGCTATCAAGCCAAGTCTGGATTTGCTTGACCTTGTCGTCAGGCGTCAGTTCACGTCCTTCAAACGGGATGGCTTTTCCAAGATTGGTCTTAAGATCCATCGCATACAAACCGTCGCGGCGAGTGATCGAAGAAACCTTCTGCTGAGGGTTCATTTCAATGAAATTAGAAATTGGAACTTGCCCATTGGGCGTGCGCAACCGTAGTTCGGATAACTTATCCAGCGAACGTTCAGACTCAGGCAAACGAACAATAATGTCCACTTCATCCTCAGAATCGTCAGGGCGATATTTGCCAATCTGCACACCATTGGTCACCAATTGAACCATGGACCCAACAGCAGCGATACCCGCATTGTAGCGGCCCGCTTCTTCGCGATCGACATCAATTTGCCATTCGATACCGGGCAGGGGACGTGCATCTTCTACATCACGCAGATCGCTATCCTTGTCCAGGAAGGCACGAACAGTTCCAACTTGTTCAGAAAGAAGATCATAGTTGGTAGACGTCATTTGCAAACGAATATCTTTGCCTGTTGGCGGGCCGCCTTCAATCTTGCGAATCTCTACCTTGATGCCGCCAATACTGGATGTGCGTTCAAGAATTTCGTCGAAAATCTCGGTTGCCTTGCGCCTAACGCTATAAGGGGCAAGCTCAATTTGCATGGTTACAACAACATCAGCAGGCATATCTTGAGGTGCGCCAATTGTAATGCCACCTCCGCTACCACCGCCACCGGGCGCAGTTGCTGTCATCACCACATTATCAATGCCTGATACCTGTAGAACTTGTTTTTCAACTTCTATTCCAAGATTGCGGATGTCATTACCAGATAGATTGCCACGCGCTTGCACAAAGACGGTCGCAACATCTGGTTCTTCATCAACAAAGAATTCTACGCCTTTGGAATGGGTGCCGAACATTGTGAAAGTCGTGACAGTGAGAGCGACCACTGCAGAAATAATTACAGCATTACCGATCAAATTTCCCGATACCATGTTCAAAAAGCGAACATAGACACCCATGAAACCAGGTAGTTTTTGCGGATCAAGATCTGCATCAGCAGATAACATTTCTGCGGCAACGTTTTTGGTGTTGTCATGTGCCTGCGAGCGGCGCGCCAGATACCCTGTTAGTTTCCAAACTCCGTATGCGATCGCCAAGCCAATAACAGTTGCGAACATTAATTGGGTAAAGGAAGACATTCCCACAAGTGCATTGAGAAGGGCACTATCCTGAGAAAAAATATTCGCTCCAAATTCTTCTCCTGACCAAAATGCCAGTGTTCCCAAAACAAAAGCTGCCAGCGTTTGCATGATCCTAGCGTGAGGCGCAATAAACTCACCAAACTGCGCCATCACGGTTCCTGTCACAGGAACGAACACAAGCGCGGTTAACAGCGATGCCGTTAGAACGATGATGACCATGACTGGCAAATAACTCATGAATTCGCCCGACACGCCCGGCCATAACAGCAGCGGCAGAAAGGCGGCAAGGGTTGTCGCGGTAGATGAGACGATTGGCCAGAACATCAGCTTTGCCGCACGGTTATAGGCTTCGCGTGGCTTCAAACCTTCGGCCATCTTTCGGTCCGCATATTCGATCATCACAATCGCGCCATCGACCAACATACCGACGGTCAGCACCAAACCGAACATCACCATCATGTTGATGGTCATACCCATAAAGGCCAAAATCAGAAAGCCGACCATGAAAGAGGTTGGAATTGCAAGGCCAACCAAGAGGCCTGAGAGAAAACCAAGTGAGCCGATGACAACGATCATCACCAGTGAAATCGCGGTCATGATCGAAGATTGCAACGAACCTAGCACCTCGAAAATAAAGCTCGACTGGTCGATCATATAATTGACCTTGACCGTTTCGGGCCAGTTCTTGGTGTATTCATCAACCACTTCACGAACGGCCGTATTGTTGTCGATAATATTGGTGCCGATACGTTTCACCACTTCCAACGACATGGCAGGTTGCCCGTTCACACGGGTATAAGTTGAGGCATCTTTAAAATTGCGGCGGATGTCAGCAACTTCGCCAAGGGTTACAACACCCTCACCATTCTGCTTTATCGGGATCGAATAAACATCAAGAGCATTTTCCACCAAACCCGGTAGCTTGACGTTAAAGCGCGATGCGCCATCGTCGATAAAGCCAGCGGGAACAAGCTGGTTATATTGCGCCAGAGCGTTGAGCAATTCAGCTTGGGTGATGTCATACGATTCCAGCTTCAACAGATCCAGAATGACCTCAAGCTGCTCTTCGCGTGTGCCTTTCAAATTGGCTTCACGAACGCTGGTGATCGATTCAATTTCGTCTTTCAGCTTACGGGCAAGATTATACAAGGTCCGTTCCGGTACATCACCAGAAAGCGTTACGATAATGGTTGGTTGCAGCGCGAAATTCGTTTCAAAAACCGCAGGTTCGTCCGCATCAGCGGGGATTTCGGCCTTGGCCAGATCAACCTTGTCCCGAATATTGGCAAGTACCTTGTCTTTGTCAGAACCGATCTGAAACTCCAGAACAATACCCGCATGGCCTTCTGAGGCCACAGCCGTCAATTCTTTCAGTCCCTCAAGGCCCCGCAATTGCGTTTCCATGGGTTTGACCAAAAGCCGCTCAGCATCTTCAGGCGATACGCCGCGCTGACCAATCGAGACATAATAGACCGGAACATCGATATCCGGATTGGCCTCTTTCGGCACAGAAATATAGGACAAAATGCCGGCAATTGTCATCACAATCATCATTGTGATAACGGTTTTTGGTCTTGAAAGGATGTTTTCCAGTGCGCCTATCATTGGGCATTTCCATCAGTTTTTATGTTTGCTTTGGCCAGTTTTTCAGCGATGCGTTCATCTAGTGCAGAAATCACCTTTTCACCTGGAACAACATATTCCTGTCCTAGTGTGATGATCCTTTGGCCGTTTTGTGGTCCTGAAATCCAAAAGCCATCCTTTTCTTGTGCAAGGATTTTGATTGGCATAAACTCCACCACGTCATAGACGTTGACAGTTCTAATGCCGATGGTGCCGTCATCAGCCAGCGTCACCCAAGAAGGCGCAATCCTAAAGGCTTCAGTGCCCGGTAATTCGATAAGTGCTTCCGCGGTCATGCCATCGCGAATATCGCTTTGACCTTTGATTTCAATTTCAACGGCGAAGGTACGGGTCTGCGCGTCGGCTGAAGGCGCGATATAGCGCACTTTACCTTCGGCAGCCTGACCCGAAATCAATTTCACCAAAGCAGTTTCATCCGTTTTGATCTTGTTGATGTCGCGCTCGGATACCTGTCCGGTAAATAACATTGGATCGGTATCAATAAGCGTCACACAGGCTCCGCCCATGGTGAGCATGTCTCCCACTTCGGCGATAGGGTCTTGCACCACACCGTCAGCATTGGCGCGAACTTCCGTACGTTTCAATTCTAGCTCAGATGCAGCAACACCAGCTTTCCCTGCTTCAAGGGCCGCGCCCAAAGCATTCATCTTATTTTCGGATGTAAAGCCTTTCTTGCGAAGAGCAGCGTTTGAATCATATTCGCTTTGAGCTTGCGCCAATTGCGCTTTTGCTTGTGCCAATTGAGCCTCGCGAATGCCGCGTTCTATAACGCAAACCAGATCGCCAGCTTTTACCCTATCCCCTTTGGCAACAAGGCGCTGCTCCAAAACGCCAGCCGTTTCAGCACGAACCGTGACAATCGCATCGGCTTGCGTGCGCCCACGGATTAAGATCCGTTCGGAGCGTTGTTCTGATTGTAGCGGCACATAGCGAATTTTGAAGAGTTCAAGGCCGCGTTCGGCTTCACGCTGAGCAATGGGAGGAGATTGCTCTGACGTGCCCGTTTTCCCACCAATTTGATATTCGCCAGTAAACATCCAATAGCCAAGGCCTGCTGCCATAGCGATAGCGATGATGTGGGATCCCTTGATCCTGAAAGCCATAATAATATTCCGTTCGTCTTATTGTTTCAGTGCCAATGCTATTCTGCAGCTGCAGGCACATTATGAGCGGTTCCAGCAAGTGCCATGAGCGCGCCTCTATTCTTTTTCAGATATTCCAGATCGCATTGCATGACATGTTCGCCATATCCGCCGACCCAGCATGTACCTTGATGTTCACAATTTTCTGTATGAGTTCGGATCATTTCTAGCTGACCCTCCAGATAGGCAATCCGCATATCAATAGCTTTTGCTATTGTCGTTGGATTTCCGTATTCAGCCGTCATCGCCACAAGTAGAAATTCTGATTTGAACTTATCAAGGGCGGGGGGCGTGGCCAAAGAACCAACAAACTCCATGCGGCCTTTTTCAGAAATAGAATAAACTTTTCGCTCCGGCTTGCCTACATCTTGTTCAATACGGCTTGAAACAAGGGATTCGGCTTCAAGTTTGGCCAAAGTCGGGTAGATAGATCCATAGCTGATGTCCACGAAGTAGCTATAAGGCCCTTCCGTGCACATTTTGCGAATTTCATAGCCCGTGGCTTCCTGAAAATTCAGTATCGCTAGAATGAGTGTTTTTGCGTTCAACGGATTTCTTGCCTCAAATTATCGCATATTACTTTTAGATATATATCAGTTCGATATATATCAAGTTAGAATATGATTAAAGTTTGGCAAGGTTTGCAAAAGGTTACCGTTGTCGCAGGCATATGCTGATCACAGTAGTGGTTATTGTGCGTTGGGTTTTGCCTCATCAAGCAATTTTTGTGTAGTCACATAATCCGTTTTACCAGAACCCAAAACTGGAATTTCGGCTACTTTCACGATGAGATTGGGCACCATCAATTCTGTGTAGCCTTGATCCCTAGTAGCCCTTATCAATTCTTCCTTTGCTGCATTTCCGTGTGTGGTGACAAGAACAATCTTCTCGCCGCGACGTTTGTCCGGCACAGAAACAACCGCATGGTTTTCTTCCGGCCAAAGCGAGCTGGCCATCATCTCAATCGCGCCTAACGAAACCATCTCTCCTGCTATTTTTGCAAACCGTTTCGCACGACCCTTAATGGTCACATTGCCAGCTCCATCCATATCAACAATATCGCCTGAATCATGCCAACCATCGCCAAGTGGCTGCAAGTCACCGGGGCGATCATGGGTCATATAGCCAAGCATGACATTGGGCCCTCGAACCCAAAGCCTCCCACCTGCATCAATCCCGTCGACAGGCTCAAGCCGGTGTTCAATACCAGGTAATAACTTGCCCACTGATCCAGGCATGTTTTCATCGGGCGTGTTCACAGCAACGACAGGCGCTGCTTCCGTCATGCCAAAGCCTTCCAAAACAAGCGTATCGAAGCGGGTTTTCCAGGTTTCTCGTGTCTCGTGTTTCACTGCTTCAGCGCCCGCCACTACCATGCGTAGGGTCGCGAAATCGCTGTCTTTCGCCGTTCTTGCATAACCCGTTAAAAAGGTATCGGTTCCAAAGAGGATCGTGGGTTTGGATTTGGCAATGGCTTGGGGAATGATCTTGAGGTGAAGCGGCGAGGGATAAAGATATAATCGAGCACCAAACAACAATGGCAGGATCATTCCACCTGTTAAGCCAAAGGAATGAAAAACGGGCAGTACATTGAACAATTTATCTTCTGGGCCAAAATGTATCCGTTGTCCCACCTGCGCACAGTTTGAAAGGATATTTTGATGCGATAGCACCACGCCTTTTGGAAAGCCCTCTGAGCCGGAAGTGTAAAGCACCAGGGCAGGCGCTTTTGGATCCGTCTTTTCTATCGCCTGTTTGCTGAATATTGCTGATAGTAATTTCTCATACCATGTGAATTGCGGAAGAATATCTTCTAACCAGAAAAACTTTAGGCCAGCATCGCCCAATGCTTTTTGCATTTCTTGCAATTCAGCTTTTTCGATGAACTGGCGTGAGGCAATGATGGTTGTTGCTTTCACGGTTTTGCAAGCAGAGACGACAGTTGAGGGTCCTGCAGTATAGTTCAACATAGCGGGGATACGTCCGGCCGACTGAAGGCCTAGAAACGCGCTGACAACGGCATTGGCGTTGGGTAGCAACACAGCAACGATCTCGCCTTTTTTGGTGATTTTGGCGAAGCGTTTACCTAGCAGCCGTGCTCCAATTAATATGCGTCCGTAAGAGAACTTCCCGCCTACTGCATCTTCCAGAATAATGTCTTTGGAACCATATTTCCGAGCCGCCCCTACAAAAGCTTCAAAGATCGACTGGCCTTCAAACTGCGATTGAAAACTCGCCTTGCGCGTATCCTTTGCCATCTTGCCCTCCCAAGCAATTCACATGGAATAATCTTGGCAGGGAAAGCAGGCGAAGGGAAGGGGGAGAGGATAGCTATGAGAACGCGAACGCGGCCACACTGAGCACCACGAAGAATAGCTTACTCGCAATCAGGCGCTGCATTTTTCCAAGCGTTTCTGCTTTCAACTTTGTTAAAACAAATTGCGTAGAAATATCTTAGAAAATTGTAAAATAGGGAATGTTCAATTGAAGATTATTTTCTTTGTCACAATGATAGCAGGCGCAATCCTTGGATTGGGAGAACTTGCTTACTCCAAATATTTTGCGGGCGAAAAACTTATCGAAGGTGTTTTGTTTGATGCAGATAACACAAATGTTGGTGTTGAATTTACAGTTTCCCAGACAGACCTGCCGGTTCGTATAAATCTAACGGCTTATGGTTGGCTAGATTTCATAAATGTTCAGCCGATTGGACGGATGGAATTTTCAAATGGCAAGGCTGGAGAAGGTGATATCAAGCTTGAGCATTTCATTATAGATGAGGAAAATGTTCTCTCTAAAGCCTCTGTGGGCTCAACAACTGCACGTTTGAATCTTAAAGATTATTATTTGCGATCATATCAATGTATTTTATTTGATACAGCCACACCCGGCTTTTGGATCATCAAGGGCAAGCCAATTGAAGAAAATGACTTCAAATTTCAGACTGTCGAAGGAACAATTATTATAAAATCAAAGGCAATTAATTGGTATCTAGCGGGCTCGGGATTGCTTTTCATGCTCCTAGGCATGATCGGATTTATTGCAACAATGAAAGCAGATGATAGAGATTAATCCAAATAATACGCGCTTTTTGTCTCGATGAATAAGAAAGAAAAGTGCTGATATCGATTGATAGCTGAGCTAAAACTAGCCCCTAAACCCACTTACCAGACTTGACATCGAACAAACTGCCATTTTGGCTGGTGGCCTCTGATGCAAGAGGGATAAGCGCTTCGACTACTTCTGAGGGATGCGGCAGCGTTGAAGGGTCTTCGCCGGGCATCGCTTGGGCGCGCATGGCAGTACGGGTGGCGCCCGGATTGAACATATTGATTTTAAGATTGGTGCTGGCGCTTTCATTGGCCCAAGTTTTGCCAAGGGCTTCAAGCGCGGCTTTGGAAATCGAATAGCCGCGCCAAAAAGGTTTGCAGGATTGGGCAGCACCCGAACTCATCAAGATGACTCGGCCTGCAGTAGATGCTTTCAAAAGCGGGTCAAGCGACCGGGCCAAGCGCCAATTTGCGGTGACATTGATCGCCATGACTTTATCGAACTCTTTTGGATCAATATGACCTAGCGGAGAAAGACCACCCAATATGCCAGCGTTGGCCAGAAAAATATCCAGCCTTCCCCAGCGCTCATCAATGCTCGCACCAAGCCGGTCCAGTGCATCAAAATCCATAAGGTCCAGGGGAACCAATGTTGCGCTGCCACCAGCTTTTTGGATAGCATCATCAAGGTCTTCAAGACCGCCAACGGTTTTAGCCAGCGCGATCACATGAGCGCCCTCACGCGCGAATGCAAGAGCTGCATAATAGCCAATACCACGCGATGCGCCGGTTACCAAGGCGATTTTGCCGTTTAAATTACCCATGATGAATTCTGCTTCCTGGAACTGAAGTTGATTTCAAATTCACAATTCAAACCGTGATTTATCGACCCTGGCGCTCAGCCAACAATGCCAATTTGTGGACTTTCCCGCCCTCGCTTTGATCGGTCAAAGTGGTAGGATATTCGTTCGAGAAACAGGCATCACAGAACTGCGGCACTTTTTGATTGCGCGCTGTTTCGCCAGCAGCCCGATATAAACCGTCAAGAGAAATGAAAGCGAGGCTATCGACCTTGATAAAGCTTGCCATCTCCTCAACCTTCATGCGCGAGGCTAGCAGTTTTTGACGCTCTGGCGTATCAACGCCGTAAAAGCAGGGCGAGCGCGTTGGTGGGCTAGCAATTCGCATATGAACTTCTGCTGCGCCTGCATCGCGAACCATTTGCACGATTTTCTGGGATGTCGTTCCGCGCACGATTGAATCGTCCACCAAAACCACTTTTTTACCTTCAATCATTTTGCGGTTGGCATTATGTTTGAGTTTCACACCCATATGACGGATCGAATCCGTTGGCTGGATAAAGGTTCGGCCCACATAGTGGTTACGAATAATGCCCAGCTCAAAAGGAATGTTGGCCCCTTGCGCATAACCGATCGCGGCAGGAACGCCAGAGTCAGGAACCGGCACCACAATATCTGCATTGGCGGGCGCTTCATTGGCCAGCTCAACACCAATCTGTTTTCTAACATCGTATACATTCTTGCCGCCTAGTACTGAGTCAGGACGGGCAAAATACACATATTCAAAAATACAAAAACGGCTCGGTTGTTGTTCAAACGGATGCGAGGACTCCAAGCCATTGTCGGAAATGATAATCAACTCGCCGGGCTCAACATCGCGTACAAATCTCGCGCCAATAATATCTAGCGCACAGGTTTCAGATGCCATGATATAAGCACCGTCCAGATCACCCAATACCAGCGGGCGAATGCCCAGCGGATCACGGCAGCCAATCAGCTTTTTGTTGGTAATCCCGACGATGGAATATCCGCCTTCCAGTCGACGCAAAGCGTCCACCAGTTTCTCTTGAAAACTGGTGGATTTACCCGTCGCTATAAGATGAAGAATAACCTCGGTATCGGATGTTGATTGGAATATTGAACCGCCACGCTGCAATTCACGGCGAAGCGTTTCCGCATTGGTCAAGTTTCCATTATGAGCGACGGCAAAACCGCCTTCTGCAAATTCAGCAAAGAAGGGTTGCACATTGCGCATTTCATCGCCGCCCGTCGTCGAATAACGGTTGTGGCCGATAGCGCGGTTTCCTTTTAGACGCTCTAGAACATCTGGCTTGGTAAATGTATCGCCAATCAGGCCGCGGTGACGCTCAGCAAAAAACTGTTTTCCGTCATAGCTGACGATACCGGCAGCTTCTTGGCCGCGATGCTGCAAAGAGTGCAGACCAAGCGTGGTTAGGGCAGCCGCATCCTGATGACCAAAAATTCCAAATACGCCGCATTCCTCATGCAGCTTATCCCCTTCGTCATAACAGTCGTCGGGATCATGAGAAAATTCGAAGGACATCTGCCTTCTCCATATCGGTTGAAGTTACGTTTTTTGCTCAGGCTCGTCTGCCAGGTCTTTTGGCTTCAGACGGTCAATAATGGATTTTTCAGGGTCATCCGGCAACAGTTGAACAATGCCTTCACCAATGGATTCCAGCATTGGTTTTGATTTAGCGTTCGCGACCCAGCCTGGCTGATTGGTCGGCATCAGCCAGTTGAAAAACATCAATCCGACAACGATCAGTAGCGCTCCACGAACCGCGCCAAATACAAAACCAAGGGTTCTATCCAAAGGACCGATTTTACTGTCGACGATGAAGTCAGCGATTTTCATGGTGATCAAGCTGACAATGATCAGGGTGATTATGAAAATTACGGCTGCCGCCGCAATGTCGCCGATGGTCTCGCTGGAAGAAATTGCCTGGGTATAAGAGAAGGCCAAAGGGGACAGCTTTTTATAAAAATACAAGGCTGCAAGTGCCGCGACACCCCAAGAAGCAACTGAAAGAACTTCCCGCGAAAAGCCGCGAATCATTGCCAACAATCCCGATACCAGCATCAAGCCGATTAATATGCCGTCGAATAAGGTAATCATGGTGTCCTCAATGCGCCGTCGATCAGAGTAAGGTCTCAAAAAGTGCTAACTGACTAGCCTTCCAATACCCAATATTTCACTCTTCGATTTATCTTGGCCTCAAATTGCCCGTAAGAGCCAAACCCATAGCCGCAATAGGAGCAAAAAATCAATCACGAATGCCACATTTCACGATTTTCTTGTGTAAGCGTGTTTTTGGGCAACTACCCAATTTTGGCACTATATGCGCCAAAACCTATTCCCGATCTTCAGGATTATGTGGGTTTTTCGCCTTACCAGCCTTTGCCAATATGCGCGCTACCAGGTCGGCCAGTTCCGAGATCTCCACCAATTCGAGATTTGCTTCAATCTTCGCCTGATCTTTTTTCGATTTTGGCGCAGCAGAACCTTTTGGCAAGATTGCCCGGCCAAAGCCAAGTTTCTCAGCCTCTTTCAGGCGCGATGGACCATGGGAAACCGGACGGGTTGCACCCGAAAGGCTGATTTCACCAAAATATACACTTTGATCCGGCAAAGAGACGCCGCATAGAGAGGATACCAATGCAGCTGCAACGGCTAAATCCGCTGCTGGTTCAGAAATCCGATAGCCACCCGCAACATTTAGATAAACATCATGTTGCCCAAGCTTAACCCCACAATGGGCTTCCAGAACCGCCAGCACCATGGAAAGACGCGCTGAGTCCCAGCCAATGACTGCACGGCGAGGCGTGCCAAGGGTAGACGGTGCCACCAAAGCCTGAATCTCGACCAGTACAGGCCGCGTCCCTTCCATGCCGGCAAACACAGCCGCACCCGGCGAATTTGCATTGCGCTCGCCCAAAAACAATTCTGACGGATTGGCAACTTCGCGCAATCCTCCATCGCTCATTTCAAACACACCGATTTCATCGGTAGGGCCGAAGCGGTTTTTCACCGTGCGCAAAATTCGGAAGTGATGACCGCCTTCACCTTCAAAATACAAAACCGCATCGACCATATGTTCCACGACCCGCGGCCCGGCAATTTGTCCGTCTTTGGTGACATGTCCAACCAGAACCAAAACAGTGCCATGCTTTTTCGCATAGCGGATCATCGCCTGAACGGACATGCGTACCTGTGTCACCGAGCCCGGCGCTGATTCAGCCTGATCGGTCCAAAGGGTTTGTATGGAGTCGATAATCAAGAGGGCAGGCGGCTCACCGCTGCGTAATGTAGCCAGAATATTCTCAACGCTGGTCTCTGCCGCAAGGCCGATATTTTCTTCAACAGCATCCAATCGCCGCGCACGCAAGCGAACCTGCGCCACAGCCTCTTCGCCGGAAACATAAATGACCCGATGGCCTTGTTTAGCGAGCGAAGCTGCCGTTTGCGTCAATAAGGTAGATTTGCCGATGCCAGGATCACCCCCCACCAAAAGCGCTGAACCGGGCACAAATCCGCCGCCCGTTACGCGATCAAATTCTGCCATGCCTGTTGCAATGCGCGGCGCTTCATCGATCTCTCCTGCCAGCGCTACCAGTTCAACCACATGGCCCGATTGCATTTTGCGGGCACCAGGCGCAGCGCCTACGCCGCTCTCGGCGCGTTCTTCAACCATCGTATTCCACTGGTTGCAGCCTTCACATTTGCCGGACCAGCGCGGCGCAACCGAATCGCAGTTCTGACAGATGAATTGAGATTTGTTTTTTGCCAAAGGAGAGTTCCACATCCATTAGTGTTTCTGTTTTGTTCTATTTGATATTTATTGCCTTAGCAAGAGCCAAGCCGGCCGACTGGCAATTTGAACATATTTCTAAGGAATGGGTGGACAACCACCAGGAAAACATTGGAGTAAAAACGATGCGTGTATTGTATAAAATTTTGGCGGCTTACTTGTTTCTTTGCGGTTCAGCGGTTGCCAGCTTGGGGCAGGAAATGACCATCGATAATTTCAATTCCAATCCGCAGAACAACTGGCGCTTTTTCGCCGATACAGTCATGGGCGGTGTGTCTTCCGGCAAAGTTGAGTTCAAGTCAGAGGGCGGCAAAGCATTTGCGCAAATGACGGGCAAAGTCAGCACGGCTAATAATGGCGGCTTCATTCAGATAAGACGCGATTTATCTGTTTCGCCATCAGCAGATGCAAATGGTATCCGGCTCATGGTGCGCGGCAACAGCCAGCGTTATTATATCCATCTGCGAACATCCGGCACATTGCTGCCTTGGCAATATTATCAGGCTGGTTTTAATGTGACGCCCCAATGGCGCGAAGTGAAACTGCCACTCACATCTTTCAAGGCATCATGCAGCATGTTGCGCGAAACACCAAAGGCAACCAGCTTGAAATCCGTAGCTGTTGTCGCCTTTGGCAAAGATTATGATGCTGATATACAGGTGCGCGAGATCGGGTTTTATTGACCTGACTATTCTATGGTTTTTGTTTTCCTTGCGCCCAACAACAGCTCGTCAATAGTATTGGCTCGCCCCGCGACGACAAACAAATAGACAGCAAAGAAAAGCATGCCGGCTACTGATGCGACCAATCCAAGTGCAATCCCTGCGCCAGAAAAGTCATGACGCCAGGCAATCCATAATCCTGAAAGCATCAGGTAAAGTGCAAAGTCTAGATTGAATTGTCCATTCCAAGTGAACGCCAGTAAATTGCCGACGAAAATCGGAACAAGGTTCCACCCATCATTGCTGATTGCAACGATTGTATATGTTAAGATTAAAACGAAAAAAATGGCGGATATAGCTTTTAAAAAGTGCATGAATTGTTTCCTTCAAAGTTGATGTGTAAAATTCAGATCTTAGGGTTTGCAAAGGTTACCTTGTTACGTCTGGCGTTGCGGGTTTCCACAATGGACCGACTGCAATCATAAGAACGAGGATATTGAAAAAAGCATTGGATAGGTTTCCCGAAGCGATCGACCCTGCACTATCGAGGACAAACCAAGCGATTAGTCCAACAAGAATACTCTTTCTCACTCCTTCAGGGGCATGGTCATAAACCCAATGTGAAAGGCACCAAATCAATACGCCCCATCCAAGCAAAAAACCGCCCGTGAGTGCAGAAAGAAACATCGTGGTCGGTGAGGAAAAACTTTGCGCACCATCCATAGGCCAGCTTAGAATATCAAGAGTCAGACGAGCTGGTTCAGAAGTCGCAGCCATCGTTCCCAGGAAAAATACCGGTCCGAATGACCCTACAACTACTGCAGTTATCTTCAACCAGAATTTATGAAATGCGTGAGACATGATTTTCCTCCCTTTTCGCAAAACTAAGTTGTGTAAGGAATGAAAACAATTACCTGGGAGGTAACTGACTAGCGGTTATTTTTCAGCTAAGCTTTGCCATGAATGATTTTTCACAAAGTCTAAAAACCTGGCGAAAAGAGCGCCGCTTCAGCCAGTTGGAATTGGCGATGGAAGCAAATATTTCTTCGCGCCATTTGTCCTTCTTGGAGACAGGTCGCGCTAATCCCAGCCCCGATATGATCATGAAATTGGGCGATGCCTTGCAACTGCCTTTGGCTGCCCGCAACCAAATGTTGACCCATGCAGGTTTCGCGGCGCGTTATCCCGGGCGCAAATGGAATGCGGAAGAAATGGCGCCAATCCGCAGTGCCATCGAATATACATTGCGCGCCCATGCGCCATATCCGGCGATTGCCTTAGACCGGCTTTGGAACATTCTTGAAATGAACAAGTCTGCGGAAGCCCTATTTGGCGCTTTGCAAATCACAAAAGGCGGCAGCATTCTTGATCTGATTGTCTCTGAGCAAGTGCAGGCAGTGATCGAAAACTGGCCGGAAGTGGCTCATCATGCGGTTCAGCGCTTGCGAACTGAAAGCGCTGCCCAAGGCGGTGTTGACGAACTTGATAGGGTCGCAAATCTGCTGGCGAAAACACCAATGCCTGAAAAGAAAAAGACAGGCCCTGTTGTTCCCACCATCTTCCGTTTGGGCGACCTGCGCCTGTCACTGTTCGGGACGATTGCCCAATTAGGTACGCCTGAAGACCTCACACTGGATGATCTGAAGATCGAATTGTTCTTTCCGGCGGATAAGGCAACAGAGCAAGTGTTTAGGGGGATGGTTGTTGAAACATAGCCAAAACGCGTTAGGCTGCGACTCTATGAGAATGGTCAAAAAATGATTGACATGCCTTACTCTGTCCATACAATAAGATTATGAAACTGATTAGATGGAATTTGGAAAAGGCAAAGGCACTTAGGGATGATTCTGCAAGAGGCAATATCGGGTTCGAGGATTGTCTGGTTGCAATCGAAAGTGGAAAAATCCTTGATATTATTCCTAACCCAACGCGCTCCAACCAAAGGATGTTTGTCTTGGACATAGCAGGCTACGCCTATATTGTTCCATATGTGGAAAATGATGATGAGGTGTTTTTGAAAACTGTTTACCCAAGCAGAAAACACACAGCCCTATATCTCAAATGGTAGAATGATGAGCAAAGAACCAAAAATTGGAAAATTCCTCGACGATGAAGAAAGAGAACTTCACGAAGCTATCGAGAGTGAAGACTATGGCGTTGCCAAGAGTTTTCTGACATCCGAGCGCAAGGCCGAACTTCAAGGTTATGCGCGCGCAACAATAAACGAAAAACGTGTGAAGGTATCACTCCGCGTGCCTGAAACGGATTTGGCTAGATTAAAAGCGCGCGCCTTGCGGGAAGGGGTTCCCTATCAGACTTTGATAAATTCGATATTGCATAAAGAAGCTGTTGGTTAGAGGTTCAATAATTTGCCGGTTTCACCCGCCCACATAAACCCGCTCATACCGTCAAACTCGTCAGCATTTCATAGCCGATCGTACCCGCTGCAAGGCCAAGTTCATCCACGCGCAGGTTATTTTTGATCAGGTCGATCCAGACGGTTTTTGCCTAATCGATTTCCAGGATATGAGTATTAGGTGATTATGTATTTCGCTTCACAATCCAGATTATGAAAGCAATTGGCAATCCAACAATTATATAGAACGCAAATTTAGATGCGGGATAGGTTGTTAAAACGGAACTTGAAAATCCAAAATACAACGCACCTAACAAACCAATGTATCCAACTAAGAACAGCAAGCTCAAGCCACAGCCATTAAATGGGCGAAAGTCTGGGTCATTTAGCTTTTCGCTCAAAAATTACCCACCCACATATACCCGCTCATACCGTCGTCCTAAACTCGTCAGCATTTCATAACCGATGGTGCCCGCTGCAAAGCCGAGCTCGTCAACGCGAAGATCTTTGTTGATCAAGTCAATCCATTGCGTTTTTGCCAAAGTGCGTTGAGGGATGTCCGTAACATCAAAGGCGGTTAGGTCCATAGAGACACGCCCAAGGATCCGCACTTTATGTTTGCCGATCATGCCCATGCCGCCCGGGCTCATGGTCTTGTTGCGAAACAATGTGCCAGCGCCCGATGCCTGTCGGTGCAGCCCGTCCGCATAGCCAATGCCCACAACAGCAATCGTCGTATCGCGCTTCAAGGTTTCCGCTGCGCCATAGCCAACGGTCTCGCCCTTCTTGGCGTATTTTAATTGAATGATACGGCCTTCGAGGCGTACAACGGGCTTCATCGGGTTCGTAACATTGTTCACCGCATCGCCGCCATAAAGCGAGATGCCCGGGCGCAGCAAATCAAAATGAGTTTGGCGTCCGAGAAAAATACCGGCGCTATTGGCAAGCGATTTTCGCGCATTGGGAAAGTGTTTCGCTGCCTCGCCAAAGGCTTTGATCTGCTTGGCATTGAGCGGATGGGAAGGTTCATCGGCGCAGGCGAAATGGCTGATCAGCAATTCAGGATTTAGCGCCGCCGCCTTCTTCTCGTCTCCAACAAGTGCTGTAAATTCATCAGCCGTATGGCCCAGCCGGTTCATGCCCGTATCAATATGCAAAGCACAGCGCATATTCTTGCGCGGTTTTTCCAGCCAGCGTTCTACCCCGCCCGGCGAATTGATCACCGGGGTCAGGCGGTGCTTGCGATAGTCATTTGCTGCTGCCGCATTAAACCCGTTGAAAATATAAACCCTGGCATCGGGCGCAAATTTGCGCACATAAATGCCTTCTGAAATCGTTGCCGTGAAAAAATCCCGACAGCCCGCTTTATACAAGGCGCCCGCCACGCGCTCAGCCCCAAGACCATAAGCGTCGGCCTTTACGACGGCGGCGCAATTGCCATGGGAAGATTTGCCAGCCAGTTTTTTCCAGTTGGCAACAATCGCATCAAGATCAATTGTAAGTCGGCCGTTAGAGTGTATGGGCCACATCGAAGTGGGCTGAGAAGCAGGCATGTGATCGAACCCTATTCATAACGTTCTGGCAGATGGTCTTCCTCTGCCAGATCGCTAAAGCGGGTGAATTCTGCCTGGAAGCCGAGCTTCGCTGTGCCTGTCGGGCCGTGACGTTGCTTGGCGATAATCACCTCGGCCTTGCCGCGCGCCTTGTGCAATTCCGTATCCCATTTCAGCCACTCTTCCGTGCCTTCTTTGGGTTCGCGGTTCTGGATATAATATTCCTCACGATACACAAACAACACCACATCTGCATCCTGCTCGATAGAGCCGGATTCGCGAAGATCGGAAAGTTGCGGGCGTTTATCATCTCGGCTTTCCACCTGACGCGAAAGCTGGGAGAGGGCGATAATCGGAACCTGCAATTCCTTCGCCAGCGCCTTGAGGCCCGTGGTAATCTCGGTCACTTCCTGCACGCGATTGCCAGCGTTTTTGCCGGAGCCCTGCATCAATTGAATATAGTCGATCACCAAAACATCAAGCCCCCGCTGACGCTTCAACCGCCGTGCACGCGCTGCCAATTGAGCGATGGAAATACCACCCGTCTCATCGATGAAGAGCGGTATCGTCCGCATTTCTTGCGCGCAGAAAGATAGCTTTTGAAAATCGGTCTCGGTAATTTCACCGCGGCGGATTTTCGAGGATGACACTTCCGCCTGCTCGGAAATGATACGCGTCGCCAACTGGTCAGCGGACATCTCCAATGAGAAGAAACCGACAACGCCGCCATCAAGCGCTTTTGGCGAACCATCTGCCTCCACATCGCCTTGATAATTGTGGGCAATGTTGAAAGCGATATTGGTGGCCAGCGAGGTTTTACCCATGCCCGGGCGTCCAGCCAAAACAATCAAATCCGAACTTTGCAACCCGCCCATTCGCTGGTCCAGCGTGTGAATGCTGGTGGCAATCCCCGACAATCCGCCTTCGCGTTCAAAGGCAGCGGCGGCAAGATCAATCGCCTCATTGATGGCGGAGGAAAAATCCTGAAAGCCCGCATTGCTTCCGCCCGTTTCGGCCAGTTCAAACAGGCGACGCTCGGCGTCTTCAATCAGGCCAGAAGGGGGCATGTCCACAGGCGCGTCATAGGCGATGTTGACCATGTCCTCGCCAATGGTGATCAGCGAGCGGCGCGTGGCAAGATCATAAATCGAGCGGCCATAGTCTTCCGCGTTGATAATCGTTGTCGCTTCACCAGCCAGCCGCGCCAGATATTGCGCCACGGTCATGTCGCCAATTTTTTCTTCGGCCGGAAGAAAGGTTTTGATTGTAACGGGATTGGCGCGCTTAGCAGCACGAATCATGTCCGAGGCAACTTTGTAAATTTGCTTGTGAATGGCTTCTTGAAAATGCTCAGGCTTCAAAAAGTCAGAGACACGGTAATAAGCATCATTGTTGACCAGAATAGCACCCAAAAGCGCTTGCTCGGCCTCCACATTGTGGGGCGCAGAGCGATAGCCCTGATCTTCCTTGGGCTGGGAGCGCTGGTTTGAGCCAGCGTTAAAAGGGATAGTCTCGGCCATGGGTTTGTCCGTAAATTTCGGGCATTTGCTCTGGTGAATCGTGTGGCAATAGCTTTCCCACCGATTGCCAAATCATGCCACCACTAAAAACCCTTATGACCTTTGATCACAGCAATTAACAGGCTCAATGTAATTTATTTCCACAAGCAGGGTTTGGATATTGACAGGGGTAGGCGATTCGGGCGGGTAAGGGAGGCTGTTAGAGACCATGTTTTGAATGGCGGCAATGCGGACAAACCGACAAAGTCTCAATCCGGCATTGATGCACTACAAGATCTGCTCAACGCTAGATTCCTCCCCGGAAGTCGGATCGATTGGACGTGCCATAGAGATTGGAGCGGATCTCTTTAAACCTTCAGTTGTTCCGCTTCTGGTGGCGGCGCCACAGATGCGCAGATACCAAGTATTTGGGAACTTGTTTGCAAGCGCGGGCGATGATGTTTACCGCTTAGATCACCACCCGGTGATGTCACGACATCCGATAACACCCATGAATGAAGCGGAAGTGGGGAAGCATGTCGCAAGACAATCTGATCGACTTGACGTCGACTGCGTTTCGCTAGAGACCTTAACTCTTCGACCAAATACTTATACTTCAAAGCCGCAGGAAAATAATAGTCGAATATCGCTCCTTACCTTGGATTGTGTGGATGCGGCATCCGAATCTGCAGTCGGCAATCTGATTTGGAATGAGCGGCACGAGAACCAATATGTCGTAGGCTCGCAAGGCGTTGAGTTTGCACTTGTGCGGCATTGGCAGGAAGCTGGACTAATACCAGTTATTGAACCGCCTAAAAGTATTGGCATGGCTCAGCGTATGGTTGTGGTTTCCGGCTCTGTATCGCCAACTACCGCTGAACAAATTACTTGGTCGAAGGCCAACGGTTTTGCTTCCATTGAGTTTAATGCGGCCTCCGCCTGTACTGGAAATGAAGTTCTAGAGCGCGAAATAAATCGAGTAATCGAGATTGCGCTTTCGGCAATCAGTTCAAACCAAGATCCACTTATTCATACGGCGGAAGGGCCAGATGATCCAGCTGTAGAGGCTTTCAAAATCGCGGTTTCAAAATCCGAACATAACATGTTCTCTGCGAACCAGATGATTGGCGAAGCATTAGGGCACATTCTTCATGAGGTTCTCATCCGCAGTGGCGCAAGACGCACCGTAGTGTCGGGAGGAGACACCTCAGGCCACGCAACACGCCAACTCGGGATATTTGCCCTTACGGCCTTGGCGCCAACAATACCTGGTGCATCGATTTTCAAGGCGCATGCGGACGGTCCTATGGATGGATTGGAACTCGCCCTGAAGGGTGGACAGATGGGAACTTATGATTATTTCGGCTGGGTCCGAAGTGGGGGAGGACTAAGATGAACCGAATAACAGCAACCTATGGCATAGAAAGCCCGGTTGGTGTGGCGCACGCGGCAGCCGTGCTCGCTGGCGAGCAATCAACTGGAACCTTCATCCGTCTTGCCGCTGAAACAGATGAACTTCGTGAACGCTCGTCCGCGCGAATTGAAAAGGTTACTGTTACCGGCTCTTGTTCTGAACCATCTCTGCCTACTCGGAAAACTGGGGCAACATATGAACGTAGCACTGTCACCATCAGTTGGTCACTAGACAATTTTGGAGTCTCGCTACCAACTCTTTTCTCAACTCTGGCAGGTAACCTATTTGAACTCGCGGAACTATCTGCAATTAGACTGCTGAATATTAGCCTGCCGAAAGAGTTTGCATTGGCGAATCCAGGGCCACAGTTTGGCGCTAATGGCACACGTCAATTGATGGGCGAACATAAAGGACCAATTATTGGCACTATTATCAAACCAAGTGTCGGGTTAAATCCAGCCGAAACTGCCGACCTTGTTTCAACATTAGTCGATGCTGGAATTGATTTTATCAAAGATGATGAATTGCAGGCAAACGGACCGCATTGCCCTTTTGAAGAGCGATTGCAGCTTGTCTCAAGGGTCATAAACAACCACGCAGAAAAAACAGGCAAACGAGTGATGTATGCCTTCAACATAACGGACGAAATCGATCAGATGTGGCGCAATTTGGAATTATTGGAGGAGCACGGCGCTATATGTGCAATGGTATGCGTCAACTCTATTGGCCTAACAGGTCTTAGAGCCGTTCGTGAACGCAGCCCAATGATTGTTCACGGACACCGCGCCGGGTGGGGTCTTTTTTCCCGCTCGCCTGACATAGGAGTGAGCTTCACTGCATTCCAAAAACTTTGGCGCCTGGCTGGTGCTGACCACCTTCATGTTAACGGACTTGCTAGCAAATTTACAGAGAGTGATGAAATCGTCGCCCAATCGGCGAGATCGGTACAACAACCTGTCTGCGAAGGAGATGGGCCTGCGCATCTTGCTATGCCTGTATACTCCTCCGGGCAAACAGTCTGGCAAATTGACCCTGCAAGACGCCTACTTGGAAATGATGATTTCATCTACTGCGCTGGCGGCGGTATCATGAGCCATCCAGCAGGTATTAGCGCTGGGGTGATTGCGCTGAGACAAGCTGCAGATGCTGCGCGAGAAGGAATTGATGTCGAGGATTATGCGTTAAACGCTCCTTAATTAAAGAGCGCATTGGCGACTTTTAAGAAGCCGCAAATTGACCTTTAAAAAACCCATCTTACCTTCTCAATAAGTATAGGCTTTGGCAAGATCATCAATGCCTGGTTTTGGTGTGTCGCGATAATTGTGTTCAACGTGAGCGGAAGGCCATTTTCACAAATTCTACGTAATGCATCGAATGTCGTGGTTGGGCTCCAATGTATGGACCGACTGCGGTTTGCAAGAGAGAATTTTGAATGGATTTCGGAAGTCGCTGATATGTATCCGGCCTGTTTATCGACACGCGGGTCGTGGCCTTGATGGGAATACGCACACGCCATTGATCTCATTAGCGGACAGGCATTTTGATGCCATTGGAGCCCTCAGATTTCGAGTGCGTTTGTTAATCCGTTCCATGCAGTTATCTCAGTCGCGAACGTCGTCAGAAGTTTCGGTTGATGGCCAATTAGACCGCCGTCACTTCAATTTTGTGCGTATCAAATTCCTTTCCGGTTCTCAATATGCTCCAAGCGATGCGGGCCAACTTGTTTGCCAATGCAACTGCTAGCTTATTCTTGTGCATTCTTGGTGCTGCGGTTTCCAGCCAAGAGCCAAAGCTCAATTTATGCCAATTGTGTGGACGCATCAGGATGATTTGTGCGGCCTGTACGAACAACGTTCGAAGATACTTGCTGCCGCGTTTTGATATGCGCCCAAGGATCGGTTTGCCACCGGTCGAATATTGTCTGGGCACGAGGCCAAGCCAAGCGGCAAAGTCGTGGCCCTTATCGAAAGCTTCGCCTGATCCCACCGCTGCAACCAATCCCGTTGATATCAATGGGCCAACACCGGGTATAGTCATCAAATTTCGACAATTACCTTCGCGCTTCGCGATCAATTCAATCTCGCCGCCGGTGCTTTCAATACGTTCATCCAGCCACAACCAATCTTCATAAAGACCAACAATGATGTTGTTCATTCGGGGCGATATCTCATCCTCACGGTTCTTCAGGATGGCAAACAAGGAATTGCGTAAAGCACTGGCACCCGTTCGAACGGTGATGCCTTGCTCGATCAAAAAGGCCCGGATCTGATTGATGGTGGCCGTGCGTCGCGATACCAATCGGGAACGAACCCGATGCAACGCCTGCAGATCGAGCTGATCCTGGGTTTTCTCACTAACCGTTTTGAGGTTGGGGCGTAGCGCCGCCTCGGCAATTGCCTCGGCATCATTGTAATCGTTCTTCTGACCTTTGATAAATGGCCTTGTGTATTTGGCCGGAATGATACGCGGCTCAAAACCCAGTTTGCGCAATGTCCGGCTGACAAAGTGGGCACTCAAACACGCCTCCATACCAACGATACAACGGGAGAACTT
>Ga0075467_10000180_pt1 | contig 46401 bp, 39 predicted proteins | sample DEB08_DNA_9_FD_75067 | JGI IMG/M metagenome (GOLD analysis project Ga0075467, IMG submission 75067) | Aqueous microbial communities from the Delaware River and Bay under freshwater to marine salinity gradient to study organic matter... | ecosystem: Environmental > Aquatic > Marine > Coastal ... | reverse complement strand
CATCGGTTTTATGAACCAGCCAAACATCGCTACATTGAGTTTCTGCATAAGTCATAGTAACTGATTTCTTATCACCACAACTCATTGTGAAAATCAAAGCCGCAAACAAAAATAATATTCTCACGTTTTCTTAGTATTAACATTTAAATATAACTCATATGACAATATCTATTGTAGGCTGTGGCTGGTTAGGGTTGCCTTTCGGCGAATATCTAATTGAAAAAGGAAACCGTGTTAAAGGTTCAACTACAACATTAGAAAAGCTCAAAGTATTGGAAAATAAGGGCATTCAGCCATTTCTAATAAATTTACAATCAATTATTCTTAACAAAAATTTAAGTCAAAAAGAAGTAGAAAAAATTGACAACTTTTTCAAAACAGATATTTTATATATCAATATTCCGCCTGGAAGACGTAATCCGAATGTATTAGACGATTATCCGAAATGGATTGATTTTTTGGCAAAAAAATGCGTAGAATTTAGTATAAAAAAAGTCATTTTCGTGAGTTCGACGGGTGTTTATCCCAACACAAATGGAATCGTAACAGAAGCGACCGCACCTGAGCCGACAACAGATTCACAGAAAGCCATTGTAAAAGCAGAACAATTGCTACAAGCCAATCCACATTTTAAAACAACGATTTTGAGACCAGCAGGTCTAGTCGGAAATAATAGAATTGCAGGTCGATGGTTTGCAGGAAAACAAAATGTAAAAGGTGGAAATATTCCTGTAAACTTGGTACATTTAGAAGATTGTATTGGCGTGAGTTATGCGATTATCGAACAAGATATTTTCGGAAAAATATTTAATATTTGTGCAGACGAGCATCCAGTGAAAGGAGTTTTTTATCCTTTTCAGGCCATAAAACATGGTTTTGAACCACCGACTTTTATAATGGAGCAAGCTGATAATTTTAAAATTATCAGCAATGAACAATCAAAAAAAGCGCTTCATTATAAATATCAGCAGCCCAACCCAATGGAATTTTAAACTGTAAGAAGTAGCTTTTGTGTACAACAACTTAAATATATACACAAAATCGTTGTTCGAATATTTTAGCCCAAATACTCACATTCGTTTAGGAAAATGAACATCATAGAAGGATTTAGTCAATGCAATCCATCCGCTGACTAAGCCGATCATACCAGCAATACAGGCGAATTCGAACACTACACTATCTCCAATAAATACGGCTATACATGCAGGAAGTATTAACACCAATGTACTGATTGTAAAAATATAGCCTATATTCACTAAATCTTGGTCAGTATATTTGCGTTTGACCTGTGCTAAAAACATTAGGATGGCTGCATGAAAAAAGCTAATTTGAAGTGCTATTTGAATGTTTGAATAAGCACCAATATTGTTAGCCGACGCATTAGTTAATAATAAAATCGCAGTAGTAGACGCTACGGCAACTAGACCCAGAAAAATTCCGAGAAATAAAAGTTTACGGTTCACTTTATTTATGTTTTAGGGGGTTGATTATAATAATAATACATTAAAATCTTACACAAAGATAGATATTTTTCTTAAGATATGATATATTTAGTGTAATAAGGCTAGATTAAGCAAAGTCTTATTCATTCTGTAGTTACAATTAATTCAAACTTATCAATTGAATATTTTATAAAAGATGAAGTTTCAAAATAATATATCACTCAAGCCATACAATACTTTCAGTATTAATACGAAAGCTAAATATTTTTATATTTTTAAATCGCTTGAAGAATTACATGAAATTTACACTCACCCCACCTTTAGACCAATGAAGAAATTAATTCTAGGTGGTGGAAGCAATATGCTTTTAGTGAATAACTTCGATGGAATTGTACTAAAAAATGGCTTAAAAGGCATTCAGGTAACAACTAAAGATGAGGCATTCGCTTATGTCAAAGTGCAAGGTGGAGAGAACTGGCATCAGTTTGTGCTTTGGTGTTTAGAAAATAATTTTGGTGGGGTCGAAAATCTTTCTTTAATCCCGGGTACAGTTGGGGCTGCTCCGATTCAAAATATCGGAGCGTATGGCGTAGAACTAAAAGATGTTTTTCATCATCTCACGGCTTACAATATTCATAATCAAACAGTTGAAACCTTTAATTTGGAGGAATGTCAGTTTGGGTATCGAGACAGTATTTTCAAGTCAAAAGTCAAAGGGCAATACATCATCTTGTCCGTTACCTTCAAATTAACTACTCATAATCATCGTATTCATATCAATTATGGTGCTATTCAAAATGTTTTGAATATTAAAAATATTTTGAATCCGACTATTCAAGATATTAGTCACGCCGTCATAGAAATTCGTTCTTCAAAACTTCCTAACCCTGACGAAATCGGAAACTCAGGAAGTTTTTTTAAAAACCCTGAGATTGAAAAAAGTACATTTGAACAATTACAAAAACGATTTCCCGATATTGTTTTTTATGATTTACCGAATGGAAAGGTGAAAATTCCTGCAGGTTGGCTAATTGAACAGTGTGGCTGGAAAGGGAAACGAATCGGTAATACCGGAGCGTACGCAAAACAGGCTTTGGTCTTAGTGAATTATGGCGATGCAACGGGTAGAGAGGTTTGGGAATTAGCCTTAAAAATAAAAGCCTCTGTGAAAGAAAAATTCGGAATTGAAATTACGCCAGAAGTTAATATTATAAAGTAAAAAATCAATAAATCATTGGTGATTTATTTCCTAAAGGCAACCATTTTTAGATAGATATCGTGTTGTCGTCAGATGTTGTTTAGTTAATGAGAAAATTGCTCTTGCGATTAGGTCGGAATGATTAAATTGTTTTTCATTAAAATTATTAAAAGGTTTAATTTGCAGACAAGACTTGAAGCATCTTGTCGTTTCATGATGGTCACAAAATATTTAATTACTATTGTTTTGATAAAATTTAATAAAATTTGATAAAAACTATCCGACCTAAAGCTATCTCAATACCTATTAACTAACGAAAAATATGCAAGAAGATAAGCAGAAAATTGGGGCATTAATAAAAGCTTGCAAACGTGGAAAACGTGCAAGCCAAAAAGAACTCTATAAACTATATTATAGTTATGGTATGTCCGTTTGTCTGCGTTACTCCAAAAACCGTCAAGAGGCTCAAGAGATTTTGAATGATGGTTTTGTCAAGGTTTTTAATAATCTTGATAAGTACGACTTAAAATTATCTTTCAAAGCATGGCTGCGACGCATACTTATCAATGTCGCTATTGATTATTATCGCAAACATCATAAACATCAGCATACACTTGAAATTGTGCATCACCAGCATTTCGATGAATCTCCCGATGCCTTACAGAACCTTTCTGTCGAAGAAATTATGAAAATGGTGCATCGACTCTCCCCTGCCTATCGTATAGTTTTCAATCTATATGTGGTAGAAGGATATAAGCATCAAGAAATTGCAGAACAATTAAATATCACAATCGGTGCGTCAAAATCCAATTTGGCGAAAGCGAGAATGAAACTTAGGGCGATGTTAGAGCCTACCTACAATATAAAATACGGAGGACAATATGGACGATAAGTACTTAGATAATGTATTTCGTGAGAAACTGGAACTCTCTCAACAGCATGATTTTGACGAATCGGCTTGGCTTGACCTCGAAAGTCGTTTGGAGGATAAGCGAAAGCGTAGAAGCATTCCGTGGAGATGGCTCGCCGCTGCCGGAATCTTACTTCCGATGCTAATGATGTCTTTCTATTTTTATTATGAACTAAGACAGACAGAACAACAGCTGGCGAAGTTAGAAATGAAAATGAATAAATTATTCAACAAAAAAGAAGCAAAAACAAACGGTAAGGTCGATAAGGAAACATCTTTAGCCATGAATGACAATATGGTTGAGAATATACTTATCATCAGGCAAAGTGCTACTCGACCGAAGTCTATGAAGTCCGAAACTTTAAAATACTCAACGAAGGTAGCCGATGAATCAGCGACAAACGAGCATCAATCTAATGTAGTTTATCCGGCTACGAGTCCACAAATAATCGAAAAAGAAATCAATCGTACAATTACGAATACAACAGAAGGAGTTTTAAAAAGCGATGAAGATAATACTGCTTTTCCGACAACTGCTTTGACGAAAACCGAAAAAAATAGAAACGCTGAAAATGCCTTTTTTTTAGATTCAAAAGATAAAATAGCGATCAATGATTCTAAACGCAAAGGTGTTGTTACTAATTTGAATCATTTTAATTTGAACTTCATCAATCATAGGGTTCAAAAGAAAGAAAATCTATGGACAAGAGCGACAGAATATTTCCTACCTGTTGGCTTCGAAGTAAGCGTAGGTGCTTTTGCAGGGACGCAAGTGCCGACTTCCGAACCTCTGGCAACTATTCAAAGTCGTAAACCTTATTTTAAAAATAATGGAATTGAAGTCGCCGCTAATTTTATTAATGGTGTTGACTTGACAATCGGTGCAAATATTGCCAAATATTCCTATGAAACAACGACAATCAATCAAGACTTCCCGAATGTTGAGCCCAATACTCCTGGCGATATTTTTAATAATCTTACGGTAACAGAAGATGTTGTGCAGATTCCTGTTGGGTTAAAATATAACTTTGGACATTATAATGATGTATTTGCCCCGTTTGTCGAAATTGGCGGAATCGCAAAACGTAGTTCACAAAGACATCACCGCTTTGAATATTTACCGATTGCAAGAGGTAACGAACCTTATGCAATCTTACCAAAACCTCAACAAATAACAGATAATTTCGTCATGAATACAGCATCTGTTTCGGGTGGCTTAAAGTGGAATCCAAATATAAAAAATCAAATTATGGATAATGTGGTGATTCAAGCAGAGGCATTTGTTAATGCAGATTTTGAACCATCACAAACAGCTTGGACAGCTGGTATTGGTCTTAGTGCCAACTATATGTTTTAAAGATATAAGAAATAGTCATAAGGTTTATAATATCGTTTTCGTTAAATGATAGTCGGTTAAGTTTACGCTTGCCGACTATTTTTTTGTGGTTAAGATTCGTCATAAAATACATAAAACAACTCAAATATACACACAATGATGACGACACACACCTATCACACAAATCAGTAAATGATTGTTATTTGACTAACATAAAAAGCCCCGATAACTATTGTTATCGAGGCTTTTCTGTATTTATATTTATTTTTTAGTGCATTAAAATAAAAGCAGCAGCACCACCAAGGAATCCTAAAGCAGCAATCCAACTAATATTTTTCATATACCAAATAAAATCAATGCGTTCCATACCCATAGCTGCGACACCTGCCGCAGAACCAATGATTAACATACTTCCACCTGTTCCGGCTGAATAAGCGATAAAGTGCCACAAAGAGCTATCTATCGGGTAAGTTTCCATAGAGTACATTCCCATCGATGCTGCCACTAAAGGCACATTATCAATAATAGCCGAAAGTACTCCTAAAAGCATGATAACAAGGTTTTGATTCGGCACAGCTGCCTCTAATTTATCAGCAAGATAACGTAATAATCCAACTTCTTCACCAGTAGGAGACATAATGGCAACTGACTCTAACGCTGCAACAGCCACTAAAATTCCTAAGAAAAATAAAATACTGGACATCTCAATGCGAGATAAGGCGTTATGTGCAGAATATTTTTCTTTACGCTCAAAATCTTCATGCGGATGAATATATTCAGACACTAACCAAACAATTCCCAAGGCTAACATCATACCAACATAAGGAGGTAAATGTGTGAATGTTTTGAAGATAGGAACGAAAATTAAACCTCCTAAACCGAAACCTAACATACGTTTACTCCCCAGTACTTTTTCGTCTCTTGCACTTTTCTCTAAATCCTGTTCTGCTAAAGTGATTGTACCTTTGAATGCAGGCAAGAAATAAGCAATAGCCACAGGAATAGCCACACATACTATTGACGGAAGTACTAAATTTTGAATTAATCCACCAGTAGAAACTTTTGCATTAATCCAAAGCATTGTTGTCGTTACATCTCCAATCGGTGACCAAGCACCTCCAGCGTTCGCTCCGATAACTGCCATACTAACGAACCAGATTCGTTCAGTTTTGTCAGGTACTAAACGACGTAATAACGATACTAATACAATTGTTGACGCTAAATTATCCAGAGTTGCAGAAAGGAAGAAAGCCAAAACACAAATTAAAACAACCATTTTGAATTTACTCGTTGTTTTAATTCTATTCGTAATGACAGCAAACCCCTTGTGTAAATCAATTAACTCGACAATCGTCATCGCTCCGATAAGAAATATTAATATCTCAGCGACTTTTCCGATATGATGTAATAGAACCGGCTCTACACCTTCTATGCCGTGACCAACGTGACCGTGATGATCTATAACATCTAAATGACCGAGTGATATGAAAGCCCAACACAAAGCCCCCATGAGTAGGGCAGGCACTGTTTTGTCCAAGTGAAGCGGATGCTCAAATACAATGACTAAGTATCCAATAATAAAGGTAAGTACGACTGCTGTTAACATAATTGTGTGGTTAGTTTTAAAAGATTATTCACTAATAAGACGACTAATTTTTAGTCACGACAAAAGTAAGTAATACTTGATAGATTAAAAAACGTTGTGACACTAAGAAATAGCACAGTTTATTCTTTTTATTGAATATTCGCCTGCAAATCATTTTAAACATATTTAATATACCAGAATTATCCTAATTTTATCACAAAATATTAATTCATTAGAATCTAACTTTAATAAAATCTGCCTGTAACTATTTCCATGACTGTGATAATCATACATGATTTTGATTTTCAATCAGTATTTCAATCTATTTCGTTTTTCAATCACGCTATAAAATTACCCAAACGTTTTATTAATCCTCGTAAAATTCTTTTCATAAAAACTGTTTTTAGGAAAAAATATCATTCAAAAAGATTGAGCCGAACATTATAAATAACAGCATGAAAGTTGACTCATATCATCAAAAACACAATATATAAATACTATATTTGTTATGCGTTTCAACTGATTTATAAATTACGTTTCACAGATTTTTTATTACCTCGTTACACTACTTAAATTAATATACGCCAAACTACCAACTTATTGTCAAGATAAAAAACAACTATATGACAAAGCATTGTTTACTGTTATTGTTCTTCTTTTTACTCCAAAATCAAGTTTCTTTTGCCTGCGGTTGTACGACTGACGGGTCGTTTTTAGAAGTGTCAACAGGCTCAAAACTGATAGCTGTAGTAGAAATTCAAAATTACCTAACTCATGAAGAAATGATGGGCGAGGACGTGCCGACGTCGATGTCTGTGCGTATTAAGCAGGTACTAAAAGGCAAAGTATTGACGGATGAAATAATTATTTGGGGGAATAATGGTTTTATGTGTAGCCCATATTTAAGTATTTTTGAGGAAGGAACAACCTGGGTGATGTCCTTGAAAAAATCACCTATGGAAGCTCATCAAAATGCTGAACTTCACGATTATGGCATCTCTAATTGTGGTGAAAACTTTCTGAAAATACAACAAGGCAGCGTTAGCGGATTGATAAGTGGCGGCAATAATTATCAATCTATGTCTATTTTTACATTAAAGAAAAACCTGGATATTATTAACAGAGAGGAAAGCCAAATTGATAATGACAAATGTCTATTTATTCAGCAATTGCGTGAATTAGGTGTTGATACGATTGGGGTTTTTGAAAATTATCAGATAAATAATACGATTCGTTCATTGAACTTAAAGACTTCTTTTCAAATGTCGATTGATGATCTGTTTCCTGCTTTTTATGATTACATGCAAGACGCAAATATTTATCGACAAGTTTTTATCTATTGGCAATCTGACGGAAAAACTCGTGTTAAGCAAATTGATAATTTATTTAACTATGATGGAGTTACCCTTCAAGAATCTTCCTTTTTTGATCATTATTTTAATTATTCAGAACAACTAACTCAAAATCCGATGCAACTTTCAAACAAACATTCGACTAAGGACTCGACGGCATTCGCACCACAATATTTACTACAATCCATTCAATTTTTTATTGACGGTTCGGTTGTTTTAAGAGATTTTGATACTCGACTATTTAACAAAAATTATAATCCTAAATACTATAAACAACCTCAAAACGTACTGACACACAATTGGCTAAAAATCATAAAATCAGAGGCGGAAACAATGGCTATTAAAAATGAAAAGTGTCATAACTTATTTAAGTTATATAAGCGTTCAAGAATGGTTTTGTAAAATGTCATCAATCACCTAAAAGTGAAGACCGACTTTAAAAGCTAAATTTCCAGAGAAGTTTTTTTAATTCGTTCCTCATGCTTTCGCAAAATATAAGACGCTATCATTAGCAAAAGTACGGATAATGCAAAAAATGTTGTCCCAATCTCAATAGAAGCACTGATAATCAAGGTGTTAAACTTCATATTGACAATAATCAAGGCGACAACAAAAACATCTAACATCGCCCATTTATTAATAATTTCGACCAGTGTTCCGACCCATCGGATCTGTCCAAATTGTATATTGACTAGGCGGAAGCCAATAAAAAGGTATTTCAAAATCGGAAAAATAAAGGTAAACGTTAAAATCAAAGCCCCGATAAAAAACTCCTCCTCTTCAAAAAAGTATTTAATAGACCCCAACAAATAAATAAACTTTTCGCCCATAAATCCCATCATAGTTGAGTTTTTTAGAATTGGGTTGATTAAGCCTAAAACAAAAAAGACAACGGATAGTAAATAGAAAACGGAAGCAACGTATTTTTTTAGCATTATAATCTTATCGTTTATTCAAAAAAAAAGTGAGTATTTCACATGATATAAAATACTCACTTTTGAAAAATAGACTTAGAAAAATCTACTAATCTTAATTTTATTATGGACGAACAATGACAATTCTACGAGTGACCAAACGCTCGTCTTGATCATTCAAAATACGATAAACGTAAGTACCGTGGTTCAAATCGCCCGTTTGTACTAACATTTTCGTATCGCCATTGTAGCGAAACGGAACGGATTTCACTTCTTTTCCGATAATATTGTACATTTTCAAAGTGTAATCACCTGCTTCGAAATTTTTCATTTCTAATGTAAAATTATCCGTTGCTGGATTTGGATAAGCGTTGACTTCTATGGTCGATCCCATTATCCCTTTTGTGTTACTGGCTGCCCGGGCGTACTGACCATAAGTTGGTGTTCCGTTGCCGTCAGTTACATACGTTAAAATTGATTGTTGCTCCGTTGCAGACCAAAATTCGTAAGTGATAATGGTGTCAATTCCGATACCTAAAGACTCTAAAGCTGCTGGGTCAACATTTAAACCATTTGGATCAGTAGGATCTTGCCATAAAACGTTTGGTGAGCCTAATACTGAAATTTTCACTTCTAAAATCGTATTTGTCGTATCGACTTTTCTTAATCTTAAGACATCATAAGCATCTGTTGGAGTTGTTAAATTTCCCCAAGCATCAACTTCTGTTGTACGATTAGTATTAAAAGTAAGTCTGATTGAATCGATTGTCACAAAACCACCGGCTTGATTTTCAAACTCTGTAATAATAGAATCTAACTGCGTCCCGGAAGGATTGTGAGGATCTAAAGCGACTTGAAAATCAAAAGAACTTGCAGAAACATCATTATAATTCATCGGTGTTTGCAAATCAACACGAGGCTGACCTAAAGGTACAGGGAAGTCCGATACTAAACCGTCAATCGTCGCAACGATGCCAATTGTTAACATCTGATTCGCATCTACTTGTACGTAAGCATCACCAGTTGTTCCGCCAAACTCCGGTAAAATAATCGACGAAGTAGGAAACAAACTAAAATACGTACCAGCAGAAGCATCGGCAGCCGTATAATTGATTGGTGTACCTTGTAGGTTCGACATATCCCAAGTTTGATTTGGGCCAGCAGGTGTGATGTTTACATTTTGTAAACCATTGATAATCGCAGTTTCAAACGATTGATTAGTCGTTGCAAATACTGAATTTGTTACTGTAATTTGAGCGTTTGTGATAAGTCCGAATAATAAAATTGGAATTATCAATAGTACATTTTTTTTCATAGTATTAAATTTAATTAAAATTGTTTTTTTTATTATTTTGATGCAACTTTATAAAGGAATACTAAATATAGATTATTAAGATTCCTTATTTATATATAAGACGTAATAATTAGTCAAAAAGTCGTGATTTATACCGTTTTTTTTATTAATTAACAGTTATCAGTAAATAGATTGACGAAAGTCAGCACTTATAAAATGACTTTCCATTTATATTTGTTGTATTAACAGTTCTAATATAAATTTAAAACCTCCGTGTAACATGAAAAAGATATTATTTCCAACTGATTTCAGTGACGTAACGCAAAAGGCGTTCATTTATGCTTTAGATTTGGCGAACCAGCTTAATGCCTCTATTACGACATTGCACGCCTATCAAAAACCCGATGTGGGCGATTTTGTAATGCCTGCTTCTCTTTCTGAATTTTACGACGGCTTAGATTGGAATGAATTTGAAAATTATCAGCAAGCGATTCCTGCATTAAGAAAAGTCGCTACTGAACATAATTGTGGCCATATTAGAATCAATCATGCAATGGTTGAAGGTGAAACGACAACGACGATTGCAAATATTGCCCGTACTGAAAACTACGACTTAATCGTTATGGGAACAGAAGGCGCATCTGTTTTGAAAGAGATATTTGTTGGCACACATGCTGGCGAAGTAATGGAACAGGCATCTTGTCCAGTTATTGTCATTCCTGAAAAAGCGGCTTTTGATGGTCGAATAGATAAAATCGGAGTCACGATTGATTTTTCTACCGATGACAATAAAGTCATTAATAATGTCTTAGTTTTGGCAAATGCCTTGAAGGCACAGGTAGAAGTCATTCATGTTGACACAACGCATACCGGTATGATTACGAAGCAAATCCAAGCATTTAAAGAAGCCTATGCTCATCATGATGAATTGACTTTTGTCGAGATTGAGGGAAGTGACGTGGTCGAAACGGTAGCAAATTATGCTGAAAACAATGCAATTGACATTTTAGTCATGGTGACACACGAACGCAACTTTATCCAAGAGTTGTTTAGTTTCTCTCATGCTAAGAAAATGACGTATCAACAGAAAATTCCTGTTTATGCGATTCCAGAACAGATATTGTAAAAAATCAATTATAAAAAATAGAATCAAACATTCACTCCCGAATTTATCTAACGATAGGTTCGGGATTTTTTATGTAATAATTATTAAAAAATAATGACTATCCGCCTAACGCAAATAATCACTGTACTCAATTGATTTATTGAAAAATAAAAAAGCCTTCCGATAAATAAATATCAGAAGGCTTTGTATATCGAATATTATCGAATAATATCTATGCTTTTAATTAACGTTTGCGATCATCACGACCTCTACGGTCATTGCGTCCGCCTCTTCTATCGTCACGGCCTCCACCTCTACGATCGTCACGTCTGCGGTCATCACGGCCGCCACCTCTACGGTCACGACTGAAAGAATCACGACGTTCGCCACGAGGTTTTTCCACGTAACCTTCTGGTTTTTCCATCAATACTTTGCGTGATAAACGGAATTTACCTGAACGTTGGTCGATTTCCAGAATTTTTACCCGCATTGAATCACCGACAGAGATTTCGTCTTCTAAGTTCTCCACACGATGCCAAGAGATTTCGCTAATATGTACCAAACCAGTTTTTCCAGGTAAGAACTCTACGAAAGCCCCGAATGATTCTAATTTTTCAACTTTTCCATCATATTCTTGACCGACTTCAGGAACGGTTGTGATACCTTTTACGATAGCAATTGCAGCTTCGACCCCTTCTTGATTATTACCAGAAATCGTTACCACTCCATGATCATCAACTTCTTCGATATTCATTACAATACCGTGTTCACGTTGAATACCTTGAATCACTTTACCACCAGGCCCAATAATCGCACCGATAAAGTCACGAGCAACTTCCATCTTCACCATACGAGGTGCATGCGGTTTCAAGTCTGCACGAGCTGCTTCGATATCTGCGTCTAACAATTCTAAGATATGTAAACGACCTTCACGAGCTTGTGACAAGGCTTTGATCAATACTTCATACGGTAAACCATCGATTTTAATATCCATCTGGCAAGCACAAATACCGTTTTTAGTACCTGTTACTTTGAAATCCATATCACCAATCGCATCTTCATCACCCAAAATATCACTTAATACAGAGAAGCGTTTGCCATCTGTAATTAAACCCATAGCGATACCCGAGACATTACTTTTGATATTAATACCTGCATCCATTAATGCCATTGAACCAGCACAAACAGTTGCCATTGAAGATGAACCGTTTGATTCCATAATATCCGAGACAATACGAATTGTGTAAGGTACATCTGCAGGAATCACTTGCTTTAATGAACGTTGAGCCAAGTTCGCATGACCAACTTCACGACGACCAGGACCACGCATCGGCTTGGTTTCACCTACAGAATATGCAGGGAAGTTGTAATGCAAATAGAAACTTTCGTAGAAAGAATCCAACGCATTATCACTCATTTTTTGGTCTAACTTAGACCCTAAAGTAACCGTTGCTAAAGCTTGAGTTTCTCCACGAGTAAAAATAGCAGACCCGTGAGCAGATGGTAAATAATCTGTTTCCGTCCAAATATGACGAATATCTTCAGGCTTACGACCATCCAAACGAACATTCTCATCTAATAAAACATCACGAACTAAACTTTTCTTGAATTTACCCAAGTAGCGATAAATCCAATCTACGTTTTGTTTATCCTCCATGAACTCTTCACCATGTCTTTCCGTGAAGGTTTCAATTAATTTTTCTTTAACTTTTTCAAATCCTTCTTTACGATCTTGCTTCGGTAAAGCACCTTTTGCGATAGCGACAATATCCTCCTTAACGATTTCTAAAACTTCTGCTTCGATTTCTTCGTTCTCAACATAAACTTCGATTTCACGTTTCGGCTTTCCGACCATCTCACGAAGGTCTAACTGTGCTTGACATTGAGCCTGAATCGCATCGTGTCCAACTTTAATAGCAGCCACTAAATCCTCTTCAGAGCATTCCTTTGCTTCACCTTCAACCATCATCACATTCTCCATCGTTGCTCCCAAAACGATATCTATATCAGCTTCCGCTAATTGACTTTTCTTAGGATTCGCAACAAACTCGCCATTGATACGAGCTACACGAACAACTGAAATCGGCCCTGCAAAAGGTATATCAGAAATCGTTAAAGCAGCTGAAGCAGCTAAACCGGCTAAGACATCAGGAATTGTATCTTCTTCCCCTGAAATTAAGTTAAGAATGATTTGTGTGTCGTTCATATATCCATCAGGAAACAATGGACGAATCACACGGTCAACGATACGAGAAGTCAAGATTTCATTATCCGATAATCTTGCTTCACGCTTGAAGAAGTTACCAGGAATGCGTCCTGCCGCTGCAAACTTCTCTTGATAATCCACTGATAGTGGAAAAAATGACTGACCTTCACGCTGCGTTTTTGAAGAAACCGCAGAGGCAAAAATCATGGTATTACCTTGACGTACTACGACCGAACCATCAGCCTGCGTCGCTAATTTACCTGTTTCTATAATCACTTCATCGCCTGACGGCAAATTGAAGGAAACAGTAGTAGGAATTTTTTTAGCTCCCATTGTTAAAATTTGTTTTATTTATATTATTAATCACTGTTATTTCTATACTGTACTCTAAGCCTATGAGCTTTTCAAAACCTCATAAGTTTTTCTTTATATTGAAAATAATAAACCCGTTAATGACTGTACTGAAAGTGGTAAAAAAAGAAATTAATTAATTTTGTGTGAATTAGAACGGTTTCCTAATTCCCGACCCATAATTCCTAATTAATAAAAGGGAGATACTTTTCTTTGAGGAGTTAGAGTAATGACTTTCTCTGGTCGCTTTAATTTTCCTGCAAATATTCTCTGCTTTTCCTAAGCTTTTACTTGACTACTTTCTATTTTCTGCTATTAATTTGATAGGTAATTATTACTTTCCGTCTGTTATATTCCGTTGCTCGATAATTTTTTATCTAAATATTTGCGTATGATTATTCCGTGATTCTTAATTAGTTACATATTCTTTTCTTCAAATCCGCTGCAAGTTATAATGAAAAACTTAGATTTCCAATATTATATGAATGGACTTATCTATTTTGATCTCAACTTTTGACGAATCTTAACAAACCATCTTACAGTTGAATCTTGTTTACTACCTTTTCTAACCTTCCTAAACAGCTGTTAATACTTCTTCTCTTGATAAAAAACAGACAATAGAATCAAAAACAACAACTTTTTTATATTTTCAAGTTTTATCAATCTCAAAATACTTATTCAAATGTGGAATGCTTTTAAAGAAGTTTGGTATTTAGTTGCAGCAGTTGCTATTGTAATAACAGCCTTTATTTCAGTACAATACATTCACCAACAAAAAATTAATCAGCATTTAGAAAATTTGAATGTGAAATTTTCAGGTGTCATAACCCAAAATACACTTATGCCTAACCATTGTCGTTTACTGTCGGTAGATATTTCAGAAGCAACTCCAACTCATTATGATGTCAGAAAAACAGAAGCCGTTTATTTTTGTGTCATTAAAGGTGATAAAGCCGAATTTGTATTCGATATTAAAAACCAATTAGAAGTTGGGGATTCTATTTCGGTCATTCCAAACCCGATGCGATTGATTAATTATAACAAAAAAACAATTCAAACTATTGAATTATCGCCACTATTCGGTTTTAGCCTGTTCAAAGACCTAAAGGAATACCACGAATTATAAAATCTGCATTCATTTAAATCTATTAAAATACATCAACCTTCCTAAATTTCAAACACATACTGTATATTTACAACCTTTAAGAAAAAAGTAGAGCAGACAAAAATCTAAACAATTCAATAGAATATACGATTACTTCTACTTTAATACAGTATAAACAAAATCAACCTTATTATGAAAAAACTAATTACCTCGCTGACTTGTGTATGGTTTGCTATCAGTGTTTTCGCACAACCGACCTTCCCTCAAAATGGTACTGCTGACCATCGAGAAGGGTTGTATGCGTTCATCAATGCAACGATTCACACTTCATACAAGCAGACGTTAGAAAATGCAACACTTGTTATTCGAGAAGGAAAAATCGAAGCGGTTGGTGTTAGCGTTGTTGTACCCAAAGGTGCTATTGTGGTCAATTTAGATGGCAAACATATTTATCCATCTTTTATCGATTTATATAATCAATATGGATTAGAAAAAGCGAAAGCAGTTGGCAGCCGTTCTCGTATGCAGCCACAAATGTTGTCAAATAAAGCTGGTGCTTTCCTTTGGAACGAAGCACTAAAACCAGAATTTAGTGCAGCAGCAGACTTTAAGGTCGATAACAAATCAGCCGAAGGCTTACGCAAATATGGTTTCGGCGGTGTGTTGACACATCAGCAAGATGGTATCAACCGTGGAACGGGTGCATTTACTTTGTTATCGAATACGAAAGAACATAGTGCGATTTTAAAAGCAGAAGCTGGACAATTTTTCTCATTTTCTAAAGGCGTTTCAACGCAATCTTATCCATCGTCGTTGATGGGTTCAATTGCCTTATTGCGTCAGACGTATTTAGATGCAGACTGGTATAAAAGAAGTGGTTACAAACAGACCAAAAACTTATCGTTAGAAGCCTGGAATAAAAATGCTGCTTTGCCGCAGTTTTTCCGTGTTCGTGACCGTTTGGAAATATTACGTGCGGATAAAATCGCTAAGGAATTTGGGGTCAATTATATTTACTTAGGCAATGGCGATGAATATATGCGTTTGGACGCAATTCGTCAGACTGGTGCCGCTTTGGTGATTCCTGTTGACTTTCCGGCGGCATTTGACGTGCAAGATCCTTTTGATGCCTTACAGGCCGACTTAGCCGATATGAAACATTGGGAACTCGCACCAACAAACCCGGCACAATTGGCGAAAGCCAACATAGAATTTGCCTTTACGTTAGACGGTTTGAAAAACAAATCGGACTATTTAAAAAATATCAAAAAAGCAATTAAACACGGACTAAGTGAAGAAGATGCGTTGAAAGCAATGACCTTCACACCTGCAAAATTAGCTGGTGTAATCAATGAAGTTGGCACCATCGAAGCTGGAAAAATCGCTAACTTCATCGTGACTTCTGACGGACTTTTTGAAGAAGGTATGGTGATTCATCATAACTGGGTAAAAGGGCAACCGAATGTTTTGAAAGCATTAAATACAAAAGATTTACGTGGAACGTATGTCTTGAATTATAATGGTCGTTCGGATACTTTGACGGTTTCTGGCGGGTTAGAAAAACTAAAATTCTCCTTAAAAATAGACGATAGTACGACTTTGAAAGTAAAACATCGTTTTAATAATGATTTGATTTCTTTGAGTTTTAATCACGAAAATGGTATCACAGCTTTGTCAGGAACTTTGGTGACGGAAAATATGGCCGGACGAGGAACTTTAGCTGATGGAACTTGGATTGACTGGTCGGCAACACACATCAAAGGCTACGAAGCCATCGAAAAATAGGAACAAGAGAACGATGGACAAAAAGCAGCAACCGAAAAAATAGGAGCGGTGACTTATCCGTTTACGGCTTTTGGTTGGGAAAATAAACCGAAACAAGAAACTTATTTGATTAAAAATGCGACAGTTTGGACAAATGAAGCAGATGGTATTTTAGAAAATACAGATGTCTTAGTCGAAGCAGGAAAAATCAAAAAAGTTGGTAAAGATTTAAAAGCACGAGGAGCGATTGAAATAGATGGAACGGGTAAGCATTTGACTTCAGGAATTATTGATGAACACTCACACATTGCGATAAACAGAGGTGTAAACGAGGGTACGCAATACTCTTCAGCAGAAGTCCGTATTGGTGATGTGGTCAATTCTGATGATATTAATATCTATCGTCAGCTGGCTGGTGGTGTGACAACCGCTCAACTGCTGCATGGCTCAGCGAATCCGATTGGTGGACAAGCCGCCTTGATTAAGTTTCGCTGGGGAGCTACACCTGAACAAATGAAGTTTGAAAACGCTGATGGTTTTATCAAATTTGCGTTAGGCGAAAACGTCAAACAATCAAATTGGGGCGATAATTATCGTAACCGTTTCCCACAAACTCGAATGGGCGTAGAGCAAGTTTATGAAGATCATTTTACTCGTGCAAGAGAGTACGAAGCAGCGAGGAAAGCCGACCCGATTAATACTCGTCGTGATTTAGAAATGGATTGTTTATTAGAGATTTTGAATAAAGAACGTTTCGTCACTTGTCATTCTTACGTACAATCAGAAATCAATATGTTGATGAAAGTCGCTGAAAATCATGGCTTTGTGTTGAATACTTTTACACATATTTTGGAAGGTTACAAAGTAGCCGACAAAATGGCAAAACATGGTGCTGGCGGTTCTTCATTCTCGGATTGGTGGGCATATAAGTCAGAGGTTTTAGATGCGATTCCGTACAATGGTGCATTGATGCACTCGCAAGGTGTGACAGTCGCCTTCAACTCTGATGATGCTGAAATGGCAAGACGCTTAAATCAAGAAGCGGCAAAAGCGGTTATGTACGGCGGCTTGTCAGAAGAGGAAGCATGGAAATTTGTGACTCTAAATCCTGCAAAATTATTACATATCGACGATAGAGTTGGAAGTGTAAAAGCTGGAAAAGATGCCGACATTGTGTTGTGGTCAACAAACCCTTTGGCAGTTTATGCACGAGCAGAAAAAACGTTTGTCGATGGTGTATTGTATTACGATTTGGAGCAAGAAGCCGCAAAACGTGCAGCAGTTCAAACAGAACGTGCAAGGTTGATTCAAAAGATGTTAGACGCAAAAATCGGTGGCGAAGCAACGCAACCTGTTCGTAATAACAAACAACATTTGTATCACTGTGGTCATTTAGAATTGGGGAGTTTTATGGATTAAATGCTTTTCGGTGATTCGTGATAGCATCACCGAAAACGCTAATTTTCGCCGACTTTTATCAAAAAGGTTAAATTATCAAAAATGAAAAAAATAATTTTATACATATTATTGGTCGTTCCGTTCTTAATGAACGCCCAAAATACACCTGCACCGAAGCAGTCCGAGTCTATTCTGATTATCGGTGCAACAGCACATTTAGGAACTGGTGAAGCGATTGAAAATAGTGCCATTGGTTTTGAAAATGGAAAAATTACGTTTGTAGGAACAGCAGATAAAGCAGACAAAACTGCATTTGCAACAATAATCAATGCGACCGGAAAAGATGTCTATCCAGGATTTATCGCTCCGAATAATCAACTGGGTTTAGTTGAAATTGAAGCAGTCCGGGCAACTCGTGACGATCGTGAAGTTGGATTTTTTAATCCAAATATTCGTTCGATTATTGCGTATAACACGGACTCAAAAGTAACACCAACGATTCGCTCAAATGGTGTTTTATTGTCACAAATAACGCCTCAAGGTGGTCGTATTTCTGGACAATCATCTGTCGTTCAATTAGATGCGTGGAATTGGGAAGATGCAACTGTAAATACAGATGAAGGTATTTGGATGTCGTGGCCTCGCTACTATACTTGGACTGGCTGGTGGGCAGAACCAGGCGAAATCAAGATGAACGATGATTATAATGAGCAAGTTCAGGCGATTAAAGATTACTTCAAAGAAGCAAAAGCTTACGCCAACGCTCAACCTTCTGATGAAAAAAATCTAAAGTTCGAAGCGATGAAAGGTTTGTTTCTTGATGGCGAAAAATCTAAAACATTATATGTCAGAGTTGATTTTTCAAAAGCGATGATGGAAGTCGTGAATTTCGCAAAAGCGGAAGACATCGAAGTCGTTTTAGTTGGTGCAAATGACGCTTGGATGATTACAGACTTTTTGAAAGAAAATGATATTTCACTGATCATTTCACAAACACATCGTTTGCCAAGTCGTGAAGATGAAGATGTCGATATGCCGTTCAAAACGCCTAAGATTTTGAGTGATGCCGGAATTAATTTTGCGTTAAGCATCAACGATATGTGGCAACAACGTAATTTACCATTTCAAGCTGGTCATGCCGTCGGTTATGGTTTAGATTACGAAAAAGCAGTGCAAGCGGTTACCCTAAACCCTGCCGAAATCATGGGCATCGAAGACACTTATGGCTCCTTAGAAACCGGAAAATCAGCAACTTTATTTATCTCAAAAGGCGATGTTCTGGATATGCGAACTTGTGAAGTCGAACAGGCATTTATTGATGGTCGTGAGATTGATTTAAATAATAAACATAAAGCGTTGTATGAAAAATTTAAGGCAAAATACGACCGACAGTAAGTAATTATTTAATGAGAAAAGCCTTGTTTCTTTCAAGAAACAAGGCTTTTTTGATGGTGGTTTTAGAGGATTATTGATTTACGCTTCCTTCGTTTTAGGATTATAAAAAATAACAAACTGTAATGCAATAGCCATAAAAATCAACAAATAAATTTCAATCTGTGTAAACAGTTCGACACCTTCAAAAGCTTTTCTACTGACGAGCATTTTATTTTTGCCCTCTTGAAGCTGAATTTTATTGAGTTCATAAAGATTATCCTGAATACTTTCTATCCGTTTTTTATAAAGCTCAACATTATCATCTGTAATATTCTTGATACTATTTTTTTCGTTCGAATTATCCTTGAGGCGTCTATAAATTTTTGTCTCTTTGGGCGTCATCTTTGTGTTACCAAAAGCCTCTAATAGTTCATCTATTTTTTTATTAACTTTCTCATTTTCATTATTAAAAAAACTGGTATCTGAGCGAGCAATCGCTATTTCCTTTTGATGAATCAAAAGTGACAGCTCGAATATTAAATCATTGGCAACAATACGATCTTCGTACATTGCCGTGACGGTGTCATTAACGATTTTGAAATTCTTTCTGTCAATAAGATTTGTCATTAAAATCAAAAAGAAAACTAATAATATCGCTAAAACCCATTTTACCTTGTTGAACCATGTCATAAACTACTTATTTTGAGTGTTTTCGAATAAAGTGTAACTGTTAGATGGTAGGATATGATGATATATATTTTAGAAAACACAGGCAATTTATAAAAGTTGCCAAATTAGAAGATAGACCTAAAGATATTTACAATCCTCAAATTAGTAAAGTAAGCTACCTGAACGAACATAGGCCATGATGCCAAACCCGCAAAATATTTATAAATAAAATTGGCCGGAAAGTCAGAAGATATTTTCGAAGTAGGAATACCTTATTTTTCAATTTTTCCACTGAAGTGACCTAAGTCATTCCTATAAACCTTTAAAATAATGTATCTTGTTTGCCGTTGAAAATCAAATTATTAGAAAAAATCCATCAATAAAATGGCATCAAATACTATTGTCACCAGAGTTTATGATTTTTTAAAAAATTACCCGCCGTTTTCTTATTTGTCTAAAGCCGAATTAATGCCGATTGCGTCAAGCGTCAAGGTGCAATATTATGGTAATAATCAACCGTTATTTAAAGAAAATGAGGCATCAAAACCGTATATTTTTGTATTGCAAAAAGGTCGAATTGAGATTTCTAAAGACTTTGAGGAAAGTACACAACTGATTGATATTTGTGACACCGGCGATGTATTTGGCATTCGTGCCGCCTTGAATGGAATGCCCTATATTGGTAATGCTGTAGCTGGTGAAGACAGTTTAATTTATGCGATTCCGAAAACAGTTTTTCTGGAATTGATGCAAAAAAATGCAAAAGTATCCTTGTTTTTTGCATCGGGTTTAGCATCAGGAATGCCGATTATTAGAGAGGAAAATGAGCATGAAGTAACAAAATCTTCTTTACACCTTTTTAAAAATGAAGATGTGACGAAGTTTATGACACAAGAAGATATTTTGATTGTCAACCCGACTGAAAATGTCGTCACTTGCTCAAAGGAAACTTTAATTCGGGCAGCCGCCCAAAAAATGAAAGCTCGTCGAGTCGGCTCAATTATTATCACAGACGACAATAACTTGCCGATTGGCATCGTAACAGAAACAGATTTCACTCGAAAAGTCGTGGCAAATAATGTAAGTAAAACTCGACCAATTAGTGAAATTATGAGTTCGCCGGTTTACACCATGGAACCGAATGCGACCATTTCACAATATATTATTAAAATGATAAAATTAAAGGTCAAGCATCTGGTCGTCACCGAAGATGGAACTCCCGAAACGCCTTTAATCGGAATCGCCTCAGAACACGATGTCTTATTGATGCACGGAAATGATCCTGCAATTTTAGTAAAACGACTCCTGAAAGCTCGAAAAAGAAGTGAGTTAGCCAATATCAGAAATCGTGCAGATAAATTGATTATCAATTATTTACGACAAGAAGTAAGCATTGATTTTATTACAGATATTATGACCGAAATTAATGATGCCTTGATTCATCAAGCGATTAATTTTGCCATCAAAAGACTGGAAACGGAAGGGGTCGAAAATCCGAATTTGAAATTTTGCTGGTTGTCCTTAGGAAGCGAAGGACGAGGCGAACAATTGTTAAGAACCGACCAGGATAATGCCATCGTGTATGAAAACCCAACCGAAGCACAAGCACCGATTGCGAAAGCGTATTTCTTAAAAATGGGCGAATACGTCGTCGATACTTTGGTCGAATGTGGCTTTGCATTATGCAATGGCGAAATCATGGCTCGTAATCCGAAATGGACGCAGCCGATGAACGTTTGGAAATCTTATTTTCATAAATGGATAACTGTTCCTGAACCGATGGCCTTGATGCACAGCTCGATATTTTTTGATTTGAGAGGTGGACACGGCGACTTAGAATTGGCGGACGAATTGAATAACTATATCTTAAGTCAGATTGACAGTGAGAGAAGTTTATTTTTGAATTTATTGGCTAAAAACACTTTAACGAATCCACCGCCATTAAGTTTTTTCAAGAATTTTATGGTTGAAAAATCAGGTGAGAATAAGGATTTATTTGATATAAAATTACGAAGTATGATGCCTTTGACCGATGCTGCGAGGTTGTTGGTCTTAGCAGAAAAAATTCCCAATGTAAAAAATACTTTTCGTCGCTTCGAGCGGTTAAAAACGGCTATTCCCGAAAGGGCGGACTTATTTGACGAAGCAGCAATGGCTTATGAGTTATTTATCAAAACTCGTGCAGTTCATGGATTTCGGTACGATGACTCAGGGCGTTTTATTCAACCGACAGATTTAAACAAAATACAACGGCAAACGCTCCGATCGGCCTTCATCACCGTCGAAAAAGTGCAATCGTATGTTAAATCTCGCTTTGGAATGGCTTTGCAATAAGATGTGAGATGTGAGATTTTAGAGATAAGAACAGAAACTTAAATACGAAATTTTAGTAAATCTATAGTTTAAAGTATCGAAGTTATTTTTGTTCGGTCAGTAGAATCTCACACCTCCTATCTAACATCTAAAAAAATGTTCAAAAATTTATTTTCAAAAACACCAGTTCCAGATTGGTTACAGCCTTATTTTGATGCAAAATCAAGTATGCCTTCAAAAGATACACCTTTACAAAATTTACGGTTTGTGGTCTTAGATACAGAAACAACAGGTCTAAATATTAAGAAGGATAATTTATTGTCTATTGGTGCAATTGTCATTGAAAATCAAGAGATTATCATCAATAAATCATTAGAATTAATCGTCTTTAATGATACAAAAGTAGAAAATGAAGCGATTTTGATTCATGGGATTTTGCCGACTGATTCAAAAGAAGGAAAACAAGCGAAAATCGCTTTGGAGGAGTTCATCAACTTTTTAGGTAATAGCGTTATTGTAGCACATCATACAGGGTTTGATAGGGCAATGTTGACGAAAGCAATTCGAGTACTTTATCCGTCTTTTAACTTCTATAATAATGATTTGGATACCGCAAAAATGGCTATGAAAATCGACAATATTTCGACAGATAGACAAATCGTGGATAGGCAAAAATACACTTTAGATGCACTTTGCGAACGCTATGATATTGAAGTTGTGGAAAGACACACGGCCTGGGGCGATGCTTTTACAACGGCTTTATTATTTTTAAAATTAGCCGCTATTTTAGAGGAACGTGGCGTAAATAAATTAAGTGATTTTTCACCTCGACGAATTGGTTTATTTTAATTTTTAAAATCAATCAACCCGAGCAATTAACTACGATTCAAATACTTATTAATCAGTTAATTAAATCAAAATGAATTGATAAAAATTTAATGAAAAACCGATGAAAAATCGATGAAATTCGGGAATTTACCATGGCAACTTGATCTATCTATTTCGACAATAGAAATAACGTAACTATTTGATTATAAACCTGTAAAATGTTAAAAACTTATCAGTTTACCCAAAAATATTTCCGCCTACTTATCTACAATCCTCCTAAAATCAAGTCAAAATATCCAAAAACTTATGATTGAAATGGTTTTATGATTTAATTAAACCGTATCTATTCATAACTTTGCATGAAGATACGTTATTGAATAAAATAAAACAATGAAGCGAAAGAAAAACGAGGAGAAACGACCATTGAAAAAGAAACGATGGACGTCGAAACAGAAAAATCAAAAACAACAGGAATCGACCAGTCGGAAGCCAACAACAGAAAGTACGAATTATGAAACGCCAAAAGATACGATTCGATTAAATAAATACGTCGCTAACGCAGGTATCGCCTCACGTCGGAAAGCCGATGAGTTAATCGCTCAAGGCTTAGTCAAGGTCAATGGAGCAGTCGTGCGAGAAATGGGTTTTCGAGTAAAGGAAACGGACGAAGTTCAGTTCAAAGATAAGGTCATCAAGCCAGTAACTAAAATGGTTTATTTCTTACTGAATAAACCCAAGAATGTCATTACGACGATGAAAGATGAGAAAGGCCGAAAAACCGTCATGGACATCATGGCGAATGCTTGCGAAGAACGCATTTTCCCGGTCGGTCGATTAGATAGAAATACAACTGGTTTGTTACTTTTTACGAATGATGGCGATTTAGCCAAAAAACTATCGCATCCAAGTTACGAAGTCCGCAAAATCTATCATGTAATTTTGGATAAACCAATGACGGATGAAGATTTAGAGAAAATCCGCCAAACCTTAACCCTCGAAGACGGTCAAGCTCCAGTCGATAAGGTTGTCTTTGACGAAGCCGATAAGTCGAAAAAAAGTGTCGTAATCACGATTCATATCGGTCGTAATCGTATTGTTCGACGCATCTTTTCGCACTTAGGGTATCATGTCGAAAAATTGGATCGAATCTATTATGGCGGCTTAACAAAAAAGAATCTTTCCCGTGGCTTTCATCGGCCTTTGACGAAGCAAGAAGTGATTATGTTAAAGCATTTTATCTGACGGCAAGCGGTTGACGGTTGACGAATGCTTTGCCCAGATAAAACGGGATTTCAAACTTGACAGTTGACGACTTTTGAATTTTAAAATAAAAATTTCATACAAACTACAATTTTATTAATTTGAAACGACTTTCAATCATATTCATATCAATAATCACCCTGGCGAGTTGTGCAAATATCAAAGCACCGACAGGCGGAGAAAAAGACAAAACGCCGCCAAAAATTGATTCTACAAAAATCTTTACACCAAATTTTAAAACTAATTTCACCGACAAAGAAATCGTTCTCCCTTTTGATGAATGGGTCGTTTTGAATGATGTTTTGAATCAAGTTATCGTATCGCCACCGTTAGAAAAACCAATTGATATGACTTTAAAAAAGCGAACGGTCGTTATCGATTTGAGTGAAGAAACACTACGAGAAAACACCACTTACACCATTAATTTTGGTGAATCTATCAAAGATTTGAATGAAGGAAATGTCCCCCAAAACTTTCGTTACATCTTATCGACTGGCGATGTGATTGATTCTTTGGAAGTAAACGGAAATGTGATTGACGCATTGACAGCAACACCGATTGAAGATATTTTAGTGGTTTTGTACGACGATTTAACGGATTCTGTTGTTCATAAAGAACGCCCCTATTATTTCTCAAAAACCGACGAAAACGGTCGTTTCAATATTCCTTTCGTAAAGCAAGATACTTTCAAAATCTTCGCTCTAAAAGACGAAAATGCTAACTATAAATACGACGCCGAAAATGAACAAATCGCTTTTTCTAACGAATTTATCATCACAGGTGATACATTGAGCAAGAACGTGACCTTGCGCTTTTTTCAAGAAAAACCGTCGCTCAGAACCTTTCGTCCAAAAAGTCCACACTACGGTTATATTCCGATTATTTTTACCGCAGATAATTTAGAAAATGTAACATTTAATTTACTTTCGTCTGTCCCTGCACCTCTCGACACCTCGGGGAATACTCGGCAGCAAAATGATAGTCTGGAATCCTTAATTTATACCGAAAAAGATACTTTAAAATATTGGTATAGAAATGTTGAACTCGATAGTGTCGATATTGTCGTTTTTGACAATCAAACCTTGCGAGATACGTTTAGCATTAAGTTAGATACTAAAGCGAATTACCTAAAAACTAACCCAAAAGTCTGGATGAAAACGCAAAAAGAAGCCGCTAATATCAATCCTGACCAAAAAATAACCTTGACTTTCAACCGACCAATTGTAAGTATTGACGAAAGTCGAATATTGCTCTTTGAAGATTCAATATTAACGGCTAATCCGCCACAATTCACGATTGACTCTGCACAAAAAAATATCGTATATTTTACTTACAAATGGAAGGAAAAGAAGTTCTATGACTTAGTTTTTGCAGATTCTTCATTGTTTGATTTTCATCAAATTACCAACGACACTTTACGCACTCGCTACTTTGTAGAAGAACGTAAAAAGTTTGGTAATATCACCGCAACCGCCTCAGGTTTAGAGGCAACAAAAGCCTATATTATTCAAATTTTGACGGAGGAAAATGTAGTCGTTGATGAATTTTACGGAACAGGCACAACAAAAGCGAAACAACAATTTCTCTCCTTAAAACCTCAAAGCTATAAATTGCGTGTCGTCATTGATGAGAACATGAATCAAGTTTGGGACACTGGTGACTATCCAAATACGCAACCTGAAAAAGTTATTCTGGCAAAAGAAACATCGAACCTACGACCAAATTGGGAACTGGATTTAACGATTGAATTAACACCACAAGGAGTTGAGAAAAAACAATAATATTTAGCTTAAAAAACATTCATATTGATATCATCAAAAACAAAATTTACCAAGCATAGGCTATCAATTAAACTTGACGAAAATAAAGGATGAATTAGGTGTTTTAATTTTTCAGAATTTTTCAGAATTTAACCTAAAAATAGAAGGCATCTAGTGCAAAAGGTGTGAAAACTCGCCTCAAATACTTCAATAGTATGACAAAATTATGATAATCATTATGGACTTTCGACCATTATTATGATTAATTATTTACTGAAAATCAATAAATTATGAATAAAAATAGTTGTCAATACGTTTTATTCAAGTTTTTAAAATAGCCCTTGAGACCTCAAAAGGTCATTAAATATATCCTAAAACCAAAAAAGCACCAATATTCCGAAGAATATCAGTGCTTAGGGGCAAAATAAAATCTTTATTAATATGCTAGTTCTTTTACCGTTGTACGCTACTACTATCAACCTGTTGACTCGAATTTTGATTAGACTCATAAGAAGCTGATTCTCGTCTAATCTTCACTTGTGCAATCTTTGTTTTTGCTAACAATAAGTGTAAATCTATCAATGCCGGATTTCGTTTCATTATTCGAGATTTTTATTGGTGACTTTATATTCTAAAGTTCCATCAAAAAGAGTAGAAATCCTAAAAAACAGTGCTTGTTAATGTATGAATTCAAGAATTCATACATTAATTAAAATTTCGTAAAATATTCTATATTTCTTGTAACTATACTTCATTACGACGCTTCACCATTCGGATATAATCTTTCGGTGTCATGTTCGTAATTTCTTTAAATACTTTGTAAAACGTTGACTTATTCTTGAAACCACAAGTCTGAGCAACGCCATAAGTCGTTAAATGCTGGTAATCCTCACTAACGATTTTGCGTTTAGCCTCTTCGATACGATAAAGATTCACAAAATGAATCAAATTATTGTTCGTTTGATTATTGACGACTTGTGATAAATACTTGGAGTTCGTGTTTATTTTTTTGGCGATATCACCGAGCTTAAGATTCGGGTCTAAATGTATTTTATGTCGCTCAAAAAGTATGGTCAACTTCGCAAATAATTCGATTTCTTTTAAATTATCCAAACCGCTATTATGATAGCGACGACGAACCTGCATCAAAGAAATATGCCGATCATCTGTTTTGCTGCCATCGACCTCAAAAGCAATAAAATTAGTTAATTGATCATCAATATTAAAGATAGGATGAATTACCAGACGGCATAAATACTCCTCTCCGTCTTTCCTGTAATTAATAATATCCGCCTTAAAAGGAGTTAAGTCCTCCAGTCCTTTTCGAATACGCTCAACAGATGATTTGGTCGTGTTTTTCCCTTGAAGGATACTGGGCTTTTGCCCAATGACATCTTCAAAGGTATAACCCGTAATGTTCGTAAAATCATCATTAACCCACTGTATTCTACGCTCAGAATCAGTAAGAATCACTGCTATTGCATCTTTGATAGCAGGACGATTATCTAATTGTTTCATTATTTTGCCCATTAGCATTAATACATAGAGATGCAATTTACCTCTACCTATTAATGGAATGTTATAAAGTTACTAAATAAGAAGGATAAAAAAAATGAAGTTTGTCCATATTATCGCATTTGTGATAATAATCACCGTTTTAGATTATGAATTAAGAAAAAATTATAAGTTTTTGATAATTAATAAGTTATAAATAACATAAAAAATTAAAAAGTTATGAATTAATGAATTACTTAAATTAAACTTGCTAAACTCACTTATTTTAGTTATATTACCCGCATTGTTTCATAAAAAACACAAAACATGGCATTAAAAAAGTTTAAACCGAAGAACTTAGATGAGTATGTAGAGCTAAAACCAGGAATTTGGGCAAGAAGAGACAGAACAAACGTTCCTATTTCTAAAGTTCCTACCGTAACACAGAAAGTATCTGAGAACTAAGGTGAACTATTGTTAAGAAATAATTATTTTTAAAGCGTCTTCAAATTAACTTTTGAAAACGCTTTTTATTTTGACTATTTTGCAATTGCTTTTATCGGATTCAACACTTCATTATGAAACATATACTTACAATCATTGCTGTTGCTGTCATTGCTTTAGCTGTTGGCTATTTGGCGGCTTCCTATTATAATTTTGGGTCAAAAGTGACTACGGAGGAAAGCAGCACCGTTCTCTTAGAAAAAATAAAGACGGTTTCTAAACTAGTGACGATTGAGGGCTATTTTTCGGAAGTGTGGCAGACTAAGAAAAAAGTATCTTACTGGGGATTTACGTCTGAAAGTCAAGCGATTATTAAAGTCAAAGGAAAAGTTTCGGTCGGTTACGATTTAGAAAAAATGAAAATTGAATCCTTTCCGGAAGAGAAGGTTATCCGAATTAGTAACTTACCAAAACCTAAAATTATTTCCGTCGATCATGATTTAGAATATTTTTCGTTAGAAGATGGCTACTTTGTTTCTTTTACCACTAAAGATATGTCAAACTTCAATAAAGCAGCTAAAGACACCTTAGTAGCTGCCGCAGGAAGAAGTCGTTTATTTGATGCTGCCGCAGAACAAGGCAACGATGTTATAAAACTAATTGAACTAATTGCAAAAGATGCAGGCTGGACTGTAGAATATGAAACCGGCCCGAATGTGCCAAGTATCTTAGGGACATCAGATACAACATTGCAAGGCGATATCATGCCTTTTATTGATACTTTCTCTACTAAATCTTCAAAAACCTATACCGATGATGCAACACATCACTTTGAAAGATATCGACCGCTGGCAGGTTGATAACGTTGATTTTCAACTAATTGACGTTCGTGAGCCAATCGAACATGAACATAGAAATATTGGCGGCAAATTGATTCCTTTGGGTGATATTATGCGAAACCTTGACGCTATTGATAAAGATAAACCTGTCGTCGTTTACTGCAAACGTGGAATCCGTAGTCAAATCGCTATTCAAAAACTACAACGAAAATTACCTAACGCAGATTTTTATAATTTACAAGGTGGAATTTATGAATTATTAAAGTCCTAACAAACCGTCATACCCTGACTATCTAATCTTTTTTATCAAAAATAGTATTAGATGGAATTTATTTCATAAATAAAAAGTTAGATAAATCACTCATTATGAAATGATAATACCATAAAGTTGATTATTATCTAAAAAAATATTGAAATAATATTTGGATATTAAAAAGCAACAGTTTACCTTTGCACTCGTTCTTAGAAAAGACGGTCTAACTTAATGTTAGATTTAGTATTTCAGGAGGAAAAAAATAGATGGATCCGTAGCTTAGCTGGATAGAGCACCTGACTACGGATCAGGAGGTCGCAGGTTCGAATCCTGCCGGATTCACTACTTTTTTCCTCTTATTTTATTTTAAGAATTGTTGTATTTAGAAACAGAGAAAAGAGGTTGTCATGTCTAAAGTTTGTCAATTGACCGGGAAGCGTCCTATTGCAGGGAATAATGTTTCTCATTCAAAAAGAAGAACAAAACGTCGCTTTTTACCGAATATCCAGAAAAAGCGTTATTATATTCCTGAAACTGATCAGTGGGTAACATTGAAGGTTTCTGCATATGCAATGCGTAATATCAACAAAATCGGTATTTACGATTACTTGAAGCAATTAGAAGCTAAGGGTGTCGATACAGGTGTTGAATTAGGCTAATCCAAAATAAAACTTAAAATCTAAGAAGAAGATGGCTAAGAAAAGTAAAGGTAACAGAATTCAGGTTATTTTGGAATGTACAGAACACAAACAAAGTGGTCAGCCTGGTACATCACGTTATGTTACTCAAAAAAATAGAAAAAATACTCCAGCTCGTTTGGAATTAAAAAAGTATAATCCTATTTTGAAGCGTTATACTATTCATAAAGAAATTAAATAATTGAATCATGGCTAAGATTTCAAAGAACGCCCGTGCTGCACAACGTTTACAGAGCTCAGGAGGAAAGGACTACACATTAGTTGTTGTTCCTGTAAAGAATCCTAAAACTGGTAAGTATTCTTATAAGCAGCAAATGGTACATAAAGATAACGTAAACGATTTTATCAAAACTACTAAAGGATAATTCGTTTCTACAATAAATTAAAAAGGCTTTCTCATCGAATGAGAAAGCCTTTTTGTCGTTGTACCTACCCAGAATATTTACTTTTACTAACATTATAGTTACTTTTGTGGTCTCATATTAGTTTAACCTAATTCAAACAAGACTATTTCAATCTACATGGTTATTTAATAGTTAATACTTCATATTTAATAATTAACAACATGAGCTTTTTTAAAAAATTATTTTCCAAAGAACAGAAAAACGATTTAGATAAAGGTTTAGAAAAATCTAAACAGAGTTTTTTTGATAAAATTTCTCGTGCAGTAGCTGGGAAAGATAAAGTCGATGATGAAGTACTTGATAATTTGGAGGAAGTGTTAATCACTTCTGATGTTGGATTGACAACAACCGTAAAAATTATTGAACGTATTGAAGAAAGGGTTGCCAGAGATAAATATGTGACGACAAAGGAGTTAAACGAAATTCTTCGAGACGAAATCGTTCAGCTTTTAGCAGAAAATAATACAGAAGATGTCGTTGATTATTCGATTCCGAAAGATGCTAAAAAGCCTTATATCATTTTGGTTGTTGGTGTCAATGGTGTTGGTAAAACGACTTCTATCGGAAAAATCGCTCATCAATTTAAGAAACAAGGCCATTCGATTGTCTTAGGTGCCGGTGATACTTTCCGTGCAGCGGCAGTTGATCAGTTAAAGATTTGGGCAGATAGAGTCGGTTGTGATTTCTATTCCAAAGGTATGAATACGGATCCTGCGGCGGTCGCCTACGAAACCGTCAATCATGCTGTGACAACTGGTAAAGACATTGCTATTGTAGATACTGCTGGTCGTTTGCATACGAAAAAAGGCTTGATGCGAGAGTTAGAAAAAATCAAAAATTCAATCGACAAACGTTTGCCGGGTGCACCGCACGAAGTAATTTTAGTACTCGATGCTTCGACAGGTCAAAATGCGATTGAACAAGCAAAACACTTCACTGCCGCTACAAATGTTACCGGTTTGGTTTTGACCAAATTGGACGGTACTGCAAAAGGTGGTGTTGCCATTGGTATTTCTGACCAGTTCAAAATTCCAATTAAATATATCGGGGTTGGTGAAGGAATCGAGCAGTTACAAGTGTTTAATAAACGGGAATTTGTTGATTCGTTTTTTGGATAGAAAAATGGATAAAATTGATAATTTGGAAGAGGATTGGATAATTTCAATCCTCTTTTGTATTTAATAATGTTTATCTTTGAAAGATGAGAAGGTTGTCAATTGGCAAACAAAATTTTGAAGAATTAATAATGAGTGATTTGGTTTCTGTAGATAAAACCAAACAGATTCATAATATTGTCGAACAAGGTAATTTATACTTTTTGGTACGACCTCACCGTTTTGGAAAATCGCTTTTGGTGTCTTTGTTCAGTCATTTGTTTCAAGGTAAGAAATCATTATTTGAAAATTTAGCGATTGGAAAAACGAATTATGAGTTTGAAAGTTATCCTGTTTTAAAATTCAATTTTTCAGAATACGGTTACAAAGTCAAAAATTTAGAGGCAATTTTGATACATGAAGTTGAAAAATATGCTCAACAATATAAAGTTAAAATTGATGGAACATCGACGAATGCTATCAAACAAATTAAAAATAGAAATTATGCAGCAGCTTACAGAAATGCAATACAAAAGACTTTTTTAGTCGAAATTAATTTTTCTAAAGAAGAACGAAACGTCGATACTTGGGAATGGGAAGTTTGGGAAAATTGAGAATTAAACTATGAAAATCACCATCATCGGAGCAGGCAACGTTGCCACACATTTAGCAAAACGGTTGTACGAAAAGCAACATGATATTCTTCAAGTTTTGAATCGAAATTTGGAACATGCGAAGTTGCTGGCAACACAAGTTGAAGCGGAAGGGATTGATAATACTCGGTTTCTGAACTTAAATGCAGATTTCTACATTGTTGCCGTCAGCGATGATGCGATTAAAATCATTGCGGAACAACTTGCTACTATTTTACCGAAAGGTAAAATTATAGCACATACTTCTGGAGCAACTTCAAGTCAAGTTTTTAAAGGTTTTTTTGAAAATTATGGTGTATTTTATCCGTTGCAGACTTTCTCCAAGGAGCGACAAGCCGATTTTGAAAAATTACCTTTTTGTATTGATGGCTCAACTGATTTTACTAAAAATAAATTATTGGCTTTAGCCAAAACGATTTGCCCGAATGTGTATTTGATTGATGATAAACAGCGTTCGGTACTGCACGTTGCGGCCGTTTTTGCAAATAACTTCACGAATTATTTGATTACGGTAAGCGAGCAGATTCTTGCAAAAGAAAATATTCCGTTCGATTTATTAAAACCGTTGATTAATGAAACAGTCGCAAAAATCAACGATAATACGCCACAATCTATGCAAACTGGCCCGGCAAGACGAGGCGATAAAGTAACTTTAGAAAAACATCAACAATATTTAAATCAATATCCGGATTATCAAAGAATTTATGAATTACTCTCTAACCACATTCAAGCCCTATATTCCAATAAAAAAGACAACTTTAAATAAACTATTTGAAAAATAAACACTTATATCATAGGTAATATAAAATTAAATACTTTGTTGAAAGTTTGTCTACAAATATTCAACAAAGTATTTTTGCAAAAATTATACAGGTGTGAAGTGTAAGGTGTAAAGTCGAACGTACTTTACATCTCATCCTTCACACCTCATATTTATAAAAAAATGGCAATAGTAAAGTTCACGTTTGAAGATACAACAATTTCACCTCTTACAGTCAAAAATGCCTTAGTCGGTGAATCTATCTTAGATGTGGCAGAGGATAATGAAGTGCATTTAAATCATAATTGTGGTGCAGTGTGTGCTTGTAGCACTTGTCATGTTTACATCGAAGATGGAGAAGATTTCTTACAAGAAATATCTGACCGTGAAGAGGATTTTATTGATAGAGCAATTAATCCTCGCATTGAGTCCCGATTAGGCTGTCAATGTGTAATTTTGGAAGATGATGCTGAAATAGAAGTACATATCCCCGACCAAAGTCAAATTATAGGACATGAGCATTAATTCCTGAATATTAACTTTCAAATATTATGAACGTTGGTATTTCAAAGGGAAAAGTCTTTTGTTTGCGGGCAAAATCAATGCACGATAATGGTGTAGAAATATTAAAGTTACTAATAAGTATTATTGTAACTAAAAAGAAAAATATAGGATTGCTTTAAATGTTAAGTATTAATTATTAACTGTTAAATATTAATCGTTCTAACATGTTAATTTCTATTGAAAGATAATAATTAGTACTTAATAATTAATATTTACAACATGGGTTTCGAGAGTTTCGATGATATGCCAATAGAATGGCAAGATTACGAAGATATTGCGATAAAATTATATGAGCGTTTTGGTGATGATTTTACGGAATCAAAAATCTACCGTATTCGCTTCACGGATTTGTTGGAGTGGGTTTTAGCAATTCCAAATTTTGAAGGTACCCGAGAGGATAGCAACGAAGGACACCTGGAACAGATTCAAGCAAAATGGGTCTATGAATGGCGTGACAATCAATAATTTTTTGGGGTGAGCAGTGTAAAGTTGTACACTTTGCACTGCTCACTTTTACACTTCACACTCAATGCTTAATTTATTCAAGGACGTAGAAGCGGTTATTTTTGATGTTGACGGTGTTTTGTCGCCGAGCAATGTCTTGATTTTAGAAAATGGTCAACTTTTGCGGCAGACAAGTACACGCGACGGTTATGCGATTAAGTATGCGATTCGCAGCGGCTTAAAAATAGCGATTATTACTGGTGGAAAATCCGATGGCGTAATTCGTCGTTACAATAATCTGGGCGTTATGGATATTTTCGCTGGAGTCGAAGATAAGATAGAAGCATTTGAAGATTATATTTATGCCTATGATTTGAATCCTGAAAAAATCATTTATGTTGGTGACGATTTGCCTGATTATGAAGTGATGCAAAAAGTAGGTTTTCCTTGTTGTCCAAATGATGCCGCTCCTGAAATCAAAGCGATTTCAAAATATATTTCGCCCATAAATGGTGGATTCGGTGTCGCTCGTGATATTTTGGAGAAAATTATGAAACTCAACGGCACTTGGATGAAAACAGATATTTCGATGAGCAATGAATAAAACAGTCGGCAGATGCTCCGCTTGACGAAAAAAATCGAAGTTTTGAACATTCAAATATCCAAACATTTCGGGAAAATTATCAATTGCATTACCATCATTCTACTCATAATGGTAATGCTTTCTTTTTTAGGTGTTATTCCGTTTGATTTACGGATCATACCAATTATTTATGGCCTAATTTTTATCATTTATTATTTAATCATACATACTCGTTTGTATGACTTCTTTGCTGCTACACAATTATTACAAATTGCCTTTTTAGTGAGTATTACTTATGATAAAGTATTGTTAAACAATGGTTTATATCAATATCATCAAGATTTTTCGACTTTCGTCGGAATGCCAATTGCCGCTATCTTAATATGGTCTGCTGCGATATTTCAAGCCTACCATTTTAATACGGGAGCCTTGTATGCCCTACAATTGGATAAACCTGTTTTTACAAAAAAAGAATTTTCAAAACTACTTTTATTAATGATTGCCGATGGTTTTCACTTAATGACAATCGGCCTGACGATGGAGTATTGGATAGTAAAATTTGATTTCGGAACTTGGCTGATAACCGCTAATAACGAATACTTTGAATTACCTATCTTTTATGTTTTAATGAGTTATTTTATTGTTGGATTTTTAGGAAGTGGGCTTTTTAGAATCGTTGAATTTTTTAGAAATAAAGCCATTATTCCAACTTTTAGCGGTTACAAAAATATATTTGGTTTAGTTTATTTAGTATGTTTCTTAATTAGCCTTTGGGTTTTGATTGACGTGAATTTTTCGCCTATTTTCGTTACAATATCTATAATTATGCTTAGTGTAGTGATTGTTAATGATAGAATTTACAAAAGAAGAGAAAGTGATAAAAACTAAAGTTTGTATAATCGGGGCTGGACCTGCAGGTACGACAACTGCTTTGTATTTAGAAAAAATGGGGATTTCGTCTTTATTGGTTGATAAAGCGACTTTTCCTCGACACAAAACCTGTGGCGAGGCGATGCGGGTCAATGTACATTTTGTCCTAAAAGATTTGAATCCTGATTATCTAAAAGAGTTAGAACATTCACTGGTTTTAAAATCATCGAAGTTGCGATTAATAGCGAATAATGGTAGGGATTTAAGTTTGCACTTAGGTCGAGCGTTCAGCTATTTAGGAAAACGCTACGAATTTGATAATTTCTTAATTTCGAAAGTAAAGTCTAAATCAAGTATTCAACTTATTGAAAATCAAACAATTACTAAAATAAAAAAAACAACAAACGGTTATATTTTGAGCGATAAAACCGGTAATTTTCAAGTCGAAACACAAATGGTCGTTTTTGCGGCTGGCTCTAATAATTCTTTACAAAAGCAAATCGAAACAATACCCCAAAATACGAATAATAAGATTTTAGGCGTTCGAGCTTATTTCAAAAATGTTAGTTTTCCGGACGATACGACACATATTTATTTTTTTAAAAAATTGCATGGTGGCTACTTATGGGCTTTTCCGCTACCAGGCAATAATGCGAATATCGGCATGGCTATAAAGGCCGATAAAATCAAAGCACATAAAATCAATCTTCGAACATTATTTGAGGAAACCGTGCAACACGAACGCTTACAGCCATTTCTAAAAAATGCGGTAATAGATAGTACAATTGGTGGAGCAACCGTCCTATTGCCGACAATGGGTCAATCACTTTCGGGCGAAGGATATGTCTTGGCTGGAGATTCTGGGTTGGCGATAAATCCGATTACGGGTTTTGGTGTTGGTCACGCTATGAAAATGGGTCGTTATGCTGCAAAGCAGGTAGAACGCTGCCTTTCGGCGAATGATTTTTCTGGTGCATTTATGAAACAATACGATGAGGAAGTCTATAAAATGATGGGAGAAGAAGTCGAAGGCGGTTTAAAATTAACAAACTTATTGAAAAAAACATGGCTGGTTAATGGCCTAATTCGTTTTTTTGGAGGCAGTCAGCGTTTCCGCAAATTATTTGAAAATCCAACTCTAGCTGATAACCTGAATAATCCGACTTTTATCTTTAGGGAATTGTTTATGAGCAATTAAAGCCGGGTGATTGTTAATTAATAAAAAAAATAACAATCCGTTTTTTCTTTTCAAGTCTGTACGAATTAACGTACTTTTGTAAGCTGTAACAAAAATTGAAAATTTTAATACTTTTTAGATTTTATGATGCGTCAAAAAAATGACATGCCGCTTAAAGATGTTTTGAAGCAATTGGCCAATAGTAAAAAATTCAAAGCAAAGTTGATGAAAACGAGAATCATCAGCCTCTGGGGACGTATCATGGGGCCAACTATCGAGCAATACACAAAAAGTATTGATGTGTCTCGCTCTGGTACACTCTACTTAACGATCGAATCAGCGACATTACGTCAAGAATTAAGTTACGGTAAGACTAAAATTCAAAAAATCTTGAATGAAGAGTTAGGCGAAACCTACATCAAAGAAGTTATAATAAGATAAAATCGTGACAGCCATTTATATCATCTTTATTATCAATGACTTACATTCCTAAATTATCCTATTATATAATTTCCTGATATTCAGTTATTTTTTAGGTTCAAACAGTCTGTATATATCAACAGATATCACGCACTTCTCAAAATGTGTGATTGCAATAGTTTCACTGTCCACGTCAAAGATCTGTCAAAGTAGAAAGGGAAAAATTAATTTAACAATTCATTTGGTCAAAAACTTAAATATGTAATTATATTTGTTCACGCCAAAAAAACAAGAAATAACTTTTGTTAGTTAATTGAAATGAAGAAATATACCAACGTATTACCGATTATTACTACTTTATAGAATCAAAACTACTTGTACAGTGAAACTTTTAACGGTTAAAAAATTACTACTTGGAGGATTAGTGATCACGACAATTACGGCACTTGCTTTCTTAGCACAAAAATACGGAAATAACATTTCTACGTCCGTCGCTCCACAATCACCTACCAAAAGCATTCTAAATCAGCCAATTCAAATCAAAGCCCCTACTATCAAGTATGGCTTCATTTTAGATAACTTTCATGTTACCGAAAATGAGATCAAAAAGAATGAAGTCTTAGGTGCTATTTTACAAAAGCATCATGTTCCTTATACACAGGTTGATAAATTAGTACAACAATCTAAAGATGTATTTGACTTGCGTAAAGTAAGGGTCGGCAAAAAGTACATGGTTTTGGCTTCGGATAAAGATAAAGCAGCGGATTACTTGATTTATGAACCGAGTGTTTTTGAGTACATCGTTTATGATTTGAAAGGCGAAACGTCAGCAAAAGTAGTTAAAAGACCAATCGAAACGAAAGTCAAGGAAAAATCAGGTGTTGTGACGGCTTCACTTTGGAATGCTATCGTCGATAACGGGATGAGCTTCGAAGTCGCTTCAAAAATGGAATTGGCGTTGGCCTGGCACGTAGATTTTCATCATATTGCAAAAGGCGATTGTTTCAAGTTAATTTTTGAAGAACAATATATTGATGGAGAACGGGTAGGCGTTGGACAGATTCAGGCTGCTTATTTCAAGAATAAAGGAAAAGAATATTACGCCTATTATTATGAGGACGAAAATTATACGGGCTTTTTTGATGAGCAAGGTCGCCCGATGAAAAAAGCATTTTTGAAATCTCCAGTTCAATACGCTCGAATTTCGTCCGCTTATAACTTACGCCGTTTCCATCCAGTTTTAAGAAGAGTAAAAGCTCATTTAGGAACAGATTATGCCGCACCGCACGGGACTCCGATTCAGGCAGTCGCATCGGGTACAGTCACTAAAGCAAGTCGCTCAAGAGGTAACGGGAATTATGTTAAAATCAAACATGATAAAACGTATCAGACGCAGTATTTACATATGAGTCGCTTTGCGAAAGGCATGCGTCCTGGCGTAAAAGTAAAGCAAGGTGATGTGATCGGTTATGTCGGCTCGACAGGTTTAGCAACTGGTCCACATGTTTGTTTCCGTTTTTGGAAAAATGGAAAGCAAGTTGATCACCGAAAAGAAAACTTACCACCGCCAAATCCAATGAAAGGCGAAAGTTTAGAAAAATTCAAGACGATTCAAGCAGATTATGAGAAGCGTCTGGCTGCAATTGAGTTTGTAAAAGAAACAAATGGCGAGCAATCAACAGCAAAAAAAGTAATCGTTGATCCTTAGTTTTTTACTCAAAAGGATTTAACGAAAAAAGGGATTTAGTTCTAAGCGCTAAATCCCTTTTTTCGTTTTTATCAGGCTTCAAACGTAACTAAATGCTAAAAATCTCTTATAAGATACTGATATTTAAACAATATTTTCATTTAAGAAAAAGTTAAAAATATCATTATTAAAAAATCAATATTAAGAAGTATTGAAATTGACAAAACATATGATATATTATCAATGTTAGTTTGATTTCATTAGTATACAATAAATTAGAATTTTATCTTTATTGTATAAAAACTACCTTTCCTCTATAAATCAGATGATTAGAAATCGCTATAAATGATAGAATTTATAAATAATGATTATGTAGGTTTATCAATTTACTTATATATAAAATTATAATTCAGTCATCTATCCGTAATATCATAACTCCGCTATTGTTTGTTAATAGAAAAAAGATACTGTCGGATATTCATAGCAATTAACTAATTATTTATAATTATTAAAAGCATGACTTATCGCCTAAAAGCTTTGCTCCTTACGTTTAGTTTATTGTACTTTGGTACTTTCGCTAAGGCTCAAATTACAGCAAGTTTTACAGCTACTCAAACAAATATTTGTGAAGGTATTGCAGTAGGTTTCATTCCGACCATTAGTAATACGAATACGATTACTTCTGTGTTTTGGGACTATGGAGATGGTATATTTGTAAATGATCCTTTACCCTATGGAACAGGAAACGTTTATAATAATGCCGGAGTCTATACAGTTCGTTTGGTCGTCAATGATAATATGGGAAATACCGATACCACGACTGTTGTCAACATGATAACAGTCAATCCTAATCCTGATATTAGCTTTACGGTTAATCCAAACGCAGGTTGTCAACCTCTTGACATACAATTGACTCCTACGACGACCAGCACATCGACAACAGGTTGGACATGGACATGGACTTTTTCGAGTGACTCGATTTGTTTTGCGGGAGATGGTCGAGATACAATTACTCGAACCAATCCTAATCCTTTTACAGCAACTTTTACGAATGATGGTATTTATGATGTAAAATTAACCGTAGAAAACCAACTTAATTGTCAAAGTGATACAACAGTATTGAATGCATTCACGGTAGAACCGAAACCCGTAGCAAATTTCACGGCACAGATTCAAGCAGATTGCGACTCGACGACAAACGTTCTCTTCAATAGTACCTCTGCATTGCCTTGTACACCTTCTCCAATCTATAATTGGGATTTTGGTGATGGCAGTGGCTCGATTACTACATCACAATCAACCTACACTCACGAATATCAAACATCAGGAACATTTACCGTTCAATTGATCGTGACAGATGGCATACCGAATGGTTGTGCCGATACTACGACTCAAACCATTGTTATTCCAACTGACCCGACAGTTACTATTCAAGCACCAAATGCTGTTTGTGCAACGGAATCAATACAATTCAATGGAAATTCATCGGGTGTCGTAACTGCTTGGAACTGGGATTTCGGCGATGGAAATACCTCAACTCTTCAAAATCCGACACATACTTACATCAATCCTGGTTGTTTTACACCTTCATTGACGGTTACGATAGATACTTGTACTTTCACGACAATATTCGATACCTGTATTGTTGTCAATCCAAAACCTTCGGCAACATTTAGTTCTTTAGATGATTTTGAAACTTGTACTCGTCCTCATTCTATGAACTTCACAAGTAACGTCACTGGTACATCAACACCGATTTATACCTGGGACTTTGGAGATGGAACGACTTCAAGTAACCAAAATCCGTCTAAAACATGGAATTACGCTGGTACTTATCCGATATCATTAACCGTATCAACTCCGCAAAGTTGTAGCTCGCCAGTATTACGAGATACCGTAATTATTGATAGCATTGATGTGAATTTCACTTCTGATGTAGTCGGTGGCTGCGAACCTGTGACGGTTCAGTTTACGGATATGTCAACATCTTTCACTGATGTTACTGGTTGGTTATGGCGTTTTGGTGACGGCAATACATCTACTCAACCAACTCCAACGCACACTTATATGTCTGCGGGTACTTACGATGTGGAATTAGTCATCACGACAGCTCAAGGTTGTAGCGATTCACTCCTGATAACAAATTATATTCATGTAGGAACACCACCAACCTTAGATTTTACCGTTAGCGACAATGCCCCTTGTATTAACGAAAATGTATCTTTTATTAATAATTCGTCAAGTGGTACAAACTGGCTTTGGTTCAATGGTTTAGATACTGTTAGTGGCTTTAATATACCAGATACTTTTTATACCGTTTCTGGAAGTTATGATGTTTGGCTATCGGCAGAAAACAATGGTTGTATTGATACTTTATTTCAAAATAACCTCATTAATTTAACTGACTTAGAAGTTTTTATTGGAACAGACGGCGATTGTGACGTTAATCCTACGGGGATTAATTTTACAGATAATTCTACGGGAACAATAGTCGATTGGGCATGGGATTTTGGTGTTGATGGTTTGACAAGTGATACCGCTACGCTACAAAATCCAAGTTACACATATCCGGCTGTTGGTGAATATGTAGCGACTTTAACTATAACTGATGCCAGCGGCTGTACACTTACGGACTCTGTCACCATAAATCTGAATCCGCCAGTTGCCAGTTTTGGTTGGACAACAGATACTGTAGAATGTGTATCGGTTGACTTTCCAGTAGAAATCATTGATTCTTCTCAAAATCATAATGGTGATTGTAGTTGGATATTACCCAATGAGATAACTTATTTATTTGGTTCAAGCGACTCTATTTGTCAACCTATCTTTTCATTTGATACGGTTGGAGTGTATGATATAACCTTAGTTGTGCGTTCTAATCAGGGTTGTTTAGACACGATTACAAAACAAATTTGTGCCACTGATGTAACGGCAGTAGGAAATGTAGATACGATAGGTGGTTCAGGAGGCTTGATTGAAAGCCCCATCACTTTTATTGATAACGGAAACCCCGTGGTAGGTGGGAATGGTGGTTGTATTATTCAAATCGATGCATCGACCGGTGACACGACCTACGTCAGTGCAATTGGTACAACGCCAATTGATTGTAATGATCCAAATTTAAGTCTTTATACCGGCTGTGCACCATTAAGCGTAGAGTTTTCAGATTCTTCCTTTGGCTTTCCCGATAGTATTGTGTCTTATCTTTGGGACTTTGGTGATGGTAACATTTCGACCGACTCGACACCGACGCATATTTATGATGTATCCTCAGGTCCATTTGCTTACATGGTGACCCTTACAGTAACCAACGAATTTGGTGTAGTGAACACTGATACTATTCCGACATTTATTAGACCGACACAGCCGATTTCTAATTTTAGTATCTCAACAGATACCGTTTGTACCAATTTGGCTGTAATGGGAATTGATAGTTCGTCGGGTTTTGATTTATCGTATCAATGGTTTTTTGGAAACGGAGATACAAGTACACTTGCTAATCCGTCATTTAGTTATACGACTGAAGGAAATTACGAAATTTGTTTGACAGTTACCGACATAAATGGCTGTGACAGTACAGTTTGTGACTCGATAGTGGTCATGGACCCTCTCGCTAATTTTAGTGCAGATACAACGTATTCAGCGTGTGATAATTTGACAGTTACGTTTACAGATAGTTCTGAAAATACCGTATCGTGGCTATGGTCATTTGGAAATGATAGCACCTCTACACTTCAAAATCCATCGGTTACTTATTCCGGGACAGGTTTTTATGATGTGACCTTAATTGCTGGAGGAGTCGGCGGTTGTCAAGATACCTTGACTACTCCGAGTTTTATACAAGTTGATGGTCCCGCATTAGCAAGTATGTCTGTTTCACCAACCGATAGCTGTGAAGATCATCAAGTTGAGTTTACTGTTCAAGGATCAAATATTAGTCTTGTTACTATTGAGTTTGGAGATGGAACAAGTACGACGTTTAATACATGGACATCAGTCGCATTAGATACAACAATTTTTTATGTTTACGATACCGCAGGTATTTACAATCCTGTTTTACGAATCGAAGATTCTCTAAATTGTGAACGAGTTTTCAATTTTAATACCATTACAACAACTGATCCTTTAGCATCTTTTACAATTGATACGACTTTAGGATGTGTTCCTTTAGCTGTTGCTGCCAATGCAAATATGTCTGAATTTGCTAATCAATATGAATGGATTGCACCCGGGGCTTTTATCACAGGTCAAAGTACCGCAGCACCAACATTTATTTATCAAAATGAAGGTTATTATAATGAAATTACTTTAGTCGTCACCGATGTCAATGGTTGTACAGATACGTTAAGTTTTACGGATACCATAACCGCAGCGACAGTCAACGCAGGATTTTTCCCAGATGTGACTACCGGCTGTTATCCATTAAGCGTACAATTTACAGATACTTCCTCTACTTTTGCAGACACAATCGTATCATGGAACTGGGAATTTGTAAACGGTGATACCGATACTTTACAAAATCCGAGTTATACCTATGACGGAGCAGTCAACGTCAATCAAAGAGCAAAATTAACGGTAACCAGTAGTTATGGCTGTACCGATGTCGTTCAACAAAATATTTTACCAACATTTCCAAGTGCGGCTTTTACAGTGGATTCATTAGCCTGTACCGAACAAAGTATCAACTTCATAAATCAGTCAACAGGTTTAAACTTGTCCTATCTTTGGGACTTTGGAGATGATTCAACTTCAACAGCAATCAACCCAACACATTTTTATGAATCAGAAGATACTTTCATGGTGACGCTGACCGTGACTGATATCAATGGTTGTGTGGATATTGATACCTTTGAACGCATCATCGTCGCTAATCCAATTGCTAATTTCGGTTCAGATAAAACATTTATAGCATGTGCCCCCGATTCTATACAATTTACGGACTCTTCACAAAATGCCATTGCTTGGGATTGGATAATCGAAGGAGTAAATCCTGAAATTTATAATATTCAAAATCCAGCTGTTTCTTACTTAGTCCCCGGGAGTTACGACGTTCAGTTAATTATTACAAGTCCATCTGGTTGTCAAGATACAATGCAAATAGATAGCATGATAACCGTTGATGGTCCTTACGGAACAGTAAATTTGTCACAGACTGAAGGCTGTGTTGACTTAACGGTTGATTTTGTTATACCATTAACAAATACGACCAATTTGATTTTTGATAATGGTGAATCAATAGACGTATTCGTCAATCCTGGCGACACTTTATTTTACAACTATACTTATACCCAACGAGGGACTTATACACCAACGGTATTTGTACAAGATGCTTTAGGTTGTCAACGCACCCTTATTGGTAGTTCGATTACCGTCACTGATCCTGAGCCAATATTTACGGTTTCACCCGATACTGCGTGTATTCCAATGACGATTACGACCACAAATACCTCATTAGATGTTGATGATTTTGAATGGATTGCACCGACATTAAATATTAATAATACAAATAGTTCTACACCAACATTTACAACAAATACCGCTGGTTTCCATGATATTAGTTTAATCATCACCGATGTTTATGGTTGTACCGATACCACGACACAAACTATCTTAGCGTCAGATGTCACGGCAAATGCCTCAAGTGATATCACAGCTGGTTGTTTGCCATTAACCGTTCAGTTTACCGACTTATCGACTGATTTTCCGGTTGGTTCTATCAACTCATGGTTATGGAATTTTGGTGATGGAAATGGAGTCTCAACTGACCAAAATCCATCTTACGTTTATACGACAATTGGAGATTATACGCCAACCTTGACGGTGACGAATAGTCATGGTTGTAGCAAAACATTTACGCTTCCGAGTATTAATGTAACCTTCCCGAATGCGAGTTATGTACCATCATTAACCTTTGCGTGTACGGGACAGGACATATTATTTGATAATCAATCATCGGGGCAAAATGTGACTTACCTATGGGATTTCGATAATGGAATAACTTCTACGCAAGAAGATCCAACGTACGCTTTCCAGTCTGAAGGAACATACAATGTTTGCTTGACGACAACCGATGATAACGGTTGTGACTCGACTTTCTGTCAAACGATTACGGTAGCGAATCCAGTAGCGAATTTCACAGTCGATAATCAATATTTACCTTGTCCGCCAGCGACCTTTAACTTTACTGATGCTTCCGCAAATGCGGTATCCTGGTTATGGACCTTTGGCGACGGGAATACTTCAACCGACCAAAATCCTTCTAATACTTATACCGCAACAGGTTTTTACGATGTTCAACTTATTATAACCTCAGCTTCGGGCTGTATGGATACCTTGTTCCAACCAACATTTATCGAAGTCGGAGGACCAATTGGTAACTTCACCTTTACACCGAATCAAGGTTGTGCCGACGTCACGGCTACCTTTACAGGAAATGTCACCTCGAATACCGTTGATTTATATATTTGGAACTTTGGGAACGGTAGCGATAGCACGAGCATTACTAGTGCAAATATTAATACGGTAACGTACACTTATACAACCGCAGGAACATTCTTCCCAACATTAACTTTAGAAGATTCGACAGGTTGTCAATTTGTAGCAACATTAGATTCTATCGAAGTCGATACGCTGCAATTTGATTTCTTTGCAAATGATACCTTGACTTGTGAGGTTGGCGACTTTACTTTTACACCTTATATTGCGTCAAGCAGTCCGATTGATTCTGTCCGTTGGAATTTTGTAGGAGCAGACGTGACGACTTCTACTATGATGTCACCAACGATTTCTTACAGTAATGTTGGTGATTTTGATGTAGAATTAATAGTTTATAGTCGCCATTGTACGAAAACAGTAACGAAAAATTTATACATCAAAGTTGCACCAAATCCTGTGACAGACTTTACAGTTTTGCCAGTTGATGGATGTAATCCAACAACCGTCAACTTTACAGATGCAACTTCTATATTTAGCGGAAGCGTAGTTAATTGGTACTGGGATTTAGGAAACGGGACGTTGGATTCTGCACAAAATACCGCAACGATGTACACCGCAGTTGGGCAATACGATGTGCGGTTGATTACCGTTTCTAATCACGGTTGTCTCGATACTTTATTGTTGGTCGATACGGTTACGATTTATCCGATTCCGAATCCGATTTTTGATTTAGATACTTTTGCGTGTACAGGACAAGACGTTTTCTTTACCAATATGTCAACTGGGAATAATCTGACATATAGCTGGGACTTTGGTGATGGCAACACTTCGACAGTATTCGAGCCAATTCATCAATATACAACAGAAGGAATGTTCACCGTTTGCTTAACGGTAACGAGTAGCGATGGTTGTGATTCGACATTGTGTAAAACAGTGACAATCGCCAATCCAGTAGCGAACTTTACCTCCAATACGCAGTATGTTGCTTGTCCTGGTGATTCGATTTCATTTACTAATCAATCTGCCAACGCTGTTTCGTGGTTCTGGTCATTTGGCGATGGAAATACGTCTATTTTACAAAATCCAACACACGCTTACACAACGACCGGGTTTTATGATGTCCAATTAATTATAACCAGTTTGTCAGGTTGTCAAGACACGATATTACAACCAGCTTACATAGAAGTAGGTGGCCCAGTTGGTAATTTCACCTTTACGCCAAAACAAGGTTGTGCAGCCGTTACAGCGACTTTCGTCGGAATATTAACAGAAAATTCTGTCACGCAATATCACTGGAATTTCGGTAACGGAGATAGTGCAACGCATACGATAAGTACGCCAATAGATTCGTTTGAATACATTTACACTACCGCAGGAACATTCTTCCCAACATTAACTCTGGAAGATTCGACAGGTTG
>Ga0075467_10000179_pt1 | contig 46431 bp, 43 predicted proteins | sample DEB08_DNA_9_FD_75067 | JGI IMG/M metagenome (GOLD analysis project Ga0075467, IMG submission 75067) | Aqueous microbial communities from the Delaware River and Bay under freshwater to marine salinity gradient to study organic matter... | ecosystem: Environmental > Aquatic > Marine > Coastal ... | reverse complement strand
TCGGATGGTTTCATTATTTATTCCTGTAGAAGACACACTCATTATTGAGGGTGATAGGAATAGTGTGCCGATCCTTGGCTTTCTTTGCCGCTTAGCGGCTTCGTTCAACAAGGTCAAAAACTAGCGCCTTCGGCTCGGACGCGTTTGCAACGCGCCCGTTTTAACGGCGTTAGAATTCATTCAAACCAAGACAGGTGTCATGTCTTGGATTTTGAATGACCGATTAGGTTAAGAGTGCTTAGACAACTGCGCTTAGGGTGATGCCCATTGAACCGATAGCATTTCGCGTCGATGTTTAACAAGAAAAGAAGAAAAGGGGTCTGTGACAAATGACTCTCATTCGCTTTTGTCACCGACCCTTTTAATCCACCAACACCTTATTCAATCCAAAAAAATTATTCCCGTGGTTGGGCAAGGCTATCGAAACACCCACCTGTTTTAGTTAACTCTTAGCCTCTGACCTACCAATGTTTCGAGTCGAATACATTATTGCAGCGAGAACCACTAACAATAAGCCTGCACCGGCTAACAGCGCATAGTCTTCTAAACGTAGCATGGCGTATAACAAGCTGTAGAGGCCGATCAAGAGTAGGGTGATTATGCTGGTGCGGCCGATACTGCGTAATGCCGACAGCACGTATAGACTAATCATCGTGATAATAATCGAGGCCGCACTCAGGTAGGCTTTGAAGAAGCCAGCGTGTTCGGCCATTGATAACAGGGTAAGGTAGAAAATCGATAGCGCTAATCCTATGACACCATATTGAACAATGTGTAAGCGTTGTCCGATGCCCATTTCGAAGAGTAAAAAGGTCACGTAGGTGAGCACGAGAAATAGTACACCGTATTTGATAGCGCGGGTGATTTGTGAGTACAACGACACTGACTCAAATAAGTTTACGCCTGCACTGAAACTGTCTAACTCAAACGTTTGTGTTTCTAAAGTCCAGAGTTGCGGGTAGTTTCTCGCTAAATGTGGCACTGACCAAGTGGCGTTAAAGCCCTCTTGTTGTACGGTGTATTCATCTGGTAATACATTGCCCTGAAAGCTCGGATGCGGCCAGTCTGATGATATTTTAACTTCGGTGGTTTTGCCGAACGGGCTAAAGTAGAACCCTCGGCTGCCATTGATATTGATGTCTAATGAAAACGGATAAAGTGTTGTTTGTGTAGGTTCAGTGCTATCGCTAATTTGGCTTAAATCTAATGGTGTATGAAAACCGCTGGAGATAACCTTGGTGATTTTGGTGCCTGGTTCAAAATCAGTTGAAACGCCGTCCCATTTCAGCGCCGAAACTTTATTAATCGCTTGCGTGTCTGACATGCCTAAAGAAAACCAAGCACGGTCCCAGTGAACCTTATAGATGTTGTTCGATAGTTCGGCTAAGTTTGGTCGCTTGAAATTACCGTTGATGCTGACATCTGCGGTATAAACTAAAGCGTCGTAGATGCTGCGCGTGCGAGTTTGTGCCATTAATTTAACGTCGAAATTCAGGGCTTCGGGAAGCAGAATCGCCGTACGTTTTTTATACACGGTTTTGTTTTTCTTGCGTTCGTTACCATCTTTATCAGTGAGCACTTCGACAGAATCAAAGCGTTCCGTGTAAGGAATGAGTAAAGAAGGGCCGCTTAGCCTCTGAACCTGCCCCCAAGTTGATGCGACATCAGATTGCACGTTGTTGTAGAGTTGGTTGCGTTCGCGTACTACATCGCTGACCATTGCCAATGGAATAGTCATTAATGCTATTAATATGGCCACTAGCGAAAAACGCCAAACCATTGATTTACCAATCCATTTAAGGCCAACGATATAGCTTGCTATTGAGCCTTTAGCGCCGTCTCCGTCGGTAGCCACAGCTTGCTTTAGCAATCCGGCTTTGCGCGCCATAAAAATAACCAAAATAATTACACCGGCGCAAATCACCAACATCATTATTAGCCCAATCAAACCAAATAGTATGCCCATCTGCATCACTCCCGTTTATTGCTTTGTTATATAAGAGCTAACGAGATTACAAGGTTGGTTTGTGGTTACTATGTGCAATGCATGAGGTTTGGGTGGTGCATTGTGGCTAGGTTGTATTGATCTGCGAGAATGCAGTTTGGTAAGGTTTGATCTCGTGAGTACTCTTACGAAAACAGGTTCAAGTTTTTACTCGCGATGATTTTTGAGGCAAGCAAAAAAACCAATACTCAAGAAAAGGGGGCGGTGACAAACGCGAATGAGAGTCATTTGTCACCGCCCCCTTTATTCTTTTGAAACGATCATGATTCGAAGCCCAAGCACTCGGAATTTGTTGGTGGTCGGCCGTTTTGCAATTCCTCACAGTTTTCACTAGCGTCCAATGGGCAATGACTTATTGTTGGCGCCGATCGTAGAGCTAGCCCGAACCATGAGCCGCCTAAAGGCATAACGAAGTTATGACAGCGGTATGTTTTTTTGGTTCTGTTTTTTTGCGCCAAAAAAATGAACGCCCGCCACGGCAGTGGCAATGCATGGGCGAAGTTGAGTAGTCGCTCAATATGCGAAAGCTAAGCGAGTGGAAAAACCTCTACGTATGATCGAAGTCTTTTAGATACCCTCACAAGGGGCACCTAGCCTTTTCGGCTACGCTGCAGAGCGCGCAGCATGCTCTTGGGGTATGACGGTAAAGGGCAACTTTGACCCATCCATTTTCGGCTTAAATATCGACTGGCCCTAAAATAAAGTCTATAGGTGCTCAGATAACCAGGCTTGAATTCTTGCCTCATCAACTTTCCCTAATACTTGATCCAACACATTTCCGTTTTTGTCTAATAGCAATGAATAGGGTAACAAGCCTTGGCCGTTGCCTGTTTCCTCGAGCAATTGCATACCGGTATTTTCGGCGTATAAAATTGGGTAGCTGATGTCCATTGAGTCTAGAAATGGTTGCGAGGTGCTGGGGTTATCAATTGCTACGCCAATAATAGTGAAACCGTCTTTTTGGTGCAGGCGATACATTGCTTCAAATAGCGGCATCTCTTCACGGCAGGGGGTGCACCATGTAGCCCAAAAATTAACTAAGGTAAGCTCAGCTAATTGATTCTGCACCGAATCTGTACCCACAGTTCCAGTGATTGGGTCGCTGGTCTCTAATTGGGCGCTTAGCAACGCCGAAGCCTCGGACAATGGTTCGGTGCGAGAGGTATTAACCGCAATGCCGACCACGAATGCGACGATAGCGATGCTTAGAAGAAGTACTTTGTTTTGATTGGTCATGCGCTTTAAGGTTTTGCTTGGTCAACAATTGTAAGAAAGTCGTCTTTGTTCATATAGCCGTATTGTCTAAGGTTTTGATGTTCATCGCCATTGGCCTTGATGAATAAAGTTGCTGGAGGGCCAAACACATCAAAGAATTTTTTCAGTGCTTCGCTGTCATCATTGGTAGTGGTTACATCGGCTTCAATTAACAACCAATTATCAAGCGCAATATGCACGCTTTGCTCGGTGAATGTGGTGCGTTGCATGCGCTTGCAGTCTAGGCACCAGTCGGCGTAAAAATCAACCAACACCGGTTGCTTCGATGCCTTTGCCGCTTCTAGCAACTGAGTTGCTTCAGCAACGGTGGTGACTCGATTAAATGGAAGCTTCTTGTCAATTGTTGCGCCACCAGCGCTATTAATTGAGCCAATACGAACCGAGTCTAATGGCTGAGTGATGTCTTTGCCACCGAACTGGGCGCCAACCAGTGCGGCTGCCCCCCAAATAATCATCACCACGCTTACCGCTCGAAATAAGGTTTTAATAACATCTGAGGACATTGGCGTCGACAGACTCCAAAAGTAGAAGCCTTGCCAAATTAGTAGCGCTGACCAAAAGTAGAGCACCGGCACTAGATCAATGAATCCTGCAATAAAGATCGCTGCGCCAAGTACCAAAAAGCCTAAGATGACTTGTACATGGTTCATCCAAGAGCCGGCTTTTGGCAGTAACCAGCCAGCTCCGAAGCCAAGCCCAATTAATAGCGTTCCCATGCCTAGGGCCAGCGCACTCATTACTGCTGAACCAAGTACCGGGTCACCCAGAGTGATAGCCGCACCAATCGCAATAATTAATAATGGCGATACGCAAGCACCGACGACTAAACTGGAAATCGCACCAAGAACAAATGCAGTAATAGACAGTGAGCGACTATTTGGCTTGGCGCCACTTAACTTGGTTTGTAGAGAGCTTGGCAGCTGAATCTTAAACGCGCCAAACAATGAAATTGCTAACACCACTAATATGCTGCAAACAAAGCCGATAACATAGGGGCTTTGAAAGTACGCTTGTAGTTGACCACCGCCTTTGCCCAGTACCCAACCGGCAATTGCGTAAACCACAACGTGCCCGGCAACGTAACAGCAGGCCAGTAACCCAGAGCTGAGTTTGCTGGGTTTATGTTGCCCGGCAATGATGGCTAACAGAATCGGGATCATTGGCAGTACGCAGGGCGTAAAGCTTAATAAAATACCGATAAAGAATGCCGCCACCACATAGCTCCAAAAGCTATTATCAAGGTCTGTCGTTGATGCAGCTGAAAAACCTGCCTGTTGTTGGTTCTGCGAGGTGCCTGGCGTTGCTGTTGGGGATGCGCCGGCAGTTGTTGGCGGCACGAAATCAACTGTGATTAATCGGGTTTGCGGTGGGTAACACACGCCTACAGGTTTGTTGCACCCCTGGCCGAGAACTTCAAGTTCGATTTGATTGCCGGAGCTGGGTAGGCTTTTAATTGGTGCGGTTAAATCAGCATTAAAGAAATAGACCACGACTTCACCGAACTCGGGGTCTTGTTCCACCACACCTTGCGGGAAAACCAGCTCGCCAAATTCCGCGCCTGGTGTTTTAGACGATACCGCAAACTGATCCCGGTACATGTAATAGTCTTGCGCAATACTCCACTGAATACGCAGCTGGTCGCCGTCGATAAACGCGGTCATGGCAAAGGCTTCGGTCTCTGGCAGCAACTCTGTTTTTTTGTTGCCCCAAAACTGTGCTTGTGCGGTCAGTGACATCAGCACAAGCGAAAATGTCGCCATGCGGATTAGGTGTTTAAAAGTAAGAGTCATTCTGTTTCACTATAAATAAGGTACGATTTCTATGCCTAAGGACCGAGTTTGCAAATAAAGCCTGTCATTAATGTTGCGCTCATTACTCCGTGATCGGCTACCTGTAACATTGTGCCATTAAATCGCAGACTAATCGCCGATCTACCATAACTATTTAATCATAAGGGTACTATGACCAATCAGCCAGATCTGAAGAATCAACGAATTTTAAAGTTCGAAGGCGTTATTAATTTTCGTGATCTCGGAGGGTATCAAACTGAAGATGGTCATACGGTGAGCTGGAACAAGATGTATCGCTCGGCACAGCTCGACCGAATGAGCGCGCAGGGAGCGAAAAATATGGCTGCTTTGGGTATTAAAACCGTGGTTGACTTGCGTTTTAGTGACGAAATTAAGCGTTACCCGACTATGCGTCATGCGGTTCCAGGTGCAGAGTTCTTTAGTTGGCACGACGAGTTCCAAGACGGGCTTCAAGGTAATAGTGGTGAGCAAGGCGATGCAATTAAACGATCATGGAAAAAAAGCTTAGAGAGCAATGACCCCGCTCAAGTGCGCGAGGCGATGCGGTTAAACTATCCTAAAAAATTATATTCGCACCAAGCGATTTATAAAAAGATGTTGATGCGTCTAGTCGAGCAGCAAACTCCTTTGGTGTTTCATTGTGCTGCTGGTAAAGATCGGACAGGCGTTGCCGCGGCGCTGATTCTTTCGCTATTGGGTGTTAGTGACGAGTTGATAATTGAAGATTATTTGCTCACCCAAGGTGAAACTGAAAACCTACTGAATTCATTTCACGCGGGTGGTGCAAGCGGGCCACAAGGTAACTCAGATTTTCAACAGAAACTTGCGAGTTACCCAAAAGCCTTAGTTCAGCCGGTTTTTGATGCCGATTTAAGCTATATCACAACACTGATCGACTATGTCAACGAGCACTACGGTAGCTTTAATGAATACGCCTTAACGGTGTTGGGTTTTGATGCCGATCACGTTGAGTCTTTGCGGCAGCGCTTATTGGTATAGCGTTAGGCTATTGAAGCACGGCTAAATTGATACTGAGTTATTTGCTCAACTTGCTGGTTTGGATTTAACAACGGTGAGTAGAAGCTCGCTTGGTTAATAGCGTCTGGGGCTAATTGAGTTTCCACACAGAAACCGCCCGAAGGAGCAAACGGTGCGCTTAGAAATTTGCCGGTATAAAATTGAAATCCCGGCGAGTTGCTAGAGACGCTGAGGCTGATACCTGAGTCTGACGAAACAACATTTACCATCTCGCACAAGCTGCCGAGCTCTGGCTCCGGAGTATTAAAGTGATGGTCACATAGCCCAATAAACTCTGGATACAGCGACTGCTTTAATTGGTACTCAAACGGTTTATTGAGGGTTTTTAATTCGCCGGTAGGAATGTTTTCAGCATCAACAACAACGAAAGAATCGGCATGTAGTTGAAACCGATGATCTGAAATATTATCCAAACTACTTAGATTTAAATAGACATGATTGGTTAGGTTTATGAAACAAGTATGGTCGCAGCTAGAGCGATATTTAATCGTTAAGCAGCCGTCAGTCACGCGATAAATGGCCTTGGTTGTCAGTCTGCCTTTCAAGCCCACAATAGTCATATCGTAGTCTAAGGAAAAGCAAATTTGATTTGGGCTATGCGATTCAAGCTGCCAAAAATGCTTATCAAACCCAGCACCGCCACTGTGCAGAGTATGTTTGCCTTCATTGCACGGCATTTGTAATAACTCGCCATTGACCGTTAGTTGCCCATTTGCAATACGATTGGTAATTGGCCCTATCGTCGCGCCCAAATAGAATGGCTCGTCTAGGTAATCTTCGAGGCGGTCTAAACCGAGGGCGAGCTGATGGCCATGAAAGTTGATAGCGCAAATACGAGCGCCGTAATTGAGTAAGTCAACGCTTAGACCGTGACCGTCAGAAATTGATAATTTTTGCAGATTATGAGACACAGATCAGTTTTATTTTATATCGTTTAGCTCAACACAGTATAACGATTCACTTTGTTATGATGTAGGCCGATTAACCATTGTTGAAATTATTTATGCCGTCTATCCAAGAATTACTCAGTAGCATGACCAACCGCTTGGTGTTTATAACGGTAGTGATCTACTTTGCCGTTCAACAAGGTCTATTTGCTAATGCTCTTACAGGTTTCGAAATGTTTGGTTGGCAAACTTCTCGCTTTGCGCCATGGCAGTTGCTTACCCACATGTTCTTACATGGCAGCATTTCCCACTTGGCATTTAACATGCTCGCGCTTTGGTCGTTTGGGCGTATTTTAGAGAAAGTGTGGGGGGTGCAGCGGTTTTTGGTTTTTTATCTTGTTTGCGGTATCGGTGCAGCGATCATTTCGCAATTGGTAGACCAATTTATATTAGGGCCTGTTTCTATTTACACTTCTACGGTCGGAGCCTCAGGTGCGATTTATGGTTTGCTTGTGGCTTTTGCGATGATGTTTCCAAATTTTAAAATCATGCTGATCTTTTTACCTGTACCGATTGCGGCTAAGTATTTTGTCCCGGTCATATTATTAATTGATTTGGCAGCAGGGTTCACAGGCGTCTCGATCTTCGGTCAAAACATTGCTCATTTTGCTCATCTAGGAGGCGCATTTATGGGGTTTCTGATGATTCGTTATTATCAGCGCTCGGCCTAATGGTAGCGTTAGTCTCCAGCACGCAAACCGCATTGTTGATACAGCTTTTGTATTAAGCGTACATGCTGCAGGGTTGCTGATTGGCCCTGTTCGATAACCGTGTCTCGCTTTTGCGCCCACTTCCGATAGTCTTTTGCGGCGTAGTTCAATAGAGGTTTTTCTAAAGAATAGTAAGCGCTTAATAATTTTTCGGCGCGTTGATCAAGGTGCACCGCATGCTTTTGCACGTTCTCAATGAATCGGGTGTGTATTACATTAGCGAAATAACGGGCGTTTTGAGTCGGTGTGGCGGATAAGCATAGCGGCGAATCAAGACGTTGTTGGATTACTGAGTTAGCCTTCTCTAGGCCTGTTTTGAGGTGCTGGTATTCGCCTAATAAGCGACCACCGTCGCCTGCGCGTAAATGGCCGAGGTAATACTCTACCTGACTGGTCTCTTGAGCTGAGAAATACCGCTCGCCGGCGATAACACGCGAGGCAAACTTCTCTAAGCCGATGATATCAGCGCTGACATCAATCGAAAGCTCCAGTGGGTATCGCGCATTACTCTGTTTGTCATGCCAGAAGCTAGCGTTCTCACTTTGTCCTAATAGGGCAGACCAAACAAGCGCATTGAGGTTGTTCTCCTTTTGCTTTAGGAAAAGACTCAGCTTAGTCGCCAGTTCTACTTCGCCTAAGAGCGCTACGCATTGTGGTCCTAGATGTAAAATAGCCAAATCACTAAACAGTTGCTGAGACGCACTTGAGACCTTACCGAGTTGGCTGTTTCGGTGTGCGATAACGGTGTGTAATTTGCATTCTCTGAGACTTAAAAATTCTCTAATACTGAGTTCGGCACTAGGTTGATCAAGGCTTAATAGCCGCGCGCTTGGGTAAGGGTTGGCGACCACCGCTGTGGCAATATTAACGTTGCGATCCAGAACATTTACTAGCCGTATTAGGTAGTCATCGAGATAATCGGGCGGCTGAGCACAGGCTGTCAGTAGCAGTATTACTGCGAGTAGTGAAATTTTCACTTGGGCCCGACAACGCGCATAGCTAAGCCCAAACGTATTAGATGCTCGCGAAGTTCTTTTTTTTCGACGCGGTTTAATGCAGCGCCAATTTCAATAGACTGGTTCAAATGTTTGAGAAACAGAGTTGGCGCGCTCATACGATATTTACTTGGGCGCTTAATAAGAAGAGTGTCGCGACGTTGCCAAACCCACTCTTGCTTTGGAAAGTAAACACCTTTTTGTAGCGTTAATGAATCGCCTTCAAAAATGATGATTTCCTTAAAACTTAATTTCCATGATACGTAGTACATGCCGAATCCAACTAAGGCTATTTCTAAACCCGCAAATGGCAGCACCATCCATGCTCCCATGGCGGCCCAGCTGAGTGCGATAGCCATATTGACGCAAAACATGAACACTAAGATTCGCTTATTTTCATGCCACGACATAGAGCGGTTAGCGGTGATCACTAAGCGCTGAATTTCATTCTGTGTCTCAAACTCTACCATCTGCAAATATTAGCAAATGCATGTAGTCTGCATGTAATGCTATAGTGGTTTTTATAGTAGTCGAAATATAAAAGGTAAGTGATGAGTGATTCAGAAAAAACAATAGGAGCCATCGAGTGGCGAGACTTAACGGTTAATGATGCTAGCGGTGTAAGTGATTTTTATGCCGAAGTAGCAGGGTGGACGAAGCAGCCTATATCGATGGGCGATTACGACGATTACGTTATGAATTTACCGTCGAACGGCGAGACCGTTGCGGGAATTTGCCACGCGCGAGGCAGTAACTCGGAACAACCACCGCAATGGTTGATGTACGTGCGTGTGGAAAATTCGAAAGCCAGCGCTGAAAAAGTTGTTGAACTCGGTGGGGAGATTATTCAAGGGCCCCGAGTTATGAACGATGAGACGTACTTTGTAATACGCGACCCAGCTGGGGCGGTGTTAACAATTTATTCTTGAGCTATCAATTTTATCTTTAACTAGCAATTTGTTCTTTAACTGCTGATGTTCGCTTAAGAAAGTCTTGCGTCCATCCAAGCCACCATCTCGGCAAAAATAGTGTCACCTTCGGGCTCATTAAAAATTTCATGAAATAAGCCTTGGTAAATAGTTATTTCTTTATCGCTGGAAGAAACCGTGTCGTGTAATAACTGAGAGCCGCTTGGCGCGGTCATAACATCGGCCGAACCGTGCATAATTTTCAGTGGCAAAGTGATCTTCTTTGCATTGTTCTTACACTGCTGCATCGCGTCGGTCATGCTAACTAAAAATTGTGCTGATAGTTTCTCTTTACTTACCAGCGGGTCGGCCATGTATTTCTCGACTACAGCCGGGTCTCGACTTACGGCGGATGCATCAAGAGCAAGCATTTTAGCTTTCGGGAAAAGCTTGGCGACAAGTTTGATAGTTGCCACTTGCCATGCGGGTGGCTCTTGTGGGCTTTGTATGGCCGCACCTGACAGCATAGCGCCCTGAAACTTGGCTTGGTGGCTCAGCAGCAATTGCGTGGCAATTAGGCCTCCCATACTATGCCCTAACAAGAATATCGGTATATCAGGGTAGTGACCTTGAGTTCGACGATAGAGTTCTAGTGCTGCGTTTTCAAACACCGCGAAGGAGTCGATATGACCACGTATGCCGTCAGATCTGCCATGGCAGGGGAGGTCCATCGAGCTAAGTGCGTAACCGGCTTGGTTGAGGTGAGCCGCTAGATGCTCATAGCGTTGACAATGCTCGCCCAAGCCGTGTACTAGAAGCACTACGGCCTTAGTATCGGTATTAGTTTCGCTATTAGTTTCGGTGCTGGTCACCGGCCAGTGTCGATAATAGAGCCCATTGTCAGTACTTTCATGAATCTCGCTGGACTCACTGGCTTTGTTACTGGCTATGGTCATATCTATTGCTCTATTCTAGTGTCCAGCAAAAAGGAATGAGCTTTTCGCATGAACTTGTGTTGTTAATATCGAATGGTCTCGGCTTTCGACGCCCTGATGAAACTGACGCTGCAGTGAGTCAATGTCATCACTACGATCGGCGTAGCGTAACACTAGAACTACTTTTTGCAGATCATCAAGTAGCGTATCAACAATATGCTGATCGAAGCGAATATTGTCAAATGACGGGTCGAATTCTTTGAGGCGAGCGGCTTCATCAAACACCGCAAACAGTTCGTCCATTTTTTGCGCAGGTTGCTCCATAAGTGAGCTGCAGACGTCCCATTGCTCGGCATTGATCAGGTCATTCCACAAGTACTTACTAAGCTTGGCGGCAGATTTTGGCTCGCTATGATGCAGTGCTAAAAACTGCTCAACAGCATCACTTTCAACGCCAAGCACACGGCAAATAGTTAGATAGTCGTGAAAGCGTTCAGGCTCACGGTGTTCTAGATAATGCTCTAGAATCTCGCGCTTCTTTGCTTCTAGGCGATTCTTTGCGGCGGGAAATTCTTCTGCTAACTCGCCCCAGCCGTTTAAGCAATGCGATAAGCGTGCACCATAAAAGGCATAGGGATCATCGTCCAGCGAATGATCAAAAAAGTACTCGTAAAATTTGAGTGAGTTTACAAAGTCGCCGGCTTTGTGGGCCAGCTTTGCATCTTCCAATACTTGGATAATTTTAGGTTTGTCCATGCTATTTCTTCTAATCTTAGATCATGCCTAATTCAAGCTTTGCTTCTTCCGACATATTGGCCATAGTCCAGGGCGGCTCAAAGGTCAATTCGACGCGGGCGTCAGAAACACCAACGACACTTTTAACCGCGTTCTCAACAAAGCCCGGAAAAGTTTCAGCAACAGGGCAGCCTGGCGCGGTAAGGGTCATGCTAACGTCGACGAAAAAATTGTCGTCTACTTTGAAATCGTAGATCAAACCAAGGTCGTAGATATTCACTGGAATTTCAGGGTCATAGACTGTGCGTAGAGCGTCGATGATATCCGGGCCAAGCTCTTCAGGGGTGCGTGGGCCGGTGCTAGATACCGGCTTGTCCTTGCTTTTCTCGGCAGGAACAATGTAGGGAGTAAGAGTATCGTTCATAACGTTTACCTTTAAAAAATTATCTTAACATTGATACGGCTTTGTTTACCGCAGCAACCAAGGCATCAATGTCAGCCTTATTATTGTAAAAAGCCAATGAGGCGCGAGTTGTCGCGCTGACTCCGAAAAATTCCATTACCGGCATAGCGCAATGGTGGCCAACGCGAATGGCAACACCTTGTGAGTCGAGTAATGTGCCAAGATCAGATGCGTGAATGCCGTCAATCTCAAATGAAATTATGCTGGCCTTCTCGGCGGCGGTGCCGATGATGCGTAAGCCTTCAATCGCCAACATTTTCTCGGTAGCGTATTCAAGTAATTCATGTTCGTACTCGGCTATAACATTTATACCGATTTCGCTGACATAATCTAAACCAGCGGCCAAGCCAACGACACCTGCGATATTCGGTGTGCCAGCTTCGAATTTGTATGGCAGTTCATTGAACTCAGTGCCGGAAAAGCTGACCACTTTAATCATATCGCCGCCGCCTTTATACGGTGGCATGGCATCGAGTAAAGCACGTTTTCCATACAGCACGCCAACACCAGTTGGTGAGAAAATTTTATGCCCTGAAAAGGCATAGAAATCACAATCTAAGGCTTGAACATCAACTTCAGCGTGGGCTATCGCTTGTGCACCGTCGACTAACACTTTGGCACCAACCGCATGCGCCGCGTCTATCATTTTCTTCAATGGCGTAATCGTGCCAAGCGCATTCGAGAGTTGAGTTATTGCCAGTAATTTGGTTTTTTCACTTAATAGTTTTTCAAACTCTTCATATATCAGCTCGCCTTTATCATTAATCGGAATAACTTTCAGCTTAAGGCCAATTTGTTGTTCAAGCAGCTGCCAAGGCACAATGTTTGAGTGGTGCTCCATTGCCGAGATCAAAACTTCATCTCCGGCGGCAAACGAACTGCGCACAAAGCTATGCGCAACTAAATTGATCGACTCGGTGGTGCCACTGGTAAAGATTATCTCAGCTTCGCTCTCAGCATTAATAAAATGTTGCACAGTCTTGCGAGCACCTTCAAAGCGATCGGTGGCGCGCTGGCTTAAGGTATGAATACCTCGATGAACATTTGAATTATCGTGTTCGTAGAAGTACTTGATAGTATCGATCACATGGCTTGGCTTCTGGGTCGACGCGCCGTTATCTAAATACACCAGAGGGTGGCCAGATATTTTTTGATTGAGCACCGGAAAGTCAGCGCGTACACGCTCTACGTCAAGCCCTTTCTGTTTGCTGATCGCTACAACTGTCATAATACTTACCTTTGAATCTGTTGATCTTTAAAACCACGGTCTTCTAAACCTCGACTTTCTAAAAATAGTCTATCTAAGGTTTGAAATATCAAACTAGCTCTTCCAAACCGCTCAGTAGCTCGCCTGCTATAATTTGGGTTAGCTCTTGACGAACACTGTCTACGTTAATGCGCTCAATCACTTCGTTGGCGAAGGCAAAGGTCAGTAGCGCATTGGCTGATTTCGCATCAATGCCACGAGATTTCAAATAGAATAGTGATACTGGGTCAAGCTGGCCAACGGTTGCGCCATGCGAGCATTTAACATCGTCGGCGTAGATTTCGAGTTGCGGTTTACAGTCAGCCTCAGCGTCTTTCGATAACAATAAATTATTGTTCTGTTGATCGGCATTGGTTAGTTGTGCGTCTTTGGCAACAATAATGCGACCGCGGAATACGCTGCGAGAGTGATCGTCTAATACCGTTTTATAGTATTCGTCGCTGGTACAATTTGGCACCGCATGATTCACTTCAGTATGATTGTCGACGTGTTGGCGGACTTGGCCAATAACCAAACCATTCATCTCCACATGTGCACCTTGACCAAGTAAGTTGCTGTGGATATCGTTGCGAGTGACTAAACCACTTAATGCGATGTTGTGACTCTTAACGTGCGCCCCTTTGGCTTGGTTAATGAACACTCCGCCCATATGGAATGCATCGTTTGATTCTTGTTGAATTTTGTAGTGATCGACGTGAGCATTGTCGCCAGCAACAACCTCAGTAATCACATTATTCAGATATACCGTGCCGTGGGTGCCAACATGGCGTTCTACTATCGTGCACTGAGTGTTAGCATCGGCAATAATCAGATTGCGAGTATGGCTAACGGCATCAGCCGATTGAGATACAAAGACTACTTCTAATACACCCTCAAGCACTTGGCCTGATTTTAAGTGAACAACGTAACCGTCATGTGCGTAGGCCGTATTAAGTGCGGTAAAACCATGGGGTTTTTTCGGTAGCGTTGAGCTGAAATGAGCTTCAACGATTTCCAATGAGTCTTTTAATGATGTAACACTATCACTCAGGCCGGTAGACGCTGCCTGGTCTAAGTGGCCATCAACAAACACCAAACGAGGGTTTGTTGTGTCAGCTAATTCAATGTTTAGTGACGACGCTGAAGTCAGAGCATAGTCGTTACTTTTTAGCGCACGTAAGTTGGTGTAACGCCAATCTTCATCACGCACTCCGGGTAGGCCGACAGCTTCAAATTGAGTAAGTGCTGACTTACGTTGCTGGTTTAGCCAGGCTATATTGGCGCCGCTTAGTGCGACATCAGCATGGGCCGTTATCCAGCTTGTATTTTCGTTTGCGGTAATCATTTAGCTGGCCTGCTGCACGGCTGCTGCGGTGTCTTCCATTCCTTCGATCCAGCTATAGCCTTTGGCTTCGAGTTCGAGCGCTAACGATTTGTCGCCAGATTTGACGATTTTTCCGTTGGCTAAAACGTGTACGTAGTCAGGCACAATATAGTCAAGCAGACGTTGGTAGTGAGTCACTAGGATCATTGACCGTTCAGGCGAACGAAGGGCGTTAACGCCGTGAGAAACGGTTTTTAGTGCGTCGATATCGAGCCCTGAATCGGTTTCGTCTAACAGCGCTAGTTTTGGCTCGAGCATGGCCATTTGCAGAATTTCGTTACGTTTTTTCTCGCCACCTGAGAAGCCTTGGTTGACCGCGCGCTTTAGAAACTCGTGTTTCATCTCAACAAGATCGGCTTTCTCGCGAATTAGTTTCAAGAAATCACCGGCTTTGATTTCTTCTTGGCCGTGGTACTTGCGCATAGAGTTCATGGCTGCTTTCAACATCGCCATGTTGCTGACACCCGGGATTTCTACTGGGTATTGAAAGGCTAGAAAAATACCCTCGCAGGCTCGCTCTTCGGCGGCTAGCTCAAGCAAATCGTTACCTAAATATTCAATGCTACCTTGCGTGACTTCATAGCCGTCGCGACCAGCGATTACATTGGTTAATGTGCTTTTGCCTGACCCGTTGGGGCCCATGATGGCGTGCACCTCACCCGGCTTAACTTCTAAGTTAATGCCATTTAGAATCGACTTTCCGTCTATCGACGCATGTAGGTTTGTAACTTTTAACATATTTCTCTCTACTCTTTTTTTTACTCGGCCTATGGCCTCAGACACGCCGCAGGCGCATATCTTTATTTCTGCTCCGTCTTTGGCTTCAAACAAGCCGAAGGCGCGTCTCTTTGTTTTTACTCAGCCTATGGCCTCAAACAGGCCGCAGGCGCATAACTTTATTTTTACTCTGTTTAAGGGCTAACCCACGGCACCTTCTAAGGACACCTCTAAAAGTTTTTGCGCTTCTACCGCAAATTCCATTGGCAGTTCACGGAACACATCTTTGCAGAAGCCGTTTACAATCATTGAAACAGCCGCTTCTTCGCCTAGGCCGCGCTGTTTTAGATAAAACAACTGGTCTTCTGAAATCTTCGAGGTAGTTGCTTCATGCTCCAGGTTGGCGGTCGGATTTTGCACCTCCATATACGGGAAAGTGTGCGCGCCGCATTGGTCGCCCATCAACAGTGAATCGCATTGCGAGAAGTTACGTGCGTTATCAGCGCCCTTGAGAATTTTAACTAGGCCACGATAGGTGTTGTGGCCATGGCCGGCTGAAATACCTTTAGAGATAATCGTGCTGGACGTGTTTTTGCCCATATGAATCATCTTGGTGCCAGTATCAGCCTGCTGTTTATTGTGTGTTAGTGCAACTGAATAGAACTCACCGACTGAGTTGTCGCCTTGCAATACGCAGCTTGGATATTTCCAAGTAATGGCTGAGCCTGTTTCTACTTGAGTCCAAGAAATCTTAGAGTTATCGCCTTTGCACAGCCCGCGCTTGGTGACAAAATTGTAGATACCGCCTTTGCCATTTTCATCGCCTGGGTACCAATTCTGTACGGTCGAGTATTTGATCTCCGCATCTTTATGCGCAACCAGTTCAACAACCGCGGCATGCAATTGGTTTTCATCACGTTGCGGTGCGGTGCAGCCTTCTAGGTAGCTGACGTAGGCGCCTTCTTCGGCAATAATCAGTGTGCGTTCGAATTGGCCAGTGTTCATTTCGTTGATGCGGAAGTAAGTCGATAGTTCCATTGGGCAACGAACACCCTTCGGAATATAGACAAACGAGCCGTCAGAGAACACCGCTGCGTTTAGTGCGGCATAGTAGTTGTCCTTAGTGGGTACTACGCTACCGAGATATTGCTTTATCAGCTCAGGATGCTCTTGCAAGGCTTCTGAAATCGGCATGAAAATCACCCCGGCTTTGGAAAGCGTCTCGCGGAAAGTTGTGCGCACCGAAACGCTGTCAAACACCGCGTCTACGGCGACATTATTCATCATTTTTTGCTCTTCTAGAGGAATGCCTAGCTTGGCATAGGTCTCAAGCAGCTTAGGATCAACCTGATCTAGGCTGTCGAGCTGTGGCATTTCTTTAGGCGCTGAAAAGTAGGCGATGCTTTGAAAGTCAATTTTCGGATAATCGATATGTGCCCAACTTGGCTCTGGCATTTTTAGCCAACTGCGAAAGGCTTTGAGGCGATATTCAAGCATGAATTCTGGTTCGTTTTTCTTAGCCGAAATGCGACGGATTACGTCTTCGTCTAGACCAGGTTCAAAGGTGTCTGATTCAATGTCGGTAACAAAGCCCTCTTTGTACTCGCGTTTTACGAGCTTTTTAAGGTCTTTGTTCTTTTCATTCAAAATTGGGGCTGACATAGCAACTTATCCTATTTTACTGCTTATATGAATTGGGATATCACCGATCGAGGTAACATCTTGTCGGGTGGCCATGGTTTGCACATGGCGGGAGCGCACTAGGTCGCTCAGTTTCTTGCTGTCTAAGAATTCAAAGAACTCTTGGCTTAAATTTGTCCACAAGCTATGTGTTAGGCAGGGGTCAACATCGTTACAAGTGCTGCCGCCGCCGCAGGCTAAATTTATGTGTTCATCGGCGGCGATGAGGATGTCAGCGAGTGAAATTTCTTTTTCACTACGAGCCAACATATAACCACCTTTTGCGCCGCGAACTGACTTTATTAGACCAGCGTTACGCAAGCTTCTGAACAATTGCTCTAGGTACGAAAGCGAGATGTTTTGGCGACCAGCAATGCCAGCTAAGGTGATGCGATCTAGCTTTGCATGCAAAGCCAAGTCCATCATCGCTGTGACTGCGTACCGACCTCTGGTGGTTAACTTCATGGCGCTAATATACCTTAAGAAAGTGAAACCTGAGTAAATTACTCGGGAATAGAAGTATAAGGTCGTAGAAGTGCTCGATCAACCCCAATTTCTCAGATTTTCGTTGTTAGCATTTACTCAATATCCTTGTAAAATCAAGAGCTTTTAACTAGCCCTTCTATGCACCTTAACGGCGTTGGTGTATTCAGGTTGTTTTTGCCCGTTGGTTGAGGGTGCCGAAGTCTTTCGGTATCGGCCAGGCAAAAAAAAGCAGCCTGTATTATCAGGCTGCTCTATGTCTTTGTGGCGCTCGCTTATTTAGAGCTTGGGATACGGATTTTTTGACCGGGAAAGATTTTGTCGGGATCTTCCATGACTTCACGGTTGGCTTCAAAAATTTCTGGGTATTTGGAGCCGTTACCTAAGAATTTTGCAGCAATTCCCCACAGCGTATCACCGCTTTCAATGGTATAAAATTGGCTATCAGTTGCTGATTCGAAAGCCGCGTCCTGTTGTTCTTCACCGGCGTTTTCGCTAGCGTCAGCGGACTCTGCTACCTTTAATTGCGCGGCGACCACGGCTGATACACCCTTCATGTTGCCAGCCATTAAGATGGCTTTTTCCTTTGCTTCGACACTCTCGCAAGTGCCGCTCAAAACGCAGACTGTGTCCTCTTGCATTTCAACTTCTAAGTTTTCTATGCCTGGATTATTACTCTCTATGTCTTGTTTAATTTTTTCAGCTGCGTCGGCATCGCCGATTCCAAATACTTTCTTGCCAATATTGGCTGCAAAATCGAAAAGTCCCATGGTTTTCTCCTGCCTTTTGAAAAGGCAACTTAGGTTAGTATCGCAGCAAACACTGCTGTTTTAGCCTACATGTAGCGATATTGGTTTGGCAAGCAACTACAAAAAATTTTAACATTTGTTCACTATAAATTTCATGCAAACTTTTATTGTCGTATGCTGTGCAACGTGGCAAGCTGCCTAACCTGATAGAATGGACGATATTGCTGAATGTCGCGACCTTAATAATGACCCAATCAAGATTTCAAGAAGCTCAAAAATACATTCCTGGTGGCGTTAACTCGCCAGTTCGTGCCTTTAAAAGTGTTGGCGGCGAACCGATTTTCATGCGGCGCGGCAAGGGCGCCTATATGTGGGATGCGGATGATAAGCAGTACATTGATTATATTGGCTCGTGGGGACCTATGGTTCTTGGCCATGCTAACGATGAGGTGATAAAAGCGGTTCAAGAGGCGGCTGAGAATAGCCTAAGCTTTGGTACGCCGACTGAATCAGAGACCGTCTTAGCCAGAAAAATTTGCGAGCTTATTCCGAGCATCGACAAAGTGCGCATGGTTAGCTCCGGTACTGAAGCAACTATGAGTGCCTTGCGCTTAGCGCGAGGTTACACCGGTCGCGATAAGATTGTTAAGTTTGAAGGTTGTTATCATGGCCACTCAGACAGCTTATTGGTAAAAGCCGGTTCTGGAGCGCTCACGTTTGGTGTGCCGACCTCACCTGGTGTTCCTGCGGCCTTGGCTGAGCTAACACTAACGTTACAATTCAATGACTTGCAGCAAGTCGAGGAGCTCTTTGCCAAGCAAGGCGAAGAAATTGCCGCTATTATTATCGAGCCAGTTGCTGGTAATATGAATTTGATTACACCCAAGCCTGGATTTTTGGAAGGTTTACGTAAAATTTGCGATCAATATGGAACCGTGTTGATTTTTGATGAGGTGATGACTGGCTTCCGAGTAGGTTTGCATGGTGCGCAAGGTGTTTATGGAATTACCCCTGACCTTACTTGTTTTGGCAAGGTGATCGGTGGCGGCATGCCGGTTGGTGCCTTTGGCGGTAAAGCTGACATTATGAACCATATCTCACCTGATGGGCCGGTTTACCAAGCCGGTACACTCTCGGGGAATCCGGTCGCAATGGCCGCTGGCATCAAAACGTTAGAGTTGATTTCGGCACCAAATTTTTTCGAGAATCTGACGATTAAAGCCAAAAGTCTCATGCTTGGGTTAAAAAATGCTGCGCTAAGTAACGATATACCGTTGGCGACAAACGGCGTAGGCGGCATGTTTGGTTTCTTCTTTACTGATGCCGAACGAGTCAATACCTTTGAAGATTCGGTGGCATGCGACGGCCAACGCTTTAATACTTTCTTTCACGGGATGTTAGAGCGAGGAGTGTATCTCGCCCCATCGCCCTTTGAAGCTGGTTTTATTTCGATTGCGCATAGTGAAAACGATATCGCTGACACCATCGAGCATGCGAGCGAGGTAATGAAAACCTTAAAATAGGGCTTTCATTACCTATAGTTTGTCGATAGTTCGCTCACAGTTCGCCTATAGCTCGTCAGTCTCAAGCTGAAAATGGCCATCTATCGAGGTGTTCGTTTTATAATCTCGATATTTGCCGGATAGCGAAACAGCTTGCCGTCGAGGGTCGAGAAAATGGCGCTTAGCGTCGCCAGAAGATGAAATAACAAGATAAGCGGAACAACGAAGGCGCCAATAATGATGTAGGCCATGAATAGGCACATTAATAGGTAAAGATAGATGCTAATTTGAAAGCAAATCGCTTCACGGCCTTGATAGTCTAAATACTCAGATCGGCCTCTTGTTCTTAGCCACAGAAAATAACACGCTAAAAAATTCATCAACGGAATGCCAGTGAAGATTAATAAACCGGTAGCGTGTAATTTAGCCGCCGTTTGCGTATCGTTGGCTTGCGATGCATCACCAAGGTAGGTGTTAATCAGTGGCTGTTTGCGAACCATCATTAGCATCGCTGTTAGCCCGCACATTAGGCCGCCGATGATAAAGCTTACTGACCATATGTAGGAGCCGCCTAGTTGGTTATCTAAGCCAAAGGCAAATCGCACAATAGGCACCATGCCCCAGCCCATAGTGAATAGCGCTATTAAAATAAATATCCAGCTTTGTAGGCGATTAACCATAGTATAAAGTCGTAGTGATAAGAAAAATTGTGATATTTGAGCGGTGTATTAAAGCATAGAAGCTGTTAATATCGCCGATTAATTTGGGGTCGTATGGCTGTCGGTTGAGAGTTTTGGATTTAATCCTGCTAACTTTAGCTGGCGCATTTTGTTAGCGCATTTTGCTCTAGTCATATGGCCAGTTTTGTAGTTAGTTAAGTTGTTAACAAAAGGTAGCTAAAATGCGCGATTATTTATTCACTTCGGAATCCGTTTCCGAAGGTCATCCTGACAAAGTTGCAGATCAAATCTCTGATACTGTTTTAGACTATTTGTTAGAAGAAGACAGCGCGTCACGCGTTGCTTGCGAAACACTAGTTAATACGGGTTTAGTCGTATTATCAGGCGAAATTACCAGTAACCGTAGTCTCGACGGGGTTACTGAGCGTGTTCGTCAAACCATAAAGGAAATCGGTTACGATAGCTCGGAAATGGGCTTTGACTATCGCAGCTGCGCGGTAATGATGACACTAGACCAACAGTCGCAAGACATTGCCCAAGGTGTTAATGAAGGCGAAGGCCTTGATCTTGATCAAGGAGCAGGTGATCAGGGCTTAATGTTTGGTTATGCGTGTACTGAAACCGACGTATTGATGCCAATGCCAATTGAGTACTCTCACCGCTTGGTTAAAAAGCAATCTGAGATGCGTAAGAGCGGTCAACTAGCCTGGTTGCGTCCAGATGCTAAGTCACAAGTAACGGTTCGTTATGAAAACGGCAAGCCATCATTCATCGACACGGTAGTATTGTCGACACAACATGACGAAACGGTGTCGCATAGCGATTTGGTCGAGGCGGTTATTGAAGAAATAATTAAGCCAGTATTGCCTGCTGATATGGTCACTGGCGCAACTAAATTCCTAGTTAACCCAACTGGCCGTTTCGTTATCGGTGGCCCAGTGGGCGATTGCGGTATTACAGGTCGTAAAATCATTGTTGATACTTATGGCGGCGCGGCCCATCACGGTGGCGGCGCGTTTTCGGGCAAAGACCCATCAAAAGTAGATCGCTCAGCTGCTTACGCGGGTCGTTATGTCGCTAAGAATGTTGTCGCTGCTGGCTTGGCTGATAAATGTGAAGTTCAAGTTGCCTACGCAATTGGTGTCGCTAAACCGGTAAGCTTAATGGTGAATACCTTCGGTACGGCAAAAATTGAAGAAGCCAAAATCGAAGCATTGGTTGCCGAGCACTTTGACTTACGCCCAAAAGCGATTATTCAAGCGCTTGATTTATTACGCCCTATTTATCGAAATTCGGCTGCTTACGGTCACTTCGGTCGCACCGAACCTGAATTTACCTGGGAATCTACTGATAAAGCTGAGGCTCTAAGGGCAGCAGCCGGTATCTAAACCGGTTGATGATTAAAGTAGAATTAAAAAAGCCGCTAATTAGCGGCTTTTTTTTTCAGTGTTGTGTCCTCAGGGGCAACTCTTTCTAGAATCAGTACCTCGTACTGGAGGTTCGGGCAAGGTTAGTCGATATTTTTCAGTTCATTCTGAGTCTTATTTGCGAATTTTAAGCTGCCATCACCGGACAATAAAACCGCTATGTAGCGTGTCTGCTCAAAGTGAGCAAAGATAATCAGTAAAATCACCGTGATCGGTACGCTCAAGAACGCTCCGGCGATCCCCCAGATACTTCCCCACAGAGTTAAACTCATCATCACCACAAATGGGCTGACGTTAAGCGTGTTACCCATTAGTTTTGGTTCGAGCATATTACCGACCACTAATTGTACTGAGCCGACGCCGATAAGCACGATCATAAATGGTAAGAAGGTATCGAACTGAATCAAGGCTAGCATCGCCGGAAATAATGTCGCGATGATTGAGCCGATGGTTGGAATGAAGTTCAACATGAAAATAGTGAAGGCCCAAAAAATCGCAAAATCGACACCTACGGCCTTCAGCACAAAGTAACTGACTACTCCGGTAAGTGCGCTGGTTAGTGTTTTTATCCAAAGGTAAGTCTGAATGTCTTCCTGCACATGAGACAAAATACTCATCACTGAGTCGCGCCTGTTTTGATCGGGGAACATTTCCTGAATTTTACTCTTAAAGGTGCCTTGCTCGGCCAGCATAAAGGCTACGTAGATCAACACTAGCGAGATTTTACCGACCATGGCAACGATAGTATCGGTAAGTCCAGTAATGACAGGGGCTGGTTTAATGCCGCTAATAACATCAGCCATATTCGGCATTTTATCGAGAATGAAGGGCGGTAACATGGCACTTACTTTAAGTGAGAGGCCAGCGAAATTTTCCTTATACTTGGGTATCGCCGCTTTCACTTCGAGCACATTGCTCTGTACCATGTCGACCGCTAATGACAGGAATAAACCGATTGTGATAATCGAAAGCAGCATACTCAGCCAGTTTGGTTTGTCGGTCCACGGTATTATTTTGGTAAAGCTGCGGCTCATGGCGTTAATCACATACCACAGCATCAGAGCCACTGCGAGTGGCACCAAAAATTCTTGACCAACGACCATCACGTAAAATATCGCAACAGTGCTCAGTATGATTAACGATGTTGAAATCGTTCGGTTCTCTATATTCATAACACTCTCGCGGCGAGTTGTTGTTTTGCAGACCTCAACACAGCATCACTGTAAATCGTCAAGACTTAATATTTTCAAGGTTGAGGTAAAAACAGGGCTAATAGCGAGCTATTGCCGGATGCCTTTAGTAAATTTCTGCAAAGTAGTTCGGTGTTTTAGGGCGTGCTAACGTTGTTATCTGAGGGCTCTATGATCAATAGTAAGGGTGAAAAGGCTCTCGAACAAGTGAGTGCGCCGATATTAGTCTGTTTGCTTTAATGATAATGATTAACTGCGGTTAACAATTGATGCACAGATCCGATTGTTGGTTGATTTATGCTGAGGTCTCATTCAGCAACTAGGTCTTCTTTGCCCACAATAACAGTTCACTATCTCGGTTGTATTGGTGTCATCTTATCGAACGGTTGATATACTTTGACCATGACTTCGCAAACCCAGAATATCTTCATAGTTGTTGGATGCATATGTGTGTTGTTCGGTATGTTCAGGCTTATCTTCGTGAATCACCGAAACCCAAGTAACGTCAGCTTAGTGAACTGGATGTTCACCGGCGGCTTAGTTGAGTTTGTCGCGGGGTTGTTCAAAGGTACCCTTAGTCTTTTGCGCTTGCGGCTAGATCAAAACGCAATAGGTGCTCTATCTGTCTATCTTGGCTTATTTATTATGTGGCTTGCTTTATAAATTATGCTGAGGTCTCTTTTAATTTTATTCAGAGTAAATCGTGGATTTAAAAAAACTTATTCGTAATATTCCGGACTTCCCAAAACCCGGCATTCAATTCAAAGACATAGAGTCGATCGTCGAAAGCCCAGAAGCTTTTAGCTATGTTACTGACCAGTTTGCGGCGGCTCTCGAGTCGCATAAAGTAGATAAAATTCTGGCCTTGGATGCGCGCGGTTTTTTGTTCGGTGCGGCATTGGCTTATAGGCAAAAACTGCCATTAGTGATGGCTCGTAAAAAAGGCAAGCTGGCGGGTCAATGCGTATCCGAGAGCTATGCTTTAGAGTATGGTGATGCCCACGTCGAATTACAAAAAACGGCTGTTTTGCCCGGCGACAGAATTCTTATTATTGACGACCTTTTGGCGACCGGCGGAACCGCTAAAGCAGCCGCTGGCTTAGTTAATAAGGTCGGAGGGGTTGTTGCTCTATTCGCTTTTGTTATCGAACTGGACGGCTTAAATGGTCGAAGCCAGTTAGCCGACGCTGAGGTGTTTTCGTTGGTTCATTTCTAATATTTTACTTAGCCTGTTTTGCTTTTCTTGCTAGCGCTAGCTGCTCGCTAGGTAAATTAGCCTCAGCGCCAATATGCTGAGTATGATTTTTAGCCAAGCTTGAAAGCGTTGTTCATCGGCCTTGATAAGCAACTTTCTGCCAATTAGAGTGCCGATAAAGCCACTGCATATCATTAGCAGAATTAGTAAGAAGTAAGGGCTATAGGCGAAGCCTAACAGTCCAAAAATTATGATCTTGAGGGCGTGCTGAAGCACTAAGCACGCTGCGCTGGTTGCCACTAGGTTTAAGCGATTAAGTTTGAACAGGCGAATTGTTGCCAATACCAATGGGCCTGTTGCACCAACAAACATGGTCAGAAAGGTCGAGGCTACGCCAGCAATTAGCAAGCCTTTGCTCTTAGTAACGTTGTTGAATAAGCTTGAATGCCAAATTTTCGGCCCCCAAACAGTCAATAATATAAATCCCCCTAAGCTGACCTGAAGCAGGCTGATTGGTAAGCTTATCACCAGTTGGCCGCCGACCAAGGCTCCTAGTAGACTGCCTGCGGCAAACCAAGCGAAGTGGCTCCATACTATGTTTTTGAACATCACCATCATGCGGCCAGCATTAGAGCCAAGCTGGACCGCACCATGAACCGGAATGATCGCTTTCATCGGTATTGCCTGAGCGATTACAGCTAATAACAGCATGCCGCCGCCAATACCAAATGAGGCGGTTAGCATTGAGGTAAAACCACTTAGAATGACCAGCCCCCAAAATGAGGCCCAGCTTAGGCTGTCTGGTAGCAATATTAGATCGTGCAGAGCCATAAGCAATCAGTTTAAATGTCTGTGTCTGAAGATAAGTGGTTTCAAGTAAAAATGGATATTAATCGTATAACACAAGGTTAATCGTATACCGCAACAACGTTGCGTAAAAGAACAGTGGTAACATTGGCTCATACTAGTAAAAAAATAATTATGTTTAAGTTTTTCGAAAACGCAGTACCGCCTTTTTCTGAGGACAAGGCCGAGCAACCTCCTAGCAGTATGCTGAAATTTGTATGGTTTTACACCAAACCGTTTCGATTCCTATTGCTGTGCCTGTTTGTTACCTCGGCATTGATCTCGGGCATTGAGGTTTATATGTTTAGTGCAATCGGCAACATGATTGACTGGATGCAGGTAAGCGATCGGTCTACCTTTTTCGACGTTTATGGATCTCAGCTAATAGGCGTAGCGTTGTTGATTTTAGTCGCCTGGCCATTGCTTAGCCTATTAGATTCAGCGCTCGAACATCAGGGGCTCCTGGGTAATTTTGCAATGCAGATTCGCTGGCGAGCACATCGGTACTTACTCGGCCAGTCAGCTAGCTTCTACGCCAATGACTTTGCTGGCCGGATCGCCACCAAAGTTATGCAAACTGCGCTCAGTGTGCGCGACTCAATTGTTAGTATTAATGGCTTGGTTGTCTACGTGGTGGTTTATTTTAGCAGCGCTCTAGTGATTTTTATCAGCAGCGATGTACGCCTTGCCCTGCCACTGCTCTGTTGGTTGGTGGCCTATGTTTTGGTGATGCGCACCTTCTTGCCAAAGTTAAAGTCGGTGTCAGCTGAACAATCGGATGCTCGTTCATCAATGACTGGCCGAGTAGTCGATGCTTATAGCAACATACAGACGGTGAAGATGTTTTCATCAAGTAATGCTGAGGAGCAATACGCTAGGGAAAGCATGCAAGAAATGTTGCATAGTGTGTATCAACAAATGCGCTTAGTGACGCAGCTAAATACGACGCTGGTCGTTTTAAATGCGTTACTGATCTGCTCGACCATGGGTTTTGGTGTATGGCTATGGACACAATCAATTGTTAGTACCGGGGCGATTGCCGTGGCGGGTGCATTGACCTTACGCTTACAAGCCATGAGCCAGTGGTTTATCTGGGAGCTGGCAAGACTATTTGAAGCGATAGGCACCACACAAGATGGCATGAATACACTGGCTCAGCCCAAGTCAGTCAAAGATCAACCTGGCGCTGAAGACTTAACTGTTACTAAAGGTCAGATTGAATTTAATAATATCGATTTTCACTATGGCAAGCAAAGTGGCGTAATTAGCGATTTTTCCTTGACCATCGGTGCTGGAGAGCGAATCGGCTTGGTTGGCCAATCGGGGGCGGGAAAATCAACACTGGTTAATCTGTTACTGAGACTTTACGACCTTGAAGGAGGTGAGATTAAAATTGATCAGCAAAATATCGCAGCTGTTACTCAGGAGAGTCTGCGCCACAATATTGCCATGGTCACTCAGGACACGTCGCTGCTGCACCGGACCATTCGGGAGAACATCTCCTATGGCCGGCCTAGCGCAAGTGAAGGTGAACTATTAAACGCCATCAAGTTAGCCAAAGCCGATGAATTCGTATACCACTTAGAAGACAACGAGGGGAATAAGGGTTTAGATGCCAAAGTTGGCGAGCGCGGTGTTAAGTTATCTGGTGGCCAGCGACAACGGATTGCTATAGCTAGAGTGATACTAAAAGACGCGCCAATATTGGTTTTAGACGAAGCGACCTCAGCACTAGACTCAGAGGTCGAAGCGGCAATACAAGAACAGCTTGAACAGTTGATGCATGGCAAAACAGTTATTGCCATTGCTCATCGGCTTTCGACCATCGCCAAGATGGATCGCCTGATTGTATTGCAAAATGGTCGAATCGTTGAACAAGGTATCCATACGGAGCTGGTAGAATACGGCGGTGTCTACGCAAGGCTTTGGTCACGACAGTCTGGAGGCTTTCTCGGCGCCGACGACTAGATAGCCGACTTACTGAGGTTTTATTCATCCTAGATGATCTGGCTACAAGAAAAAATCTTGCTGTTTGTTTAAACTAGCGTTAGTTTTTGTTTTTCCACTTTTGAGGTCTTTACCTATGATTAATTGCAATTTAAAAAGTTTACTTGAAGCTAAAAAGTTAACAACTCAAGATTTGAATGAAGATACTCATATTACCAAAGCAACCATTCGACGACTGCTTGATGGCTCGGCGCACGCAATTGATTTTGGTGTATTAGAAGCAATTTGTGCGTACCTTGATTGTACTGTCGGCGATCTACTAGAGCATTCCAATCCGTAGGCAGTTTTATACTATTGGCGAAGACTGCTGGCCGGTTTTGTAATGAAGTAGGCGGCTCTTTAGGATTCGAGTTAGTGGCCGAGTTTTTAAAAAATGATAGCGATTAATTGTAATGAATGAGATACAAGCGTTCTTGAACTTCAAGCTAGTCGACACCGCTGGCGGCTTGGTTATTTCAGTAGCTGACGTGCTGCTGGTGCTTGCCCTCATTTATGCTGGGTATCTACTGAGTCGTGTAATCGAGTTCTTCCTAGCTCGACGCTTAGCGAAAACATCTCTGCGTGCAGACTTGGTCATCGTGATTAAGCGTATTTCGTTTTACTCAATATTTTTGATGGTCGGGCTGACCATTATGGGCGTTTTAGGAATACCAACGACGGCGTTCGCCTTTGCCACCGGTGCTATCGCCATTGGCATTGGTTTTGGTGCGCAAAACATTATTAACAATTTTATCAGCGGTTGGATCCTAATTGCCGAGCGACCAATTCGGGTTGACGACATTATCGAAATTGACGGTTTTTTCGGTGTGGTCAAGAATGTTGGAACGCGCTCGACGTTAGTGCAACGTTCAGATGGCGTACACATATTGGTGCCCAATAGTAAGCTGCTTGAAAACACCGTGATCAACTGGACCTTGATCAATGGTTTGATTCGAAGCCAAGTTCGCGTCGGGGTGGCCTACGGATCAGACCCTGATCAAGTATTGGCAATACTTGAAAAGTGTGTGGTTGATCGTCGCGAAGTGTTGGCAGAGCCTAAGCCTGAATTTGTGTTTGAGGATTTTGGTGATAATGCGCTGGTCTTCGATACCTATTTTTGGTGTGACGTGCATGGCGAAAAAACATTAAGAGCCGCTCGCAGTGACATACGCTTGTCAATATCAAGAGCGTTTGAACAGGCTGGTATTGTGATCGCTTTCCCGCAACGTGATATTCATTTGTATACTTCCAAGCCGCTCGACGTACAGGTACTAAAACCTGCTGAAACGATTCGATAATCAGAGAAGGCGTTGATAGCCCCGACACGTTGTGGGGTATTTTTATTGATGCGCAAGGCTGATTATGCTGGCTAGCAGAATGAGTCGCTACAGAGGTTTGCGATTATACTTGGTGCTGAAGCCAATATTTTTTTCTTCACTAAAGTCGGCTACCGACAAAACCGCATTCAGCGGAATATTGATTCCCCATTGCTGGTTAGCTTGGTAGTTAGCGGCCTTCAGATAGACGAACGCGCCGTTCTGCTCCCACTCACTGCAAAAAACAAACTCTAAGCCCGCTTGCTCTCGAACGTAGCCGCTAAGTAGTGCTCTGAGGCTTTCATCGATTGGCTTTCTTAGAAAGACCATGTATTTGGCTTTGTCCATAGTTTGCTCTGAGTTGCTTAGCTTTGATCGCCTTTATGAACCATCATTTGTGGGAACGGAATTGACCAATCATTGGCATTGCATGCCGCCACACAGGCCTGTTGAATGGTTCGTTCAATGCGGTAATAGTATTTCGCGGCGCTTGAGCCTAACTTAGCGATAACAAGATAGTCTAGCGATGACTCACCGGCTTTATCAAACTCGACACGCACATCTATTCTGGTGGTATCAAGCTGGGCTTCTTCTAGGTATTTTTGCACGTACTTTTGCAGCGTCTCTGGTACTACATCTAAAGCGATGCTCTGCAATCCATAGTCGACGCCGAAGGGGTTGGTAATACGAATGTGCTTAGAGTGGGTTAAGTTGATCAGCCCAGCTGAAAAATAGTCGGCTGTTGGGATTAACTTAGAGGTCCCTTGTGCGCTCTGTAACTCAACTAACACCGGGGTCTGGCGCGTTACTTCATAGATACGCTCATCGTTTTGGTCTAGTACCCAATCGCCTATCGAGCTTGGAAACCATTTTTCCGATTTTACTGGTCTTGAGACCATGCCTTTGAGTGAGGCTAGAGGTAGCCTTAAGGTTCCTTGAATTTCAGGGTTAACGAATTTGGAGAAAATGTTGATCGAGGCGACTCGCCATGGAACCCCGTCGACCATGACCATCTCATGTTCGCGTACACCACCAATGTTGAGTAGCAGGCGGCTTTCAGCGACAAATTGTGGTAACAAATTTTTCAAACCTAAGGCGCTGGCGAATAATAATGCAAGGCTAATCACCAGTAATAGAACATCACCACGGACAAAGAACACCGTTAAGATGGCAATCACGATTAACAGAATAGTAAGCAGTCTTTGCGTGTAAGCTATAACTCTATAGGTGGTTCTATTGACCTGCTTAGCCGATTTTTTCCCTTGCCGATCAAAGATCTTTCGCAGACCAGCCAGAACTAACCATATGCTGAACGACACGCCAATGGCTATTAATAGGGTCAGGCCACGGTCTCGAAAGAAACGTAACAAGGACTCTTGTAAATTAGTAAACCAGTTGCCATCAACGCCGTTCAGGCTAGTCAGTTGATATAGCGCTAGCTGTTCTTGGCGTTCAGCGTCTTCTTTGGTACGTAGCCAACTGTTTTTAACGTCCTTAAGTAATTGTGTCTGCGTTTTCGAGGGCTCTTGTGCTAACAGCGTATCAATTGATTCTAATGCCTGTAGAGCCTTGTCTGCGGTCTCTTTTTGAGTGGTGATGATCTGCCGAAGGTTTTCTTTTCGTCGGGGCTGTTCGGTTAGACTGCGAAGATTCTCCAATAGAGGTTTTATTACTAGGGTTAATTCTTCTTGCCAAGTTTTCGATTGGTTATCTATGCCAAGAACATCTAAGTTGATGCTGCCAATAGCGACTTGCTCAAAACTCTTATTGAGCGTTTCGAGTTGATGTTCGATTACTGCTATTTCGAGTTCAAGTTCCGGGTTGCTAACTGATTTTCTGACCTTTGATTTCAACGATTTCAGCGTTTTGGCTTTTTCCGCTATCGCTGAACCCAGCTCTTCAAGTTCCTGAGCCTTTCGAACTTGTTCAGAAACCTCGACTGGTTCAACTTCTGGTTCAATTTCTTGATCGACTTGCTCTAGAGTATTCTCGCCTGCAGCTGCGGTGCTCTCTTGTGCGCTGCCATGCTCAGCGGTTGATACCAACAAGGCTAGAGTCAGCGAAAAAAATAGTTGCTTTGCTAGCTGTTGAGTAAACATGGATTAGTTAATAGTCTGTTTAGTTATTACTAATACTAACTTACTTGACGCTACTAGTTCGTGGCTACTGGATCTTTTATTCTAGGTTTTATTCGCCAGCGGCCATGGCTATAAACGATAAAAAGTAGCCGTAAGCGAGAAAAGTACCCGTAAGCGAGAAAAATAGGCCTAAGCAATAAAAAACCGTTTCATCCGAACGGATGAAACGGTGTTAAAAGGATTTCAGTAGTGTCGATTAATCGAGGTATCGATTGTAATATTCATCTAGCCGTTCAGCCAGTTGTCGATCCTCTTTCATTTCTTCAATCCGCCTTCTGGCATAGCGCGCGCGTTTGGTTTTTTGGCGCGTCTTCTTCGGTTGAAACTGTTCGAAAAAAGCATCATCATCCATTTCACTATCATCCAATATAGCGTTAACTATTTCGCCATCAAAATCATAGTCGTTGTTTCTTTCTCTGTGTTTGCCCATCTTCGTTACTCTCGTATTGGTAGAAAATTAACAGCAAGTATTGTGTCCTTGAGAAATATTATTCAGCGTCTTGGGGAAACTGTAAAACGAAAAATTTTGGTCAACTTGATCGATATTTCCGTTTATCGAACGAATCAAAGGTCTCCCTTAAGGAGCCTCTGATTAAGTATAAACGACCTCTGTAAGACTTGAAGCGTGCAGCTACTAGGCACCGCTCGAGGCTAATGGCCATAGTCATTAGTGAGAGCGGAAACAACGTAGATGTGCGCTTCAAGCCTTACCCTGCGGGGCTTTCAAGCGGATTCACACTCGGCGTTATTGCTTTTTGACGTGACCAGTCATGCCTACAAAACAATGCCTTGATTGTAAATCAGCTTGAAGGCCAGAGGTCATTTAGACTTGATCAGAGTCTCCATAAGGACACTCTCAGTTTATTAATGCGACTAGTATAAAAGTTCGGTGAGTTCTTGAATCAGTGCAGCTTTCTCGCTTTCTAAATGGTAAATAGCGTAGGCCTTGCGTTTGAAAACGGGTGTGTTAGGTACGTAAAACAACTCGCCCCTATTAATTGAATCCTGTACTGCCGGTTCGGCTAAGTAGGCGAAGCCCTTCGCTCGTTTAATGTGTTCATGCGCGATACGACCAAGGCCAGTGGTCATTTTACTACTTTTTACTTCAGGGAATTCAGCGGCAAATTGCACTGCGTAATTTAGCCCCCAATCTACGTGCATAAAATCATCGGCCCAATTGTCGGGCAGTTGGGGCACTGGTTCGCTGCTAACCATTCTCAGTTTGATGGTCTTGATTTGTTGCGAACCAACATTAACACCCTGCGGCGCATCATATAAAAATGCCACATCGATGGTGCCGTCCATAACGCGGGAGAATAAGGTTTCGGCACCAAAAATATCAGCCGATATGGCCAGTCTTGGATGCAACACAGAAATGTCGTAGAGCCAATTCTGTAGAGTGATGTCCCAAAGTCCAGAAAGCCCTCCGAACACCAATGTCTTACGTACCCCCTTGGGGACCGCAATCTCTTGCTTCGCGCGTGCCCACAGGGTCATCATACTTTTGGCATGAGTAATTAAAGCGTCGCCACTAGGCGACAAGCGTATATTGCCGCGCTCACGCACAAATAGCTCAACACCGAGTTGGTCTTCTAAGGTCTTGATTCGCGCACTTACGGTCGACTGAGAGACAAATAGTGTCTCCGCCGCGTTACCAAAATGTCGAGTCTTAGCGACTTCTAGAAAGGTCTTAAGGGCGTTTATGTCCATCAGCAGGGTCTACTTCTCGAAGGGTTATCGGCAATCGATAAATACAATCGACTTACACAAAATTATTCCTTTTACATATTAGCAAATAAAGAAAATAATGTGCAGGTCATCAGTAGAGCAGTCCTTAGGCGCTAGCAAGTAACGAAAGGCGCTAGCAAGTAACGAAAGGCGCTAGCAAGTAACGAAAGGCGCTGGCAAGTAACAGCGTTAGTGTTTAATTACTGCTCACTGGTGATCACCGTAATTGTAAACCTAGTTATGATCCGATAAAAAAGAAGAGGCAAAATGGTCAAAGCTCAAATACAAGAGAGCATAAACATCATTAATCATAATGATATAACTGATGCCATGGCTGTTTTTGCGAAACCATCAGCAACGGCAACGTTGGTAGAGGATAGGCTGGTAGAGGAAAATTTCTTAGCCGAGAACTCAGTTGTCGTGAAGTCCATACTGAAGCCGACGCGGTTAGTCAGTTGTTTAGACGATATTGAGGTTTTCTTGATACCTGCTTATTACCAAACTGACGACTAGCTTAACCCGAGGGCACCTGAACTTGCCAAATAGCTTGCCAATTGCTCCTGCATCGGTCTAATAAGTTGCCTCCCTGCAACGATCGCTTTTAGCCGCGTTTTCCGTCTCAATTGGAGACATTCCAATCTATTTTGATTTCGCCCCTGACTTACGCTGAGGCCTCTCTAAATCAGGTCCGACATATTTACTGAAACGGCCAATGATAAAGCCAATATACAATGCGCTAAATATCAATACTGCTCGGCGCGTGTGAATTTCAAACGAGAACAGCACTACCTCTACTTCTGTCGCATTCTGGATCGAAAATATAATCACAAAAGCCAGTAGTAGAACTACGATTACGATTTTTGTCTTCATGCTGTTACCTGCCTAGCCTGATGTATTTCACAATTAGAGTTTTTACTAGCATAGCAAAAATAACGTGCTTTACTATTCCTTGTTTTAGCAAAAGGGTTTTAGCAAAAGCGTTCGCCTTGCCAACAACTTATACCAGATCGCAGCATAACTCAGAGACCAATCAGTGTTTAGCGAATTTGAGCTAGGAGCGATGCCTTCGAATGTACTTGAGCGTCAAACTAAAAACAGCGTTGCTAGCCCTAAGAAGCTCATAAAACCGATAATGTCAGTAACCGTGGTGAGCACTACCGAGCCGGATAATGCTGGGTCGAGATTTAACCGGTCAAGCGCCAGTGGTATCAACATGCCAGCGAATGCCGCCGCTATCAGGTTAACTAAAATAGCCGCGGCGATTATTATGCCAAGTGCCTGATTGCCGAACCATGCGTAGGCCACCAGCCCGACGACTGTGGCCCAAAGGATCCCGTTTAAAACACCGACGCCAAGTTCTTTGACTAATAGTGTGCGTGTGTTGCTTTCATTGAGTTTGTCTAATGCAAGACCACGGATGACAATCGTGAGTGTTTGGCTGCCTGCAATTCCGCCCATGCTAGCAACAATCGGCATTAATACCGCCAGCGCAACTAATTGCTGTACTGTGGCTTCAAATATGCCGATTACATACGAAGCCAAAAATGCGGTGAGTAAGTTAATGCCTAGCCACAGTGCTCGCCGCTTGGCCGAGACGCCAATCGGCGCAAACAAGTCGTCTTCTTCATCAAGGCCGGCCATACTCATTAATTGATGGTCTGCCTCGTCTTGTAAGGTCGTGACGGCGTCTTCAGCGGTAATGCGTCCAAGTAAAAAGCCGTCCCCTGATACCACCGCCGCCGAGATAAAGTGGTTCTTACGAAACTCTGTTGCCATCTCCGAAATCTTGGTTTCGGGGTCAAAGGTGCAATCGTTTTCTATCTTGGGAAGATCAACTAATAATCGTGTTTCATCTGCTTCAAGAATGCTTGAAAGTGATATCGCACCTTGATAGCTAGCATCGCGTGACACTAAAAATATTTTGTCAGTGTACTTTGATAAACCACGCACTTTGAGTCGCCTCATTACCTTAGCGACCGACCCCGTATCTAAGAAACGTAAGTCATCATGACGCAACCAGCGGCCGATTTGATCCTCATCAAAACTCAACGATTCTTGAACGTATTCACGCGCTTCGTCTGACAGATTATCGACAATGTCTTGCGCCACATCCTCGGTCACTGTCTCGATAACATGAGCCACGTCGCTGGCGGCCATGTTTTCGGTCATGTTCTGTAATTCGGCGACGGACGCGGTCTCAATTAGCCCTTCTTTAATCTCGTCGTGCAGAAAAGGCATTGCGGCACTGCGTTCTTCGGCCGACAAACCTCGCCATAAATCAGCACGCTCGGTCGGCGGTAAACTCTCAAGGTCATGAGCGAGTTTCCCCGGTGAGATGTTGAGGCTTTCTTCGAATGTGTCTGTGTCTGTGGCTGTCATTATGATACTGAAGGCTAAGCTTATTGTTTGCGGCTGTGATAAGTGGTTTTAACTGTAACTCCGCAATTAACACCTTACGATGTGGGCGGCTTACTCGGCAAGTTAAGGTCTTAATCGGGTAAAGGCCTGTTACTAGACACTTATCTTAACGTGTTCTGCTTGTCAGTGCTCAGACTTGCTACAAACGAGCCTTAGTTTCTAATATAATCTCTCGCTTAATGATTGCCTGAATGTTTAAGGCAGTACTCAAATTCAATCTTCTCAATAGATACACGCCAACACCGACTATGGAAAACTTACTCACTGATTCTCAAAAATACGCCGATCTGTTTGTTCAATACGGTATTGATTACGGATTGAAAGTTCTGGCGGCTCTGGCGGTCTTTTTGATCGGTAAGCGAATCGCCCGTTTTATCACCAATATGGTCGCCAAGGCGATGAAACGCAATGATATTGACCATGAGCTGATCTCATTTATTCAAAGCCTGCTTTACTGGGGTTTATTTGCCATGGTGTGTATAGCCGCGCTAACACAGCTTGGCATTCAAACGGCCTCTTTTATCGCGGTACTTGGTGCCGCTGGCTTGGCGGTTGGTTTGGCTTTGCAAGGTTCGCTATCAAATTTTGCCGCTGGTATTTTAATTATTATCCTAAGGCCTTTTAAGGTTGATGACTTCGTTGAGATTGCCGGTGAATCTGGTGTGGTAAAAGAGATTAAGATTTTTACTACTGAGCTGCGCACTGGAGACAACAAGTGCGTAATTATTCCCAATGCCCGTGTGCTTGCAAGCAATATCATCAATCATACGACCACCGGCACACGCCGAATAGATATGGTGTTTGGTATCGGCTATGAGGATGATATCGACAAAGCCAAAGAGGCGATCAGGGCCGTGCTGGCCGAAGAACCTCGTATTCTTGCAGAACCTGAGCCGGTTATCGGAGTTTCGGCACTGGCCGATAGCAGTGTTAATTTTGTGGTGCGCCCGTGGGTTAATACCGAGGACTATTGGAGCGTTAATCGAGCACTGCTTGAGCAAGTTAAAAAGCGTTTCGACAAAGAAGACATTTCGATACCGTTCCCTCAGCGAACGGTGCATATGGTGGCTCAACAAGCCGCCGATGAGAACAAAGAAAGTTAGTCTTAAATAGTGCTAGGCTAGGTTGAGCTGGTTTAGGCTTAACAGCTAGCCAGCGCAAAATTGCAAAAATGAGGAATAGCTAAAGCAGATGGAAAAAGCTCACGTCGTCTTGATTACCCTGGTTGTCTATAAGCTGATACTAATTTGCATTGGTGTCTGGGCCTCAAAGAGAACCGCTGACAGTGACGACTTCTTCCTCGGTGGTCGCGGCTTAGGGCAGGTGGTCGCGGCACTGAGTTATTCGTCGAGCGCCGCTTCAGCTTGGGTGTTATTAGGCCTTACAGGCATCGCTTACCTCTATGGTGTATCTACGATCTGGGTTGCCTTAGGCTCCATCACATCAATGTTTGTAGTGTGGTTTTGGCTTGCCCCACGGCTGATGAAATTTAGTCGGCAACACGGCCATATTACGTTAACCGAAGTTGTTGCGCACAAAACTAGTGGTCGGCATCGCCGAATGATTGTTTGGCTATCAACATTTATCATCGTTGCTTCGTTTGTGATGTACGTTGCGGCCCAGTTTCAGGCTGCCGGCAATACCTTCGCCACCAGCTTTGGCTTGTCGATGCCGATTAGCATTGCCTTGGGCGCGTTTATCATCATGCTCTATACATTGTTAGGCGGCTTTTGGGCGGTCAGTGTTACCGATGCACTGCAAGGAACGCTGATGGTAATTGCCGCATTAGTAATGCCAATCGCGGCTTATTTAGCCGTAGGCGGGGTGCCGGGTTTGCTTGATGGCTTAGCGGCTACCAGTACCGCCGCCCAGCTAAGCTTAACCGCCGGTAACGCAGGGCTATTTGCTTTAGGTATCATTTTTGGAGGTCTGGCTATTGGCTTTGGTACTTATGGGCAGCCTCACTTGATGGCTAGAATCATGGCCTTACGTGATGATAAAGCAATGCGCCAGGCACGCGTGATTACCATTGTTTGGTATTTGATTGTTTTTCTAGGGATGTGGTTTGTCGGCTTGTCCGGCCACGTGCTACACAGCGGTTTAGACAATTCAGAGCAAATCTTTTTTGTCATGCTCGATGGATTGTTCCCGCCGGTAATTAGCGCCATATTTTTAGCGGCGGTCTTGTCTGCGATTATGTCGACAGCCGATAGTCAACTGCTCTCAGCGGCGGCCGCCATTGCTAATGACCTCGGCTTGGGAGGCGATAGTCAAAAACGAGTATTGTTGATCTCGCGCCTTACTATTATTGTCTTAGTAACCGCCTCGGTGGTGGTTGCAATTTATTTACCAGAAAAAATCTTCAGCAGAGTTTTGTTTGCATGGATGGCTCTCGGAGCCGCCTTTGGGCCTACATTGTTTGTTCGTTTAGCCGGGTTTTCGGTTACTCCGATGTCTGTGTTTAGCTCAATTTTATTAGGTTTCGGCTTAACCGTAGTTTTGTCATTTACCCCGAATGCCCCGGGAGATATTGCTGAGCGCTTATTACCGTTTACGGTTGCTCTTGTGCCTTTGATTTTGTTTCGGCGAAAGCGTAACGCATAGTATTTTAGCGCTTTATTGTCTACTAAGACTAGAACCCTATTAAGTTCATGCTCAGCCGTTGCTGCTTGATTAAGTCGCAACAGCCCCTAAGTCTTATCGCATGGATACAGTAAAAAAGACATTTCTCTCGGCAATCGTATTGCTCTCTTTATTAATGCCATTTGCGGATCTAATGGCACAGGGAGATTCGGATATTAAAAACCGGTGGAGATCTGAAGTTGAGCAAGTTCTTAGCGCGTTTGATACACATTATGTCTACCCTGAAACGGCGTTAGAAATGCGTTCTATCATTCAGCAGAAGTCGGCCTTAGGTGAATACCAAAGCATTGACTCGCTGGCTACCTTACTCGCCGAGTTGCAAGCAGACTTAAGAGAGGTCAGTAATGATGGCCATATCAGTCTGCATCAAAAAGCAGATATCGCCGAACCGCTAAATCATGTAATTCCGATAACTGAGAGTCAAGAAAAGATCCTCACAAGCCTTGAGTCACTAGAGAATAGCGTTAGCACGGTTGGCTATATTCGATTGGATAAATTCCATCCCAGCGGGTTACAAAAAGAGCGATTCATTACTGCCATGAACGACATTTCAAGCGCTGATTCGATGATTATTGATCTGCGTGAGAACGGCGGTGGTGACCCTGATTTTACCGCCTTTGTTAGCTCGTATTTCTTAGCAGAAAATTATCACTTATGGAGCATCATCGATCGTGATAGTGAGGTGGTTTTCGATGCAAAAACCGCTAGCCCAAGGCCCTTAGAAATCAAGCCTTTTGCAGGTAAGCTTTGTATTTTGACCAGTTTCAAAACCTACAGTGCGGCTGAAGCCTTTGCCTATACCCTAAAGCATTCGGCTAGAGCGGTAATCATCGGTGAGGCCACTGGTGGCGGTGCGCACTTGGTGGATATGATCAGTGTCAATGACCAACTTGCCGTTCGAATGCCATTAGCTAGAGCCTATAGCCCGATCACCAAGGCTAACTGGGAAGGTACAGGCGTAATTCCCGATATTAAGGTTAACGCTGCTCAAGCACTTAGCCGAGCTAAAGAATACCTTGCTGAGTAATTAACCCTTTATTGAGCTCTCCGAGCTCGATAGGCTTTTGCAATACTACTCGCATCTATATTGGCGTTGGCTTTGATTTCTTCCATTGAGAAGGTCGAACTTACATCGATGAGTCCTGAGACTTTATCCACCAGCTCTCGATACACTCGGTCGTAATGGTTTAGGTCTTGCACTACTACCTTGAGGATGTAGTCGATATCGCCCGTCATGCGGTGGCACTCGATAATTTCAGGCATACCGATGATGCATTCGGAAAACTGGTTTAACCACTCAATATTATGACGCTCAATTCTGAGCGTGACGAATGCGGTAGTCCCAAGGCCTATCTTTTTTCTGTTTAAAGCCACGGTATATCGGGCAATAACGCCCATCTCTTGCAATCGTTTAACGCGGCGCCAGCAAGGATTATTGGTGAGACCTATTTGCTCTGCAATGGATTGTATTGAGGTTGTAGAGTCTTTTTGTAGAATATTTAAGATTTGAACATCTTTGGAATCTAATTCTATTGTTTCCTCATTTATCATAAATTTATACCAGTAAAGACCAAATTGGTAGCATAAGTTGGGATGCTCGGCTTGGCAATAGAAACTATAATAGAAATCACTAAACACCGGCACACAGTGAGAGCGCAGGCGCATGAAAAAAATTATACAAACATGTTTTTTAGATCACCCAGAATCTGTTGGTGAATCATATTTTCAGCACCTGATCACCGCCAGTGGTTTTTCTGCACGGCTAATTTGGGCCGGTTTGGCCTGCTTTTTACATGGCTTATTTCCATTCCTTTGTGTTAAAACCGGCAGCGGTATAATTAATCAACTGCATAGCTCTATGTTGGTGCACCGAGCACAAAACGCTAACGGTCAGCACAAACCTTCGAAGGTATAAGTTGTCCTAAACAGTAAGGCTCCTACACACTAGTATTGCTAGAAATGTTTAGGCCGGTGATTGGTATTCGAGATGTGTTCATGATCAATAATTGTAAACATTACGATCGATTGTAACGGTGCTTAATCCTGAGTTATGCTGAGGAAACAGTCTATAAGAAACACCGACGGAGATACAGATGACCGACTCTACAAATAGCCCTACAGGCAAATGCCCAGTGATGCATGGTGCAAGCAAACAGACCGCAACTGGCACCACGGCCAACCGACACTGGTGGCCGAACCAACTCAACCTAAAAATTCTCAGTCAAAACGGCTCACAGGTGAGTCCATTAGATGATGAGTTTGATTACGCTGAAGCGTTCAATAGTTTAGATCTTAAGGCATTGAAGCAAGATTTAACCGATTTAATGACCGACTCACAAGACTGGTGGCCAGCCGATTATGGCCATTATGGCGGCTTGTTCATACGCATGGCATGGCATAGCGCGGGCACCTATCGAACTTACGATGGCCGTGGCGGCTCAGGCTCGGGTTCACAACGTTTTGCGCCACTCAATAGCTGGCCGGACAATGGCAACTTAGACAAAGCACGCCGCCTGTTATGGCCGATTAAGCAAAAATACGGCAATGCAATATCTTGGGCTGATCTAATGGTATTGACCGGCAATGTGGCAATGGAGTCAATGGGCTTTAAAACCTTTGGCTTTGCTGGTGGTCGTGTTGATATCTTCGAACCCGAAGAAGATATCTATTGGGGCCCTGAAACCGAGTGGCTAGACGACAAACGCTATCAGAGTGAGCGCGACTTAGCGAAACCGCTAGCGGCCGTACAAATGGGCTTAATCTACGTCAACCCAGAAGGCCCGAATGGTGAGCCAGACCCATTGAAGTCGGCTATTGATGTGCGTGACACGTTTTCTCGTATGGCAATGAACGACTATGAAACCGTCGCTTTGGTCGCCGGTGGGCACACCTTTGGTAAAGGTCATGGCGCTGGTTCTGAAGACTTGCTTGGCGCTGAGCCCGAAGGTGCGGGCATTGCTGAGATGGGCTTTGGTTGGAAAAATAGCCATGCAAGCGGTAAGGGCGGGGATACAACGACGGCTGGCTTTGAAGGCGCCTGGACTGATAACCCAACGCAATGGGATATGGGCTATTTCGAGGCGTTATTGGGCAATGAGTGGGAGCAAACTGTCAGCGCTTCAGGTCATGTTCAATGGACGCCAACCGCTGAATCAAACGCCAAGCGAGCACCCAGGGCCGAAGATGCATCAGCAACTCAAGCGCTGATGATGACGACCGCTGATATGGCGCTTAAGTTAGATCCAGAATACGCAAAAATTTCTAAGCACTTTTATCAAAACCCAGCCGAATTTGCCGATGCATACGCGCGCGCTTGGTATAAGCTTACCCATCGTGATATGGGGCCGGTTAGCCGCTATTTAGGCGACCAAGTGCCAAGTGAAACACTGCTATGGCAAGACCCAGTGCCTGAGCACGAGGGCGATCTAATAAACCAGCAAGAGATCACTGATCTTAAAGCAAAAATATTATCCAGCGGTTTATCTGTATCGCAATTGGTAACCACGGCCTGGGCATCGGCTTCCACCTTTCGCAACTCGGATAAGCGCGGAGGCGCTAACGGCGCACGAATTCGTTTAGCGCCGCATAAGGATTGGCAGATTAATCTCGAATCGGGTGTCGGCAGCGTAGTTAGCAAACTCGAACAAGTTCAAGCTGACTTCAATCAAGGCGGCACGCAAGTATCACTCGCTGATTTGATCATCTTAGGCGGCTCTGCGGCAATTGAAAAAGCTTCTGGAAACCGCGTTTCAGTACCGTTTATGCCTGGTAGAACTGACACAACCGACGAGCTAACTGATGCTGACGCATTCGACGTAATAGAACCTAAGGTTGATGGTTTTCGTAACTACAAAAACACTCAAGATCCGCGTTCTACTGAAGCCTTATTGGTCGACAAAGCCTCACTGTTAAACTTAACGGCACCAGAAATGACAGTACTAGTCGGTGGCTTAAGAGTATTAGGCGCAAACGCGGCAGGCTCGACTCATGGTGTCTTAACCGATAAGCCGAGTACGCTTAGCAACGACTTTTTCGTGAATTTGTTAGACATGGCAACCGAGTGGTCGGCAACTGACGATAATGAAGAAACTTTTGAAGGCCGCGACAGAGCAACTGGCAAACCAAAGTGGACAGCTACTCGAGCCGATTTAGTCTTCGGTTCAAATTCAATCTTACGTTCTATTGCTGAAATCTACGCTTCGAGTGACTCGCCTGAGAAGTTCAACAATGACTTCGTAGCAGCATGGGTGAAGGTTATGAATGCTGATCGTTTTGATTTAAAGTAAATTTGCTTGCTCTGCGTTCATAGCGCAAGCGGTTAAATTAGAGAAAGCGCCTATGACTTTGGTCGAGGCGCTTTTTCTATTTAATTTACTGAGCGTTAATTCATTTAGCAAATTTATCTCGGCTGATCAATACCGCAACAAGCGCCAAGACGGCGGGTAAGCCTTGGGTAAAGAGAATGCTGAACTTAGCCGTCGCGGCACCAAAAATCCCCGCAACTATGACGCAACATAGAAAGAACACGATGGTGTCAAATCGATCTCGTAACAGACCGCCAATGAGTCCCGCTGCCAAAAAGCCATTGTAGAGTCCTTGGTTCATCGCTAGTACCTCACTAGCGGCCGCGACCTCGGGGGTCATAGCGAAGATTCGTTGTCCTACGGGATGGTTCCAAAAAAACATTTCAAGAATCATAATGCCAACATGACTGATGGCCACGAACAGTGTGAGAAGTATGGCTGCGAGTTTCATAAAATCATCTCCAATGATATTTCATAAGTTTAGTACCTACCTTCTCAACACGGTCGAAGCTAATTGAGGCCGGTAAAAAGCAAGCTACTGATTCCTTAGGTGGTATTTTTCAACAGGTGGTATTTTCAACTACCCCATTTAATCTTTAATAGCGGTTAATTTGCCAATTCGAATTGCTCGAGTTTGGATCAGAACCGATTGCTTGTCAGTAGAAACCTGTAGTCAACTGATCGGACAATTTAGCATTTGTACACATGCACAGCCAGACTTACTCTATAATTCCTTCAAATAATAGAAAAATGATAGCTTAGGAGGCTCGTTTGAAGCTCATTGTTACGCTTATAGTCATTGCAATTGCGGGGCTGGTAATCGCGGTATCGTTCTTTCCGTCAGCACCAGAGACCATGGTAGTCGAAGCCGATCGCAGTTCTCAGTCGGTACAAATCATTCAGAAAATCTCCGGCCCGATTCAACCTATACAAGCGGCTGTCGGCTTAGACCCCGATAAAGTGTCTCTTGGTGCACAGTTATTTAGCGACCCTATATTATCTGCAGACAACACCATTTCTTGTGCAAGCTGCCATCGGCTTGAGGCCGGTGGAACCAACGGCTTACCGATGTCTGTTGGGATTACTGGTGGCATAACCCGAATCAATGTGCCAACGGTGTTTAACTCCAGCCTAAACTTTGTACAATTTTGGGATGGTCGAGCGAAGACACTTGAAGAGCAAGCGACTGGTCCGATTGAGAACCCGTTGGAGATGGGGGCTACTTGGCCTGGAGTAATTGGTCGCCTGCAAGCCAATGGTGATTACGCAAAGAAATTTGCTGACTTCTACGCAGAGGGTGTCACAAAAGATTCAGTGAGTCATGCGCTTGCCGAATTTCAACGCTCGCTAACCACGCCAAATTCAGCCTTTGATCGGTATTTGAAAGGCGATGAAAATGCCTTGAACGAGGAGCAGCTAGCGGGTTCTAAACTATTTGAACAACTTGGCTGTGTGCGGTGTCATCAAGGCCAGGGTGTCGGCGGCAATATGTTTCAGCGAATGGGGGCTAAAAAGGATTACTTTGCTGGCCGCGATGATCTAACCGTGCACGACATGGGGCGATTTAATGTTACCGGCGATGAATATGATCGACATCGATTTAAGGTGCCTAGCCTACGCAATATTGCGCTTACCGCTCCGTATTTTCATGATAGTAGTGCGGCTACCTTAGAAGATGCCATTCAAACCATGGCGACCTATCAACTTGGTCGCCGTTTAGTAGAGCGAGAAGAACAATTGTTAGTTAGCTTTTTAGAAAGCTTAACCGGCGAATATAACGGCATCAAGCTGGGTCTTGGAAAACCTGTTGAACAAGACGATCAGAACGGCAAACAACTATGAGCGCACGTACCGAGTATTTTATTGGCTTTGGGGTCATTTTTGTTGGTGTGGTGTTAATGGCATTCTTTTTTTGGAAGTCAGTGGCAATTGACGACACCCGTGAACATCAGCGTTTTGTTGAAAGCATCCGCCATTTACAGGCGAGTGATGCAATTTTAGATCAACATCTTTTGCGGCTGCGCAATGGGTCGGCCACCAGCGTTGACAATGTTAATCAAGAGTTGGCGGTTATCAACAGATTGAACGCAATCATCACTAGACCACCAGTGTACATTTCGCCAAAAGGAACCGCGATTTTGATGGACATCTTAGCTAATTATCGTTTGGTGATGGAGCGTAAAAAGTTACTAATAGAGCGTTTTATGGCTGAAAACGCGAACCTTAAAACCTCCATTGTTTATTATCCGATTCTGAGCCAAGAGCTTATTACTAGCTTAAATGAAGTTGAGAAAGGCCAACCCCTCACCGAAAAGGTTCAGTCATTATTGCGTGATATATTGTTGTTCAACCTAGACACCAACCCTGGCTTAGCGGTCTCGATTAAAAATCAAATTGGTCGATTAGATGAAGCGGGTCAAACTTACCTTTCTGAGATAAGCCCAACGAGCTTGAGCTCGATCAATCGAATTGAAGACTTAAGCCTTCAAGGGCAAACTATTTTACGGGTAAAGCCGGGTGTCGATTCGTTGATTACCGAATTACTGTCGATACCGATAGCGGTTGAGCTTGATAGTTTTGCGGACGAGTATCATCGCTGGTACAGCTATGCCTTAGAAAGCGCCAAGTTCTATCGCTTCTGTCTGTACTTCATGATCGTTTTGGTAATCATGATTATTTCTTGGTTGATTATTCAACACCTTAATGCGCGTATACGCCGAGCGACAGAATCTATTCAACAACAACGCGACCAGTTAGTGGTGCAACTCGATGAGCGAAAGGCACTGGCTGAGGTCGCTGTCGCGGTGAGTAGCGTTGGTAATTTAAACAAGGTACTCGACACCATATTAGAAAAGAGTCGTGAGGTAGTTAACGTCGAAGCAAGCTCGGTATTATTGCTTGATAAGGAAAAAAACGATCTCTATTTTCATACCGTGCAAGGCCGAGTCTCTGAGAACCTTAAAGGGATACGCATCGCACTAGGACAAGGTTTGGTTGGACACGTGGCCGAAAACGGTAAAACTGAAGTCGTTGATGACCCTTACTCTGACCCACGGTTTAACAAGCAAGTTGATGTTTCTACCGGCTTCGTTACGCGCTCTATTCTAACAACACCGCTGGTCAGTAAAGATGAGATCATTGGCGTATTGCAGCTGGTAAACCGACAGCAATTCGATACCTTTAATGAAAACGACGTGTTACTAATTGAATCATTTGCGGTGCAAGCTGGCATCGCGATTGAAAATTCGCGACTATATTCTGATGTTAAAAACTACGCAGACGATCTTAAAGTGTCGCTCGACAATGAGCGAACCTTAAGAGTTCAGAAACAGAAAATGGGGGCTTATATACCTAAAGGCGTGGTCGATCAGATATCAATTAGCAGCGAAGAGAAAATTGCGCTTGGCGGCAAAGTTGTGCGAGCAACCATCATGTTCTCAGATATTGTTGGTTTTACGCGCTTGTCGGAACGCCTAGAGCCAGAAAAAGTCGTCGATTTTCTAAATCTCTATATGACCGAGATGAGTAATATCATTGAACAAGAAGGCGGCATTGTAGACAAATTCATTGGTGATGGAATTATGGCCGTTTTTACCGATAGTGAAGCCGAGCAGGCAATGGCCGCGGTGCAAGCAGGCCTGCGTATGCAAGCGGCGGTTCAGCGCGACCGCGAGAGTTGGGGGCGGATTGACCAAGACCTAGCCAAGGTTGAGATTCGTATTGGTATTAACACTGGCCGAGTGATCTCAGGTAATGTAGGCTCTGAACAACGAATGGACTATACTGTGATCGGCGACAATGTGAATGTGGCGGCGCGAATTGAACAAGCGTGTAATCCTGGCGAAGTGCTGATTAGTTTATCTACCTTTGAAGATGTGAAGCTGCGAGTTAATGCCACTCAAATGGAGCCTATTAAAGTGAAAAACCGTGATCAGGCGGTATTGACGTATTCAGTACAGTCAATCGCCACTTAGTTGTCGGTCGTTTGTCTGGTTTTTTGCAGGGAGAGGTCTCACTTAGTAATTTAATCAAAATAGCGTTAAGAGCTAATTCGGACTTTAGTTTATTATAAGAGCCCTCAGGTATGCTGGGGTCTCTATAGATTTAATTGTATTGCAGTTGTTATCCGTATGAAAATACCCAAAAGATTATTGCCGTTGATTGAAGACGGCTTGGTCGACGAAGTTATTGGTCAACTTATGAGTGGCAAAGAAGCCACTGTGTATATGGTGCGCTGTGGCTCCGAGGTTCGTTGCGCCAAAGTCTATAAAGAGGCGGCCCAGCGAAGTTTTAAAAAGGCCGTGCAATATCAAGAGGGCCGCCGGGTACGCAATAGTCGCCGTGGTCGTGCCATGGAAAAGGGCTCTAAATTTGGCCGCGACCAGCAAGAAGAAATTTGGCAAAATGCCGAGGTAGATGCCTTGTACAAACTGGCCGCCGCCGGGGTTCGTGTGCCAGAGCCGTATGGCTGCTTCAATGGTGTGCTGTTGATGGAGCTGATTGTCGATGACGAAGGCTACGTAGCACCACGCTTAAACGACGTGGAACTCAGCCCAGAACGGGCGCGACATGATCACGCGGTGGTGATGCAAGACGTTATTCGTATGTTATGCGTTGGTTTAATACACGGCGACTTATCGGAATTCAACGTGTTAGTAGACGAAGTTGGGCCGGTGATTATCGATCTACCTCAGGCGGTTAATGCCGCTGGCAATAACAACGCAAAAGCCATGCTTGAGCGTGACGTGCGCAACATGACTAACTATTACGGCCAGTTCGCACCTGAATTACTCAAGACTCAATGCGCAAAAGAAATCTGGAAGCTGTATGAGAAAGGTGACCTCAAACCTGATACTAAGCTCACTGGCATTATCGAAGTCGATACACGCCCAGCCAATGTCGATTCAGTAATGCAGGAAATAAAAGCCGCCTTCGAAGAGCAAGAAGAGCGCTTGCAGCGTTTGCAAGACGATTAGC
>Ga0075467_10000177_pt1 | contig 46622 bp, 46 predicted proteins | sample DEB08_DNA_9_FD_75067 | JGI IMG/M metagenome (GOLD analysis project Ga0075467, IMG submission 75067) | Aqueous microbial communities from the Delaware River and Bay under freshwater to marine salinity gradient to study organic matter... | ecosystem: Environmental > Aquatic > Marine > Coastal ... | reverse complement strand
GGCGCCAGCATCACCAAAACAGGCACTACCTCTGCCAATGGCGGCAGTACAGCGCTAATTTCAAAGGTCGTGGTTTGGGGAAACCACTGATTTCCCAGGGCACTGGCCGATACTGAAGCAACAGTTATGGGAGCAATAGCTCTTACCGAGAAGTGTCTAAGGACTGCCTCGTGGGCAAAAATAACGCCAGCTATGGGCGCGTTAAAACCTGCAGAAATAGCTGCGGCAACACCGCAGCCAAGATAGATTTCATGGGAGAGACGGCTGGAAATAAAACGCTTAACCCAGATACCCATGGTCGCGCCAAAGTGCACAATAGGGCCGTACTGACCCACCGATCCGCCGCCGCTGGCCGAGGCAAAAGCAGCCAGAGTCGAGGCCATGCCAGTTTTAATATCTAAGGGTTCATTGACCTGATGAGCTGCATACATAGAGTCGGCGGGACCAGCCCAGCGGCTAATGCCGAGACTGGTTTTTAAAAATACCACGACCGCTGCTGCGGCCCACAAAAACACTAGGCTAGAAAAGGAGACTGTATCTCCGCCAATCGACAGAGATAATATGTTGCTGGCTTCGCGCTGTTGCCCAAACCACTGCACGCCTATGACAAACAGATTAGACACCACTGCCAGAACAGCGCCAATCAGACCGCCAACCAAAACAATAATAGCTACTTCAACTAAAGCGTCGCGCACTTTATTCATCAACCTGGTACTCCCTCAAAAAGCCTTCAGCCTGCATCCGAACCACAGCTTATCCAGTAGTAAGGTCTCGGTCAAAGGTTCCATTTATGGTCTCAAGCTAAACTGATGATTAAACCTGCAAGCCGACAATGTATCTTCGAATAGATGATTTTAACTCTCCATATGTAGATTATTCCGTTACAATGAAATTTCGTTAGAGAAAATTTGACCCAAAAGTTGCTGTTTGGGTTTGAACTGGATTCGTCATAGGCTTCCATTTAAGGGTATTTCACATTGGCCCATTTACGGCTAAATAGCTGCCCACTTTACTGATTGCACTCACACGAGAAGTTACTTTGACCAGTTCGCAAAAAATTATCGGCCAGAGCGAAGCCATCCAAGAGTTGCGCACACTCATTGAGATGGTTGGTCCCACTGAGTCTACTGTGCTGATCTTAGGTGATAGTGGCACCGGTAAAGAGCTGGTCGCCCGCGCATTACATCAATCCTCCAGTCGCGCCAACGGTCCTTTTATTCCAGTTAACTGTGGCGCAATTCCGCGCGATCTACTTGAAAGTGAATTGTTCGGTCATCGTAAAGGTGCGTTTACAGGCGCTATATCGGACCGCAAAGGACGCTTTGAGTTGGCGCACAATGGCACCTTATTTCTCGATGAGATTGGTGATATGCCGATTGACCTTCAGGTTAAACTGTTGCGTGTTTTGCAAGAGCGGCAGGTTGACTCGGTTGGGTCTCTGTCGGCGACGCCGATAGATGTGCGAGTGTTAGCTGCAACCCATAAAAATATTAGCAGCCTAATAGCAAAATCACTGTTCCGTGAAGACCTCTACTACCGCCTTAATGTGTTGCCTATTGAGATTAAAGCCCTCAGTGAGCGCACTGATGATGTGCCAGTGCTGTTTGAGCACTTTGCCAAACAGCACGCGATTGATGGTCGCAAAGCCATTAGTTTGAATCCTGCCTCTATGCAGTTATTTTTAGAGTACAGCTGGCCTGGCAATGTTAGAGAGCTAGCCAATCTTGTGGACCGCTACTCCTCTCTCTATCCAGGTCAGGAAGTTGATTTGCAAAGGGTTATTCCGAGTATGGTACCGCCAGGAATGCGAGCGTTGCCCGCTTGGCCGCAAGAGGGCACTGAGCGTATATTGATGTCGAGCCTTGCCGCTGATGCAACCCCCAGCCAAAAAACGGTAACGCCTGAGCCAGACAGTGCTGATATTCTTAGTGCGATCAGCGGCGCTTCAGAGGCAGACCGCTTAGCCCAGATTAATGATGCGCAGCTCGATCAGGAAGTGAAGCAGACCATTTTGCTGGCGCAGGGTGGAGACGCTTTCCCCGAGGAAGGCTTTCATCTAAAACAGCATCTGCTTGATATAGAGCGCAACCTTATTCGTCTAGCCTTAAAGAATGCTTCGGGTAATGTGTCGAAAACTGCGCGCATGCTTAACCTTCAGCGCACAACCCTGATTGAAAAAATCAATAAACACGGTCTTGCTGGTAGCTCCTAGGTCACACTTGGCGGCTTAGTTTAGCTTGCAGGCATCGTTGGTTTTTTTGCTTGTCATCCTCATTGATACCTCAAAGCAAACCTGTTTTAAATAAACCTCCTCTAGTTAAACCCCTTGCGAACAAAAAGTTTTTCAGTCAACTGCCATCTAATCAATAGCGCTATTTAACCTAATCCTCAAAAGGCTAAATAGCCTTCTATTTTAGTATGCGTGGCAATTCCTTGCCGCTGTTTTAGCCCTAGCCCTTATAACCGGTGTCAAATTGCCGACTGCTTGCCAGTGGCAAAAAACTGACGGTTTCTTGCCACTCTTCCCTTAACCTACTGTAATTAAACATAAATATTTTTTGGCACAAAAATTGCTAAATTTACATTAATGGATCTATCCAGATATTTAAAACGGGCCTATTGGGCAAGGGTAAGTAATAGTGACTGAGCACAAAATGATTAATGTTCTTTGGTTCGATTCAAATCGACCCCTATCGCCGACTGAGGTCGTCAATTATGCGGGGCAGGGTTTAGCCATAACTCAGGTTCACGGTGCAGAGCCAGACAACGCCGCGCTGATTGCCGCGCAATTGCTTGTGGTGACCCTGGATCAATCCACTCAAGAGCTTAAGCAATTACAGGCGCGTCTGGCCGCAGCGAGCAGTGCTGCACCGATTGTTGCGCGAGTTGATCGCAGCAATTTTGAGTTGGGTATCCGCGCCATGCGCGAGGGCGCACTCAGCGTTATTTCATCCGCTCCGTTTGACGCAGCAGAATGGGCCGACGTGCTAGAGCTTGCGCAGTGTCAGCCAGCAAAAAATAATTCCCAGCCGGCTTTTGTCTTCGCTGATCCAGTGAGCCGCAACCTGCTCGCCCTAGCTGAGCGAGTTGCTCAGGTGGATGTAACCGTTTTGGTCACCGGCCCAACCGGCGCCGGCAAAGAAGTTTTGGCCCGCATTCTTCACGATGCATCGGCTCGACATCAGGGGCCTTTTGTGGCTCTAAACTGCGCCGCGATGCCGGAAAACCTTATTGAAGATATGTTGTTCGGCCATGAAAAAGGGTCTTTCACCGGAGCCTCTAAGGTCCAGCCTGGTCTCTTTGAACAGGCCGAGGGCGGCACTTTATTCCTCGATGAAATTGGCGAAATGTCGTTTCACCTGCAGGCCAAGTTACTGCGAATTTTGCAGGAGCGCTCAGTGGTCAGACTCGGAGGTCAAAAAGCCATTGATCTCAATGTCAGAGTTATTGCGGCGACCAATCGCGATCTCAAGGCGGCGATTGCGCAACAGGCCTTTAGAGAAGATCTGTATTTTCGTTTGACCGCCTTTAAATTGACGATTCCCTCACTTAACGAGCGGCCGAAAGACATTCTGCCTCTCGCCGAGTTGTTTCTAAATCAGCAGAGCGGCGCTGCTCAAGCATCGCGCTTAACGCGTGCGGCCCAGCGCAGCCTAGAGGGCTATCGCTGGCCCGGCAATGTGCGTGAATTACAAAATGTTTTGGTCCGTGGCATGGTCTTGGCTAATGGTGCCCCGATTGACGTTCAGCACTTGCTCTTCGATGACATTCAGCTGTCAGATAGCTATGACAGCCGTCCGAGTTCGGTTCAGGGAAATCCTTTTGCTCGGCATTCTCTCCCTACACACTCTCATTCTAGGCCCGCTCAGGCATCTGCTGATAGCCAGCCTATTTGGTCGACACCCCAAACCAGCTCGGAGAGCTTAAATGGCACCGTCAAGCACAGTGAATGGCAAGCCATTATGAATGCGCTGAATGGCTCAAGAAGCCGCGAGCAAGCAGCAGAGCAGCTGGGAATTAGCCCAAGAACGCTGCGTCACAAATTACAACGACTGCGTGAGCAGGGTATTAATGTTACCCGTGCTTACGCACGTTAGAGGAGTCAGACATGGTCAGTCCAGTTAATGCAGGAAACGTTGAGTCTTTGTTGAGTCAGATTCGAGAGTACCAAGCCCAAGCCGCCCAGGGAGTTAATCTTTCTCCTGGTGAGCGCGTCGATGGTCAGGTAGTTAACCGCAACAGTTTTGCCGATGCAGTGAAAGGCGCGCTGAACGAAGTAAACAGCGCCCAAGGGCTCGCGAAAGCCTCCCGAGCTGCCTATGAGCGAGGGGAAGATATGCCTCTTACTGATGTGGTTATGAATATGCAGAAGTCGTCACTGGCTTTTGAGGCGACCTTGCAGATACGTAATAAAGTACTCAAGGCCTATGAAGACATTATGAATATGCCCGTTTAAAGCACGTTTAAAGAGATATAAGCAATGGCAACCACACCAGTAAATACAACACAGAACATGGCCCCCGCAGTAGGCGGCGCTCCAGGTGCAGTGTCTCAGGCGGGTCAGGCTCAGATGCCTGCCGCCCAGGGAGCGGCCAATACTAGCATCAGCCTGTCGAATCTCAGTCAGATTATGCAGCAACCTGCAGTGCGCAAGGCTATGCCGGCGATTATTGCATTCTTGAGCGTGGCGGTGTTTCTTCTTGCCTACTCTTGGATGCAAGACCCGGTTTACAGAACCGTCTATCCGGGACTGTCTGAGTCAGATCGACAGGCGGCTTTTGAAGCGCTCGCTGGCGCTGACTTTAAGGCCCGCATCGACAGCAGTACTGGTGAGTTAAAAGTACCAGACAGTCGCTACCATGAAGCGCGGATCTTCCTTGCCGCAAGAGGCTTGCCCCAAGAGGGTACCACCGGCGGCATTAGTGGCCTCAGCGATGAAGCGTCGATGACCTCGAGTCAGTTTATGGAGCAGGTTCGCTATGTCTCCGCCATGGAGCAGGAACTTGCTCGCAGCATTACCCAAATTAATACCATCCGTTCTGCCCGAGTGCATTTAGCCTCACCAAAGCAGAGCGTTTTTGTACGCAACAGAACGCCGGCGAAAGCCTCGGTTGTGGTGTCGCCCTATCCCGGCAGGCAGGTCTCCCGCTCTCAGGTTGAAGCGATCACCCATATGGTTTCTTCAAGCGTTCCCTATCTGGCTACCGAGGACGTAGTGGTTGTGGATCAGCGCGGCAAACTGCTCACCGACGCCAATAACTTTGCTTCCATGCAGCTTAACTCTGCTCAAATGGAGCACAAGCAGCGCCTAGAAGAGACCTACCGCAATCGTATTGACGCACTATTGATGCCCGTTGTGGGCATGGGTAATGTGCGCGCTGAAGTGGATATTCAGGTCGATTACACTGAAGAAGAGTCCACCTATGAAGAGTATGACGGCAATAATAATGGCCCCAAGGCCCGCTCTGAAGTTCTCTCTTTAGATCAGGATGCGGTAAGTTCTGCCGAGGGTATACCGGGTGCCACCAGCAACACTGTTCCATTGAATGCGACCGCTGTTCTCAACGGTCAGTTAAACGGTAGTGGAGAAGACAGTGGTTTGCGCACCTCCAGCAGTACTACCACCAGAAACTATGAAATGGACCGCACCGTTCGCCACGTTAAACGTCAGGGCGGCAGCGTTGAGCGCATCTCGGTTGCTGTAGTGATTAACGAGCCTGCAGGCGAGGCCAGTGACGAAGCCGGAGACGTGGCGGGTTTTTCTGAGCTGGAGCTGGAGCGATTTTCTGATCTGGTTAAAGGTGTGGTCGGCTTCGACGGCGAGCGCGGCGATGTGGTAACCATTGTCTCAGCAACATTTGAAACCCCGGAACCTTTTCAATCTGACATTGCCTGGTATGAAAATAACCAAGTAATCAGCGGCATTAAAACCCTCGGCGCCGCGATTATGTTCCTCTTTATACTGTTGAGCATAGTGCGGCCGGTGATCAAGGCCTATCTACCTGCAGTGGACGAAAGTCTTGCCGAAGACCTCCCGACAAGCTCCAAAGATGGCGAGCTCAACGACGAAGAGATGCGCTTGATCGAAATGCGCGACGGCGAGTCCCTGGAGGATATCAAAGCCAAACTGAAGCCGAAAAAATCAACTATATCCGCAGAGATGCTGGATACAGCGAACACTTACGATGACAAAGTAGCGCTAGTGCGTCTGCTGGTTGCGGAAGATTCCGGCCGAGTAGCCAACGTCTTAAAGAAAATGATTCGCCCACTTTAGTGTTGCGAGGAGAGTTAAAATGCCAGATCCCCAAGTAAAAGATGCGCCAGCGACGGACGCTATGCCTATGTCCGATGCGCTCCGCGACGAGATGAGCCGCATGACCAGCACGGATCGTTCAGCCGTGATAATGCTTTTGTTGGGCGAGCAGCAGGCGGCGGATATTATTCGCTATCTCAATCCTCGCGAAGTTCAGGCTTTAGGCTCAGCGATGATCGGCGTTGCCGACCTCTCTCAAGAGGCAGTCAATATTGTGCTCGACGACTTTGTTGTGACGATTAAGCAGCAGACCAGCCTCGGTCTCGGCACTGGCGACTATGTCGAAAAAGTCTTTAACCGCGCCCTTGGTGAAGATAAAGCAGCGACCGTACTGGGCCGCATCATGCCTGGTCAATCGAGCAAAGGGTTGGAGATTTTGCGGTGGATGGACGCCCGTTCAATTGGCGATATGATTGGCGAAGAGCACCCTCAGGTTGTAGCTATTATTCTCTCGGTACTGGAATACGACGTTGCTGCGGACGTGCTGAACTTTCTACCGGCAGAAAATCGCGCAGAGATTATGCAGCGTGTTGCCAGTCTTGAAACCGTGCAGCCATCCGCTATGGATGAACTCGAAGGCATTATGAAGCAGCAGTTTAGCTCCAGCTCCTCGGCCAAGTCCTCCAGCTTCGGGGGTGTTAGCACCGCAGCTAAGATTATGAACTTCACCAAAGTGAACTTGGAGACCGCAATTATGAACGGCGTCTCTGGTCTTGATGAAGAGCTAGCCCTGAAGATCCAGGACAGCATGTTTACCTTCGAAAATCTCGGTGGTGTGGATAATCGCGCGATTCAGGTACTGATGCGCAATGTTGAATCTGATCTCTTGATGACCGCCCTTAAAGGTGCAGGCGAAGAAGTTAGAGACAAATTCCTCGACAATATGTCCCAGCGTGCGCGGATTATGTTCCTCGACGATATGGAAGCTAAGGGACCGATCCGCATCACCGATGTGGAAGAAGCCCAAAAGACGATTATGCGTCTGGCACGTGTGCTATCGGATAAAGGCGAGCTAGTGCTGGCTGGCCGAGGTGATGACTTTGTCTGATTTAGAGCCCTCAGCCGATATAAAGCCTTCAGCTGATAAAAAGCCCTTAGCCGGTAAGGAGCCCTTAGCCGATAAAGAGCCCTCAGCGATTGGAGAGCCCTCAGCCAACACTGATTCTTCCGTCAGCTGGCGTCTAAATGAATTGATTCACGCCGGACGCAAAGCCAAGGCTTTTGCCAAGGCAAAATGGTCCCAGCCTGACGCAGCCGACAGCACACTCAGCTCCAACTTTGAGCTGTGGACGCCAAAAGTGCTCGATGACCAGCGCGACGTGGATGTTGCAGTCGTCGCTGAAGAGGCGCCCGATGAGGGTCAGGCCATTGAGCAGATCAGTGCCGAAGAGGCCATCAGCGAGCAGCCTCCTGAAGAGCTAGAGACAGAGGCCCCTGCAGAGTCATTTGACCAGCTGGCACTTGATAAGGCTCGAAACCACAGTTTTGATAAGGGCTACAAGCAGGGCATAGACGAAGCCGAGGCTAAATGGGCCGACGCGCGAGATGAATTTATGGCCTTTACCGAGGCTCTGCGCACCGCTCACACTGAAAAAAATGATTTTTACCAGCCCTTAAAAAAACTTGCTTTGCATCTTGCCGAGCAGTTGGTTCGCGGTGAGCTCAACCAGTCCACAGCCGTTATTGAGCGGCTACTTGAAGAGGCAATCAAAGATATTGAGCAGCAGGGTGAGGGGCCGATAACGGTTAATCTAAATGCCTCAGACCACCAGCAGTTTACCGCCCATCTCAGTGCCGACCTCGATCACCTCAGCCTCCGCATTGATTCGAGTCTGAGCCCGGGCAGTGTCAGAATAACCATGGATGACAGCGCCGTTGAAGATTTAATTGAAACACGATTGTCGGCGCTCAGCGAAAAATTGCTCGGCCTGCCAGAGCATCGTTCAGCGCCCCGATCAGTGGCTAAAGCCTATGCAGCTGAGCGCCCAGACCTAACGGAAACATCAGCCACTATTATCGAAGGCAATGCTGAAGAGCTAAATCTCAGCGACGACACCTTCGAGAGTGACATCCCCGATGCATGATTTTGCGGCGGATATCGATAGCCAGATTGGCCAATTAAAGGCCCCAGAAGCAATTGCCAGCGGCAAGTTGGTTCGGGTGGTTGGTTTAACCCTTGAGGCCAAAGGTATTATTGCGCCTCTAGGTGCCCATTGCCGGGTCGAAAATATCGATATGGGCACAGTGGTTGATGCCGAAGTGGTCGGTTTCAACGATGACACGCTCTATCTGATGCCCTTTTCCGAGCCCGTTGGAATAGGTCCTGGCGCCCGAGTCTGGGTCGTCTCGCGACATGCCAAAGCCTCATTGGGCGAAGCCATGTTAGGGCGTGTTATTGACGGACTCGGGCAGCCTCTCGACGAAGGCGGACCAATCGCTTACAGCGAACAGCTGGGGCTGGAGGGGCTGGCGATTAATCCTATGGAAAGAGGACCAATTAACAAAATTCTCGATACCGGCATCAAAGCGATCAACACCTGTTTGACGCTTGGCCAAGGCCAGCGAATTGGTCTGGTGGCCGGATCTGGTGTCGGCAAAAGTGTCTTGCTCGGCATGTTGACCCGCAATACTGAAGCCGACGTCGTAGTGATTGGCCTGATCGGTGAGCGCGGTCGCGAAGTTCAAGAATTTATTCAGCACACTCTCGGCGAAGAGGGGCTGGCTAAATCCGTTGTGGTTGCAGCGCCAGCCAATATCTCGCCAGTACTGCGACTCAAGGCGACCTATTTAACCCATTTAATCGCCGAATACTTTCGCGACCGTGGCAAAAACGTCTTGATGCTCTGCGACAGTCTGACTCGAGTTGCCCATGCCCAACGTGAGATTGGCTTGGCGATTGGCGAGCCACCTACGGCAAAAGGCTATCCGCCCTCAGTGTTTGCCATGTTGCCGCGTCTGATTGAGCGCACCGGTGTCGGTCGCAAAGGCCATGGTTCCATCACTGCCATCTATACGGTTCTCGCCGAAGGCGACGACCGTGCCGACCCAATTGTGGATATAGCACGCGCCTCGCTGGATGGTCAGGTGCTGCTATCAAGGTCCCTGGCTGATGCCGCGCACTATCCGGCAATTGATTTATCCGGTTCGATTTCGAGGGTTATGCCCAATCTGGTTGCCCCCGATGTGTTCAAGGCGGCCAATCGTTTTCGCCGGCTGTGGACGCTCTATCAGCAAAATGAAGACCTGATTCAGGTCGGAGCCTATGAAGCGGGTACCAATCCAGATCTAGATGAAGCCATTCGTCTGCGTCTCGGCATGGAGGCAATTTTGCGCCAGGGCAGTGACGAATCTGTGCCTCTAGCGCAAAGTCAGGCCATCGTGATGCAGCTAACAGCCCAGGTGAAACAGTGAAAACAGTCTGGACAGCACTGCTCGCAAAAGCAGAGCGAACTCTACGTGATGCGCGACTCCGGCTTGCTGAAATTAACCGCCGCCGTGAAAATTCTCTACTCCAAGAGGAGAAGGTTAGCGCTCTGCTGCTTGACTATAATCAACAGCTGCAAGCTGTGCAGCAGCGCGATCACAACGCCACCGAAGTAAACAATTATCGCCATTTTATTGTTCAACTTCAGGAACTCAAAATTCGTGCAAAACAGGAACAAAATCGCATCGATATCGAACTTCAGCTAGCTCGACAGATATTAGTGAGTGCCGAGCGCGAACGCATGAAAGTCGATCAGCTAGCTACCCGTGCCGAAGAGAAAGAGCGGCGCGAGAGCCACTCTCGGGAGACTCGTAGCCTAGATGCTCAGGCCATACAGCAGCATAATTTCCGGGCCCGGATATCCTAATTGCAGCTTAGCTAAACCTGGCCTTTCGGAGACAAACGCCGCGCCATTAACTGGCACTTGGTGTGCCCCGATGGGCTGACCAAATAGTCCCAATCGCGTCATTGGCATGTGTCTTGCAAATACTCCTAGTAACTAAGATATGGCAAAGGACTTATTGCGCACATGCTCGAATCAAAAAACATTCTGCTGGACATAGGCAGAGCTTCAACACCAGCATCATCGGGACCTGCAGAGTCTGGTCAGGACACTGCAGAAAAAAATCCGGAGCAGTTTTCAGCACTGCTCGGTGATGCAGCGGCAAGCTTAAAAGCGGCCAAAAGTGGCAATTCGATGCCGCTTTCAGAGGCGCCACAAAAACCAGCCGGCGAGATTGATCCTGCCGCGATGCTCTCGAGCCGCACGCTCAAGGGTGGTATGTCTCTGATTGTCGGTGGTAGCGAGCCCACTGATGCCGGTTTAATCGCCTTCGCTCGCTCTCAGGGCATGGATCCAGCCTCTCTCGGGCTATTGACTAGCGGCACTGATCAACTGGCGAGCAGCGCTGCACTTGTGCCGGGGGCCCTGATTGATCCGGCGATCTCAGTGAGCACTAAGTTAAATAACCCCCTCGAAAATACTCAGGTCACAAATGTCCCCGCTCCAGCAGGGCAGCCTCAGCACGCCATCCCGCCAGGTCATAAGCTTGCAGAAAATACGCCACAGGTAGGTTTGCCTAAGGACGATACTTTACCTGTCACGGCTAAACCAGAGCTTCAACTGGCGATGCCGAGCGACAAATTTCTAACTGACCAGCAGCGCATGCAGCGAGCTCAGAGCAGCCAGGCCATCAACCCTCAAGTTGCCAATACCCCGGCGCCTAAGGCTCCAGCTCTCGATGGCCAAACTGGCAACTCTACAATCCTAATTGACCAGCAGCGCCTGCAGCCAGCTCCGGCAACTCAGCCTGCAGTTAGCCCCGGCCTACCATCGGCAGAGCAAGGGCCAAAGGCTGCAGTTGAGGCAATAGCCCCTATTCAGTCGACTAATCCTCAAGTTGTTAATGCCCAAGTTAGCAATCCTCAGGCTAACAATCCTCAGGCTAACAATCCTCAGGCTAGCCATCTTCAAGCAATCAATCCCCAAGCTATGGCGCAAAACTTGGCCCAGCAAGGGTCCATAACGGCCGCTAAAGTCTCGGTGGCAGCGGCCATAGGTGACTTAAATACCCTTGATATAAAGCCTAAAACCCTACTCGCAAGTGTTAAGCTGGGTGCTACTTCTGCAGCGGTCGAGCCGCGGGCTCAGACGGGGCAGCTAGAAGCGGGCAAGGTGACTATTGAGCCAAAGATGGCCGAGGCGTTTCTAAAGCAACATCGAGACCGCCAGAGCTTGCCAGCGATAAAAATGGAGGCGATTAATCTTGTCGACAATAAGTTGGCAATTGCTACTGGTTCTCAAACCATTACCACCGGGCCCTTAGTGAGCGCGGCAGTGACGCCAGTGCCATTGTTTGTCGAGGCCCAGGTAGCCAATTCGACAGCGCAGATCGGTTTAAATGCGGGTCTTTCTAGCGAAGCACCGGCAGAGGATGCTATGCAAGACGCGCTGCGCCGACAGGATAGTTATATGCAGCTGTCGCGTCAGTTAACCGATGCGCTGGGCAAGCGCCTTACGGCACAGATTCAGCGTGGGTCGTGGCATGTGGAGATGGATCTGCACCCGAAAAGCCTAGGGCGAATTGAAGTGCAGCTGGAGATGAAAAATGGCGAGCTTGAAGCGCGATTTATCGCCGCTAACGCCACCACTAGAGACCTGATCAACGAGGGAATGCCGCGTTTGCGTGAGGCCTTGCAAGAACATGGCACGGAAACTGCTTCTATGGATTTAGGCTCGGCAAATCAAGGCGCTTCTGACGGAAAGTCGACAGCGTCTGAAGAGCGTTCTGAGGGATCAAATGACAGGCTGTCCGCAGAGATGGATAGCGATAGCCCCGCAGAAGGCCAGAGAATGTCAACTGATGGCCTGGATGTACACGTATAAATACCGCCTCGTGAATGGGCGGATAAGAGGAATAGCGAATGATTGAAGAAAACGTAGAAGAAGAAAAAGCCAAGAGCCCGATTGTAAAAATTATTTTAATCGTTGTCGGGATTCTATTGTTGGTTGCCATAACAGTTGGTGGAACTCTGTTCGCCAGTGGTTTTTTTGACGCCAACGAAGGCTTGGGTGCGGAAGAAGCTATCGCAGCTCTCGAGGCAGAGGCTGCTGCGCAAGCTGAAGCTGAAGCCGCCGCGGCAGCTGGCCCGGATAAGGTTAAGCTGGACTCCCCGGAGTTAACGCGATTTGAACCGTCGTATTTTGTCTTGCCAAAGGTGTTGGTGGCTAATATATCCAACTCCAGAAAGGTCATGCAGGCAACAGTTGCAATCATGACTCACTACGATGAGCGAGTAGTTGATAATGTCGATAAACACGATTTCCCGCTGCGTTTTGCGATGCTCAAGGTCATGCGTAACGTTACTGAAGCAGAGGTTGCCGATAAAGACTTTCAGGACAATCTAGCGGCCGAACTGAAGACCGAAATGAATGCAGTGCTGGAAGGCCTAGAAGATTTCGGCGGCATTGAAGCAGTTTATTTTACTGAGTTCGTTGTTCAGTAAGTGAATGACTAAAAGCCAACGCTTACTTTTCAGACTTTGAGGGCCACAATGGCTGACATGAATAATTTATTATCCCCGGAAGAGCTCGATGCCCTCACCGCTGGACTCCAAGACGGCTCGATAGAGGCCGACACTGGGCTCAACAGTGAGGTTACGGCAATGCGCCATGATCTCACCAATGAAGACTCCTCTCTCGGGGTTAACATTGGCGCCGTTGATATGATTAATGAGCGCTTTATCAGGCAGTTTCGACTGGGCTTACTTGAGGTGCTGCGCACCACGCCAAAAGTGGGTATGGCCGATGTAAAAATAATGAAATTTGGTGAATATTTACGCGACTTGTCCGCACCACTGTCAGTAAATACCATCAGGTTAAATCCACTACGCGGCTATTCCATGGCTGTGATTGAGCCTTCAATTGTATTTGCTGCGCTGGATAATTTCTTTGGTGGATTTGGTCGCGGTTTTGACAAGCTGCCGGCAGGGCGACTTTTCACACCCACAGAAACGAGCATTATTAAAATTATGCTTGATGTACTTTTTGGTTCTCTAAAAGAAGCTTGGGCACCGATTTTGGAGATCAACTGTGAGCATGTTAACTCAGAAATAAATCCACAGTTTGCTCAGATTGCAGATGAAAATGATCTGGTTGTAGTCAGTCGTTTTGTCGCGGATCTAGGGCGTGATGTTTCGGGAAATATCGATTTAGTTTACCCCTACAACGCCCTTAAGCCGATTCGTGATTTGCTCCGCAGTCGAGTGCAGACTGGCGATGGCGATGATGTTTCTGATAAAGAGTGGAGTGCCGAACTGCAATCTGCAGCTGTGGATGCGGAATTAGAAGTCACCGTAGAGCTCGGGGAGATCGAAACCACTCTGAGTAAATTTGAGGCTATGAGTGAAGGTGATATTGTCTATTTCAGCAAGGGCGAGCACGCGCGCGTGTATGTCAATTCGATACCGGTCTTCGATGCCGATGTCGGCGCCAATGGTTCCCAGATGGCTGCACGAATTATCAAACCACTGGCACCATTAAAATAAACTGAACCCTAATTTTACGAAATATTGACTAAATATTTCGTTACATATTTGTTACAGGAAAGAGAGAATTAAAATGGCCGAAAAGAATCCAGATGTTTTAGCTGACGATGTATTGTCCACAGACTTAGACGACTTAAAAAATAAAATTAATGCAGATGTTCTGCAAAATATTCCCGTTACCATCTCTGTTGAAGTGGGTCGCACCTCGTTAAAAATTCGCGACCTGATGCGGCTGACACAGGGCAGTGTTGTTGAGCTCGACCGCCTCGCCGGTGAGCCATTGGATCTGTTAGTCAACAATACGTTGGTCGCCCAGGGTGAAGTGGTATTGGTCAACGAGCGCTATGGTGTGCGCCTGACCAGTGTCATACCCACGGCCGATCGCGTTAAGAACCTTTAGAGTTTTGACCCATGGGTGAGATTGGCTGGAATGAATGGTTGTCGATGATGTCATCCTTGGCGGTGGTTTTAGCACTGCTCGCCGCGACCCTATTTGGTCTTAAAAAAATGGGTCTCAGCAGTAGCAAAAACGCCACTAAAAAGCTCCAGGTAGGTGAAGTACACAACTTGGGTCCGCGGCAGAAATTGATTGTTGTAACGATTAATAATGAGCAGGTATTACTCGGCGTTACTCCCCAGGCGATCAACCGGCTTGGCAATTGGCCCGAGCAACAAACTACAGATGATCTAGACCAATCGAGTGAAATTGATCAGCTAGAGCCCGAGCTTGAAAGCCCATCGGACAGTCCAGGTAAGTTTCAGCAGTTAATGAAACAGGTTGTCGAGCGCACCACCGAGCGGAACGAAAATTAATATCATGGCCAAAAAAATCCTACTCAGTAAATTCTTTATTGCGGCGCTTGCCCTGGTAGCAGCCGCAGTTGCATTACCCGCCGCTGCCCAAGTGGGTCTCCCCGTAGTCAATATGATCGACGATGGCTCCGGTGGCACCAAATACAGTTTAACATTGCAGCTGTTAGCCCTGATGTCAGTGTTGACGCTGTTGCCGTCGCTGCTATTAATGATGACCTCGTTTGTGCGTATTATTATTGTCTTTTCACTTTTACGTCAGGCCCTGGGTACGGCTCAAACACCGCCCAATCAGGTGCTGGTGGGTCTGGCATTATTTCTCACGCTATTTATTATGTCGCCGGTATTAACCTCTGTATACGATGACGCCATTACCCCTTATTTTGAAGAGCAGATCAGTTTTGAGACCGCCGTGGCGGCAGCCGAGGCGCCGGTCAGAACCTTTATGCTCAACCAGACGAGAGAGACTGATATAGGCATGTTTTTAGAAATTGCCGATAACACTGAAGTCACTGAGCCTGCTGATGTGCCATTTTTGACTCTGGTGCCAGCCTTTATTACCTCGGAGTTAAAAAGTGCCTTTTCTATTGGCTTTTTAATCTACATCCCATTCGTGATTATTGATTTAGTCGTGGCCAGCGTACTCATGTCCATGGGCATGATGATGCTCTCGCCAATGATGATTTCGATGCCGTTTAAATTAATGCTGTTTGTATTAGTCGATGGTTGGACCCTAATTATGGGGTCATTGACTGCGAGCTTTGCACTCAGCTAGGAGAGCCCGATGGATCCTGCACTGGTTATTGATTTAGGTCGTGAAGCGCTATGGGTTGCGGTCATGGTTGCCTCGCCTCTGCTTGGGGTTGCCCTGGGGGTAGGTCTTATAGTGGGTATTTTTCAGGCCGCTACTTCAATCCAAGAAATGACCCTGAGCTTTATTCCCAAACTCGGCATTATGGTGCTTGCGCTGTTAGTCTTTGGCAGCTGGCAAATTGGTGTGATGGTGGATTACTTTCAGCGTATCTATGAGCGGATCCCCGCGCTGTTTACCTGATGGACATACTGGTCGCTGAAGTAGTGCAGCGGTTTTACACGCTGCTCTGGCCAATGATCAGGGTATCTGCATTTCTGCTCGCCTCACCATTCTTCTCTCTGCGCGCGGTTAATGTGCGTGTCCGTGTATTGTTAGCTGCCCTCTTAACTCTGATGATCTACCCGCTAGTCGATTGGCCAATCATTGATCCCTATTCCGCGGCCGGTCTGCGTGAAATATTCAATCAAATTTTAATTGGCACGGTTATGGGTATGCTGCTGCAAATCGTCAACGCTGCCCTAGTAATAGGCGGCCAAGCGGTGTCCAGTGCCATGGGCCTTGGCATGGCGAATATGATTGATCCCAATATGGGTAACGTACCAGTTATTTCGCAATTTTTTATTATCTGCTCAACCTTAATTTTTATGGGCATAGGCGGTCATGTTTTAGTGATTAGTCTTGTTTTAGAGAGTTTTAAGACTCTGCCAATTGGTCAAATGCTTGCTCCAGATATGCTTATGGCAGTGTTGCTGCAGTGGAGTTCGATGATATTTCTCGGCGGTCTGCTGCTGGCGCTGCCAATTATGGTGAGCCTGCTCTTTGTTAATATTGGCGTAGGCGTTATCACCAGAGCGGCCCCAGCCCTGAATATTTTTGCAGTGGGCTTTCCAGCCATGATAATGGTCGGCATGGTACTGCTGGCAACGTCCATGACCAGTATCGGCTATCGTATACAGTGGCTGTGGCGGGAATCTTTTAATGTTGTTGGTCAGGCTTTGGGAGTTACCTAGTGTCAGATAAAGACAGCAGCGAAGAACGGGAAGAAGAACCCACCGCAAAACGGCTTGAGAAAGGCCGTGAAGACGGTCAAGTGGCGCGCTCCCAGGAACTGGGTGTCGCCGCAATGATGATTGGTGTGGCATTCTTTTTATATCTTTTTGGCAGCTATATTATTGCCGATCTGACGAAGGTATTTGAATCGGGATTTACCTTTGATCGCAAAGCGGTATTTGATACTTCGCTGTTAGTACCGGCCTTCGGTATCCAGGCGGTCAACAGCTTTATAGTAGTGGTGCCAATTTTTGTCCTGGCGGTGATCATTGCAATTGCCTCGGCGGGTGTTATGGGTGGCTATCTTTTTTCGCTTAAGTCGCTTGCGCCCAAAGCCAGCAAAATCAATCCTATGGCAGGCCTAAAACGCATGTTTGGTATGAAGGCGGTAGTTGACCTGAGTAAGGCTCTGAGCAAGTTCGCGCTGATTGCCCTAGTGCTCTATCTAGTGGTCAGTGCCAACTTTCCAATGTTGACCAAGCTAGGCTTTATGGATTTAGAGCCAGCTCTGGCAGAGGCGGGACGCATAATCGCTTTTGGTACGGTGCTTGTGACACTGACTCTGATTGTCGCCGCCGCTATAGATATTCCCTATCAGCTACATACGTTTAACAAGCAGATGAAAATGACTAAGCAGGAAGTCAAGGATGAGATGAAGGACACCGAGGGTCGCCCTGAGGTGAAAGCACAGATCCGTCGCAAGCAGCGCGAAATTGCCACGGGCATGATGATGTCGGCCATCGCGGACGCCGATGTAGTGATTGTTAACCCAGAACATTTTGCTGTTGCCCTGAGTTATGACCCCTCGAAAAATGGTGCGCCGATCATGGTTGCCAAAGGTGCCGACCTGCTCGCTCAGGCGATTCGTGAGCGGGCTAAAGAGGAGGGAGTACCATTGTTTTCATCTCCAGTTTTGGCGCGATCAATTTTCTATACTACCGAGATTGATCAGTCAGTGCCAGAATCCCTGTACTATGCAGTGGCACAGGTGATAGCCTATATATTCAACTTAAATAGCTTTGAGCGCGGTGCCCAAACGGCGAAAAAACCGAATCCTAAAGTGCCTGATGATATGCGCTATAACGCCGATGGCAGCCTAGAAAAGTAAGTGTTTTTAAAGGTTAATAAAAATAAAAAATTATTTAAGCAAAAAAATATCTAAGTAGAAAAATTATGACAGAGAATAAAAAGGAACCTACTTTTGAACTACAGAGCTGGTTTGATGGCGGTGATATTTTCTTACGACCCAAAGACAAAAAGCGCCTTGCTGAAGCGGTAGACGCAATTGTTGAAAACGATCTTGGCGTCGCTATTATCGGCTCCAATGAGGTTATTCTCGATCACTACTGTCGAATGCTCGTCGCGCGCATGCGCGAAGTTGAGCGCTTCCAGCTGGATGTCTTTCTCCCGGTCAATACCGACAGCTTGCTAACTCGATTTAATAAAATGCTCGCGGAGATCAGTCTCGAACAGGCAGCTAAGCCTCCGGTAGAGGGACAGCCTGTGCGCTTGCTCGTGATCAACGAGGCCCGAGTTGTCAACGAAGATCAGTGGGCTTTGCTGATACGCCTGTTGGCGGATTTCCCTGGCGTCAATGCGCGCCTGGTGTTGGTGATTAACAAGTCTGGCTGGCCCGCCCACGAAAAGCTACTTCACAGTCTCGGGAAAAAAATGCATCGCTGGGTAGTTAATCTCCCGGCGACTGATGAGGCGCGTCTGTTGATGGACGCCGCCGATGACGCTGGCTACCAAGCTGAGACCGATGCTCTGTTAATTGATATTGGCTTGGGTACGCTGGTGGCCAGTCGACAGAAAAGCGATGCTGAACAGCAGGACCAAGATCCAGATTTGCCAGAGCTACCAGAATTGAATATTGACGTGTTACTTGGCAGTCCTGATGTCGATGAGCTTGAAGCGGATAAGGTTGATGAGTTCGAGCCGAAAGGGGGATCTTTTTGGCGCACTACGATGATTGTTTCCATCAGTCTTGCGCTCTCCTCATTGGCTATCCTGTGGCTCTATGAAGGTCAGTTATCTGATCAACCGCCTTCTCAAGATATTAATGCCGCTGAGTCTGGTGACCCATCCAAAAGCTATCCGTCCAAAAGCGATCCATCCAAAAGCTATAAGGTTGAGTCAATTGCAGTTCCCACAGCAATGGAACTTGAAACCAAACGGCTAAAGGCAAAAGAGGATTTGGCGCTGCCCAGCGAGACGCAGACACCGGTCAGTGCAGAGCTGTTTGTTGCATTGCCGTTAACTAGAGAGCCAGTTACTGAAGAGATACCCGCCGATGAATCCTCTGCTGTCCAAGCCGTGCCTGAAGAGGTTGTCGACGAACAGCCTGTCATCGACGAGCCGAGCGCGCAAGAACCTGCGCCGCTGAGTGCCGAAGCGCAACCAGTAGCCCCAGAGCCCGAGCCTAAACCCGTGGTGATGACTGCTCTGGAGAGTGCCATAGAGGAGGTGGCTTCGGCGCCGCCTAGTGCTTACTTTGTGCAACATACGGTACTCAGCACTGAGCTTGCTGCTAAGAATTATGTAGCGCGTTATGAGGCATTGAGTAAGGCCTTGATTGTGCCGGTGCGCTTGGGTCAAAGCACCTCCTACTCGATTCTCTCTGGGCCCTTTAACTCACGCTCAACAGCGGCCCTATTCACTCAGAATAAAGCCATCCCCAATGATTATTGGATCCGCAATGTGGTGCAACTACAGGCTGTTTTAAGGCGCTAGAGATGACAGATCTTCCAGCTGACGAACTATTTCCCCAAGAGGGTCCAGTGAGACCGGTGACAGTTGAGCCGAAAGAAAACTCGCCGACGCCGTCTCTATTAGAAGTCGCATCAGTTGAAACGGTTGCCTTTAAGGGGTCGGGGAACCGCAGCGAAAATCTGGCTCTCACAGAGGCGTCTGCTGCGCCTACGAAGCCCCCTTTGGAAGCGTCCTTTGCTGTTCGTGTCGCTAAAGTACAGCGTCAAACTGTCGACATTAAAGAGCAGTTAGACAAAATAAAATTTACTGATCAATAAGACATATTGGATCTGTTATGAGCGACAAAAAAGAGCAAGATGCTGTAGCCAGCGAGTCGGATAAAGATGTGGCCACTGATACTCAAACAGTTGAGTCAGCCGGCCTTGAGCTTGAAAGCTCTGAATTGGAAAGCTCTGAGTTGGAAAGCACTGAATTGGAAAGCTCACAGCCAGACAACTCTGAACCCGATAGCTCTAAATCCGCCAGCTCTGTGGTGTCCAGTGCCGCAAAAGAGGATGCTAGTGGCAGTTTAGAACAGCTGCTGCCTAGCGTGCTTGAGATCGCCGAAGCCACCAACAATGCTGCGGATGTCAGTCGACAATCCTCTGCTGCGTTAAAAAAAGGTGTAGCTCAAGTTAAGTCTCAGGCTGATAGTCTAATTTTAGCCAGCGAAAAAAGCGCGCAGCTTGCCTCGCGGATTTTAATCGGCACTGTTGTGGCCTTATTTGTATCCGTATTGCTCTACAGTTTTATCTCTGTGCAACTGGCTAACCGAGTTACTCAGGTAGATTCAATGTTAGTTGCGGTGAGCAAGCGCATTGTCCAAATGAACAGTGCTCTGACAACGTTTGAGCAGCTGCGTGGCTCGATTGAAACGCTGTCGGCTACTCAGGGCCAGTTTAGTAAGCGACAGATGCTGCTGATTGAGGCTGTGTCGCGGGCCGAGGTATCGGCGCGTTCGATGGCTGCGGAGGTGCCAAGCTTAGCCGCTCAGCAAGTGGGCGAAAAAACCGATCAGATTGTTACCCAGGTTAGTAGTTTGAGCGCCGACCTTGAAGGACAGGCCGGGATCGTATCGGCGTTGACAGAATCAGTTAGTGCACTGGGCAAGCAGATGAAGTCGCTGCAAGGCCAGGTTGGCGACGTCAAGCAGCTGAATGACGATGTCGAGGCTCTTATCACGCTGGAGCGAGAGAACTATCTAGAGGTGTTACAGAGACAAGTTGCTTTAGACGAGGCGCGTCAGAAGGAGGCCATGTCAGAGGAGCCAAAGCCAGAGCCAGCCCCATCAGTGGTCACCTATTCAATTAGAAAGTAGCAGCATTAAACTGGCTTCGCTGTCTTGCCGCTCTACTGTGATTTTGCGGCAGGGCTTAGAGTTGACTGGTTACTTGGGGTGGGTGATCAAGAGCCCTCAATCGGGGAGCTCTGAGAGATTATCAGAATCGTCGGAATCTAAGGGTTCCTCGTCTAGTTCGATAAGGCTTCCTGCACCAGGCAAAGGTGCGGCCGAAGCGAAAAGCCTTTCTGAAAAGGGCTGCTTGATGGTCAAATCGGTTCGCGAAAATAAGGTATCTGCAGCGTCGTCCAGATTAGACTTTAAACGATTGATGGAGATTTCATCGGCATCTACCGACTCATAGCCTGCTTTGTAAATAGTGGACACATGCTGTGCTGGAATCCATGAGCCAATGCTGTGGCGCAGAGTGGATATCTCAAGTGGATTATTGGGAGTTTCTGGATTATTACCGCTAGTGGCGTCTCTCTTACCCAGTTTAAACAGTGTCTCAATATGGTTTTTCAAAACGACTTCAAAAACTCGCTTTAAAGCAACCACATCTGCTTCCTCAATTCCTTCCGGAACCGTCCCTGACATTGCATCCCAGAGTTTTTTCCCCGATAGCCCAAGAAAGCCATTGTCGTTTTTTGGCTTGGCTACCTCGACCGGTTCACTGCTGTCTTGAAGCGACATTATTTCTAGGCGCTTAACCCGGTCACCCAGATAGATCATCAAAACGATGAGAATGACGCTGCCAAAAAGAACGGTCAAAAGCAGAAGGCTTGTCATGGCTAATACCTACCTTTTACGGATTAGAGTCTGGCGACTTAGCTGCAGTCTTAGCCGACCCATCTTCTTCAGTATCAGAAAGTGACTCTTCGAGTTCGTCACGGAGGAATTGCACTGCTACAAAAGGTTCTTCGATCCCAATGTCGTAACTCACTTTATCGGCCACTTCTTGAGCCAATTTCAGTGCTTCATTGAGGCTGATAGAAACCGCCTGATAGAGGCTTCCTAGCGCATACATTTCTTTAGCAAATTCTGCTGGGACGAAGGTGTAGACGGTTTCAGTCTTGGTTTGGACAGTTTGAAACGGTTGTGGATCAGGCATTGGAGGTCGCTCTCTGCCATCAGATAGAGCGGCTAAGCACGCTTCTTGAAAAGCCTCTGACTGCTCTGCACCTTCAATAAAAACTTTATCTAAATGGGCCTTGCTACGGCCAGCGATACGAGCCTTAAAAATACGTGCTTCTCGAGTCAAGCCACTCATGCCGGCCGCTTTTATATAAGAAGCCTTGGCATTTTCCATGGCTTTTTTAACGGCTCTTTTTTTAAGTATTGATAACGCCATTTGTACTTACTCGGTAACGTGGTTATGCATTTGCACCCGCAGAGTTTTTACGCAGGCTGATAAAATTTGACTCACTCTCGATTCACTTACATCGAGCACGGCGCCAATCTCTTTTAAGTTCATTTCTTCTACATAATAGAGGGATACGATGGTTCTGTCACGTTCAGGCAGTTCACCGATGGACGCAGCAAGTGCATCCATAAATTGCTCTTCTACAAGTTCCTGTTCAGGATTGCTGCTATTGCCGGTGGGTAAGTCGACAGACTCTGTTGTCTGTGCCTCCAGTGACACGGTCTGAAAACGATGTGCGTGAGTACGCTCCTTTTGGAATGTATCTGCATCTTTGCCCATAAAGTCGGCAAGCTCTGCCTGACTGGGTGCGCGACCTAGTTCGCCAGTTAATGCTGCGCCCGCCTCATTGTGATCACGAATGCTGACAATTGCCGAGCGTGGCAGGTAGGACATTTTACGTACTTGATCGAGAATTGCGCCGCGAATACGGTTCTTGGCAAACACTTCGAAATCTACGCCTTTAGAGCTATCAAAGGACTTGTCCGCTTCAATAAGTCCAATCATGCCAACCTGAATAAGCTCATCGAGTTCCATGAAGTTTGGCAGACGGCCTTTAAGATGCAGCGCGACTCGCTTAACTAAGCCAATATAGTCGACTAGCGAAGCGCTCGGCTGGTCGGCGTTCTGGATCTCCTCATAGATTCTGGCGTCAGACATGGTTACGGAGCCTTGGATGCCAGTTGTGCTGCGACGCGCTCGATAAAGAATTGAATATTTCCATTTAGTGGAACATTCGTCTCTAATTTCATAACTCGCTCCGCCAAGGCACTAAAATCATGTGCGGCTACGGATGTGGGCGAAAAGTCCACTAAGGGTTTTGAGGCTTTCATTGCCTTAGGCAACATTTTGTCAGCATGGATGGAATGTAAGTATCTAATCTGACCATTGAGATAGTTCTGCACTACGGTATTGATACTCGTGAACAGTCTTTCCCCTTCGCTTTGTGAGTCAACCCCATTCGGCACCAAATGAATTCGATCTAGGTTATAGTCCTGCATCATAACTTTAATCGTGCTGTAGGCATCCGCGATTGAGTAAGGTTCATTCTTAACCACTACAAAGCGGTGCTGACAGGCACTCATAAACGCCATCACGGCATCGGAGAGGCCGGCGGCAACGTCGACAATGAGGTAGTCGAGCTCGTCTTCAAGCTCCGAGAAGGCCTGAATGATACTAGCAGTTTCCCTGTGCCCCATGGCGGCCATATGCTGGATGCCACTGGCTCCAGGTACCAATTTCACGCCGGAGGGGCCCTCAACAATTATTTCCTTTAGAGCTTTCTCACCAGATAGCACATGGCTAAAGTTAAACGGTGTGCGGATGCCCAGCGCAAGCTGAGCATTTGCTAATCCCAAGTCGGCGTCAAATATCATCACTTTCTTACCAAGCGATGCTAGCTTGACTGCGAGGTTGACGGAGATTGTGGTCTTGCCAACTCCACCTTTTCCGCTAGCAACGCCGATAATTTGTGTGCCAAATTTACTCATAGTTTACTTTAACTCTTTAAAGACTACTTTTATACAAAATATGCGGCTAAATTAGCGCGCTTTATCTGTTTTAACTCGTCACAAAAGCAATCATTTTAGAAGGCTTTAAGCCTCTGTAATCTCAATGGTCAATTATATTTAGTCAGCTTTAACCCATTGGCAGAGACGAAAGAGCCTTCTCAGCAAGCTTGAATCCATCTAAGGATACAGCCTGGTCAGAAATGTTGGGGTCTACAGCCGCCACTGAGATCGGTGTGGAATGCTGTAACAATAAGTAAATAATGGCCCAGGGATGCACTTCGCTATCGAAGTGCGAGAGCATTACTGAATCCCAGCGCACACCATCACCTTTGAATTGTCGTTTTGCTGATGCCTCCGACGCATCTGCAGCTAACAGCAAGTGTTTCTGCGCTTGTGGCAGCACCTCGCTGAGAGAATTAATACGCGATTCTATATTTACTCCGGAGGTGTCGATAAGGATTAACTTCCGCGAGCTAAGATCACCTATTAGCTGCAACAGTACTTCAATTGAAGTGGCGCGAAAAGTATCCACGCCAGCTTGGGTGCCAATTAGCTGTGCCTGAGCCCAGGCGCCAATGCGTAAGTCATCAAAGCTGATTAAAGCTACAGTATTTTCTCCATACTGATGGGCCATCTGTTTCGCTAGCCGGCCTGCCATCATCGTTTTTCCCGCGCCGGAGTTGCCTGCAATAATATGCACGCCCTGAAGGTTATTGAGTAAATCTATGTGTTCGATTTCATCGCCTATGGCTGAAGTTAGCTGGGCGATCGCATCGCTCACAGAGTCGCTCTGGTTAATCACTTCGATAACAGATTCGCGCATACCCAGCGGCATGCCGGTTTCGTTAAATGACTCTACCAGTGGACCCATCTCATCGTTAACCGCAAGTCGGCCGCTCCAGGAATCTTTATGCTGAGACAGTTTGAATTCATCGCGCATGGTGTTGAGTTCTTGTTTTACCAGATCAACAATTTCACGGGCTTTTAAATACTCTCTGTCTGCAGCTTCTTTATAGTTTTCACCATTGAGTACATGGCTTACTCGGTCCAGGGAAATGTCGACTAAGGGATTGACTGGGGGAGGTGTTACAGCCGGCATAGTGTCGCGAAGGGGCTCAAAGTCACAACCGAGAGCAAGATCATTAAGCGCATCTGTGTGAGACATTTCAGGTTCATGCTGCCTCGCTTTGCCTTCAATATGAGCGTCGATTAGCTCGCCAAACTTTGCCGCATTATGTGTTTCGATTGCCACCTCGGGAGTTTTTTTCAGGGCAGCTTTAACCTCTGAAACCAGGTCGAGAGCAACAATAATTTCAGTTTTGCCCTTCACTCTATTATTGGCAACAATCATTGCGTCTTCACCGAAGAGGTTAAATACCTCCTCCATTGCGCTGCGTGTATTGCTGGCCAAGATTCGCTGTAGTTCCATGATTCAATTACCCTGTATTAAGTCTGTTCGTCGACGCTAACTGTAGCTACGACTTTTACTGATTGATCTTCCGGAATCTCGCTGTAGGAGAGAACCGTGAGGTCCGCGAGTCGATGGCGGATTATTTTTGACAGCCAGGGACGAATTCCTGGTGACACTACTAGCACTGCTGGCAATCCTTGATTTTCTACTTCCTGAGTATTTTCGGCGAGAGCCTTAAACAGCCCCTCGGCCAGCTTGGGCTCAATAATCAAACCCTGATTAGCGCTGCTCTGCTGCAAAATGTTATGCAGCATTTGCTCGAGAGAGGGCTCTAGAGTAATGACCGGTAGGCTGTCATTAATTTCTACCAATCCCTGAACGATCATGCGTCCAAGTCGTGGCCGCACGGCTGCGGTTAATTCATCGGCATCCTGGGTGCGCGCGCTCTCTGTTGAAATCACTTCAATAATGGTGCGCATATCGCGCACTGAAACTGACTCGTCGAGAATGTTTTGCAGCACCTTGGTAATGGTCGCCAGAGGGAGTTTCCCCGGGACCAAATCTTCTACCAACTTCGGTGCCCGAGCTGCAACTTTGTCGAGGAGCTGCTGCGTCTCATCGTGACTGAGTAGCTCTGAGGAGTTACCGCGCAAAAGGGTGTTGAGATGTGTCGCTATGGCGGTCGCCGAGTCGACAACTGTGTATCCGAGCGTTCGGGCATAGTCGCGCTGACTCGGGTCGATCCAGATGGCGTCTAAACCAAAGGCGGGTTCTTTAGTAGCTGTGCCTTCGAGCACTCCGTGAACTTGGCCGGGATTAATCGCCATTTCACGGCCGACTTTGATTTCGCCTTTGCCGCGGACTACGCCGTTCATAACAATGTGGTAGACATCTGGCGCCAGATCTAAGTTGTCGCGAATACGTATCGGCTGAATAAGAAATCCTAATTCCGCAGAAAGTTTTTTACGCACACCTTTAACCCGCGTTAACAGCTGACCGCCGGCATTGGCATTAACCAGAGGAATCAGCCCATAACCTATATCTAGGCCCACAAGGTCAACCTGGTCAACGTCATCCCAGCCCAGCTCTTGTTCATTGGCTTTAGCGGTTTCAGTAGTGGCCGCGTCCAAAATGACGCTCCGCTCCTGCTGGTTTGCGTTCTGTGACAGTATGTAGGCCAACACCGCAGCGCCGCCGCCGAGGCTTAAAAACATAAAGTGGGGCATGCCAGGAACCAGGCCAAGCAGTATCAAAATACCTGCGGCAACAAAAAAGGCCATGGGGTTATTGAGCTGGCTTTTGGCTTGCTCAGACATGGATTCAGAGGTGGTTACCCGGGTCACAATAATGGCTGTTGCCAGAGACAGTAGCAGTGACGGGATCTGTGCAACCAGGCCATCACCAATGGTCAATAGCACATAGATACGGCCGGCTTCAGAGAAGCTCAGGTCATGCTGACCAATACCTATAATCAGGCCGCCAACAATATTAATAATCAAAATCAACAGGCCGGCAATCGCATCACCGCGGACAAATTTGGACGCACCGTCCATAGAACCAAAGAAGTCTGATTCCTGGGAGATCTCTTCGCGACGGAACTTGGCGGTTTCCTGATCAATAACACCGGCATTTAAATCGGCATCAATCGCCATCTGCTTGCCGGGCATGGCGTCGAGGGTAAAGCGGGCTATAACTTCAGATACTCGGCCTGCACCTTTAGTGACAACGATAAAGTTAATGATCATCAAAATTGAAAAGATAATAAAACCGACCAGATAATTGCCGCCGATTACAAACTCACCAAAGGCTTGAATCACCTTACCCGCTGAGTCGGGTCCTTCGTGGCCACTTACTAGCACCAGTCGCGTGGACGCCACATTGAGGCCGAGGCGCAACATGGTGGCGAGCAGCAATATGGAGGGAAAAGATGAAAAGTCGAGAGGCTTCTGGCTATTGATGGCGACCATAATGATCACCAGGCCAATAATAATGTTAAAGGTAAAGAGGAAATCCAACAAAAATGCCGGCAACGGCAGAATCAACATCGAAATAATCAACAGTACCAGCGCTGGAACTCCTAGCGTGGACAGTTCGATTCTCGACATATCCTGTCGTATGTTTGACAGTATTGCAGAAGCCATTTAATAAAACCTATTTAAAATCAGCAAGTTAGATTTTCCTATAGCAGTGGTTTTGCTACCTATATCCAGAGATAGCAATAACTGTGCCAGACTGCCCCGCAGAGTTAAGTGATTTGCTTGGCTGCAGGTTAACTAAGACTATTTAATCTAGCAGTCGGCTAAAGGCTGGTGCACAACTGCCGATGTTTAGTACATGAAAGTTAGCGTAGCCAGGTCTTGAAGACAGGGTCGGCGACCATTAACTCATTTGATCCTAGCGGGATGCACCATGAATAGAGCTATATTTAAACCTTTGAAAATCACCTTTCTAAGTGCTGTTGTTATGCTTTCGGCCAGCTGTGCCATGACGACGGAGGAATACAACGCCGCGGTGGTTGAGACCTTGGTGAATGCGCAGGGCAATATTGTTGCTACCGGTTATGCGGTTATCAGCGTTCAGCCCCACGACAATCCGGCACAGCAGCGGCTGTTGTCGATTAGAGCCTCAAAGCTCGATGCCTATCGTTCGTTGATGGAGCAGGTCTATGGTCAGTATCTTGATGTCAACACTACGGTGGGACAGCTTGTACTCGAGAGCGACACCTTTCGTGCGCGCGTCCAGGGGGTTATCTACGGCGCTTATCTGGTGAGTATTACGCCAGTTGGAGACGACACCTACGAAGTTACCATGTCACTGGACCGCGGCATCGTCAGCGATTTGCGCACCCTATATCTAGAGCAAATGACCAGCCATTCCGGCGCTTAATCTTGACTGGCCCCGGCAGCTGACAATGAAATTACACTGCTTAATAATCCCACACTGGCGCAGACTGTTGCTGTCTGTGCTGGTGCTATGCACTGCTCAGGTCGCTCTAGCATCGGACGCTGATCAGCGACTTGAGGCGCTAAAACAGGCCTTGATCGATCTCAGCATTGACTCTGAAGTAAAGTTAGTCAGCAGCGCTTACCTTGACCATCGGGGTGTTTTGCATGAAGCCTCGATTGTTACTAGCGCGTCTCGGGTGCGAGGCATACGTGTGCTGTCGTACTTGGAAGAGGCTGGCGTAGGTGTGACAGATGTCGAGGCGACAGTGGAGGCCAGCGACTGTCCGGCGGCGCGATCTGGGTTGCAGCGGGAGGTATTGATTAGCATTGCCCAGGGCATCAATGACCCGCGTTTCGGCGACCACTATTTAAGCGAGCTGGGTGATCTTTCCCAGCAGCTCTTGACCGCGGCACTGTCGCGTTCCCCAGGTTGGTCGGTGGCGCCAAAGCAAAAATTTGTCAGTAGCTATCATAAAACAATGGCCGCAACTGGTGGGAGTCAGCGGCCCTTTGAAATTCAACTTGCGCTGCAGCCAGTGGCGCTAGAGTTTAGCCGGGGCCGGCGCAATTTAGAGCGCTATGTCGGCGCGCAAGGCACTAAGGCACTTTACTGGAGCCGGTCGCAGATTCCGGGGCTTGCGAGCAGAGCGCCCTGGTCCAATCAAACTCTGGAAATCCAGTTGCGGCTGATAGATCCTGTTCGCGGCGATGTTGTGGTAGCGGAAACAGTTCAGATTGATTACCCAAGTTTGCCCCGCGGCTATGACAAGACCGATCTGCCGGTCAAGTTTATCGATCAGCTGACGGCCATTTCGCAGCGTTTTGTTGGGCAGATAAACCAGACTCTGGAATGCCGTCGCCACTACTACCATGTCAGTAACAGCTCGGCTGTGGGTGGTGGTTCAGATGCGAGTGCCGAGATCCGTATAAATGCGGGCAGTATTGCCGGCGTTCAGGTTGGCGATCAGTTTTTACTCAGCCCGACACCACAGATCAGCGGTCAAGGCGCTAGTCTCGACGATATTGGCCGGCTGGTCCTGGCGCAGGTGCAGGACGTGGGCTTGCATGGGGCAACTTTGAAGGTGACAGCTGGTCAGGCTATGCACAGTCAGTTGAGTAACAGCTTTAACCACTATGTGGCCATTTATTTTTAAGTTCGTTAATAAGAAAAAGGAAAGTCCAATGCGCATTTTCTGGCAGAAAAAATTAAACCGCTTGCTACCGAAAAGCCGACTCAGTGCAAAAGCGTTAGCCACCGTGGTTGTGTCTCTCTGTATGCTCAGTAACCACAGCTATGCTGCCCCAGAAAATGCTGAGCGCGCCTTTGCTCGCCTGATGAAAGATGTGCAGAGCCTGGAGCCACATTTGGCGAAAACCAAATCTCAGAGCCAAACTAAAGGTGGCTACTACACAACGCGCCCCGGTGATACGGTCGATATGATTCTGTTGCGTATATTGCCCAAGATGCCAGTAAAAAAGGCGATTTTGCGTCAGGCATTAGTAAAGGCCAACCCCCATGCTTTTAAGCGTAGCAACCCTAACTGGATGTATGCTGGCAAGCGACTTAGGTTGCCCGGCGCAAAGGATATTCACAATGTAGTCTTCACTGAGCAGGCCGATACCAAGGCCTCTCAGCGCGATGCAAAACTGAGTTGGGTCAAATACCCCTAGATACAAGGGCAGCGACAGATAACCATTAATAGCAGGTTGAAACAGTGCTAGGTCCAGAGCAGCTTAATTTAAGTTCCCGCCCGACACCGATTTTTTTGGAAGGCTCAGTGTCGCTTGCGCTGACTCAATCGGCGGCCAAAGATATCGGCCTCAAAGACGGTCAAATTATTCAAGCTGTGATCGCTGCCAGGGGCGCTCTGCTCAAGTTAATTATCAATAACAAAGAATTGGATTGGCCAGGCAGCAGTCGCTTCAAGCCTGGTGATAAACTCGACTTTCGTGTTGAGACAAGTATTTTTGGCCGCTCTCTGGTTCTGATTGGCCGCAGCTCAAGCAGTGTTAACAGTCCAAGCTTGCCACCCCCATCCCCGCGATTACTCAGCCTTTTGCACCGTCCTGGTCAGCCTTCAATTCTAGCTGGCCTGCTTAAACTCGGCGGTTTTGATGCCCTCGGCGGGCAAATTAGCGGCAGTGAGCAGTTGGGGGCCAATCTATTGCTCTCGATGGCGAAGTTGTCGCCGCAGATGGTTAAGCGTGGATTGGCCAATTCCGGACTCTTTGGCGAGCAGCAGCTCGCCGTAGGTGCCGCTACCCAGGGCCTCGACATCAAGCAATTGCTGCGCAGTTTGTTGCGCACTATACCGCTGAAAAGCGCTCTCAGGGGTGATTTAGAGGGAGCCATTGATGAGGTTGAGAGCCGTCAGCTGGAAAGCCTCCAGGCCCAGCAATCGAAGGAGTTGAGCTACAGTTTTGTACTGCCCTTTATGGATGCCAATGCGGTTGAAGTAGAGCTCTACCGTGGGGCCCTAAACCTTTCCGATGAAGGAGCTGACTGGGTGATCAATCTGCACACAAAATCTCCCGGTCTCGGCGAGCTATGGTTAAAAACCACGCTCAATTCGGCGGCCAATATTGAAATGGTGATGTGGGCGCCCAGAGTTGATGTGGCGGAGCGAGCCCGAGAAGCGGCTAGTGAGCTGGAGTATGAACTGCAGCGCTTTGGCTTAAATCTGGAAAAGCTCGATGTACTCAATGCCCCGCGTCCTTCGCTCAGTGAGGGGCTAGGAGGCAGTGGCCAAGTTGTGGATGTGAGCACATGAGTTACAAGCCGTCGCGCCGGGCAGTGGCTCTGGAATACGGGCGGCGTAAAGCGCCAGTGATGACTGCCAAAGGTCAGGGCGAAGTGGCGGAGCTGATTATTGAAGAGGCTAAAAAACAAGGCATCCACATTGCCGAAGATCCCCAACTCGTGGCGCTGTTGGGCCAGCTGGAGCTCAATGAAGAGATACCTGAGAGCCTCTATGTGGCTGTATCGGTTATCCTGTCTTGGGTCTATTGGTTAAAAGGTATGGAGCCGGGTGATGAGCAGGGCATTGTCAGTGATGAGGTTTAAACTGAGTTCGGCAGACAGCGTTTAGGGTACAAGTGTGTGGGATATCAAACAGCGCTTAACGTGATTAGGCGTCGCCCATTGGCGCTCCGCCTCGGCTGGGCCGAATCTTGCCTAATCGATCGTAAATCTCAACACTGTTGAGAGGGTCTGGGGACTGAATAGTCTGCAGAGCGCCACGAATAGTTTCGAGCTTGTGGCTAATCAATATTTCGTTGCGTCGGTGTAAATCTCGGCACTCATTCATTAACCCTACCACTTGATCCCAGATCACCACTGACGCGGCGGCCTGATCTTGATCTTCAGTGTGGCTTTTGACCTTTTCCATTAATTCGTCGGCGGCTAAAAAGTTAAGAATCTCCAGCTTTTGTGCCTGCAGCACTTCAAAGGCGGTTAGATCTTGCTTTTTAAGGGCCTCAAACTCACTGTCGAGCACAAGCTTCAATGCCTGTGCTTTGTGCATGGCCTGGGTTAGATAGTCGGTGTCAGAATTGTTCATGGTGCAAGCATACTGCCAAGCGGGTTAATACGAAAGGAGATTTGTAATAACCCAGACTAACGGGCGTTGGCAGCCAGCTGTAGTTAGCTCTAAAAGTGAACAGCTAGAACGTGGTGCCAAGCTCGATACAAAGCCTAGTTCCCGCCTAGCATACTCTCGATGGCTACAAAGCTTTCAGCTATGCGTCGTGGATCTAGAGGGTAGCTTCCCTCTGCTAGGGCCGTCTTTATTTCCTCGACCTTCGCAGCATCAAAATCTCCTGCAGCCATTGCGTTCTCGGCTGTTTTGCTGAGAATGACTTCATCATTCCCCACAACACCTTTGGCCGCACTTGCATGATCAGCTGCAGAGTTAGCGGTTAGCTTGTTCTCTTTAACTCTATCTCCAGTGGTGTTCGCCTCAATAGCGCTATGACTAATTTTTGAAATACCGTCTGTCATTTGCTGTTCCTCTTGAGCGTTTTCGCTCTAAATAATTACTTCTCACAACGTAGATCGGCAGTAGTTAAATTTTCTTTAGACATATTTTTAAATAAAAATAATAACCGCAACAACGGTTACCGGACGGTTGCCGTTTGCCTATCGAATAATAATCGTTTGGCGTTGAAGCTTGGCTGCCGCTGCTGGCTGCAAAAGTGAAGGTTCAAAGACGGTTTTTTTAATGCTGCTCTAAAAGCCAATTCGGTTATTCCGCTGCGGTACCTAGGCTGCGGGCACGGCCGACGCCAGCAGCGATGGCTTGAATTTCTTCTCCGGAATCCGGATTCAACAGCAGCACTCGCTGATCCATGCGTGCATCTTCCAGTGCCTGCATTGCCACAGTGATTTCAAGGGCTCCCGCTCGCAGCACCAATTGCACATTATCGCCTTTGCGAATGATATTCACCGGCGTTAGGTCTGAGAGTCGCAACAGACTGCCGGCCGGCAAGTTGCGGATCGCCTGCATCCTCTCGGCGCTGCTGTAATCCTGCAGGCTGTCCTGAGGCAGCTTGCCATAATAGTCTTGCATAGCAATGTTAGCGCGAGTCACTGCCTGGCCCCGAGCAATGCCAGACTGGGTGACCAATACCCGATGTCTCTCTTTTATGTCATAACTCGAGAGAATTTTATCTACAGACAGGTTGCGCGCAGCTCGGGCGCCATTGAGTTGATCAAGGGAAAGTATTTGGCTACCTGGAGCATTAGACGAGGGCAGCATCACCAGTTTAATGTCGTCACTGCTAATGGTTTCTCCGGCGACCACAGCGCGGGTTACTTTATACGCTTCAATACTGATCGAAAGCTGCCGCTGCATCACCAGGTCACCGGCTCTTACCGCGGTGCTCAAGCTATAGCTCCCTATGTCGCGAACATCGGTGGCTAGACCGGCGATGGAGCTAGACAGACTCACCAGTTCGACATCGTCGCTGCTCAGCTGATGGCCCGCTTTAAAGCTAGAGGTGTAGCGCAGCGCATTTTCAGGCTGATAAATGTTAATACCTAAAAATATCTGCCAGCCGCTTTCGGGGCAGCTGGCGCGCAGACTTCTCTGGCTGGTAGCAAATGGATAATTAAAGGCAAACTCGGTTGCGCAGAACGGCACCATCAGGCGCCTGTCTGATGGCGCCACTTCAACCATAGATTGCTGCAGTTGGCGGTTGTCCGCCACCCAGCGTTGGGCCTGAGAGACCAGGATGTGCTTGCTGTCGACACCCTGCTCTGCTGCTTGGCTCTCCTCTGTGGGCTTATCAAGCGCGGCCGCGCTCAGTGCAAAAAGCATTGCGAGGCTGCCGATAAGCGGGCAAAAAAGTTTTATAGAGGGTCGCATCATGGCGAGAGTATGCGTGTTGATCGGGGGTGACGCAATACCGACATAGCGGCAATTGCCGGCGGCAAAAGCCTGCCGGAAAAGCGGCAATAGGAAAACTCGCTCTCATTGGAGGGCAGTCTAAGCTGCTGATTTAATTGGATTTAAGGACAAAAATGCGGCAATGCCCAGGTGTTTGGCACTGCTTTTGCATTGTCTTCAGGGAAGGGTTCTTTTAGTGACGCTGTTTGCACCGACACCTAATAAGACCAATCGACCCAAAGGTAAAAAACTTTAGTGAGTTAATAATGAAAATGTTTGACGCAGCATTTGGAATACACGAAAAGGCACTGGACCTGCGCGCCAAGCGCATGGAAGTGCTTTCGCAGAATATTGCCAATGCTGATACACCGGGCTTTAAGGCCCGAGACATCGATTTTAAAAATGTGCTCAACAATGTTCAGCAGGCGGGATCTATGCGGACCACCCATGCGGCTCATGTGTCTCAGGCGTCGAGTGCTGGTGCCGACATGGTCTACACAGTTCCGTTCAGTACAGCGGTTGATGGCAACACCGTCGATATCTCTGTTGAGCATGCAAAATATGGTAAAGCTGCGGCCGAGTATCAGGCCACGCTACGTTTTATTGAAGGCAATATTGCCGGCGTGCGCAAAGCACTGCGAGGAGAGTAGTAGAAATGTCCATTTCAAATATATTTGGTATTGCAGCATCGGCGATGAACGCTCAGATGGTGCGCATGAACTCCACTGCATCGAATATGGCGAACGCCGGAACCGTAAGCACTTCTGCTGAAGATGCCTTTAAGGCCAAGCGTCCGGTATTTCAGGCCCTGCTTCACGAGCATCAGCTAGATCAGGGTTCTCAGTTTCTCGGCGGTGTAAAAGTGCTTGATATGGTGGATGACACTGCGGCCAATAAAAAGATGCATGATCCGGGCAATCCATTGGCTGACAAAGACGGCTTCGTCTACAGCTCAAATGTTAATGAAGTCACTGAGATGGTTGAGATGATGGGCGCAGCACGAAGCTATCAGAACAACGTGGAAGTGGTTAATACAGCGCGTGAGTTGATGATGCGCACCTTAGATATCACCAAGGCCTAGGACAAATACTCATGGTCAGCACAGTCACAGACACAACATTCTTAACCAGTGATCAGTATCTTGAAAAAGAAAACGCTGTCGCCTATGGCGAAGATGAGCTTGGGCAGGACGCGTTTTTGACGCTGTTTACCGCCCAGCTACAAAATCAGAACCCTCTGGATCCTATGGACAACGAAGCCTTTGTCTCCCAGCTCGCTGAGTTCTCCTCTCTAGAGGGAATTAAAGGTATGCAGGGCTCCCTCGACAATATGGTCAATGGAATGCGTCAAGACCAGATGGTCGCAGGCGCCAATCTGGTGGGCAAAAAAGTCCAGGTTGCTGGGGGTAACTTCACTGGTGGTAATGGCGAAATCACCAAGGGATCAGTCGATCTAGAAAATGGTGCTCAGTCGGTAATCCTAAGTGTTTATGATCCCGCTTCAGGTGACCTTATCTATCGCGATACTCAGGGCGCCCGTTTGCCCGGACGCGCGGAGATGAACTGGAATGGCCGCGATCGTCAGGGTGAGATCGTCCCTGAAGGCAGTTATTTGATGTCGGCCAGTGCCGTTATCAATGGAAAATTAGAAACCGTGCCGGTCACCACTATGGCGGATGTTCGCAGTGTTAGTTGGGATCCCGGTGCGCAGGAAATAACTCTTGAAGTTGGTGATAACGTGTTTGTCGCGCTTGCCGATATCGAACGTATTGCAATTTAGCAAAAGAATTAGAAAGGTCTTTGGAGAATAACTTATGTCATTTTATACCTCATTAACAGGATTGAACGCCGCGACTACACAGCTCGCAGTGACCTCAAACAACATTGCTAACTCCGGCACCGGCGGCTTTAAGCGCTCGGACACAGATTTCGGCGATATTTTTGCCACCTCTCCTCTGGAGAAGGCATCAAGTGTTGTAGGTCGAGGCGTATCGCTGAAAGAAGTAAGTCAGGAATTCAGTCAGGGTAATATTGAATTCTCGGCCAACTCTCTGGATCTGGCGATTACCGGTGACGGTTTCTTCCCGCTTGAGTCATCTGATGGCACCAAGATCTACACGCGTAATGGCGCTTTTATGCTCAACGAGCAAAACCAGATGGTTAACAGTGCCGGTCAGGCCCTGCAGTCACTGCCGGTGGATTCGACCAACAAGGCTGACTTTGGTGTTGACCCCAGCGCACTGACTATTCCCCGCGCCACAGTGTCAGAGTTTTTGCCTACTACGGAGGTGGAGTTGGGTTTGAATCTGCCGTCTGAAGTTACGCCAATCACCGCAACCTTTAATCCGGATAAGCCAGACACCTACCACAAGACCACATCCCTAACCGTTTATGGCACATCGGGATCGGCCAATCTGGCAACGATCTACTATGTGAAAACTGCCAATGCCACAGCAGAGACTCCCTTTAACAAATGGCAGACTTACGTTTATGTCGACGATCAAGAAGTGGATACGGCACTGATTCAGTCTTCAGACACCACTGGCGACCAATACTTTATTAACAAGTACGGCGAACTAAAAACTCGCTCGGAGCTGCTCGAGTTACAGAGCACCAGCGCCGACAGTGAGAAGTATCTGATCACCCAGGGAACGCTGTACAAGAAGTACTCTTACGATGTGCTCTCTGAGCCCACGCAGTCCATTCCGGCCACCGCCAGTCTGACTATTGCTGAGGGCTCTACTTACTCTGATGCGTTGAACCTGACCAATAATAGTGACGGTGTTGATTTCAGTGCTATGCCGCGGGCCGAACTTGAAAATATGTTTACACTGTCGATTGATGGTTCAAGTGCGGTTAACGTTGGTCTTGAACACTTGTCTGGCTACGGCAGCCCACTGTCTGGCGCCGAGATCGCCTTTGAATTGACCAATGTGATTAACGAACGTTTTGGCGACGGCAAAAACTTTGATTTTTCCAGTGCTGCAAATCAAACCCTGAAAATGTATCGCGGATCGGATAACTCAACGTCGATTGAACTTGATATTCCAACAATTTTAGCGGCTCACACTACGCTTTCCACTGCCACTGATGCGGCTTGGGACGGTCAGGTGGCATCAGAGCCTTTAGCTCATGCGATCAATACCGCTCTGGCTGCGAGCGATGATTTCTCCGATATTGAAGTCTCTTATAGCTCAGCTAATCAGGGTTTTCGCTTTATTCAAAATGGCAGTGTTACCGACCCGCTATACATTAATGGCGGTGACAGTGCTAACGATGTATTCGGCGTACCTGCCGACAGCACATTTGATGCCGAGGACCTGACGACTATGGGCACCATGCTGCTGCCCTTAGATTCTGATGAGGCAGATGTACTATTGCGTGGCGTTTTGCCCAATGGCGAGAACCTTAGGGCTACTCGCGATCAGCGGTCTGGCATGAGCGTTAGTTATGCTGAAGGCGCCTTTACGGTTTCCTCAGGTACCACAGGTGATACCTCAAGTTTGGCACTCAACAGTCCGACTGAACTGGCACAAGCGCTGTTGGGTATCAATGTGCTAGGTAATATTGTCCAGCCTGAGACCTCGCAGATTTATAACGTGCCTGCTGTACGTGGTCAGGCATCCACACCGGCGATCGTTACCGGCAACCCAATGGGCATAGACCCGCGCAAGTCGTTTTCGGTGAACTCTGATAACAGCTCCATGACAGTGATTATCGATTCAATCTCAGCGCAAATCGAGTTGACTGAGGGTCTCTATTCAATTGGTACCTTTACCGAGCATCTGCAAGAAAAAATTAATCTGATGGCTGACTCCCTGGGGCGTACCGTTTCAGGTATTACCGTTGACTATCAGGACGCAACTGAAACACTGCAGATCACTGGTTCAACGACCACTGATAACTCGTTTATTCAGGTCGCTGGTCACGCTGATTGGGGCCTAGAAAATATCGACCCAGGATTTGGTGAGGCCTCAACCTTCATCGAGCTGTTCCCGGATACCTCTGGTACCAGTACTGTCTACGTCACCCAAACCAAAGATGGCGACTGGACTGAGACCACCGATGGCGGTGAATTTGATTCAAACGACGTGCCTTATTGGACGCCGATCTTCCTCGATAAGGGTGAGCTGACCTTTGATACCAGTGGTTCCTTGGTCTCGCCAGTTGCTGGTGTGAAGTTGGAGAGTGCCGGTATTACTGGTGGTGATATCACTCTTAACTATGACAACAGTACTCAGTTCAACAGCCCATTCTCGGTGTTGAGTCAGTCTCAGAACGGTGCGCCGGAAGGTGACTTAGTGGGTGTAAACATCGGTGACGATGGTCTGGTTGTAGCCAGCTACTCAAACGGCTCACAGAAATCTCTGGGTAAAATTATTCTTGCCAACTTTGCAACGCCTAAGGGTCTGCGTCAGGTGGGTGACACCAGTTACTACGCCACATCGGTTTCTGGCGATGCCAACCTGGGTGAGCCGGGAGCCGCAGGCTTCGGCACCATTCGTGCCGGTGCACGAGAGCGCTCCAACGTGGACTTGACTGCTGAATTGGTTGACTTGATTACCGCACAGCGAAACTTCCAGGCCAACGCCAAAGCGATTGAGACCAGTTCATCGTTAACCCAGACCATTATTCAAATCCGTGGTTAAGCGGCTTATTAGGCGCGCGGTAAGAGGAATCTGAAATGGATAAATTAGCTTATACAGCATTGTCGGCAGTGCAGAGTCAATCTATTGCGCGAGCGGCCATTACCAACGAATTGGCTAATGTCTCGACAGTCGGCTTTAAGAAGAGCTTTCAGATTGCCTCGTCCGCAGTAAAGCTTGATGGCCCGGGATATGAAACGCGCTTTCAGCCGGGGTTACAGATCACCGATGTGATCAATCTAACCCCGGGTACGCCCATTAGTACCGGACGAGCCCTAGATATTTCAATGAATGATCACACAGTACTGGGTATTCAAGCTGAGGGTGGTGATATTGCCTTTACCCGTCGTGGTGACCTTAAAGTCAGCCCCGAGGGTGTGCTTGAGAATGCGCTAGGTGAGTTGATTATGGGTGAGGGCGGTCCGATTTCAGTACCAGTCGGCAACCTTATTACTATCAGTCCAGATGGCACTGTGTTTGCACAGTTACCCACTGAGCCAGAAGCCGCTGCAGTTGCGGTTGGACAGTTGATGTTGCGGGATGCTAGTCAGACCCAATTAGTGCGTCGCCCGGACGGCTTGTTTGAGCCTCGCGCTGAGGCGTTAAAGGGGCAGGATTTTCCCAACGGACCTATGGCAACATCAGTGATGCCGGGGATGCTTGAGGGCAGCAACGTCAACCCCGTGGGGACGATGATCAAAATGTTAGATTTCAGCCGCCAGTTTGAAATGCAGCTGAAATTAGTTAAAGAGACCCAGTCGATCGATGAAGCTGGGTCAACAATGATGAGACTTCCTTAATTCCTTGAGGGCTTGATTAATCTCTTAAGACGTAATTGAAAAGGTGATAAAAGATGGATGCTTCACTCTGGATTGCTAAAACTGGCCTGACTGCTCAGCAGACGCGCATGTCAGTTATTTCAAACAACCTGGCTAACGTTAACACCACCGGTTTTAAGAAAGACCGTGCGGTGTTTGAAGACCTGTTGTATCAAAACATTGTTCCAGCTGGTGGTCAGGTCGACGCCGAGTCGGAAACCCCGACTGGACTGATGCTGGGTACAGGTACCCGGGTGGTAGCCACTGAAAAGCTCCACGCACAGGGCAATATTATTACCACTGAAAATGCCTTGGATCTGGCCATTTCTGGTGATGGTTATTTCTCAGTTCAGCAGGCTGACGGCACTATCGCCTACAGCCGCGATGGCTCGTTTAAGCTATCAGCTGACGGCAATCTAGTTACCGCCGGTGGTCAAACAATTTTACCCGCGATTACAGTGCCCCAGAACGCTGCCAGCCTAACCATTGGCCGCGACGGCATAGTCACCGTTGAGTTAGCCAACGGCGGTGGCTCCAGTCAGATTGGTCAGCTTCAGCTGTCACGCTTTGTGAATAACTCTGGCTTGCAGCCCATTGGCCGCAATCTGATGCAGCAGACTAACGCCAGCGGCGATCCGCTGGTTGTGCTGCCAGGTGCCGATGGCGCCGGTATGTTGATGCAGGGCGCCCTAGAGGCATCCAATGTCAATGTGGTCGAAGAGATGGTCAATATGATTGAGACTCAGCGCGCCTACGAGGTCAACTCCAAGGCAATCTCTGCAGCAGACGGCATGCTGCGCTTCCTGAACAATAATCTTTAAGGCGCAATGATGAACCTTCTGCGGGCTATGGCAATTAGTGCAACAGCGACCTTGATGGGCGCCTGTGCAACAGCGCCCAATCTGATGCCAACAGCTGAATTTGCCCCGGTACAGCCTGCGCCAGCAGCGCCAAAAACACAGGCCACCGGAGCCATTTTCAACAACGGCATGGGCCTGTTTGGCGATCTGCGCAGCTACCAGGGTGGCGATCTCAAAGTCGGTGATCTAGTGACTGTACTACTTAGCGAAACCACTCAGGCATCCCGCAGCAGTGATATTTCTACCAGTCGAGCTGCAACTAACGACGTTGTTACCGAAGCCCAGAAAGACTCGGTGCTAGATAAGATTGGTCGCGGTACCGGCTTCTTTAGCGATTTTAAATTAGATGGCGGCACAGTCACCAGCGACGGTACGGGCACTGCTGGTCAGGCCGCCTCACTGACTGGCTCCATTTCAGCCATGGTGGTTGAAGTGCTGAGTAACGGCAATCTAGTGATTCTCGGTGAGAAGCAATTGGCTCTTACCGAAGGCAGCGAGTTTATTCGTGTCAAAGGCATTATCCGCCCGGCGGATATTCAGCCTGACAACACAGTGCTGTCACGACGTATTGCCAACGCACAAATTTCTTACCGTGGTACAGGTGATCTCGCCAATGCGTCAAAGCCGGGCTGGGGCACAGGACTTATTTTTAAATTCTGGCCGTTTTAAGCGGTTGCAGGAGATAGCACCATGTTAAAGAGCACCATGTTAAAGAGCGCTATGTTAAAACTAAAATGTTTGATTCTGCTGAGTGCACTAATAGCCTCTGCTGTCAGCGCCGACCGCATCAAAGACCTCACCGATGTCGCCGGTGTGCGCTCTAACCAGCTGGTTGGTTTTGGCTTGGTTGTGGGTCTGAATGGCACGGGCGATGGCAAAGATCTGCCCCTCTCTGCTCAGAGCCTTAAAACCCTCCTATCCGGTCTGGGCGTCAGCGTCGACGGCCCCGTTAGTGACTTTGATCTGGGTGATGCCATGGCTTCTTTAGCCTCGCAGAACGCCCAGAAAGAAATGAAATTAGAGAATGTTGCCGCAGTAATGGTGACAGCTGATATGCCGGCCTTCGCCAAGCCCGGTCAGCGCATTGATATTAATGTCTCGGCTATAGGCGTTGCCGAAAGTCTGCGCGGTGGCAATCTAGTTATGACCCAGTTGCGCGGTGTCGATGGCAATACTTATGCGTTGGCTCAGGGCGCGATGACAGTCACGGGAATCTCCGAAGATGCAGCGGGCACTAGTATTACTATTGGTGTGCCCACCTCTGGCCGCATACCCAATGGCGCCACAGTTGAGCGCTTGGTGGAAACCCCTTTCGATAGCTCCGAATACATTGTGCTCAATGTCAAAGACAATGATTTCTCCACCTCTAATGCGATTACCCAGGTCATCAATAGCACCTTTGGTGCCGGCGTTGCCAGTGCTTTGGATGCAGTGTCCATCGCTGTACTGGCCCCAGCAGACTCGTCTCAGCGGGTTGCCTTTATGAGCATGATTGAAAACCTCGATGTCACTCCTGGTGAACCACCGGCACGGGTCGTGATTAACTCACGCACCGGCACCGCAGTGATCAATCGCAATGTCCGCGTCAATGCCGTGGCTGTTACCCACGGCACCATCTCGGTTCGCATTTCGGCAACCAATGAAATCAGCCAGCCAGGCGCATTTAGTGATGGCGTAACCGCCGGTGTGGTCAATGCGGATGTAGATGTGGAAGAGCCAAATAACCGTATGTTTTTATTCCAGCCCGGTGTTGATTTGCGTGAAATTGTCGATGCGGTCAACCAGGTTGGTGCAACACCGTCGTCATTGATCGCGATCCTCGAAGCGCTAAAAAGCTCCGGCAGTTTGCGTGCTGAACTGGTAGTGATCTAAATGAGCGACATTAGCCAATCCGCTAAAAGCTACCTGGATTTCGCCGGTCTTGGGGATCTAAAGGCGCGCGCCAAGCGAGACGACGCTGGCGCTGCTCAGGAAGTGGGTCAGCAATTTGAAGCCATGTTTATCCAGATGATTTTTAAGTCCATGCGCGAGGCCAATGCGCCACTGAAAAGCGACCTCATGGGCTCTTCAAGTCAAGACACCTTTGAACAGATGTACCATGAAGAGCTAGCTCAAGTTATGGCTCAAAAGGGTACCTTTGGTATGGGCAAGTGGCTTAGTGAGCAGGTGCAGGGCACCTCTCCTAGCACCTCTCCTAGCGCTTTACCTGGAGCCTTGCCGAACAAGGCTATAGCAGCCTATGAGCAGATGCCATCGAATGCCCTGCCGCTGCAAAATGGGCCGGAAGTAAAGCCAATGGCAATTGACCGCGGCGACGTTAAAACGTCTATGCCACTGACTGGGCGACGTTGAGTTCCAGCAGCTACTAACAGAATAAAGTACTTAACAATAAGTACTCAGAAAATTTAAGGAGGGGACTATGGCAGATATTCTATCGATCGGAGCAGGCGCAACTCAGTTGTATCGCCAGGCCCTTTCAACCGTCAGTAACAACATTGCCAACCTCAATACCGAAGGCTATTCACGTCAGGTTTCTGAAACCTCAGAGAATGTCCCGAGCCAGCAGGGAACAGTGTTCGTTGGTTCTGGCGCACGCCTGGACAATATTCAACGGGCCTATGATGAGTTTGCCGAGTCGAGCTTGCGCGATAGCGGCAGCAAGCTATCAAATCAGCAGCCGTTGATCGATTACGCCAATCGTGTGGTCGACATTATGGGATCCGAAGCCTCGGGCCTCAGCAGCGCCATGGATAAGTTTTTTGATGCTGCCAGTGCCTTGAGTGCTGACCCTGCGTCAATTAATTTACGCAGCAGCTTTCTTCGTGATGCAGAGGGTATGGCCTCAAGGTTCCGTGAATTATCTGACCAGTTAAGTGCCGTGGAGCTTGAGACTCGTGAGAGTATAGAGACACAGGTTAACCAGTTAAATAGCCTGTCTGAAAAGCTGGCTTTTGTGAACAAAGAGCTAAATAAAAAGCTTACCCTCGGCAGTCAGCCGCCGATGATGCTCGATCAGCGCGATCAACTATTGCGTGAGATGTCGGCTGTCACCAAGATCCATGTCACCGAGGCGGTTTCAGGCCAGGTTACAGTGCGTCTCGCCAGCAGTGCCGGCAGCATAATTACCGATGCCAAGATGCACTACGATCTAGGTACCAGTTTTGACGATAACGATCCTGGTCGGGTTGACCTGATAGTCGAACCCTACGGCGATAGTCGAGTTGCCAGTACCGTCACCAATGGCAAACTCGGTGGGTTGATGAATTTCCGGACCCAGACGCTAGCACCGGCAATGGACAGCTTCGACTTTTTGGCCCAGACATTGGTTGCAGAGGTTAACCAAATTCACAGTGCCGGTCTCGATGGTCGCGGCCAAGCAGGCGGCGACCTATTTGCTATCGATTTGGACTTTACGGTCTCCGCTCCTGCTGGCAACGCCAATGCAGCTATTGCCATAGACGTGATTAATGGGGAGGAATTTGACAATGCCCCTTTCGCAATCACCTGGAGTAGTGAGCAAAACAGCTGGCTGATCGAAAATCAGAGCAGTGGTGCCGTAACCGTTGCAGAACCGGGATTTGCCAGTTTTAGCTACGCAGGACTGTCTATCACAGTAGGCGATCAACCCACAGACGGCGAAACCTACCGCATTGATGCAAAGGAGCGCCCAGCTGGCGGCATGCGTCTTTTAGTTACCGACCCATTGGATGTGGCAGCAGCAGATAGCATGCGTGCTAGGTCCGACGCAGCCAATATTGGCGAAGCTCGGGTTAGCCTGGAGTATTCAGCAACTCCCGCGTTTGATGGCTTTGACTATGGCGACAGTATTCTCAGCCTCGGCAATAATCCCAGCACCGCAGCCGGTGAAACAGTCAGCGGAAGCTACTTAACCCCCGCATTTGTCATTCCCAAAGGTGTCAACAGCGCTGCGCTGATGCTGGAAGTGGATCCTGGCAGTGATCTGAGCTTGCAGGTTATGACCAGTGAAGGTGTCCATGTGCTCGGGCAGAGCATTGATAGCAGCACCCAGGCCGTTTTGATGGGGAGCGATTCGGGTTTCCGTGATGGCAGCAATTACACCGATACCTATCTCAATGCGACCGGTTCAGAGGCCTATCTTGGGCTCGACTTAACCTACGGGTTTTTGGCTCGCGATGTAGAGCGCAATGAATGGTTGGTGGACGATAACGGCATTAGTTCTGAGTCGACAACTACTACCCTTAGCGCCACGGCGACATCCGCTGATGTGTTACTGCAGAGCAATGACTCCTCTGTAACCGTCGACCTGATCAGCGCCAATGCACTAGTGCTAAACGATTACTCCATGGCCGCTGTGGAGCTGGAAGCCGGCGCCGTGAGTTCCGCTGCCCTGATGGCTACCTGGATCAATGCTGCCACAGACTCTACTGGTGTTACCGCCACAGCAACTAACCTAATAACCATTGAAGAAGACAGCATCGATTTCACTCAGCAGGTGAATATTAATGGCGTTCTGATTGGCGATGGTACCCCTTTGACCTCGGTGCGTGAACTTGCCAATGCCATCAATGAACAAAGCGACAGCACCAATGTAGTGGCCACTATCACCTATGACGGCAAACTAGAGATAACCAATGCCCGCGGCTATGACGGGGAAAATATTGCCCTCTCTAACCCGGACAGTACTTCCAGTGACAATGCGCTGGGACAGTCCAATAAGATATTTGTCGGCCAGCTGCAGCTCGAAGCAGACGAAGAGATTCGCTTCACTTTTGGTGATGATGGACTACCCAAAGATCTCGCCGTGCTGGGTTTGCGCACCGGCATTTATGTTGAGGGTACTGTCACAGAAGACCTAGCAGTTTTTGTTACAGGCAGTGACAGTGGACGCGTCGCAGCGGGCTTTTCCACCACCGACAGCGATCAAGTCGCTGCCAGTGCAGTGGCGCCATTCATTGTTGAATTTACATCCGCCAGCGAATATACCATCACTGATACAGCAACCGGCACCCTGGTTGCGACGCGCAGCTTCTCAGAGGGTCAGGATATAGTTCACAAAGGGTTTACCCTCGCACTTGAAGGCAGTCCTGTGGCGGGTGATCTATTCGTTGTCGACAGCAATAAAGACGGCATTGGCGACAATGGCAATATGCTCAATCTGGTCGCCCTGCAAGACAAAGAATTAATGGCTGATGGCAGCACAGTGGGTGAAGCCTACATCAATTTAGTCAACACCGTGGGCAGTAAAGCGGCCCTGGCAATGATGTCAAAAGAGGCGCTACAAGTTGTCTATGATCAGGCAGTTGCGGCGAAAGATCAGGTGTCTGGAGTCAGTCTAGATCAAGAGGCTGGCGAGCTTATTCGTTTCCAGCAAGCCTACCAGGCCTCGGCGCAGATTATCCAGGTAGCCTCCAAGCTGTTTGATTCTATATTAAGTATTCGTTAAGGAATTGACCCATGAAAGTCTCCACCAGCCAGATTTTTGAACGCGCCATGACACAGATGTCGAGTCAGCAGGCTAAGGTCGCTGATCTGCAGTCGAAGTTGGCGACGGGCGAGCAAATTACCAAGCCTAGTGACGATCCGGAAAAGGCGGGTGTGATCCAGCGGTTAAGCAGCGCCTTAAAGCGTCAAGAAGGCTTTGAAAGCAATTTAGTGGCTTTTAAAAGTCGCTTGGGTGCAGAAGAAGGTGCCTTAAAAAGTGCGGAAAATATTTTGCAGCGTATGCGTGAGCTAGCGGTGCAGGCACAAAATGATACATTTTCATCTGCAGACAGACAAATTATTGCCGCCGAGGTCAGCGCGCTGCGCGATCAGATGCTGTCTCTGGCTAACACTGCCGACGCCTCTGGCAACTATATCTTTGCCGGCGCGATGGTCAGCTCAGCACCTTTTGGTGAAAATGAAAGTGGTGATACCGTATACCAAGGTGACGACAGCCGGATGATGCTTGATGTGTCGGCTCAGCGTCAGTTGTCGTTGAATAAACCCGGCAATGAAGTTTTTTCCAGTGTCATTCGTGAAAATAGTGATGGCAGCTCTGAAAGGGTCGAGTTTTTCACCATCATCGATGACTTTACTGCGGCTTTAGAAAGCAATGACACCACACAAATGGCGTTTAGCCTCAGTGAGATCAGTGATTTAACAGAAACTATGGCCGTCTCCCTCGCCGATGTAGGTGGCCGCATCAACACTGCTGACTCTCAGCTCGAAGCACTGGCCGAAACTAATCTTCGCTATAAATCCTTGCTCTCACAGTCTCAAGATCTCGATTACACCACCGCAATCACTGAGTTGACCTCAGAGATAATGTCGTTAGAGGCCGGTCAGAGCAGTTTTATTAAAATCGCACAGTTAAGTTTGTTTGATTACATCCGATAACTTAACTGTAACCCAGTAAAGGCGCCAGCCATAAGGCTTGCTCAGCAAAACCACAAATAGACACTAAATATGGCTGAAACTGTAACTGCAACTACGACCGCTGTTTCAACTCAGGTGATGACTGCATTAGATGCAGGCTCCGGTGTTGATGTGGTCTCCCTGGCGAGAAACCTCACCGATGCGGAAAAGGTCCCGAAGCAAGCACTTATCCAAAAGGCCATAGATAATGCCGAGGCACAGGTTTCCGGCTACGGATTGATTTCATCTCAGCTGAGCCTGCTGCAGACCGCCTTTGAGGGTCTCAATGATACTTCAGAGGTAGCCGATAGCTATGGCGCAACCACAGACACCGCACTAGGATTCACGGCCTTTGATGGCACTGAAGTGGACGGCAGTTACGCCATCTCAGTCAATCAACTGGCCCTTGAGAAAATCATGATTTCAGATGAATACAATGCATCTGATTACGCTATTGGCACTGACTCATTTGATATTTCCATTACCGTTGGCAGTTCAAACACCACCACCACGGCAATTACGGTCTCAAGCTTAACCCCTGCGGGAGTGGTGAGCGCAATCAATACTGCAGACACTGGGGTTACGGCGTCGTTAGTTGACACCGGCACCGATGGCACAAATTATCGTATTATCTTGACCGGCGAAACCGGTAGTGAAGGCGCCTTTACGATCTCTTCAACCCCCGACCTCGGGTTTGGT
>Ga0075467_10000176_pt1 | contig 46646 bp, 41 predicted proteins | sample DEB08_DNA_9_FD_75067 | JGI IMG/M metagenome (GOLD analysis project Ga0075467, IMG submission 75067) | Aqueous microbial communities from the Delaware River and Bay under freshwater to marine salinity gradient to study organic matter... | ecosystem: Environmental > Aquatic > Marine > Coastal ... | reverse complement strand
CGGCGCGGGGGGCGGCGCGGGGGGCGCAACAACAATAGTGGGCTGCGGCGCGGGCGTTGCGGGCTGTGCTGGCGTCGCGGTCGGTGTCGTGGGCGCGGGCAGTGGGATCACGGTGATCTGTTCTTGTGGGGTGACGCCGACTGCGGGGGGTGTTTGGGTCGCAATGGTATTGGCACCGACGGGAAAGAACTGGCTGGCGTAAAGGTCGCCGTCCTCGATGAAGCTGTCGCGCGGGATCAGCCCCTGCGCCTGCAGTTGCGGCAACAGGCGCGCGGCCTCGACCGGGGTGAAGGGGCCAAGGGCAATGGCATAAAGCCCGGTCACGGCGCGATACCCGTTCACCGACGGCACCAGCCGGGAATAGGCGCGCACCCGCGCCTCGGCGGTGGCCAGATCAGGATGCGCCTCGATCTGAAGCCAAGCCCTATCTTGCGCCATCGCGGGCGTATATGCCGCCACAGACAACCCGGCGCAAAGGCCGATGATGCAGAAAATGCGCAAGATACCATGATACATTGTCTAAAAACCCTGTCGTTTCCGTTCCTGACCCCCTTGGGGGCGGCGTTCCGACGAAACGTTATCAAACAGGGCAGGGAATGCACCATGAAATTGCGCCCTGCGCCAATTGACCCCCCCTGCCACCGCGCATAGACAGGCGCACGGCTTTGCAAAGGAACCGTCCCGCCATGGCACAGACCGAAACGCCCCGCAGTTTTCAGGACATCATCCTGCGCCTTCAGGCGTATTGGGCCGCGCAGGGCTGCGCGATCATGCAGCCCTACGACATGGAGGTGGGGGCGGGCACGTTCCACCCGGCCACCACCCTGCGCAGCCTTGGCACGAACCCGTGGGCCGCGGCCTATGTGCAGCCGTCGCGTCGCCCGACCGACGGGCGCTATGGCGAAAACCCGAACCGCTTGCAGCACTATTATCAATATCAGGTTCTGATCAAACCCAGCCCGCCGGATCTTCAGGCGCTTTATCTGGGCAGCCTTGAGGCCATCGGCATCGACATGTCCCTGCATGATATCCGCTTTGTCGAGGATGACTGGGAAAGCCCGACCCTTGGCGCATGGGGGCTTGGTTGGGAGGTGTGGTGCGATGGTATGGAAGTCAGCCAGTTCACATATTTCCAGCAGGTCGGCGGACATGACTGTCACCCGGTCTCGGGCGAGCTGACCTATGGGTTGGAACGGCTGGCGATGTATGTGCTGGGCGTCGATCACGTGATGGACATGCCCTACAACGATCCGCAATCGCCCATCCCGCTGAGCTATGGCGATGTGTTCCGCCAGACCGAGCAGGAATATTCCCGCTGGAATTTCGACGTCGCCAATACCGAGGTATTGCTGAGGCATTTCGAGGAGGCCGAGGCCGAATGCGAGGCCGCCCTTGCAGCCGAACACGTGGACCCCAAGACCGGCAAGCGCATCATCATGGCGCACCCCGCCTATGACCAATGCATCAAGGCCAGCCACATCTTCAACCTGCTTGACGCGCGCGGCGTGATCAGCGTGACGGAACGGCAGGCGTATATCGGCCGTGTCCGTGCCCTTGCCAAGCAATGTGCGGATGCTTTCGTGCAGACCGATGCAGGGGGCGGGGCCGTGGAAAAGGTGGGCGCGGCATGAACAGCGGGCGCGTTGTTTCCATTGCCATTATCGCGCTCACGGCGGCGTTCGGCGCGGCGCTGTGGTATTCGCAGACGCGCGCCTACTATGAGCGGATCGAGATGGCGGCCCTGCCGCTGACATTGGCCAGTGGTGAAGAGTTCAGCTTGGAGCCGGATATGTTCACCGGGATTGACGCCGATACCTCTCCGCTCAGGTTTCGCGGCTGTTTTTCCGTGGCCCCTGATGTCGCGGCGCGCGTCATTGCCGATGGTGTCCCGGCCGTGGACCCCACCCCGCTGATCGCACCGGCCTGGTTCGACTGCTACGATGCCAACATCGTCGGTGCGGATCTTGAGGCAGGTCGGGCCATTGCGGTCTTGGCCACACCAGAGATCGCCCGCGGTGTCGATCGCATCATCGCGCTTTATCCCGATGGGCGCGGCTTTGCGTGGCACCAGTTGAACGGAAGCCTGGAGTGAGACGATGGTCGAGGTAGACGCGCTGGTCGCCCTTCAGGCGCAATATGACAAGCTCAAGCGGCGACAGGCCCGCAATGAACGCGCCCATTTCGCGCGCGGTCTGATGCAAGGCATCATGTCGATGCTGAAGCCCGGCGACGTCGTGCTCGACTGCGGCGCCAACATCGGGGAGGTGACCGAACCGCTGGCGGCGACGGGGGCAACCGTTCACGCGTTCGAACCCGACCCCTATGCGTTCGAACAAATCTCGCGCCGGATGCAGGGTGTCGAAAATGTCGTCCTGCACAACGCCGCCGTGGCGGTCGAGGCGGGAAAACTGCGCCTGATGCGGGCGGTAAATTTCGACGACAACCCCAAGGCGGGCTCGGTCAAGAGCACGCTGATCGCGGGCGCGCGCAACATCAACGAACAAGACGGGATTGAGGTCGACGTGATCGCCTTGCCCGATCTGATCCGGGATGTCGCGGGCAAACACGGCGAAGTCGCGTTCCTGAAGATGGATATCGATGGCGCGGAACTGGACTTGCTGGAACAGATGCACACGGATCGGCTTTTCGATCTGGTGCGGCTGACCGTGGCCGAAACGCATGAAAACAAATTCGCCGACCTTCGCCCCCGTTTCGCCGATCTGCGCGCGGCGGTGGCCGAGGCCTACCCGATCACTCACGTCAACCTCGACTGGATCTGAGCCATGCCCGATCTCCTGCTGGAGCTGTTTTCCGAGGAAATTCCTGCGCGTATGCAGGGCAAGGCCGCGGCTGATCTGAAGAAGCTTGTGACCGAGGGATTGGTCGAAGCCGGGTTGACCTATGCCAGCGCGGGCGCGTTTTCGACGCCCCGCCGCCTGACCCTGACGATCGAGGGCCTGACGGGCGCATCGCCGACCCTGCACGAAGAACGCAAGGGGCCGCGGACCGATGCCCCGGAGAAGGCGCTGGAGGGCTTCTTGCGCGCCACCGGGCTGACGCGCGACCAACTGGAAGCGCGCGATGACAAGAAAGGGCAAGTCTGGTTCGCGACCGTTACCAGACCGGGCCGCCCCGCCGCCGATATCATCGCCGAACTGATCCCCCAGATCATCCGGACGTTCCCTTGGCCCAAATCCATGCGCTGGGGGGCGGGCAGCCTGCGCTGGGTGCGCCCCCTGCATTCGATCTTGTGCCTGCTTGGGGATGAGGCGGGGACCGATGTGGTTCCCTTCGATGTCGATGGCATCGTCAGCGGCGCCACGACCGAAGGCCACCGGTTTCTGGCCCCGGGTCGTTTCGCGGTCTCCTCGTTTGCCGATTACGAGGCGAAATTGGCACGCGCCAAGGTCGTTCTGGCCGCCGAGGCGCGGGCCGAAACCATCTGGCATGACGCCACGAACATGGCGTTCGCGGCAGGGTTGGAAGTTGTCGCCGACCCCGGTTTGCTGGGCGAAGTTGCGGGGCTGGTCGAATGGCCCGTCGTGCTGATGGGCGAGATCGGGACCGATTTCCTTGGCTTGCCGCCAGAGGTGCTGCAAACGTCGATGCGGGAGCATCAGAAATTCTTCTCGGTGCGCGACACCGCGACCGGGCAGATCGCGCGGTTCGTGACAGTGGCCAACCGCGATACCGCAGATCACGGCGCGACCATTCTGGCGGGGAACCAAAAGGTGCTTGCCGCGCGTTTGTCGGACGCGAAATTCTTTTGGGAAAACGACCTGCGGATTGCGCGTTCCGATCTGAGTGTCTGGACGCAAGCGCTTGAAAACGTGACGTTTCATAACAAGCTGGGCACTCAGTCCGCCCGGATCGGCCGCATTGCCGCTTTGGCGCGTGAGATTGCCCCGATGGTCGGAGCCGACCCCGTGCAGGCCGAGGTCGCCGCGCGCATCGCCAAGGCCGATCTGTCGTCTGAAATGGTCTTCGAATTTCCCGAGTTGCAGGGCGTCATGGGCCGGTATTATGCCGCCGCCGCGGGCCACCCGGCGGATGTGGCCGCCGTGGCCGCCGAACATTATTCCCCGCTTGGGCCAGGGGATGCGGTGCCGACTGCGCCCTTGTCGGTCGCGGTAGCACTGGCGGACAAGATCGATACCCTGACGGGGTTCTGGGCGATTGACGAAAAACCCACCGGATCGAAAGATCCGTTCGCGCTGCGGCGCGCGGCCTTGGGGGTGATCCGCATCATTCTGAATGGTAACCACCGCTTGCAGTTGGACAGGCTGTTTGATGCCCAAATTCTGCGCCACAAGATCACCCCGGCGGACGGCCCTCACGAGAAGGCGCTTTTGCGCGCGATCTTGGGCGAGATCGCCCGGCACGGCGTGTTCAGCGCCGCAGTTCGCGCCATCGTCGACAAGATCGAAGGCGACGCGCCGGATTGGGTCGAAGACGTGATTGCGCATGCCCCCGACACCAGCGACGATTTGCTTGCGTTCTTCCACGATCGTCTGAAGGTCTTTCTGCGTGACGAAGGGATACGGCATGACGTCATCGATGCCTGCCTTGCGATGCCCGGCAACGATGATCTGAGCCTGCTTGTCAAACGCGCGCGTGCGCTGCAGGCCACGCTGCAAACCCCGGATGGCGAAAACCTGATCCAAGGGTTCAAGCGCGCCGCCAACATTCTGGCGCAGGCCGAAGAGGCGGATGGTGTCGAATACCGATATGGCGCAAACCCGAAGTTTGCCGAAACAGATGCGGAGCGCGCGTTGTTCTCCGCCCTGAAAACGGCCACCTCGGCGATTGCCCCGGCACTGGCGACCGAAGATTTTGCCGCTGCGATGCGCCATATGGCGAACTTGCGCGCGCCCATCGACGCGTTCTTCACGGCGGCGCAGGTCAATGCGGAGAATCAGGTTGTGCGGCGAAACCGGCTCAACCTGTTGCATGAGATCGTGCAAACCTGCTCTGCGGTGGCCGATCTGACGCGGCTGGATGGGTGAATTGCCGCAGTGCGGCATGGATTTCCCGCAACAGCGACGAACTGTCTTCCCAAGTTGACAGGTGGTCACTGGACAGGTCGCGCTTGGGTTGTATCATTTGCCGCAGATGCACAATGAGGCAGCGACGATGCTGACCACGCCTGATTTCACCGAGTTGACCGCCACGGCCGAGGTGCGCACTTCGACCCATGGCAACCGTGCGAAGTGTCTGCAGCGTCTGTTGCGACTGAACCTGCCGGTGCCGTTGACCGTGGCGCTGCCGTTCAAGACCGTGCGTGCGATCGCGGAGGGCAAGATGCCCAACATGGCCGCGCTGGTGGGGATATTCGGTCCAGATCAACTGCTGTCGGTGCGGTCCTCCAGTCAGGCGTCGGATTGGGGTGGTCCGGGCACGATCCTGAATATCGGCATGAACGATGCGGTCGCGGCGCGGTTGGCGGCAATCCATGGGCAATCTGCCGCCGACGCGCTCTATCTTTCGTTCATCCGGTCCTATGCGGTTGATGTCTTGCGACTGGATGAAGACGCATTCGATGGTCCGATCACGCCGCGCATCGCCAAATCGCATTTCGAAGACGAGATGGAAGAGCCGTTCCCGCAAGACGCCGCGGTGCAGCTTTCCGAAGTGCTGCGGTCCATGGCGCGTGCGTGGGAAGGCACCACCGCGCGGTTGCTGCGCACCGCGCAGGGCGCGCCGCTTGATGCCGGGCTTGGGCTTGTGGTGCAGGCAATGGCACTGGGTATCGGGCAGGGTGTCAGCGGGTCGGGTGTGGTGCAATTCGTGGCGCCAGATACCGGTGCGGCGCAAATGACGGGCCGCTATCTGCCGCAAGGGCAGGGCCGCGCCGCCCTGTCGGAAGGTGACGCGCAGTTCATCAACAGCGATCCGCGCGGCCCCGCGTTGGAAGATACTGCGCCCGAACAGGTCGAGGCGCTGCGTGGTGCCGGCGCGATGATGCGCGAACGTCTGCGAGAGGAAATGCAGATCGAATTCACGCTGATGAATGGCGCGCTTTCGATACTGGATGCCGTCCGCGCGCCACGCATCGCGCGCGCCGATGTCGCCATTGCGGTGGCCTTGGCCAATGATGGCGTGATTTCGCGGGACGAGGCGTTGCTGCGAATTCCGCCGTTCTCGTTGAACCAGATGTTGCACCGGCAGGTGAACCCGTTGGCCAAGCGCGACGTGCTGACCAAGGGTATTGCTGCGGCGCCGGGCGCGGCGACAGGTAAGATCGTATTTTCCGCGACCGCCGCCCAAGCCGCCGCCGCACAGGGCGAGGCGTGCATTCTGGTGCGCCGCGAAACCAGCCCCGAGGATATTCGCGGCATGCATGCCGCACAGGCCGTGTTGACGGAGCGGGGCGGCATGACCAGCCATGCGGCTGTGATCGCGCGCGGGATCGGCTTGCCGTGTGTGTCGGGCGCGACCCGTTTGCAGATGGATGCGCGCAAGAAGACCCTGACCGTGCCGGGCCGCAAGGTGTTCCACGAAGGCGATGTCATCACCGTCGACGGATCTTCGGGCGAGGTTCTTGTCGGGGCCGCTGAAATGATTGAACCGGCCCTTGGCGGGGCGTTTGCAACGCTGATGGATTGGGCGGACGATGCGCGCGACATCGGCATTCGCGCGAATGCCGACACCCCCGAGGACGCCGCGATGGCGCAGCGGTTCGGGGTTGACGGCATCGGACTGTGCCGGACCGAGCATATGTTCTTTGACGCCAACCGCCTGACCGTGATGCGCGAGATGATCTTTGCCGAAACATCAAGTGATCGGGCGGCGGTTCTGGACCGGCTACTGCCGATGCAGCGGGCCGATTTTCTGGAATTGTTCAAATTGATGCGGGGGCAGCCGGTTTGCATTCGCTTGTTCGACCCGCCGCTGCATGAATTTCTGCCTGCAGATCGCGAAGGCATCCGGGCCATGGCCGAGGCGCTGGACCTGCCAGTGTCCCGCGTGGCCGCGCGGATCGAAAGCCTGCAGGAATTCAACCCGATGCTGGGGATGCGGGGCGTGCGCCTTGGCGTGACCCTTCCCGAAATCTACGACATGCAGTTCCGCGCCATTTTCGAGGCGACGTTACAGGCCAGCGAGGGCGGAGAGCCCGTGGTTCCTGAAATCATGATCCCGCTGGTGGTGGCCGCGCGCGAAGTCGAGTTGGTGAAAGCGCGTGTCGATGCCGTTGCCGCCGCGGTGCGGTCTGAAACCGGCCTTGCCTTCACGTTCCGGCTGGGTGTGATGGTGGAAACGCCAAGGGCCGCGCTGCGTGCCGGTGAAATCGCCGATATTGCAGCCTTTTTGTCGTTCGGCACCAACGACTTGACCCAGATGACCTATGGTCTCAGCCGCGACGACGCGGGCCGTTTCATGTCGGAATATGTCCAGCAGGGCGTGTTCCCCGAGGATCCGTTCCAGCAATTGGATACCGAGGGCGTGGGTGAGTTGTTGTTGATTGGGGCCGCGCGTGGCCGGGCCGCCAAGCCCAATGTCGTTCTGTCGATCTGCGGCGAGCATGGTGGACACCCGCAATCCATCGCGTTTTCGCGTCAGGCGGGGTTCGATTACGTGTCGTGTTCGCCGTTCCGGGTCCCGGTAGCCAAATTGGCGGCTGCGCAATTTGCCATTCAAGACAAATAGTTGCATTGCGTTGTTGATGTGGGCTTGGTGCATTTGCATCGCAACAGGTAGCGGGCCTTCGGCCACTTATCCACAACACTGAGGGCCGATTTTGCATGGCTGGCCCGACAAGCTATTAACCTTACCAAGCGATTCGCATCAGACAGTCGCAACTGGGGCGCAGGCCTCCGGAAAGGTGAACATGTGCAAACGTCTTCTTTGGGTCGCCGTCACGGCTGGCCTTTTGAGCCTTTCGGGTGTTGCCTCGGCGCAGGTCACTGTCAGCACGTCAACCGACCCGACCGATGCCATCACCTTGCGCCTGAGCAGCCTGATGGGCGAAGATCACGCCGCGTTGTCGGCGCTGCGGCCTGACCGCTTGCGCTATATCGGTTCCCCGTTCGTCGGCCGCGACCGCGGCCGCCGTGGATCGGACGACCGCGTCTGGACAGCCTCCGAACTGGATCAGATGCGCCGCCCCCGGCGTGGCCGGGAATGGGAATGCCTGACCGAGGCGCTGTATTTCGAGGCCCGTGGTGAAAGCATCGAAGGCCAATATGCCGTGTCCGAGGTTATCTTGAACCGGGTTGATTCCGACAACTACCCGAACTCCATCTGCGGGGTGGTCAATCAGGGAACGGGCAGGCGGAATGCGTGTCAGTTCAGCTATACATGCGACGGCATTCCCGAACGGGTCACCGATGACAGGACGTGGGACCGGTTGGGCCAGATCGCCCGCATCATGATGAACGGCGCGCCGCGCGACATCACCGGTGATGCCACCCATTATCACACCACCGCCGTCAACCCGCACTGGGCGCGGGTTTACCCGCAGACGGCGCAGGTGGGCGTGCATCTTTTCTATCGGCAACAATACTGAGGTCGCATTGACGCGCCCGCACGCCGTGTTTTGGGCGGGCAGGTGGGGCGTGTCGCTGTTAGACAGGGCGCGACCATGCGCCTGACCGGACCGATAGCCCCATGACCGATGAGACCAGCCTTGCCTTCCAACACCCCGCGGCCCGCGCGCAGGCGACGGGCGGACCTGATCCGTTGGACCGGATTTCGATGTCCGACCACGAGCGGGAGGTGGAAATAGGCGCGTTTCAGGCCGAACGCGGCACCACGCAACGGGTGCGCTTCAATGTCGTGGTCGAGGTCCGGTCCGCTGCCGAAAGTGCCGCCGACGATGTGGATCGCATCTTGTCATACGACACCATCGTGGAGGCGATCGACCGCGCCCTTGCCGCAGAACGGGTCAACCTGCTGGAAACTCTGGCGGCGCGGATCGCCGAACAGATCCTTGCGCACCCGCTGGCGGCGCGATGTTTCGTGCGGATCGAAAAGCTGGATCGCGGCCCCTTTGTTCTGGGTGTGGAGATCGTGCGGCAGGCCCCGGAGCGCGCGCCGTTGCGCCCCGCGCCACAGGGATCGCCACATCCGGTCGTCGTGTTCTTGTCCAACGCGGCCATTCACCGCCCCGATCTGGCCACCTTGCTGAACCGACTGGCGATGGGCCGCGCCCCCCTGATCTTGTGCGTCGGGCCATCTGACTTGCCTGTGCCCCGCGCCGCCCACGCCATGCCTCAACGCCGGATTGATCTTCTGGCCATGGAGCAGAACGCCTGGGTTCTGGCCGCGCTGGATGCGCGATGCGTGGTGGTCTCCAGCCGCACCGAACTGGATTGGGCGACGAAACACGGGCAGATTTCAGTTTGGGCCCCGTCCAAGTTGGTGCTTGATGCGGTCGCGGGGCCGGCGGCCACGGTCACCGATCCACTGGCGCTGACAGGTTGGTTCGCGGCCCAATTCGGGGCGGAACATCTGTTGGTGTTCGGGCACGACGCGCCCGATGCGGGCACCATCCCGGCATTGTGCATTCCCGCCGACGGGTTTCCGCCGTCCTGAGGGGGGCGAAGGTGTGGGCGGGCCATGGCCCACCGCAACGTCCCACTTGTGGGGCAGCAGTGCTTTGGCTAGGTCAGCGCGATGCAAGATTACCTGCGCCCCATCCCGATAAGCGACCCGGCCAACATCGCCGGTGCCTTGCCGCTGGCGGGCGGCTGGGCGCGGTTCACGCATGTGGAGTTGCTGTCGCGTGGTGACGCGCCGCGTGTGCTTCCCGCCAGCAGCCTGTCGCCCGAACAGCTTGCCCCGCTGATCGCGCCGCGTGCGGATGTCGCGGAAATATCGCTGGATCGGCCCCGCCTGATGGGGATCTTGAACGTCACACCCGACAGCTTTTCAGACGGCGGGCGCCATCTGGCCCCGTTGGCGGCGTTGGCCCAAGCGCGTGCAATGGCCGAGGCAGGGGCCGATCTGATCGATATCGGCGGCGAATCCACCCGGCCCGGCGCGGCGGAAATGCCCGTCGCAGAGGAAGTGGACCGCGTCGTTCCGGTGATCTGTGCAATGCGCGCCGCCGGGCTGACCCTGCCGATCAGCATCGATACCCGCAAGTCGCCGGTGGCCAAGGCCGCCCTTGCCGCGGGGGGATCGGTCCTCAACGATGTGTCCGGCCTGCGGTTCGACCCCGATCTGGCGGAGGTTGCGGCGCATCATGATGTGCCTTTGATCGTGATGCATTCCATCGGCACGCCCGAAACGATGCAAGCCAGCGCCGCGGCCGCGTATGACGATGTCTTGCTGGATGTTTACGATAGCCTTGCGGCCATCGTGGCGGGGGCCGTGCGCGCGGGCGTTGCGCGCACGCGGATCATGGTGGATCCCGGTATCGGTTTTGGCAAGACTCCGGCGCAAAATCAGGCGCTTCTGGCCCGGCTCAGCCTGTTTCACGGGTTGGGGTGTGGGATATTGCTGGGCGTTTCGCGCAAGGGGTTCGTGGGGACGATCGGTCGGGAACCGCGTGCCGACAGGCGCGATGCGGCATCGGCGGCGGTTGGCCTATGGGCGGTCAGCCAAGGGATACAGATGCTGCGGGTTCATGATATAGAGACCCACAGGCAAATGATCGCGTTGTGGCAACATGCCCGCGGCGCGACGGAAAAAAGGGCAGACACGTGACGCGGAAGCTTTTTGGCACCGATGGCGTGCGCGGACGCGCCAACACCTATCCGATGACTGCTGAAATGGCGCTGCGCCTTGGGGCTGCGGCCGGGCGGTATTTCCGCCGCGACAGCAGCACCGCGCACCGGGTGGTGATTGGTAAGGATACCCGGCTTTCGGGCTACATGATCGAAAACGCGCTGACGGCCGGCTTCACCTCGACCGGGATGAACGTGCTGTTGCTGGGCCCTGTGCCCACCCCTGCCGTGGGCATGCTGACGCCGTCGATGCGGGCCGATGTCGGGGTGATGATTTCCGCCAGCCACAACCACGCCGCCGATAACGGTATCAAGTTCTTTGGCCCCGATGGGTTCAAGTTGTCCGATGAGGCCGAGGCGGAGATCGAGGCGCTTGTCTTTTCCGAGGTGGCACCCGCACACGCCGAGAATATCGGGCGTGCCAAGCGCATCGACGATGGGCGCTATCGCTATATGGAGCGGGTCAAAAGCACGTTTCCGCAGGGTCTGACGCTTGACGGGCTGAAGGTCGTGATCGATTGCGCCAATGGGGCCGCCTATCGCGCAGCGCCCGAGGTGTTGTGGGAACTGGGTGCGGAACTGTTGCCAATCGGCGTGTCGCCCGACGGCACGAACATCAACGCGGGCGTAGGGTCGACAGCGCCCGAGGCGGCGGCAGCCATGATCCGTGATACAGGCGCCGATGTGGGGATATGTCTGGATGGAGATGCGGACCGGGTCATCTTGATCGACGAGACCGGCGTTGTGGCGGACGGTGACCAGATCATGGCCCTGTTTGCCAACCGTTGGGCCGAAGAGGGACGTCTGAAAGGCCAGACGCTTGCCGCGACAGTGATGTCGAACCTTGGGCTGGAACGCTACCTTGCGGAGCGCGCAATCGCGCTGCACCGGACCCCGGTCGGCGATCGTTACGTGGTAGAGGCGATGCGCGCGCGCGGCCTCAACCTTGGTGGAGAGCAATCGGGACATATCGTCATGACCGATTATGCAACCACCGGTGACGGGCTGATCGCGGGCCTGCAATTTCTGGCTGAAATGGTCAGGACGGGCCGCCCTGCCAGCGAACTGGTGCGCAGTTTCGAGAAGGTTCCCCAGTTGCTGCGCAACGTCCGCTATGCGGCGGGGCAGACGCCGCTGGATCTGCCCGCGGTTCAGGCCGCGATTGCCGCTGGTGAGGCGCGCTTGACCGGAACCGGTCGCCTGCTGATCCGGAAATCCGGGACCGAACCGTTGATCCGTGTGATGGCCGAGGCCGAGGACGAGGCGCTGATGGTGGCGGTCGTCAATGATATCGTCGGCGCGGTGCAAGCCGCCGTCTAGCGCCCTGACCGGTTGGTGCGCCTTGCGGGGCATGCCTATTCGTGCGGTTGGCGCCGGTGGGGTCGCGGACGGCGCCCGCCGATGCGATTACCCGACGGGGGTGCCCGCGACGTAGACCTGCGCGATGGCGCGGTCATCACCCATCATGATGGTGGGGAAAACCGCCTCCCAGATGTCATTGGCGCGTGCGGCACGCTGTGCGATGGCCGGGGTGGAGGCAAGGTCGAGCACGGTGATATCGGCCTCCATCCCGACGGCGATCCGCCCGATCGTGTCGTCGAGATGCAGCGCCCGGGCCGAGCCCGCCGTCGCCAGCCACAGCAGTTCCGCCGGATGCAGGGCAATGCCGCGCAACTGTCCGATCTCATAGGCCGCTGCCATCGTGCGCAGCATCGAAAAGCTGGATCCACCGCCGGTATCTGTCGCCAGCCCGACACGCAGTCGCGCCCGCAATCCCATGTCGAACAGGCCGGACCCGATGAAACTGTTGGAGGTCGGGCAGTGCACCACCGCCGCCCCGACTTCCGCCAGACGGTCCACCTCGCGGGGTTCCAGATGGATCGCGTGGCCGTAAACGCCCCGCGCGCCCAGCAGGCCGTGCGCCTCGTAGGTATCGAGATAGTCGCGCGCGCCGGGGTAAAGGCCACGCATCCAGGCGATTTCGTCTACCTGTTCGCTCAGGTGGGTCTGCATCAGACAGTCGGGGTGTTCCGCCCACAGCGCGCCAAGCGCGTCGAGTTGCGCGGCCGTGGACGTGGGCGAGAACCGCGGTGTGATGACATAACTCAGCCGATCCACGCCATGCCAACGCTCCAGTAGCGCGCGGCTGTCGTCATAGGCGCCTTGGGCCGTGTCGCGAAGCGCCTTGGGCGCGGTGTCGCGGTCCATGCAGGTCTTGCCCGCCAGTGCACGCAGCCCCCGGGATTGGGCGGCGCCGAAAAAGGCGTCGACGCTTTCGGGGTGTATGGTGCAGTAGCTGGACACCGTGGTGGTGCCATTCGCCACAAGCAGGTCAAGATAGCGCGCGGCGACATCGGCCGCATAGGCGGGATCGTCGAACCGCATTTCCTCGGGAAAGGTATAGCTGTTCAGCCAATCGATCAGGCGCTTGCCCCATGATGCGATGATCGCGGTTTGCGGGTAATGGGAGTGGGCATCCACGAAACCCGGCAAGATCAGGTGATCGCCGTGGTCGGTGACCGGCACGCGGGGGTGCGCCGCGCGCACCATATCCGCGTCACCCACCGCTGCGATCCGCCCATCATGCAGCAGGACCGCCCCGCGCCGGGTATGGCGCACGGCCCCAAGCCCGGCGGCGAACGGGTCTGCCTCAAATTCCAGCATTTGACCTGTCAGAAGGCGGTCCGTCATGGGGTCACCCTTTCCATCGTTAGCCCCTCCTGTCATACCCGGCTCGATGGTGCCCGCAAGTGGGCATGGCCCTTTCGGGAGGATGCGCCAGTTGAGCGAAGACACCGACGAGCTGCTGGAGGAAGACCGCGACGCCTACGCGCTGGACGATAGCCTGCGCGCCCAGTTGCGCCGTGCGGTCGCCGCCGAGGACGTGCCCGCCATCGATGCGTTGATGGAACCGCTGCACCCGGCCGACATTGCCGACATCCTTGAACAGATATCCAGTTCGGAACGGGCAGCGCTGTTGGGGCTTTGGTCCGACGGGATCGATGGCGAAGTCCTGTCCGAACTGGAATGGTCCATCCGGGACGACGTGCTGGCCCTGTTGCCCGCCGATGTGCTGGCCGAGGCCGTGCGCGATCTGGACAGCGACGATGTGGTCGATCTGGTCGAGGATCTGGAGGACGATCAGGCCGAGGCGATCCTTGCCACGCTGAACGATGTGGACCGGGCCGCCGTTGAACAGGCGTTGGCCTATCCTGAGGAATCGGCCGGGCGCCTGATGCAGCGCGAGGTGGTGCGCGCGCCCGAACACTGGACCGTGGGCCAGATGATCGATTTCCTGCGCAACGATCCCGACAGCCTTCCGGAACAATTCTATCATGTCATTCTGGTTGATCCCCGGATGAAGCCGACGGCCTATGTGTCGTTGGGGCGGCTGTTGGCCAGCCCGCGCTCGGTCAACCTTGCGGATATCGCGGAAGACAGCTTTCGCATCATTCCGGCGACGCAGGACGAAGACGAGGTTGCCTATGCCTTCAATCAATACCACCTGATCTCTGCCCCGGTGGTGGATGACGACGGGCGGTTGGTCGGCGTCATCACCATCGACGATGCCATGATCGTGCTGGATGAGGCCAACGAGGAAGACCTTCTGCGCCTTGCCGGGGTCGATAGTGAAGGCAGTCTGAACGACAACGTGTTCGAAACGACGCGTCAGCGGTTTCCGTGGCTGTTCGTGAACCTGATCACCTCGATCCTTGCATCGTTGGTGATTGCCCAGTTCGAGGATGCGATTGCCCAGTTGGTGGCGCTGGCGGTCCTGCTTCCGATCGTGGCCTCCATGGGGGGAAACGCGGGCACCCAAAGCCTAACGGTGGCGGTGCGTGCGCTTGCCACCAAGGATTTGACGCGCTCCAACCTTGCGCGGGTGATCACGCGTGAGGCCGGGGTGGGGCTGATCAACGGTGTGATCTTTGCCGTGGTCATGGGAATTGTCGGGGTGGTCTGGTTCAGCACGCCGTTGCTGGGTGTGGTTATAGGCGCCGCGATGGTCATCAACCTGCTGGTTGCGGGTTTGGCGGGGGTTCTGGTTCCCGTGGTGTTGGACCGTCTGCGCATTGACCCGGCGCTGGCATCGGGGGCTTTCGTTACCACGGTCACCGATATCGTGGGCTTCTTCGCCTTCCTCGGTCTTGCGGTTCTGCTTTTGCTCTAGGCCGGTTTTCGTGTGTCACGGCAGGGCCGACCACAGGCGCGCCGGGCGAATTGGAAATGGCGCTATGAAGCGATTTCCAAGGTGATGTTGCGACCATTCTTGATGTATTGCAGCGTCGTTTCCCCGATCGCGGCGACCTGCCCGCCATCGATCCGATCGCCCACGCCGACGCGCACAAACCGCCCCGACGCAAGCCGCACCAGCGCGTATCTGTCGGAGGGCGAGCCAGTCACCCCGATCAGGTTGATCCGCCGCAGGTTCAGGACGTTGTCCTCGGTCGCGGCGCGGGTCACGCTGGCGTTTGACGGAATGACGGGGGCGGCGGAGGCCGCGACGGCGGGCACCGCTTCGGCGTCGGCTTCGGGCGCCGTTGCGGCGGCGGCCACGATGCGTTCGATGCTGGCAGGGCGCAGGACTGGCACGCTGGAGGACACGACCGCCAAGGCGGTGCCCGTGATCGGCCCGCCATCCTCGGGCGCGGTTTCCGCTGCCAACAGGCTGTCCGCCGTTGCAGATCCGGCAGCCGCCAGTGGCACCAGCGATGCGTTGGCGGCGGCGGCCACTTCCTGCGCCGACGCAGGGCGCGTGGTGGGGCGCAGGGTCGCCAATTCGGTCGTCGTCAGGCCACCCAGCAACTGCCGTTCGCGCAATTCACCCAAGTCGTCGGGCCGCAGTTCGGGCCGGAACGCCCGCAAGATGACATCGTCCACGTTGATGACCGGCGCAATCACCACCTCGCGCGGGCGCGGGACAGCCTGCACGGGCGGGGCGCCGGCGATGATGAACGCGCCCGCAGGGGTCAGCGCACCTTCGGGTGTGGGTTCGACAAGCCCCTGATCGTTCAATGCAAACGTCGCTCCGAAGGCTGCGGGCGAGGCTTGCCGCATGACTTCCTCGTTCGGGTTGATGCCCGTTTCAGGCAGCGCGATGGCATCGAGTCCGGTGATCTCCGGATCGATGGAGGCGGTGTAAAGACCGTCAATAACGTCAAGGTTGCCGGGCTGTGGTGCGTCGGGCGGCAGTTGCCAGATGCTGAAAGCCGCATACATCTCCTCGGTGGCTTCCAGTGTCGGCAATGGCGGCGTCGGCTCGGCGGCCAAGGGATCGGGGCCAAGATCGAAATCGGCGTCGATGTCCGGCAATGTGGCCGGAGCCTGCACATCGGGCAATTGCGCGATCAGTGCTGCCTCTTCATCCATGTCGGCCAAGGCACCAACATCTGCAGCGGCCTCATCTTCATCCAGCAAACGGGTCACCGGCAAGGCGGCGGCCGTGTCAAACGCGGGCGGCGGCGGCGTGATCGGCGGCAGATCGTCGGGCGCGGGGGCGCTTGCAACCACGGGGTCTTGGGCAAAGAGCCTTCCGATGGTGCTGTTGGGCAGGAAAATCACCGCCCATATCGCGATCAGGGCCAGCAAGATCAGCAACACGAGCGTCAGGATCAGCCCGGTGCGGAACGATGGCCCGGCTGTGACGGGTGATGCCTTGCGCGCCAGAAGCCCCTCGGAAAAGCTGCTTTCGGTTGTCTCGGCGCCAGTGGCCGACGCGGCGACCGGTTCGGCGCGGTCTTGCGCGGTGTCGGCCTTGGGCTTGTCCGTTGTTTCTGCCGTGTCTTTGCGCCGTGTCGGTAGCAGGCGCCCAAACAATCCCGAACGCCCGGTCCCGGTCTTTGCGGTGTTGGCTGCCGGTTCCGGCGTACGGCTCTGGCCGACGGGGCGAAGCGGCGCATCATAGGCCGCCGTCTGCGTCAGATTGCTTGGGGGTGCTGGGGTCGGCTTGGCGACGCTTCGGCTTGCATCCCGGACACGGGTCAATTGCGCCGCCAGTCTGGACGGCGGTGTGGCGCCCGACGTGGCCCCAGTTACGGCCCCGGTTTCAGTTGGGAAATCGGCGGCATCGGGGTGCAGAACACGCCCTGCGGCCGGGGATGGGAACGTTGCGGGTGCATCACCGGGTCTTCCGGTGTCGACCCGAGCCTGACGGTTGTTGCTGACCACGCGGGCCGTTCCGTGCCCGGCGGTGCCCCCCGGACCGCGCCTTGCCAAGAAATTTGCGGGGACTGGCGGCAGATCATCATCCACTGATGGATCGCTCAGCACCTCGTCTTGCCCCGACTTGCTGGGGACGGTGGGCGTAAAGCGTGCGACGCGCGTTTCCGTGGTCGTATCAGGGGTGGTTCTCTTGGCGGTCAGTGGCGCGGCCTGTCGCCCCTTGGGTTGCAGTGTCGCACTGTCTTTTGTGGCGACAAGGCGCGCGTCTTTGGCCGGTGTGTCTTGGGCCATGGGACTGACAGCCGGGGCGGCGTCGTCGTCATCGGTGTCGGGCAGGGGGGTGACGGGCCGTGTCACCGCATCATCCATGGCGTCAGGCGGCGTATCGTCGGCTTCCGTGGGGGTGGTGGGTTCCGCTGTGGTCGTGGGTTTGGGTTCTGCGGTGCGGCCATTTGGGGCCGCTTGGCTCGTCAGAGCAGGGCCAGCGTCAGGTGCGGTTTTCGCTACGGCCGCGGGCGGGGTCGGCGACACGGCGGGCGGCGGGGTATCGGGAAGCGGCGCTGCGGGGGCGGTTTCGGCGGCTTCGCGTGGGGCGGCGACTACGGGCGCGGCGGCCCTGTCCGTGGTCACGGAGGTGTCAGTTGCGGTGTCCTTGGCCCCGGCGGTGGCAGTGTCTGCCGCAGTGGGCGATGCCTCGGGGGTTGCCTGTGCTGACGCGGCGGCGGGGGCGGTTGCGGGCGGCTTGGCCGTCCACTGATCCGGTCCAAAGGCCAGCCCCTCGTCAGGCAGATGCAGGGTGTCGCCATCTGCGGTTTTTCCGAAGACAGGCACACCCGGGAACCGTTCCAAAGGCGGAGCGGCGGCAAAGGCCACGCTGTTAAAGCCTGCATCGGTGGCGAAGGCGCGGGCCTCATCCAATGTTTCTTGGGCCACGACCGCCAGTTTGACGCGAATATCGTCAACCTCGCGCAGATCCCATACCAGATCGGCCACGCCATAAGGCGTCAGGCCATCCAGCCCTTCCTCGATCCGGGCGGTGCGCAACGGGCCATCGCCGGGCGGCACGGTCAGCGAGGTGTAAAGGATCTGGTCATCGGGCAAGACCAGAAGGGTGGCAAAGTTCTGGCCGCCGCGTTCCTCGCCCTTCTTCAGCAAGTCCGCCAAGGCGTCCTTGAAATTGGGTACGTCCAGCGCCGTATCGCCGACAAAGGCCCAATGCCCTGCTGGCTGACGGTGCGCCAGAGCGATACCTTCGGGTGACAGGAACAGCGCGAAATCAATTTTCAAAGCGAACCTCTGGCAGGATGGTCGGAATCCCGACGCGTTAACGCGGCAAGTCTTAACGCAGGAAACCGCTTGTGGAAACCAAATGCGCATGACTGTTCGGCCGATCGGCGGAAACAAGTCTAGGGCGTTTGTTCGATTGATAAAAGAGCAGAGGCGACATTGCCCGGGATCGCCCTTGTAATCTGCCGTATTGCGGGGGTTTTTCCCGGCCTTGTTCAGGCCCGGCGGTGCCGACACCTCGGCGTAAAACGGCGCATGCGGCGGCGCAGGTCAGGGGTGTTGGGGCGCAACACCGTCGCGCCGGACTGGCGACCGTCGCGTGCGCGACGGTCGCCAGTTTGATCGTTGGGTCGCCGTGCGTCAGCTGCAGGCTTTGTCCAGCGCCTGATCCAGATCGGCGATCAGGTCTTTCACATCCTCGGTCCCGATGGACAGACGCACCACGTTCGGTGCCGCCCCGGCGGCCACTTGCTGTTCGGGTGTCAGTTGCCGATGAGTTGTCGATGCGGAATGGATGATCAGGCTGCGCGTATCGCCCAGATTGGCGACGTGGCTGAAGATCTCAAGGCTGTCGACCAGCTTGATGCAGGCCTCATACCCGCCCTTCACAGCGAAGGTGAACAGCGCACCGGCGCCCTTGGGGCACACGTCCTTGACACGGTCGTAATAGGGCGATGACGGCAGGCCCGCATAGGTCACGAAATCGACGCGCGGATCATTTTCCAGCCAAGTCGCTACTTTCACTGCATTTTCCACGTGCCGTTCCATGCGGAGCGACAGGGTTTCGATGCCCATCAGCGTGTAATGCGCCGCCTGCGGGTTCAACGTCATGCCCAGATCGCGCAGACCGATGGCGATGCCATGGAAGGTGAAGGCCAGCGGGCCGAACGTTTCGTGGAATTTCAACCCGTGATACGCTGGTTCCGGCGCGCTGAGGCTGGGGAACTTGTCGGAGGCGGACCAGTCGAACTTGCCCGAATCAATCACCGCACCGCCGGTGACGGTGCCATTGCCGGTCAGGTACTTGGTGGTCGAATGCACGACCAGCGTGGCACCGAGTTCGATCGGACGGCACAGGTATGGCGTGGCCGTGGTGTTGTCGATGATCAGGGGAATGCCTGCGTCATCCGCGATATCCGCGATCGCGCGCACATCCATGATGTAGCCGCCGGGGTTCGCAATTGCTTCGCCGAAGATCGCGCGGGTATCGTCGTTGATCGCGGCGCGCACAGCGTCCAGATCGTCGAAGTCAACAAAGGTCGCGGACCAGCCAAAGCGTTTGATCGTCTGGCTGAACTGCGTGATCGTTCCGCCGTAAAGCCTTGTGGATACAACAATATTCTTGCCCGGCGTCATCAGCGGGAACAGCGCCATGATCTGTGCCGCGTGGCCGGATGAACAGCAAACTGCGCCAACGCCGCCTTCCAGCGTGGCAAGCCGTTCTTGCAGCACCGCGACCGTGGGGTTGGTCAGGCGCGAATAGATGTAGCCAACTTCTTGCAGATTGAAGAGCGCCGCGGCGTGGTCCGCATCACGAAACACATAGGCCGTTGTCTGGTAGATCGGCGTCTGCCGTGCGCCGGTCGCGGGATCGGGGCGGGCGCCTGCGTGGATTTGCAGGGTGTCAAAGCCGTAGCTGGGGGTTGTTTCGGTCATCGGGGCCTCCCTTGAGATTGGTTGGGGCTGTGCATACGCGAAGGCCGCCGGCCCGACAACGGGCCGCCGCATGGGAAAGGACAGATGGTTCTGGCGGCGCGATCCGGTGGAACGGCCGTTTTTCGGGGCGTCGTTTTTGGGGACATGTCGCCAAGATAGGTTACAAAAAATCGCGAAAAGTCGAAAGTTTGTAACCTATTTATGCGCCATCGTGCCGTTCATCCGCGGTTAATGGGGGGCGTGACCCGCGACACCGCGGCCGGGCATTGCCCCTAGACCTCGGCCTGCGTCTGGGGCATTACGAGGACCAGATCAAACCCAGCGGAGACGCCCCCATGCTCAGCTTCATCAAACGCCTTGTCACCTGGTGGGATGGCCAGACGATCGGCACGCAGTTGCTGACGTGGCGCCGTGGCGTGAAGGTGGGCGAGGATGATCAGGGCAACGTCTATTACACGGATCGTGCCGGCGTCCGCCGATGGGTGATTTTCAACGGTCTGGTCGAGGCAAGCCGCGTTTCGCCGGAATGGCATGGCTGGTTGCACCACACTTGGCACGAAACACCCGAGGCCAAGCCCCTGACGCACAAGCCGTGGGAAAAGGCGCATCTGCCGAACCTGACCGGCACGCCGCAGGCGTATGCGCCGGCGGGGTCGATCCGCCGGGCAGAACCCGCCCCCCGCAGCGATTACGAGGCATGGAGCCCCGAGTGACCGGAAGGCGCTGATTGCCATGGCTGAAAACACCACAGTCGAAGTTCTGACCGGGGCCGCCGTTCTGGCAGCCGCCGTAGGGTTTTTCGTTTACGCCGCACAGGTGACGGGTTTCGAACGCGATACCGGCAGCTATGAATTGAACGCCTCGTTCCGATCGGTGGAGGGGGTGTCGGTGGGCACCGATGTGCGTTTGGCCGGTGTGCGGATCGGGTCTGTGACGGGGTTGGACCTGAACCCGCAGACATTTCGCGCCGATACATCCTTCAGCGTGAGCGACGACATCGATATCCCCGACGACAGCGCCATCGTGATCGCGTCCGAGGGACTTTTGGGCGGTAACTTCGTTGAGATCATTCCTGGTGGGTCGCCCTTCAATCTGGAACCGGGCGGCGAAATCATCGACACCCAAAGTGCCGTCAGCTTGCTGACCCTGCTGATGCGGTTCGCCAGTGGAAGCGGTGAGGGTGAATGACGCGCGCGACCGTATTTGCCTTTCTTTTACTGGCGCAAGCCGCCTCGGCACAGCAAAACGGCCCCACGATCATCACCACGACACTGCCGCCGATTGAGGGACAGCAACAGGGTGTCGTGCCATCCTTGGCGGATGATGGTCTGCGCGACGATACGGGCGTTATCCTGCAATTGACGCCGGGCGGGCAGGACGGTGTGCTGCTGGAAAGCATCCCGAACCCGCGCGCGTCGGCCGTGACATCGGTTACCGAGCGTGAGGCGGGGACAGGCACGGGCGCGATCTTGCGGGCGTTGGACAAGACCCTTGGCCGGCCCACCGATATCGAGCTGCTGAGCGGGCAGACGGTCCTGTTCGGGCGCATCGCGATTCGGTTGCTGGAATGCCGGTATCCGATGGATGACCCGTCATCGGATGCCTATGCGCATCTGCAAATTCTGGATACGGCCGGGATTGAGTTGTTCGATGGCTGGATGATCGCCTCCAGCCCCGCGCTGATGGCGTTGGAGCACCCGCGTTATGACGTCTGGGTTCTGAGATGCAGCAGTTCCTGAACCGGGGTCGGATCAGGCAGGGCAAGGAAATCGGCCTTGGCGGTCAGGGCGTTGGCCAAGGCGACCCGGTAAGCTGATCGGGAAATTTCCACACCACCAAGGCTGATCAGATGTTCGGTGACGAATTGCGTGTCGAAAAGGGTGAACCCCCCGGCCCGCAGGCGCACAACCAGATAGGCCATGGCGATTTTCGATGCATCGCGGCGGCGCGAGAACATGCTTTCGCCGAAGAACGCGGTGCCCAGTGTGACGCCGTAGATGCCGCCGACAAGGTCCGACCCGTCCCAGACTTCAACTGAATGGGCAAAGCCTTGGGCGTATAGTTCGTTGTAAACGCTGGCAATTTCGGCGTTGATCCAAGTCGGTTCCCGATCTGCGCAGCCCGCAACGACACCGGCGAAATCGTGGTCGATGGTCACGCGTAACGTCGTGCCCCGGATGCGCCGCGCAAGCGAGCGGGACATGTGGAACCCATCCAGCGGCATGACCCCACGCCATTCCGGATCGACCCAGAAAACCTCGGGGTCGTCCGCGCCTTCGGACATCGGGAAAACGCCGGCAGCATAGGCGCGCAGCATCAGGGACGCGGAAAGGGGGGGGCGGGAAGGGGTGTGCATGTCGTGCGCCATGCCACGCAATATAGGCAATTTTCGTGGCCGCCGCCGCAGGAAAACCGCGGCGGCGCCAAATCACTTGCCGTAGGTGTCTTCCAGCCAGCCTTCCAGCCAGTGAATGTTGTAGTCACCGGTCTGCACGGCGGGCGCGCCCATCAGTTCGCGGAAAAGCGGCACGGTTGTATCGACACCATCCACGATCAGTTCGCCCAAGGCACGGTTCAAACGCGCCAGCGCCTCGGGGCGGTCGCGTCCATGCACGATCAGCTTGGCGATCAGGCTGTCGTAGTAGGGCGGGATCCGGTAGCCGTCATAGAGGGCCGAATCCATCCGCACACCCAGCCCACCGGGGGCGTGGTATTGGGTGATCCGTCCGGGCGAGGGCGCGAAATTTGGCAGCTTCTCGGCGTTGATCCGCACCTCGATCGCGTGGCCGTTCACCTGCAGATCTTCTTGCGCGAAGGACATGGGCAGGCCGGATGCGACGCGGATCTGTTCGCGCACCAGATCAACACCGAAGATCGCCTCGGTGACGGGATGTTCGACCTGCAGACGGGTATTCATCTCGATGAAGAAGAATTCGCCATCCTCATAGAGAAACTCGATCGTGCCTGCGCCCTCATAGCCGAGGTCGGCCACGGCCTTGGCGCAGGTCGCGCCGATTTCAGCGCGCAGTTCGGGGCTGATGGTTGGGCCGGGGGCTTCTTCCAGCACCTTCTGGTGGCGACGTTGCAGGGAACAGTCGCGTTCGCCCAGATGCACGGCCCGGCCACGACCGTCGCCGAAAACCTGCACTTCGATATGGCGGGGCGTTCCGAGGTATTTCTCGATGTAGACTTCGTCGTTGCCAAAAGCGCCCTTGGATTCGGAGCGCGCGGTGCGAAACGCGGTTTCCAGTTCATCCGCCGAGCGGGCCAACTTCATGCCACGCCCACCGCCGCCCGCGGTTGCCTTGATGATGACCGGAAAGCCCATGTCGGCGGCGACCGCCTTTGCCGTTTCGAAATCCGGAACGCCACCATCGGAGCCCGGCACGCAGGGCACGCCAAGCGCCTTCATGGTGTCCTTGGCGGTGATCTTGTCGCCCATCATGCGGATATGCGCCGCCGAGGGACCGATGAACTTGATCCCGTGATCTTCCACGATCTGCACGAAGCTCGCGTTTTCGGACAGAAAGCCATAACCGGGGTGGATCGCCTCGGCCCCGGTGATCTCACATGCCGAGATGATGGCAGGCACCGACAGGTAGCTTTGCATGGAGGACGGCGGGCCGATGCAAATCGCCTCGTCCGCCATGCGCACGTGCATGGCATCGGCATCGGCGGTCGAATGAACGGCAACGGTGCGCACGCCCATTTCGCGCGCGGCGCGGATGACGCGGAGGGCAATTTCGCCCCGGTTGGCAATCAATATCTTGGAGAACATCAGCTTTATCCGATGATCATCAGGGGGGCGCCGAATTCGACCGGCGCGCCATCTTCGACCAAAATGCGTTTCACGGTGCCAGCGCGGGGGCTGGGGATCTGGTTCATGGTTTTCATGGCTTCCACGATCAGGAGGGTCTGACCCTCGGACACCTTGTCACCGACAGCCACGAAAGCGGGGGTGCCGGGTTCGGATTGCATGTAGATGGTGCCGACCATGGGCGACGTGACTGCGCCGGGGTCTTGTGCGGGATCTTCGGGGGCCGCGTAGGCGGTGGCAGCCGGCGCCGAGATGGCCGGAGCCGCCATGGCGGGCATTTGCGGCGCAGCAAGTGCGGGGGCCTGCATGATCTGCCGGGAGACGCGGACATTCAAGCTGTCGGCATCGCCATAGTCGCGCTTGACGTGCAGTTCCGTCAAATTGTTCTCGTTCAGCAGTTCGGCCAGCGCCTTGATGAAAGCCACGTCCGTCTCATGGGTCTTGTTGCTCATGATTGTCCTCGCATCCCTTCAGTCGTTCTTAGGGCCCCGGCCCCGGTTTTCGCGTTCTATACTGCACCCAAGGGGCGGGGGAAAGCGCGGTGACCGGGAAAACGCACGCGGGCCTTCCCCCGCCCGAACGGGGGTCTGCACAAAATCAGGGCAAATGCAGATTGGCGGCGTCGAAAAGCGATGTTCAGGAATTTACCGTTTGATAAAAAATTTGACCCGTGCCAGCCTTTCCAAGAACGGAAATGTCATTCGGTCACGGGAGAGGTCCATGACGAACAGCCCCTACACCCCCGGTATCGCGCCCGCCCGGCTGGACGCGGATACGCTGGCCGGGAATTTCACTGATCTGCATCATCCGCTGGATGATCATGCGGCATTGGTGGCCGCCGACAGGTGTTATTTTTGCCACGACGCGCCGTGTATCACGGCATGCCCGACGGATATCGACATCCCGCTTTTCATCCGGCAGATCACCACGGGCATGCCCGACGCGGCGGCGAAAACCATTCTGGACCAGAATATTCTGGGTGGTATGTGCGCCCGTGTCTGTCCGACCGAAACGCTGTGCGAACAGTCCTGCGTTCGCGAAATGGCCGAAGGCAAGCCGGTGTTGATCGGGCAATTGCAGCGATACGCCACCGATACGTTGATGGCCAAGGGTGTGCATCCTTTTGCGCGGGCGGCAGCGACCGGCAAGCGCGTTGCGGTTGTGGGCGCGGGCCCTGCGGGGTTGGCGTGTGCGCACCGGTTGGCGATGAAGGGTCACGACGTGGTCATGTTTGACGCGCGGCCCAAGGGCGGTGGCCTGAACGAATATGGGATCGCGGCCTACAAGGCGGTGGGCGGGTTTGCCGAGGCCGAGGTCGACTGGTTGCTGCAGATTGGCGGCATCGAGGTGAAGACCGGGCAGGCGCTGGGTCGTGACGTGACGCTGGACGGGTTGCAGGCCGCGTTCGACGCCGTGTTTCTTGGCATGGGTCTGGCGGGGGTGAATGCCCTTGGCACCCCCGGCGAAGACAAGGCCGGTGTGCTGGATGCCGTCGGTTTCATTGAGGATTTGCGGCAGGCCGACGATTTGGCGGCCCTGCCTGTCGGGCGGAATGTGGTGGTGATCGGTGGCGGGATGACGGCGATTGATGCGGCCGTGCAGTCCAAATTGCTGGGCGCGGAAACCGTGACGGTCCTGTATCGGCGGGGACGCGAAAAGATGCCTGCCAGCCGTTATGAGCAGGATCTGGCGGCGTCCAAGGGCGTGCGCTTCATCTTCAACGCGATGCCGTTGGAGGCGGTCGGGAACGGATCGGTTATCGCGTTGCGCGCCGAATACACCGCCGATACCGGCAACGGATTGCAGCCGACGGGGGAGGTGTTCGAACTGCCTGCCGACATGGTGCTGAAGGCCATTGGTCAGACGCTGGACGGTGCGCCCACGGGCGTTGCGCTGACGGGCGGCAAAATCGCCGTGACGGGCGCAGGCCGCACCAGCGCAAAGGGCGTCTGGGCCGGGGGGGATTGTGCCGCCGGTGGTGAAGACCTGACGGTGACTGCGGTGGCGGAAGGCCGCGACGCGGCCGAGGACATTCATCGGGAGTTGATGGCATGAATGGCCTGAGGACGCTTGCGGCGGCGGCGTTCCTGATGCCCGGGGCTGCCTTTGCCTGCGGGCCGGAGGTGGGGGCCGGATATGACGCGATGGACGCGGCGGCATGGGATCGGTTGGCGGTGTCAGCCTATCTGAGTGTCGATGAGCTTCGCGCCGCTTACGGAGAGATCAGGGCCGCGCAGGCAGATCTGAACGGTGATGGTCAAACCGAGATCTGTATCGAGGCGAATACCAGCGCCACCTGTTCGATGGGGGTCGCGGTCTGCCTGTTTCTGGTCCTTGGCCCCGCGCCCGAACGCGCCGTGCTGCTTGAGACCGCGGCGCATCGGCTGGTTGCCGATGATGAGGCGGGCCTCATGAACGATTGGGCGGTGTTGCGGACAGAGACCGACACCGGCGACGGGACAAACATGACCCAATACATCTTTAATCCATCGCTTGGCCGGTACGATCAGGTGGCCACGGGCCCCAAAGCGGAGAATTGATCATGGCAGACCTCAGTTCCAATTTTCTTGGTATCAAATCGCCCAACCCGTTCTGGCTGGCCTCGGCACCGCCGACGGACAAGGAATACAACGTCGTGCGCGCGTTCAAGGCGGGGTGGGGCGGCGTCGTGTGGAAGACGCTGGGCGAAGATCCCAACGTGGTGAACGTGAACGGCCCGCGCTATGGCGCGGTCTATGGTGCCGATCGGCGATTGCTGGGCATGAACAACATCGAGTTGATCACCGATCGCCCGCTGGAGGTGAACCTGCGGGAGATCAAGGCGGTCAAGGCGGCGTGGCCCGACCGGGCGATGATCGTGTCGCTGATGGTGCCGTGCGAGGAAGAAAGCTGGAAACGCATTCTACCGCTGGTCGAGGATACCGGCGCTGATGGGATCGAGCTGAACTTTGGCTGCCCGCATGGGATGTCCGAGCGTGGCATGGGTGCCGCCGTGGGGCAGGTTCCCGAATACATCGAAATGGTGGCGCGCTGGTGCAAGCAGACGACGCGGATGCCGGTGATCGTAAAGCTGACGCCGAATATCACGGATATCCGGTATCCCGCACGTGCGGCGAAAAGGGGCGGGGCGGATGCCGTCAGCCTGATCAACACGGTGTCGTCGATCACGTCGGTCAATCTGGATACGATGAGCCCGGAACCATCGATCGACGGCAAGGGGAGCCATGGCGGCTATTGCGGCCCGGCGGTGAAGCCGATCGCGCTGAACATGGTTGCCGACATCGCGCGCGATCCTGAAACGGCCGGGATGCCGATCTCGGGTATCGGCGGGGTGACGACGTGGCGCGATGCGGCCGAGTTCCTGAGCCTTGGGGCGAGCAATGTGCAGGTCTGCACGGCGGCGATGACGTATGGCTTCAAGATCGTGGAGGAGATGAAGACAGGCCTGTCCCAGTGGATGGACGAAAAGGGCTATGCTTCGATTGATCAGGTGGTTGGCCGTGCGGTGCCGAACGTGACCGACTGGCAGTACCTGAACCTGAACTACGTCACCAAGGCGCGGATCAGCCAAGATGACTGCATCAAATGCGGACGCTGCTACGCGGCGTGCGAAGACACCAGCCATCAGGCGATCTCGATGAGCGCGGACCGCGTGTTCGAGGTGATCGACGCGGAATGCGTGGCGTGCAACCTGTGCGTCAACGTCTGCCCGGTGCAGGATTGCATCACGATGGAGCGCCTTCCGGCGGGCACCGTGGATGCGCGCACCGGCAAGGTGGTCAGCGATGAGTACGCCAACTGGACGCAGCATCCGAACAATCCGTCAGCGAAGGCGGCAGAGTAACACGTTCGCCACGGGCAAGGCGCGTGTGGCGAACGATGCGCGGAAAAGACGGCGCCCGAACCTGCGGCGATCAAGGTTGGGCGGCTGCTCGCCATTGACCCGGCCGGGTCAGGGGGCCAGAAGCTTGGTGAAAAGCGTGCGCAAGAAAGCCTCGGCCTCGGCATAGGGGTCGCGATCAGGCCCCAGAACGGCCTGAACCTGGACGTCGAAGTCGGCGTAATGCTGGGTGAGCGCCCAGATCGAGAAAATCAGATGATGCGGGTCCACGGCGGCGATCTTTCCCGCATCGGCCCACGCGCGAAGGACGACCGCCTTGTCATCGACCAGCCCTTTGAGATCGGTGGCCAGCGCGGTCTGCATCCGGGGTGCGCCTTGGACGATTTCATTTGCGAACAGGCGCGATTCCCGTGGGAAATCGCGGCTCATCTCCAGCTTGCGGCGGACGTATGCCAGAATCTCTTCGACCGGGTCGCCGTCCGGGTCCATTTCGCGCAGCGGGTCAAGCCAGGTTTCCATCAGCGTGCTGAGCAAGGTGATGTGAACGACCTCTTTCGACGGGAAGTAATAGAGGAGATTGGGTTTGGACAGGCCCGATTGGGTCGCGATCTGATCCAGCGTGGCGCCGCGAAACCCGTGTTGGGAGAAGACCTCCAATGCGGCGTCCAGAATGGTCTTGCGGTTCTTGCGCTGGATGCGCGTGCGGGGCGGGGTCATGTTCATCTTGTCAGCATGGCGGGGAAGGCGGGCGCGGGCAAGATGGCGCGGGCGCGGATTACCGCAGTGAACACGCGAACTTTCATCATTTGGCTTGCGGTCCCGGCCTGCTCGGTTTCAAGTCATTGACTGGCGCGGCACCTCTGCTAGCCTGATCTTGACCGGATGGTCAAACCGCAACACACACCCTTGCCCCCGGACCGATTGCCCCGGGCAGATAGCATATGGATGAGCCTCATGGCGCTTGACCGGTCTACACCGAACGATCTTTCGGCATTCTGGATGCCCTTCACCGCGAACCGCCAGTTCAAGAAGAACCCGCGCATGTTCGTGAGTGCCGACAAGATGCATTACAAAACCGCCGATGGGCGGTCGGTTCTGGATGGCACGGCGGGCCTTTGGTGCTGCAACGCCGGCCACAACAGCCCCCGGATCGTGGAAGCGATCCAGAAGCAGGCGGGCGAGTTGGATTATGCACCCGCATTCCAGATGGGTCACCCGGTGGCGTTCGAATTGGCCAACCGGTTGCGTGACATGGCGCCAGAGCCGTTCGAGCACGTGTTTTTCACCAATTCCGGGTCCGAGTCGGTCGAAACCGCCCTGAAGATCGCGATCGCATATCAACGTGCGATCGGACAGGGCACGCGCACCCGGCTGGTGGGGCGCGAGCGGGGCTATCACGGGGTCAACTTTGGCGGCATTTCGGTGGGGGGCATCGTCAACAACCGCAAATATTTCGGGACCCTGCTGGCTGGTGTCGATCACCTGCCACACACCCATATCAAGGAAAACGCATTCACCCGCGGTCAGCCGGAACATGGCGCGCATCTGGCCGATGAATTGGAGCGGATCGTGGCCCTGCATGGTCCCGAAACGATTGCCGCCGTCATCGTGGAGCCGATGGCCGGGTCAACCGGCGTGCTGTTGCCGCCCAAGGGCTATCTGCAACGCCTGCGTGACATCTGCACCAAGCATGGCATCTTGTTGATCTTCGACGAGGTCATCACCGGTTTCGGGCGGTTGGGATCAAGTTTTGCCGCCGAGCATTATGGCGTCATGCCCGACATGATCACCTGCGCCAAGGGCTTGACCAACGGCGTGATCCCGATGGGGGCCGTGCTGGCCACCAAGGAAATTCACGACGCCTTCATGCAGGGCCCCGAACACATGATCGAGCTGTTCCACGGCTATACCTATTCCGGCAACCCGATTGCATCGGCGGCCGGGGTCGCATCGCTGGAGACCTACAAGGAAGACGGCTTGTTCGAGCGGGCGGCCGCGCTGGCCCCCTATTGGGAAGATGCGCTGCATTCGCTGAAGGACCACCCGCACGTCATCGACATTCGCAACGAAGGTCTGATCGGCGCGGTGGAGTTGGAACCGATCGCGGGCGAGCCGACCAAGCGGGCCTTCAGTGCGTTTCTGGATTGCTACGATCATGACTGCCTGATCCGCACGACGGGGGACATCATCGCCATGTCGCCGCCCTTGATCATCGAGAAGGCGCACATCGATCAACTGATCGGGACGTTGGGCGACACGTTGAAGCGGATTGACTGAGCAACCAGCAAATATTGGGGATATCGGATGCCAGCACCCGGCGAGAACCTGAAGATCAACGGCGAACGGTTGTGGGACAGCCTGATGGAGATGGCCAAGATCGGGCCGGGGGTGGCGGGCGGCAACAACCGGCAGACCCTGACCGATGCCGATGGTGAAGGCCGCGCCCTGTTCCAGAGTTGGTGCGAGGCGGCCGGGTGTTCCATGGGGCTGGACCAGATGGGCAACATGTTCGCCCGTCGCGAGGGCACGGACCCCGACGCGCTGCCGGTCTATGTCGGGAGCCATCTGGATACTCAGCCCACGGGCGGCAAGTATGACGGGGTGTTGGGCGTGTTGGGCGGATTGGAGATTATCCGCTCGCTCAACGATCTGGGTATCAAGACCAAGCATCCGATTGTCGTGACCAATTTCACCAATGAGGAAGGCACCCGGTATGCGCCCGCGATGCTTTCGTCGGGCGTTTTTGCCGGGATCCACACGCAGGATTGGGCCTATGCCCGCACCGACGCCGAGGGGAAGACCTTTGGCGCGGAGTTGGCGCGGATCGGTTGGCGGGGCGAGGAGGCGGTTGGCGCGCGCAAGATGCACGCCTTCTTCGAACTGCATATCGAGCAAGGCCCGATTCTGGAGTCCGAGGGTGTCGACATCGGCGTGGTGACGCACGGGCAGGGCCTGAGCTGGACGCAGGTGACCATTACCGGAAAGGACAGCCACACCGGGTCGACGCCGATGCCGATGCGCAAGAATGCCGGGCTTGGCATGGCGCGGGTGCTGGAACTGGTGGACCAAATCGCATGGAGCCACGCGCCCCACGCCGTGGGTGCGGCAGGCCATATCGACGTCTACCCGAATTCGCGCAACGTAATCCCCGGCAAGGTCGTGTTCACCATCGATTTCCGGTCGCCTGATCTGGCCGTGATCGAGGATATGGAGGCACGCTTGCGGACCGATGCGCAGAAGATCTGCGATGACATGGGGCTGGGCGTTGCGTTCGAGAAGGTTGGCGGGTTCGATCCCGTGACCTTTGATACGGGGTGTGTGACGGCGATACGTGACGCGGCCACCCGTTTGGGTTATTCCCACCGCGACATCATCAGCGGTGCGGGGCATGATGCGTGCTGGATCAACCGGGTCGCCCCCACGGCAATGGTGATGTGCCCGTGCGTCGACGGCCTCAGCCATAACGAGGCCGAGGAAATCAGCCCGGAATGGGCCGCTGCGGGTGCCAATGTATTGTTCCACGCCGTCGTGGAAACAGCGGAGATTGTTGAGTGAAAAATTTGAAGAAAATCGCCTTGGGCCTTGCCTTGTTGAGCCTTGGTGCCTGCGTGACGCCAACGCCCGAGGGGGAATCCATCACGTTGCCGGAGGAGGTTCTGGCCCTTGTGGCTCCGGGGCAGGACATTACCACCGCGCGGATAGAGTCGGACGGGTGTTATTGGTATCTGTACGTCGGCCCGGTTGAAAGCACCTACATCCCGCTGTTCACGCGTGACGGGCGGATGATCTGCACCGTGGCGCAGGAGCAGATTGGCTAATCCAGATATGAGGGAATGACATGAGCAAGGTGATCAAGGGCGGCACCGTGGTGACCGCAGACCGTCAATGGAAGGCCGATGTGCTGATCGAGGGCGAGAAGATCGCGCAGATCGGCGAAAACCTGTCGGGCGACGAGGTGATCGACGCCGAAGGCGCCTATGTCATTCCCGGCGGGATCGACCCGCACACCCACCTTGAAATGCCCTTCATGGGCACGACGGCGGCGGAAACCTTCGAATCCGGGACCTTCGCGGCGGCGGCGGGTGGAACCACGATGCTGGTCGATTTCTGCCTGCCCGGTGCGGATGGCAGCCTGCTGCGCGCGATCGACGACTGGGACCGGAAATCGAAGGACCAGATCTGTGTGGATATCAGTTACCACATGGCGATTACCGGCTGGAACGAGAACATTTTCAATGAGATGGAGGCCGTCGTTAAAGAGCGCGGCATCAACACCTTCAAGCATTTCATGGCCTACAAGGGCGCGCTGATGGTGGAGGATGACGAGATGTATGCCTCCTTCAGGCGGTGTGCCGAATTGGGCGCGCTGCCGTTGGTGCATGCAGAAAACGGCGACATCGTGCAGGAGTTGCAGAACAAGTACCTTGCCGCAGGCGTGACCGGCCCCGAGGGGCACGCCTACAGCCGCCCGCCCGAGGTGGAGGGCGAAGCCGCAAACCGCGCCATCATGATCGCCGATGCCGCCGGGACGCCGCTTTACATCGTGCATGTGAGTTGCGAGCAGGCACACGAGGCCATTCGCCGGGCCCGCCAAAAGGGGATGCGGGTCTATGGTGAACCGTTGATCCAGCATTTGACGCTGGATGAGACTGAGTATTTCAACAAGGATTGGCAATACGCCGCACGCCGCGTGATGTCGCCGCCGTTCCGGTCCAAGGACCATCAAGATGGGCTGTGGGCAGGGCTTGCGGCGGGGTCGCTGCAGGTGGTGGCCACGGACCACGCGGCGTTCACCGATGCGCAAAAGCGGATGGGGCTGGATAATTTCACCACCATCCCGAACGGCACCGGCGGGCTTGAGGAACGGATGGCGATGCTGTGGACGCGCGGCGTTGAAACCGGGCGCCTGACGCCGGAGGAGTTCGTGGCCGTGACGTCATCGAACATCGCCAAGATCCTGAACATCTATCCGATGAAGGGTGCGATCGTGCCGGGAGCCGACGCCGATGTGGTGGTTTGGGACCCGACGATCACCAAGACGGTGTCGGTCAGCACCCAAAAATCCATCATCGATTACAACGTGTTCGATGGCATGCAGGTGACGGCGCAACCGCGTTACACCCTGAGCCGGGGCGATGTGGTCTGGGCCTATGGGCAGAATTCGCAGCCGCAACCGGGGCGTGGGAAGTTCGTGCGCCGCAACGCCTTTGCCAGCGCGTCACAGGCGTTGAGTAAATGGAAGGCGCTGAACACCCCAAGGAAAATCGCGCGCAATCCGCTGAACATTCCGAGCGGGGTGTGATGGCTGCGGACGATGAAGTGAACGTTGCCTTGCAAGCCCCTGTTATCGAGGCGAAAAACCTTGATCTCACCTTTGATGCCAATGACGGACCGATACAGGCGCTGTCGAACGTCAACCTGACGATCAACAAGGGCGAGTTCGTCAGCTTCATCGGGCCTTCGGGCTGCGGCAAGACCACGTTCCTGCGGGTAGTGGCGGCGTTGGAGCAGCCCACGAGCGGCAGCGTGACGGTCAACGGGATGACCCCGGACGAGGCGCGGCGCAACCGCGCCTATGGCTACGTGTTTCAGGCGGCGGGCCTGTACCCGTGGCGGACCATCGAGAAGAACATCAAGCTGCCACTGGAGATCATGGGGTTTGACCGGGCCGAGCAGAATAGGCGCGTGAAGAACGTTCTGCAACTTGTTGATCTTGAAGGGTTTGGAAACAAATTTCCTTGGCAGTTGTCAGGCGGAATGCAGCAACGCGCATCGATCGCGCGGGCGCTGGCGTTCGATGCGGATCTGCTGCTGATGGACGAACCCTTTGGTGCGCTGGACGAGATCGTGCGCGATCACCTGAACGAGCAGTTGCTGGCGTTGTGGGCGCGGACGGAAAAGACCATCGGCTTTGTCACGCATTCCATCCCCGAGGCGGTCTATCTGTCGACCAAGATCGTGGTGATGTCGCCGCGACCCGGACGGATCACGGATATTATTGAAAGCGACCTGCCGCGCGACCGCCCGCTGGATATCCGCGACAGCCCGGAATTTCTGGCGATTGCGCATCGGGTGCGCGACGGACTGCGGGCGGGGCATGCCTATGACGATGCGTAGGGGCCGCCGGGGATGAGCTTGGCATTCTATCTTTGGCTGGGGGCCTCGATGGTGGTTTTCCTGACCGCGACGACCAGCATCCGCGCCTATGTCGGGCAAGATCGGCTTTGGATGCTGATTGGAGGGCTGATGCTGTATACGCTTGGCAACCTGATCATGGTGCGCCTGATGCGTGAAAGCGGGATGGCGATCGCCATTTCGCTGTCGGCGGTGATCCAGTTGTTGATGGCGACGGCGGTTGCGGTCGCGGTGTTCGGCGAACGTCCGACGGCCGTGCAGATGGCGGGAATTGCGTTGGGTGTGGTGGCGGTGGCGTTGATAGTGTGGCCCGCGCGGGGGCAGGGGTGATGCGGTCCGTGATCCCGGTGTTGACGGTTGTGGCCGTGATCGTGGCGATCTGGTTTGCGGGCAGCATTGGAATGAACCGTGCATGGACCGTCGATCAGGCCGAACGGCGGGGGCTGGAATTGAGCGCCGCCGATATCATTGCGGATACCTTGCGGCAGGAACGCCCGGTGCTGCCGACGCCCGCGCAGGTCATGGCTGAATTATGGGCCACCACGGCGGGAGAGCCGGTGTTTCGGGAGCGGCGCGGCCAGATGCAAGGCAACCCGCGCAGCCTGTTCTTTCACGCGTGGCAGACGCTGGCGCCGACGATGCTTGGGTTCGTGATGGGAACGCTTGCGGGGATCTTGCTGGCGGTGGGGATCGTGCACAACCGGGCGATGGATCTGGGGGTGATGCCTTGGGCAATCGCCAGCCAGACCATTCCGATTCTGGCGGTGGCCCCGATTGTCATCGTGGTGCTGAACGCGGTTGGGTTGGAGGGGTTGGTTCCCAAATCGCTGATCTCGGCCTACCTGTCGTTCTTTCCGGTCGTCGTCGGGATGGTGAAGGGGTTGCGCAGCCCCAACGCCATGGATCTGGACCTGCTGCGGACCTATTCGGCCAGCAACGCGCAGACGCTGTGGAAATTGCGGCTTCCGGCCTCGGTGCCGTATCTGTTCACGTCGCTCAAGGTCGGGATCGCGGCGGCGCTGGTCGGGACCATCGTGGCGGAACTGCCAACGGGCGCGCGATTTGGGTTGGGCGCGCGGTTGCTGACGGGCAGTTATTACGGGCAGACGATCCAGATCTGGTCGGCCCTGTTCATGGCGGCGATCTGCGCGGCCTGTCTGGTCGCATTGCTGAGCGCGGCAGAGCGGGCGACGACCCGGCGAATGGGGTTGGGCCGATGAGCGTTGGCCTTGCACCCGTTCGCCAGCGATGGATCTGGCCCGCGCTTGGCGCGAGCGTGGTGGTCATCGCGGCCATATACGACGTGCGGCTTGGCATCATCATGGGCGTCTGGTTGGGGGCATGGGCCGTCAACGGATGGCTTGCGGGCGCGGCACGTGGCACGGGCGTGCGGGTGATGGTGCCGCTGATCTTCGGCACGACGTTGCTGGCGCTATGGGAGATCACGGTCGGGCTATATGACGTCTCACCCATCATCTTGCCCGCGCCATCTTTGATCGTGGCGCAATTCGCGGTGTCGACCGATGTGCTGTGGGCCGATTTTCAGCAGACCATCCTGAAGGGGGCGCTGGCCGGTTACGTGATTGGCTGCGGCGCGGCGGTGTTGGTGGCGCTTGCGGTGGATCGGTCCATGTTCCTGCAACGGGGCGTGCTGCCGGTGGGAAATTTCATTGCCGCCCTGCCGATCGTGGGCACCGCGCCGATCTTGGTCATGTGGTTCGGTTTCGGGTGGCAATCCAAGGCGGCGGTGGTCGTGGCGATGGTGTTTTTCCCCATGCTGGTGAACACGGTGCAGGGGTTGAAGGCGTCGGGCGCGATGCAGCGCGACCTGATGCACACCTATGCGGCCAGCTATTGGCAGAGCCTGTTCAAGCTGCGCCTGCCAAATGCCTTGCCCTTTATCTTCAACGGGTTGAAAATCTGCACAACGCTTGCGCTGATCGGTGCAATCGTGGCGGAGTTTTTCGGCTCTCCCACGGTGGGGATGGGCTTTCGGATAAAAATCGAGGTGGGGCGTTTGGCCATGGATATGGTCTGGGCATCCATCTTTGTGGCGGCGCTGGCGGGCACGGGTTTTTACGGGCTGGTGGCGTTGATCGAGCGGTGGCTGACATTCTGGCATCCGTCCCAAAGACGGCGCTGAGACAGTAATAACGGTTCCAACCTGGAGGAAGACCAATGAAGAAGACGATCACGACCGCACTGGCCCTTGGCCTTGCAAGCGGTGGCATGGCGCACGCGGACGCCCATGCCGATTCGGTGACATTGCAGTTGCAGTGGGTCACCCAAGCCCAGTTCGCGGGCTATTACGTGGCGCTTGAGAACGGATACTACGACGAGGAAGGCCTGAACGTGACCATCCAGCCGGGCGGCCCGGACATTGCGCCGCCGCAGGTTCTGGCCGGTGGCGGGGCCGATGTGATGCTGAACTGGATGCCATCGGCGTTGGCCGCACGCGAGCGGGGGCTTCCGGTGGTGAACATCGCGCAGCCATTCGTGCGGTCGGGCCTGATGCTGACCTGCTGGGCGGACAGCGGCATCGTGGAACCCGCCGATCTGGCGGGTCACACCGTAGCGCATTGGTTCTTCGGCAACGAATACCCGTTCCTCAGCTGGATGAGCCAGCTTGGCATCGGTGTCGATGGTGGTGACGACGGCGTGACCCTGTTGCAGGCCGGTTTCAACGTCGACCCCCTTTTGCAGCGGCAGGCCGATTGCATCTCGACCATGACGTATAACGAATACTGGCAGATCATTGATGCCGGTGTCACACCTGAGGAACTGGTGACGTTCAAGTATGAGGATTATGGCGTCGCGACACTGGAAGATGGCATCTGGGCGTTGGAAGAGAATCTGTCTGACCCCGAGTTCGTGGACCGTATGGTGCGTTTCGTGCGCGCCTCGATGCGCGGATGGGCTTGGGCCGCTGAGAACCCCGATGATGCGGCGATGATCGTGCTGGATTACGACGAGACCGGCGCCCAGACCGAAGAGCATCAGCTGCGCATGATGGGCGAAATCGCCCTGCTGGTCGCGGGTGGTGACGGATCCTTGGATGAAGCGGCCTATGCCCGGACCGTGTCGACATTGCTGGCGGGTGGGTCTGATCCGGTGATCAGTGCCGAGCCGCAAGGCGCGTTCACCCACGTGATCACTGACGCGGCGCTGGCGAACTGAGCCACGTTTGATCCGACGACCCTGCCCGGGCGCGCAAGCCGCGCCCGGGCTTTTTTGTTCTTTGCACATTGCCGCCCGAGCGTTCACTCAATTTTGTCGCTTTTGGTGGACAAGCTGGGATCCGAAAGAATCGCATAATTATCAGCCGACAAACCGGATTGCAGACCCATGCCACTTATCGATGTCGTCAACGGATCAAGCACCACGTACCCGACCAGCGGGCTGGCCTTGGGCGTGAACAGCACATTCACGATCAATGCGGGCTTCTTTCAGGTGATCGTCGACGACGACGATTTCGTCTTCAACGGCGACCAGATCGTCAACGAAACGCCGGATGACCTGAACCAGACGACCAATATCGGCGGGGCCGATCTGGCCATTGCCTATGATTACTCGTTTCTGGCCCGCTCGGGTGGAACGACTTATGAATTTGCCATCATCGATGTGGATGCCAATGGCGACGGCAATTTCGGCGACGGGACGCTTGGCGGCGCCGATGCGGGCGAACAAGTCTATTATATTGCGGTTCTTGGCCCAAGTGTGCCTGTCATTCCGCCCGGTGGCGCCACGTTCCGTATTGTCGATAACGTTGCGGACAACACCCGGCAGAACTTTGATCAATTCATCTGCTTTGCCAGCGGAACGCGCATCTTGACCGCGTCGGGCGAACGGCCGGTCGAGACATTGCGCCCGAATGACATGGTCTGGACAGCCGATAACGGATGGCAGCCGCTGCGCTGGCATGGACGGCGCAGCGTGCGTACGCTGCCGGGGGACGGGCCGGTGCGTATCAGGGCGGGGGCATTGGGGAACACGCGCGATCTGATCGTATCGCCCCAGCACCGCATGGTTGCGGCGGGGCCAGCGGTGACATTGGCTTTCGGAACCGAGGAGGTGCTGGTTGCCGCCCTCCATCTGGTTGACGGGCAGTACATCACGGTCGAAGCCGCCGGGCAGGTCACCTACCATCATCTCTTGTTCGATCGTCACGAAATCATCTTTGCCGAAGGCATTGCCAGCGAAAGTTTTCATCCCGGCGTGCAGGCGGAGGAGTTGCTGACGATGGCGCAGCGGACGGAAATCAGACAATTGATGCCAGCCGCGTTTCAGCAAGGTGTGGGTGGGGATCATACCTTGTCCCGCCCCTGTGTGCGCCGGGCGGAGGCGGCGATCTTGCGGCAAATGGTGGCCGCGCGACAGCATTGGCCCATCGTCGCCTGCGTGCCAAATCAAGTTGCGAAGGCGGCCTGAACCGTGACACCTTTGCCGCGTATCCGCCAGCCGTCAGGCCGGATGGCAGGCGTGGGGTGCGCTGTTGGCGACCCCAAGGTGGGTTCCAAGGCTGGGATGTGGTCTTGAGCCAAGGCCAATCACGCGCGCCAACCACACCGGATCATGGGCGGGGCATGTCGGCAGCAGATGTCGAGGATCCGGGTGCTAGACCCGCTTGTCCAACCGCGATTGGGTGGGGTCGACGGGGGGAACAAACCCGATCGACAGAAAGGTGTTGCGTCCGTCGCCATCGCTGACGTGGCGGGTATCAAGCGCCTGCACGTCCGCACCCTTGATCACATGGGGCGCGCCGGGTGCCGTGCTTGTCGGTGTTGGATAGAGGCTGGGTGATGTGGCGAAGATGTTCATTGGGAACCCGGCTGCAAGCTGTGTTGAGGCCTTAGTTCCTTAACGACCCCTAAATGTCACGCCCCTGCGTGAACGGCTGGTTAACAGATTGCTTGCCGAATTTACCATCTGATGCTTAGCGCATTGGCAAGGCTTGAAAATTCTGTAAAGTTTATGTCAGATTTTGTGATCATGGGAGAATGGTTCATGCCGCCCGCAGTACCACCGCCGCGCTATTTGCAGCGCACCGGCAGCAGGATTCGCGAACGTCGGCTGATGCAGGGGTTGCGGCAGGCCGATGTGGCGGGGCGGGCGGGTATTTCGGCCAGCTACTTGAATCTGATCGAGCATAACCGCCGCCGGATTGGTGGCAAGTTGTTGATCGCGATCGCGCGGGCATTGGACGTTGAGCCGACGCTGCTGTCCGAAGGGGCCGACGCGACCCTTGCGGATGTGCTGTTTCGTGCGGCGCAAGGCGGGCACGTCGGGACGGGGACGGCCCCTGAAGTCGAGATGATTGATGCGCTTTCGGGTCGCTTTCCGGGGTGGACCGATCTGATTGCCGCGCAGCAAAAACGGATCACCGGACTTGAGGCGCTGGTTGACGCGCTGCGCGACCGGCTGAGCCACGATCCGGTACTGGCGGAGACGATGCACGAAGTGCTGTCAACGGTGGCGGCGATCCGGTCCACCGCCGATATTCTGGTGCGCGAGCCAAACCTTGAGGCGCCGTGGCGCACGCGGTTCCATCGGAACCTGCACGAGGAGGCCGAGCGCCTGTCGATCCGGGCCACCGCCATGCTGGCCCATTTCGAGGATGCAACGCCGCGCGGCGACGGCCCCGCGACCCCGTTGGAAACCGTCGAGGCGATGTTCGATGCCGCCGGGCATCATTTTCCGGCAATCGAAACCGGCGGCAAGGCGGCGATCCTGCGGGTGCTGGAACGCGCCGCCGGTATGGAGGACAGTGTCACCCGCGATTTGGCCGCGCAGATGTTGACCGCCTACGCGCAAGATGCCGCGCGCCTGCCATTGGCCGAAATCATGCCAGCGGCGGCGGCGGTGGATTTTGCCCCCGAACGGCTGCTTCATATGGGGCAGGGGGATGCGGCGCTGGTGTTGCGTCGGTTGGCCAGCTTGCCGCGTGCGCCCGATGGCAGCGGCGCACCCGAGGTAGGGCTGGCCATATGCGACGGTTCGGGGGCGTTGTTGTTCCGGCGGCGCGTGGCGGGTTTTGCCATTCCGCGTTTTGGCGCCGGCTGTCCGCTATGGCCGCTTTACGGCGCGCTGAACCGCCCCGGACAACCCATTGTCGCGGTTCTGGATATGCCGGGCGGTGGGCAGTTTCAGGCATGGTCCGTCAGCCAGCCAGCGGAACTGGTTGGGTTCGGTGCGACACCCGTCATGCGCGCCACAATGTTGGTGCGCGCCATTGATGACCCCGCGCACGACCCCGCCGCGCCGACCATTGCCGCAGGTCCGGGGTGTCAGGTCTGTGCGCGCACCGCGTGCACGGCGCGGCGTATCATCGGGCCGGGTGGCTGACGGGGTGGCCAAGGGCCGGTCCGAAATCGCCCATTGCCTAAATTCCGGGCAAACTGCAGACTGATCCGATCCGGAGGAGGATAGCCATGCCCGGTCGGGTGCTGTTGGTCGAGGACGAGACAAACATCATGGAGGCCATCGGCTTTCTGCTGTCGCGCGACGGCTGGGCCGTAAACGGGCATGGAAACGGGGCCACCGCGCTGGAGGCGATTGCCCGGTTGGCGCCCGATGTGCTGGTCTTGGACATGATGCTGCCGGGGCGGTCGGGTCTGGATATCCTGCGCGACCTGCGTGCCGATCCCAAGACGGAGCACCTTCCGGTGCTGATGCTGACCGCAAAGGGACAGATACGGGATCGCGACATGGCGCTGGCGCTGGGGGCCAATGCGTTCCTGACTAAGCCCTTTGCCAATGCCGAATTGGTCGAGACCTTGCGCAGCATGGCCAGAACCGCCAATCTCGACGATGTCGCGCGCGGCGGCGGCGCCGCCTGACGCGCCCCGCACCAAGCTGAGGGGACGACGGCCATGGCCAAGCGCCTGTTTCTGGAACGCCGCACCTACCGCCGGAACCGGTTGCAAGATGCCGCCCGGTTGATGCCTGTGCTGGGCGCGCTGTTGATCTTTGGGCCTGCGTTCATCCGGGGGTCGAACCCGGCCGACGATGCCGGGCTGTCGGCTTGGCTGATCTATTTCATGATCATCTGGCTGGGCTTGATCGTGTTGACGGCCATCGTGGCGCGTGCCCTTGGCAGTATGGGGGGCACAGATCAACCGCCCGAAGGAGATCGCGCGCCCGATGCTTAGTTTCGACGGCCTTGTCGCGGTTTGCGTGATTTACGTGGCCGGCCTTTTCGGGGTGGCCTTTCTGGCCGAAAAGCGGGCGGCCGAAGGCAAGGGCCGTTGGCTGAGCAGCCCCGTTACCTACACCTTGTCGCTGTCGATCTACGCGACGGCATGGACGTTCTATGGTGCCGTAGGCTCGGCGGCGCGGACCGGGTTGGAGTTTTTGACGATCTACCTTGGTCCGACGCTGGTTTTTGTCGGCTGGTTCTGGCTGTTGCGCAAGATGGTGCGGATCGGCCGAGCGCAGCGCATCACCTCGATCGCCGACATGATCAGTTCGCGTTACGGAAAATCGGGGGGGCTGGCGGCGTTGGCCACGGTCTTGATGGTGGTGGGGGCCACACCCTACATCGCGTTGCAGTTGCAATCGGTCACCTTGTCGTTTTCGGTGTTTGCAAGCTCTGGCGCGCTGGGCCAGCCCGACGCCGAAAGCACGGCCACATGGGTCGCGGCGGGCCTTGCACTCTTCACCATCATCTTCGGCACCCGGTCTCTCGATGTGAACGAGCGGCATCCGGGGCTGGTTTCGGCGATCGCGTTGGAGGCAATCGTGAAGCTGGCTGCGTTGCTGGCGGTGGGGGCCTATGCGGTCTGGGGCGTCGCGAACGGCCCGTCGGACATGCTGGCGCGGATCGCGGCCAGCCCGCTGTCGGAGATTGAATGGAACGGCGCGCGATGGTTGGGCCTGACGATGCTGTCGGCGGCGGCGATCTTGTGTCTGCCGCGCATGTTTCAGGTTCTGGTGGTCGAAAACGCGGATGAACGGCATCTGGCGACGGCCAGTTGGGCCTTTCCGCTGTATCTCTTGTTGCTGAGCCTGTTCATCGTACCGATCGCGGTCATCGGTCTGGACCTGCCGGCAGCGGGCGGCAACCCGGACCTTTTCGTGCTGACCGTGCCGCTGTCGCAAGGCAAGGACGGGCTGGCGTTGTTCGTGTTTCTGGGCGGGTTTTCGGCGGCGACATCCATGGTGATCGTTGCGGCGCTGGCGCTGTCGACGATGCTGTCGAACCATATCATCGTGCCGTTGTGGATACGGGCCACCCAAGGCGACCGCCCCCGGTCGGGCGATATGCGGCGCGTGGCGCTGACGGCGCGGCGATTGTCGATCGGCGCGGTCTTGTTGCTGGGGCTTGCCTATTACCGGATGTCGGGCGGGCGCGATGCGCTGGCCGATATCGGATTGATCAGCTTTCTGGGCGTGGCGCAGGTGTTGCCCGCATTGCTGGGGGGCATCTTGTGGCGTGGGGCGACGCGGGTCGGTGCGGCACTTGGCATCGGGGCCGGTTTCGCGGTCTGGGGCTGGCTGCTGTTGTTGCCGAACGTGGCAGAGACGGGCGGCGTGATGCTGTCCATCATGTCCGAGGGGCCATTCGGTATTGGCTGGCTCAACCCCGTGACACCGTTGGGGTTGCAGGCGACCGACCCTTTGCTGACGGCGATGATGTTGTCGCTTGGTGTCAATGTGCTGTTGTTCATCCTTGGGTCACTTTTCAGCTTTCCCAGCCCGCTGGAACGGCTGCAGGGGGCGCAGTTCGTCAATATTTATGATCACAGCAACACGCCGTCCGTATGGCGCGGCAGTGCGGGGACGGCTGATGACCTGCTCGTGATGGCACAGCGGATCTTGGGATCCGGTCGCGCGGGGCGCTTGTTTCAGGATGCTGCCTTGGGGCAGGGGCGCGACGGCGATCTGCCCGAACCGACCGCAGGGTTTCTGGAGCAGTTGGAGCGGGAATTGGCAGGCTCGGTGGGGGCGGCCACGGCGCATGCAATGGTGACGCAGATCACCGGCGGGGCATCGGTCAGCGTGCGCGACCTGTTGGCGGTGGCGGACGAGACCGCGCAGATCATGGAATATTCCAGCAAACTTGAGGCGAAATCGGCCGAGCAGGCCCAGACCGCCGCACGCCTGCGCGATGCGAACGCGAAGTTGACCCAACTGTCGGTGCAGAAAGACGCCTTCTTGTCCCAGATCAGCCACGAGTTGCGGACGCCGATGACCTCGATCCGGTCTTTTTCCGAGATATTGATGCAAGATGACGGGATGGACGCCACCGCCCGCGCCCGGTTTTCACAGATCATCCATGACGAGAGCCTGCGGTTGACGCGTTTGCTGGATGATCTGCTGGACCTGAGTGTGCTGGAAGACGGGCGCGTGACCCTGCATGAAGCGGAGGTGGAATTGGCCCAGATACTGGACCGGGCCATCTATGCCGCGGGCGCACAGGAGGCGGGTGGCAAGATCGCGATCCGCCGTGACCGGGGAGCCGAGGCGGTCATGCTGTGGACCGACGCCGACCGGCTGTCACAGGTTTTCATCAACCTGATCTCCAACGCGCAGAAATACTGTGACGCGGAGACGCCGGAACTGATGATCAGTGTGCATCATCGCCCCGGACGGATCGAGGTGGAGTTCGCGGATAACGGTCTGGGCATCCCTGCCCTGCAACAGGCCTTGATTTTCGAGAAGTTCGCCCGGCTGGAGTCCGCACAGGGCCGCCCCGGCGCCGGTCTTGGCTTGGCCATCAGCCGCGAAATCATGAGCCGTCTGGGCGGTGGATTGACCTATGTGCCGGGGGGTGCAGGAACCCGGTTCCGGGTGCGACTGCCAGCGAAAGCCCTGCGGGCTGCTTGAGGATTCCTTAACCAGTTCATTGCGATAACGGCGACGGGCGTAGCGGCGCGCCCGCGATTGCAGGGAGCGTCATGAGCGAACAGGCGGCCACACCCTCGGCCAAGGCGCGGATCGTGGCGGCACACCGGCGTGCCCCCGCCCCCAGTCGTGGTCGCTTGGCCGAACGGGCGTGGGACCGCACCTTGCGCCGGGCGGCAATGCCGTTCGACGGACTGGGCCTGCAACCGACGGCGTTGGCCGTTCAATGGGACCAACGGGTGGATGCGGTGACAGGCGCATTGCCAGCGCAGGGATTGGTCGTGATGCTGGAAGACAGCGCCGGGCGGCGCGGCGTGCTGGCAATGGATCATGGGATGATCGATGCGCTGGTCGAGGTGCAGACGACCGGCCGCGTTGATCCGCAACAGGGCCCGATACGGCCCATCACGAAGATCGATACTGCGCTCTGCCGTGATTTCATTGATCTGACCATGTCACATTTCGCGACCGAACAGGCGGCGGTGCCGGACCGCGACTGGCCTGATCGCATGGCCTTTGGCAGCACACTGCCCGACCGCCACAAGCTTGGACTGCTGTTGCCCGATCAAGCCTATCATATCTTCAGCGCCGATCTGACGTTCGGAGTTGGGGGGCGGGGTGGTCAGATGGTTCTGGCGTCGCCGGTCGACCGGAGTCTGATCAAGGTGGCTGCGGCGCATGCCCCGGCACCCGACGGGCCGTGGCGCGCGGCCGTGGCGCGGGTGTTGGCGGACACGGCCATCCCGCTCAACGTCATCTTGCTGCGCGTTACCCGACCGCTTGCCGTGATCGAGGGGATGAAGCCCGGTGACCTGATCCCGTTCGATGCCAGCGATCTGGGCGCAGTCCGGGTTGAGGACGCTCAGGGGCGGACGGTTTTCAACGGTCGACTTGGCCAGATCGGCGGCAAACGCGCCGTGCGACTTGGCAGCGGAGAGGGCGTCGTGTCCGATGCGCCCCGGCCCGCCGACGATGGTGGCGATCTGACCGATCATCCGCACACGCATTTGCCGAAACTGGGCACACACCCGGCCCTTGCCAAGACGCTGGACGCGCAGGCCGACGGCGGCTAGCGCCGGCACTGCAGATGGCGTTGCAAATCCCCGAACGGCGGGGCAGGGTCGGCGGATCAGCAAGGGGGCGGGACGAGTTTGGCCGACGCAAGGATATTTCGCGCGCAGGTGGCGCGGGGCGACATACTGACGGGGACGTTCATGAAGACGCCCGCCGTTGACGTACTGGAGGTGTTGATCCTTGCCGGGCTTGATTTCGTCTGCATCGATCAGGAGCATGCCGCGTTTGACCGCAGCACATTGAACACCTGCTGCGCCGTTGCGCGGGCGGCCAATTTCCCGATCCTTGTGCGTGTGCCAAGCGCCGCGCCCGATGGCATTCTTGCCGCGCTTGACCTTGGGGCCACGGGCATCGTCGTGCCGCATGTGATGGACGCCGAGATGGCAGCGCGCGTGGCCCGGCAAGCGCGCTTCGGTCATGGCGGGCGCGGCTATGCCGGGTCGACCCGGTGGGCCGGATTTGGCACCCAGACGATGCCCGATCTGTTGGCGCGCAGTCAGCGCGAGACGCTTGTAATTGCGCAGATCGAAGACCCCGAAGCGGTCGAGCAGGCCGAGGCGATCGCCGCGACCGACGGGATCGATGCGCTCTTTCTTGGACCCGCCGACCTGACCGTGGCCTATGGCCATGACACGCAGCCGAACGCGGCGCTGGATGCCGCGACGGCGCGGGTTGGCGCGGCGGCCAAGGCGGCAGGCAAGGCCTATATGACGTTCGTGGCCGATGCAGCCGGAGCGCAGGATCGCGCGGCGCATGGTTTTACCGTATTTTTCGTGGCATCGGAACATGCCTGGATGCTAAGCGGCGCACGCGCCGCAATTGCCGGAGTGAAAGCGATATGAAATTTGTTCGATACGGTGCCCCCGGGGCCGAGAAGCCCGGCGTGATCGATGCCGACGGGCAGTTGCGCGACCTGTCGGGGCAGGTTTCTGACCTGTCGGGCGACGTGCTGACGCGACTGGAGACGCTGACGGCAGACGGCCCCGTTGTTCCCGGCAACCCGCGCCTTGGGCCCCCTGTGGGTGGCACGCGCAAGATGGTCTGCATCGGGCGCAACTATGCCGATCATGCTGCGGAAACCGGGTCCGAGCTGCCACCGGAACCGTTGATCTTCATGAAGGCGACCAGCGCGATGCAGGGCCCGAATGACCCGGTTGTCATCCCCCGGGACGCCACCAAAGTGGATTGGGAGGTTGAATTGGGCGTCGTCATCGGCCTCCCCGCGCGCTACGTATCCGAAGCGGACGCGCTGTCGCATGTCGCGGGCTATTGCATCGTGAACGACGTGACGGAACGGCATTGGCAGAAACATCGTGCCGGCCAATGGACCAAGGGCAAGAGCCCTGACACCTTCGGCCCGACCGGCCCTTGGCTGGTCACGCCGGACCTTGTCGGAGATCCGCAGGCGCTGGACCTGTCGCTGTGGGTGAACGGTGATATTCGTCAACAAGACAACACCGCCCAGATGATCTTTGGGGTGGCGCATCTGATCAGCTACCTCAGCGGATTTTTCACGCTGGAGAGCGGTGACATCATCGCCACCGGCACACCCGCAGGCGTGGGCGCCGGCATGTCCCCACAGCAGTTCCTGAAGGCGGGCGATCATATGCGCCTGACGGTCGCGGGATTGGGCGAGCAGCAGATACCAGTGATCAAGGACGAGGGATACTGACGTCCGCACAGGAAACAATAAAGGCAGATTTGCCACAATTACGGCTTGAATTCATCGCAAAATGACCATGGGAAAGCTTTGCGTTCATCGCAATTCCGCCGCGTCCCGGTTGCATGTTCCTAACTGCACAATAAGCAGATGACCCGGCCACCGGGCAGGAGCACGCGCATGAAACGATTTCTTCCCATTCTTGTTTTGGCGGCCGCCGGTCTGGTGTCGGCCTGCGCCTCGCCCAACACGGTGATGCGGAACGCGCCGATTGGTTTGTCTGTTCCGGCCGGCGCGAACGTTGCCGCAAGCTCTGGCCCGACCGCAGCCGAGATCGATGACTGGAGCGTTGCGCAATTGATCGTCAATGTTCCAGAAACCCTGACTGTCTCCGAGGCGAACACCATAAAGCCGCGCGCCGATATCGTATGGCACGGCGATCCCCTGGGCAATCGCCGCGAGCAGGTCACGCAGGTCATGACCGAGCCGCTGGAAACACTG